>Ga0105856_1000248_pt1 | contig 28607 bp, 29 predicted proteins | sample OrgsoiDNA_201060_FD_89681 | JGI IMG/M metagenome (GOLD analysis project Ga0105856, IMG submission 89681) | Permafrost soil microbial communities from the Arctic, to analyse light accelerated degradation of dissolved organic matter (DOM) -... | ecosystem: Environmental > Terrestrial > Soil >...
CCCAATCCCGTTCCACCCGCCCAAATGCCAGAACACCCCACCTGCCGTCCCGGCAATGCTCGACCCGGCGTAATAACTGAACAGATACAGCGAAGACGCCTGCCCCTTGGCCTTGATCGCCCGGCGCCCAATCCAGCTACTGGCCACCGAATGCGCGCCGAAGAAGCCGAAGGTGAAGATCAGCATGCCAATTATCACCACCGGCAGCGGTGTGAACATCGTCAGTGTGAGGCCGGCAAGCATCAGCACAATCGTTCCCCAAAGCACCTTGCGCCGGCCCAGTTTGTCGGCCAACGAGCCGATTTTCGCCGAGCTATAAATCCCCGACAGGTACACCACCGACAGCAGCCCGACAAAGGCCTGGTCCATGTTGTAGGGCGCGGCCAGCAGGCGATAGCCGATGTAGTTGAACAGCGTGACGAACGCGCCCATCAGCACAAAGGCTTCGACAAACAGCAGCGGCAGGCCGGCGTCGCGAAAGTGCATGGTGAAGCCGTCGAGCAGGCTGCGCGGGTGCATTGAGCGGGCGCGGAAGTTGCGCGATTCGGGAAGGATTTTCCAGAACACCGTCGCTGCAATTAGCGCCAGACCGCCGATCACCAGCATCGCCGTGTGCCAGCTGACGAAATCGATCAAAACCCCGGTGATCAAGCGCCCGCTCATCCCGCCAATCGCGTTGCCACCGATGTACAAACCCATCGCCAGACCGATGTGCTGCGGATGAATCTCTTCGCTCAAGTAAGTCATGGCCACCGCCGCCAGACCGCTCAACGACAGCCCGATCAGCGCACGCATGATCAACACGCCTTCCCAACTCGGCATCATCGCGCTCGCCATGGTGCACAAGGCCGCGGCGAACAACGCCGTCACCATCACCGGCTTACGCCCGACGCGGTCGGAAATCGGGCCAGTGATCAGCAGACCAATGGCAAGCATGCCAGTGGCCACCGAGAGGATCAGGCTGCTCTGCGCCGCGTTGATCGAATATTCGTGGGACAGCAGCGGCATCATCGGCTGCACGCAATACAGCAAGGCAAACGTCGCGAAGCCGCCGGAGAACAGCGCCAGCACCGTGCGCATGAACATCGGCGTGCCTTTTTCGATGTAGATCTCGTTCAGCTCGGCAACGACATCGTCCAGCGCGGTGGGCTGTATTTCATGGGCGAGTGGGGCGACAGCAGTTTTCACTTCGGACCTCGGAGGGCGCAGCCGGTCAGGCAATGGAAAAAAGCATATAGCTGCCTAACGATTCAATCCAATATATTATTCGACCTGTTTAAGACGTTTCACGACCTAATGGGGTTTTCATGGAATTGCGTCACCTGCGCTACTTCATCGCCGTCGCCGAAGAACTGCATTTCGGCCGCGCCGCCCAAGTGCTGGGCATCTCTCAGCCGCCCTTGAGCCAGCAGATTCAGGCACTGGAAGCCGAGGTTGGCGCGCGGCTTTTCGAGCGTACCAATCGTCGGGTCGAACTCAGCGAAGCCGGTCGGTTGTTTCTGGAAGAGGCTCGGTTGGCGTTGGCCCAGGTCGACAAAGCGGCAGATGTCGCCCGGCGGGCGCAACTCGGTGAGTTGGGTGAACTGAAAATCGGCTTCACCTCGTCGGCACCGTTTAACTCGACCATCCCCCAGGCGATCTTCTCGTTTCGCCAACGCTTCCCGGCGGTACACCTGAACCTGCGGGAAATGAGCAGCACCCAAGTGGCCGATGCACTGGTGGATGAGTCGATTGAAGTCGGGATCATGCGCCCGCTCGGTTTGCCGGATTCCCTCAGCGTCGTCGAATTGATGCGCGAGCCACTGGTGGCAGTGCTCAGCTCCAAGCATCCGCTGGTGAACGGCAGCGAAGAAGGCTTGTTCCTGTCGGCCCTGGCCCTCGAACCGTTCGTATTTTTCCCACGCAGTTACGGCAGTGGTCTGTACGCCCAGTTACTGACCTTGGCCCGAGATGCCGGCTTCAGCCCGCACTTCGCCCAAGAGGCCGGCGAGGCGATGACCATCATCGGCCTGGTAGCGGCGGGGTTGGGCGTGTCGGTGTTGCCGGCGTCGTATCAGCGGATGCGCATTGATGGCGTGGTCTATCGGCCGCTGCTGGACCCGGAAGCGGTGTCGGCAGTGTGGCTGGTGCAACGCAAGGATCAGAAATCGCCTATGGCCAAGGCGTTTGTGGAATTGCTGACGAGGAAGTTGACGCCATAGGTCTGTAAAATTTTTTTGGGTGATGGCCCTTTGCCTTTTGTCGTGTCGGCCGATAACCGTCATGGCACATCACACACTATGGAGATACAGGATGTTCAAGCAGATCACCTTCACCGCTTTGTTGGCATTGACCGCACTGACCGCTGGTTGTGCTTCGGTAAAAATGGCTGATGAAGGCCAGGATGCTCAAGCGAAAACCTTCCAGGTTTCCCCGGACAAAGCCAACATCTACGTGTATCGCAACGAGAGCATGGGCGCCGGGGTGAAAATGCCAGTGACGCTCAATGGCAAACCTGTGGGGGATACTGTCGCCAAGTCCTACCTGATGCTGGCCGTTCCGGCTGGCCAGCAGACGTTGGTGTCTTCGGCTGAAAACGATTCCGAACTGAAACTCACCGCAGAAGCCGGCAAGAACTACTTTGTCTGGCAGGAAGTGAAAGTGGGCTTCATCAAAGCGCGTAACAACCTGCAAGTCGTCGATGACAAAACCGGCCGTGCCGGCGTTGCTGAAAGCAAGTTGATTCAAGCTCAGTAAGAAGCCAGCAGACAGCCCCCGCGCCAGTCGCGGGGGCGTTCCGATTTGATGTTGTTGTTACTCCGGGTGTGTTTATATATCCGCTGACGTTTTTGATCGTTGATTTGTTAAACGAATTTTATGGGCTTCGACTCGCAAGGAAAGCAATATTGTTTGCTTTTGCAAGTAACGCTTTTATTGTTGTTTTGTTAACATCGACCAGCTATCTCCCGGGGCTATCTGGTTGGAGGTTGGATTTGCCTTACGGAGAGGTGATTAATTACTTTTCGTCTGTATTAGTAGCGTCCTCTATTTCCTTTCTTTTATCTGAGTATGTGAATTCTTATTTACTGTGTAAAATAAAAGAACTCACGAATTCCAGGTATTTATTCTTTCGAGTTTTTTTGAGTTCATTTTTTGCTGTGATAATAGATAGTTTCATTTTTTGCTTTATCGCGTTTTATGGGGCCATGCAAAGCAGCGAAATACTGAATATAATTTATGTTCAGATAGCTATAAAGATGTGTTTTGCTGTTTTCAATATTTTGCCGGCATACGGAGCGCGGCACCTGTTTAGAAAATATGTGGCTGTGGCTTCGGCAACATAATAAAAGGTAAGGGGAGGGACGTAACTCCCCTTGCAGCGCTTTTATCCTTTTGAATTTAGTTTTTCTTTCAGACTGTTCAATGTTTCTATTTTATTCTCCAAGAACTCATTTAAACCTTTTGCACGAAGGTTGCACGCATCGCAACGGGTGCATCCACTACCCGTTATGCCGTTGTAACAAGACAGTGTATCGTAGCGAATCAGGTCTAACTGTTTGTGGTAATCGGCCAAAGCCCAGGTTTCTGCCTTGTTCAACCACATAAGAGGCGTTTCAATTCTTAGTTTGTAGTCCATTCCCAATTCAACGGCTTTATTCAAAGACTGAACAAACTCATTCCGGCAGTCCGGATAGCCTGAAAAATCGGTTTCACAAACACCCGTGATTACGGTCTCGGCACCCACTTGATATGCATAAATAGACGCCAGCGTTAAAAACAGGATATTGCGGCCAGGGACGAAGGTAGTTGGCAGGCCTTCCCCAGAGCTCGCAGCGGCAGGCACTGGAATGTTATCCCGAGTCAGACTACTGATCGCTAATTCATTTAATAATGTAGTGTCGAGTACTTTGTGAACGGTCACACCAAGCTTGGCTGATAGCTGTTGCGCCACTTCAATTTCCGCGCGGTGCCGCTGTCCATAATCAAACGTGATGCAATGTACTTCATCGTAGTTTGGCAAAGCATGGATTAAGCAGGTTGTTGAGTCTTGGCCGCCACTAAAAACGATAACTGCTTTTTTATTCATGCTTTTGCTCATCCTTGGAGTGTCCCGACAGGTAGCTAGGGACATTGACCCTACCGGGAAAGCCAAAGGTCTCGCTGTGGGACGTTTCCGAAATGACCTGCACTGCTTTCCCTTTACCCTTCAGAGGTACAGCGAAACTACGGACATGTCCTACGTCAATGGATGGCGTTGAAGGACTGATATGCCTTCTCTCCTGTTGCTCGCACAAAAACAAACGCCCCGAACAACTCGGGGCGTTTGATGAGGCCTTCATCAGTATATTTTCACAGGGACTTGCAGGCGCTCTTTGTCATTGTGGCGAGGGAGCTTGCTCCCGTTTGAGTGCGCAGCGCTCACAAAAATCTTCAGTGACTGTCTGAGTTTTGGGGCTGCTTCGCAGCCCAGCGCGAGCAAGCTCGCTCGCCACAGGATTGGGCATCAAGACCCTTACTGAACCTTCGCCAAATCCCCTTTCAACGCAACGCCCGCCATGATCGCGCCAGCGTGGCATTCATAGTTCGTTGCATCCTTACGCTCGTTGCTCTTGTAGAAGCTGACGATGTTGGTCACCGCGTTAGCACCAGCGCCCTTGGCCGCTTGGAACAGGCTGATGATTGCCGATTGCGCGACCCATTCGCAGGCGACTGCGTCGGTCTTGTTGAAGGCGTTGGTTTTCTTGTTGGTCACGGCGCCGGGGCTGACGACGGTGACGGTGCCGGTCGGGGTGTTGCCGGCCAGGTAGAATTTCACGCTGCCATCGATTTTGCCGGTGCGGGTGGCCTCGGCAACGGCTTTATCGAGAGGCAGGTACACCGTGGTGTCGCGGGCCTGGCTGACGGCCGGTAGGGCGCAGATCAGCAGGGTGGCGGCCGCGGCGAGTTTCTTGACGTGCATGGAGGTCTCCTTGACCTTGATTAATACGGTTACGACCAGCGGCGAAAGATCAGCGAGGTGTTGACGCCGCCGAAGGCGAAGTTGTTGTTCATTACGTACTGGTTGCTCATCTGCCGGAACTCGCCGCGCAGGTAGTCGAGCTTGCCGCAGTGCGGGTCGACCTCGTCGAGGTTGAAAGTGTGCACGTACAGGTCGCGGTTCATCATTTCGATGCTGAACCAGGATTCCAGCGCACCGCAGGCCCCGAGGGTGTGGCCGAGGAAGCTTTTCTGCGAGCTGATCGGCATGTGCTCGCCGAACAACGAACTGGTTGCCTGTGTTTCGGCGATGTCGCCCTGTTCGGTCGCGGTGCCGTGACCGTTTACGTAGCCGATGTCCGACGGCTGCAAACCGGCGTCTTCCAGGGCCAGTTCCATGGCGCGGCGCATGGTCGCTTGCTCTGGACGGGTGGTGTGCTGGCCATCGGCGTTGCTGCCGAAACCGACGAGTTCGGCATGGATGTGTGCGCCACGGGCCAAAGCGTGTTCGAGTTCTTCGAGCACCAACATGCCGCCGCCTTCACCGATCACCAGGCCGTCACGGTCCTTGTCGTACGGCCGTGGGCTGGTTTGCGGCGCGTCGTTTTTCAGGCTGGTGGCGTAGAGCGCGTCGAAGACCATCGCTTCGGTCGGGCACAGTTCTTCGGCGCCGCCGGCCAGCATCAGCGGCAAGCGGCCGAACTTGATCGACTCGTAGGCGTAGCCGATGCCCTGGCTGCCGCTGGTGCAGGCGCTGGACGTCGGGATCAACCGGCCGGTGAGGCCGAAGAAGATGCTGATATTCGCTGCTGTGGTGTGCGGCATCATCCGCACATAGGAGTTGGCGTTCAGGCCTTCGGCTACCGAGTTGAGCAGCATGTTGCCGAACGCTTTTATCTCGTCGGTGCTGCCGGTGGACGAACCACAGGCGACGCCCATGCGCCCGTCCTTGATCGATTCATCGCCCAACAGCCCCGCGTCGGCCAACGCTTGCTCAGCAGCACCCACAGCGAGCCGCGAGACGCGACCCATGCTGCGCAGTTGCTTGCGGGTCCAGTGACTTGGCACTTTGAAGTCATCGATCGGCCCGGCGAGACGGGTGTTGAGTTCAGTGAAGCGGTCCCACTCGTCCATCCGGCGAATGCCGCTGCGGTTGGCTTTGAAGTTGGCGGCGATGGTTTCCCAGTCGCTGCCCAGTGAGGTGATGCCGGCCATGCCGGTGACGACGACGCGCTTCATCAGCACAGGCCTCCGTTGACGGCCAGAACCTGCCGGGTGATGTACGAGGCTTCCGCCGACATCAGGAAATTCACCGCACCGGCCACCTCTTCAGGTGTGCCCATGCGTTGTGCGGGGATCATTTTCATCAGTTCTTCCACCGGCACGTTTTCGTCGAGCATGGCGGTGTCGATCAGGCCGGGTGCGACACAGTTAACGGTGATTTTGCGCTTGCCCAGTTCGATCGCCAACGCTTTCGCCGCGCCGATCAAACCCGCCTTGGAGGCGCTGTAGTTGACCTGGCCACGGTTGCCGATCAACCCGGAAACCGAGGTGATGCAAACAATTCGCCCGGCGGCGCGACGACGAATCATCGGCATCATCACCGGGTGCAGCACGTTGTAGAAACCGTCGAGGTTGGTGCGCATCACCACATCCCAATCATCCTCGCTCAGCGCCGGAAAAGCACCGTCGCGAGTCAACCCGGCGTTGAGCACCACGCCGTAATAGGCGCCGTGAGCTTCAACGTCAGCTTCGAGAATGGCTTTGCAACTGGCGCGGTCAGACACATCAAATTGCAGCACGCGGGCGTTGCGGCCCAGCGCTTCGATTTCGGCCTTCACGGCCTCTGCCTCGGCCAGACCGCTGCGGCAATGCAGCACGATGTCGTGGCCAGCCTGGGCCAGACGCAGGGCGATAGCGCGGCCAATGCCACGGCTGGAGCCGGTGACCAGTACGAATTCAGTCATCACTCGACTCCTTGGATTTCTTGAAGATATTGCGCCGCCTGGGGCGGGCGGTACACGTTGAGCCGGGCGGTGGCGTGGATGCCGGGGGCGTTGATGTGGCATTCGAATACTCCCATGCCGCTGTCGTCTTCCAGCGAGCGCAGCCCGTGGATGGTCAGCTCGGTGCCGGCAGGAAAGTGTTCGACGTTGCATTCGAATTTGCGGGTGCCGAGCAGGAAGCCCAGCTCCACCGCATCGCCGCGCGCACGGGCATGGCAACCGGCGTAAGCCGCCACACTTTGGGCCATCAGTTCGATGCCGACCCAGGCCGGCAGGCTGCCGTCGGGACGGTTGAACAGGCCATCGGGTTTGACGGTGAGGCGGGTGTGAATCTGCTCGTCATCGAACGACAGGATCTGCTCGATGAGGATCATGTCGCCAGCGTGAGGCAGCAGTTCGGCGATCGGCCAGTCAATCATGGGGCGTCTCCGATAATCAGGCTGACGTTATTGCCACCGAAGGCAAACGAATTGCTCATCAGGTAGCGAGGTGCAATGGACGCCAGGCGAGTGGCCGGGGTCACCCAATTGAGCGCCGGCAGGTCGGGGGCGGGCTGGCCGTCCCAGACGTGCGGCGGCAGGGCGTGTTCGGGATTGTCGGCGCTCAGGCTCAACCAGCAGAACGCCGCTTCCAGGGCACCGGCGGCGCCGAGGGTGTGACCGGCCATCGGCTTGGTCGACGAGCACGGCACGCCGTCCGGAAACAACGCGGCCACGGCCAGGCTTTCCATGGCGTCGTTGTGTTGAGTGGCGGTGCCGTGCAGGTTCAGGTAACTGATTTGCGACGGTTGCAGCGCGGCACGGCTCAAGGCCTGGTGCATTGCTTGCCGGGCGCCACGGCCGGTTGGTTCCGGTGCGGAAATGTGGTGCGCATCAGAGCTGGCGCCGCTGCCGAGCAGGGCAATCGAGGGGCCGTCGCCAGCACTTTTACTCATCAAAAACAGCACCGCCGCTTCGCCGATGTTGATGCCGTTACGGTTGGCGGAAAACGGGTTGCAGCGCTGCTCGGACACTGCTTCCAGAGCCGAGAAACCGTTGAGCGTCAGTTTGCACAAACTGTCGACACCGCCACACAGCACAGCGTCGCACATGCCCAGATCGAGCAAGCGCTGGGCGCTCATCAAGGCTCGGGCGCTGGAAGTACAAGCGGTGGAAATCACATAGGCCGGGCCGCTCAATTGCAGCCAATCGGCGAGGAAGTTTGCCGGCGCGCCGAGCTCCTGCTGCTGATAGTTGTAGTCGGCGGGGAACTCATGCTCACGAATGTAATGGGCCAATCCGCGACTGGCTTCGTCGATGCCCGAAGTGCTGGTGCCAAGCACGACGCCGATGCGTTCGCGGCCGTAGGTCTGAATCGCTTGATCGATCTCTGGACGAATTTGCAGCGCCGCTTCCAGCAGCAGTTGATTATTGCGGCTGCGTTGCTCGATCAACTTAGGCGGAATCGGTGCCAGTTCACCGTGAACCGCAGCCACCGGCAACGAACGTTCCGCCACCCAGCCAGACTCGCTTTGCATACCGGAGCAATCGCCGGCAAACAGATTGCGGGCGACTGCCTGTTTGTCGCGACCCAGAGAGCAGATCACCCCCAGTGCGTTCAAATAGGCGGTCATGGTGTGTCTGCGCTCAGTGGCGTGACTTGGTATTTCGGGCCTTTTGGCAGGTTCAATTCAAAACTCAAGGGGCGTGAATAACGGACGTCCCAGCGCTCTGGCAACACGCGTTGCCCGCCATGCTGCGATGCAGTGGGATAGTTACTGTGCAACTCGCCTTCGGGCGTTAGCGCAAACAACAGCGCGGCGAACAGTTCCCGGGCTTCCGGATTCGGTGGCAGCAGACCATCGGCCTGCCAATCGCCATCGATCAACTTCTGCCGGGCCTGGGGAATGCCGAGTAAATCCATCATCGACCAACGCAGGCCAGGGCCTTCCTGCTGGATCACCAACACCCAGTCCTGACGCTGGTCAGCCATCAAACGCTGGATGTGCAATTGCAAGGGCAACGCCAGCGTTGGGCTGTGCTCGGGCAGCGGCGCGCGGCTGGCGCAAGCGCTCAGCAGCAGGGCAAAACCCAGCAGTACAAATCTCAGCAGCACCGCAAACCCTGTGGGAGCGGGCTTGCTCGCGAAGGCGGTCTGACATTCACCAATGATGTCGACTGACACACCGCTTTCGCGAGCAAGCCCGCTCCCACAGTTTTGAATTGCGCTAGACATCAAACAACACCTTCAAGAGGTTTGCGCGCCACGACATTGACCAGGGTTTCTTCCCGTTGGCCAAACGGCTTCGGCTTACGCAAACCAAAACGTTCAAACAGCCCGAAATCCTTTGCGCGGCTCCACCACAAGTACGGATAAGACACATTCTGCGGGCCGAATTCAAAACCCTGCTGGCGAATCATTTCCAGATACCCGGCTGCACTCTTCTGCACGTGCATCGGATGACGGAACAACCAGCGAATCACCCACGTATCAATGTAAGCCTCGGTGGACTCGGCGAACAGCAGATAGCCGCCCGGCTTGAGCACGCGATAGAACTCGGCCAGGGCCAAGTCCTGTTCGACGAGGTGATGAAAGGTCTGGTGACAGAACAGCAGGTCGACGCTGGCGTTGGCCACGTTGAGCGTCGCGCAGTCGCTGCCGATCAGCTCCACCGTCATGCCCTGACGCGCCGCCTCTTCACCGCAGGGGTGCAGGCTGTGCGGGTCGGCATCGACACCGATCAGGCGTTGCGGCGAAAAAGTCTGGCGCAGGTACTGGAACGACTTGCCCTGGCCGCAACCGGCATCCAGCAACACCGGGTTGCTGGGCAGCGAATCGCTGAACAGGTTGCGCAGGTCGTTGATTGCCACCCGCAGCACATGGTGCTGCCAGGTGTGGCTGCGCAGGAACCAGAAACCGAATTTGGTTTCTTCGACGTAGTTGTCGCTCAGGTAACTCATGTCGCATCCCTTGCACAGATTTCCGAAATCACCTTCAACCGACGCTTCGCTTCGCTGACGAACGGATTGCGTTCATCCCAGGCGTAACCGGCGAGGATCGAGGCGATCATCCGGCGGATGTCCGGTGAGCTGCCATCATGGAAAATCACGTCCTGGAAGGTCCCGGCGTACCAGCCTTCGACGTAGCAGCGGAAGGTGTCGACGCCACGTTTGAGCGGGGCGGCGAACTCGGTCTGCCAGTCGACGCTTTCACCCTGCAATTGGCGATGCAATACGCCGGCGGCCATGCTCGCCGAGCGCATCGCGATGGTCACACCAGAGGAGAACACCGGGTCGAGGAATTCCGCCGCGTTGCCCAGCAGCGCAAAGCCCGGGCCGTGCAGGGTTTTGACGTTGGCCGAGTAGCCGCCGATGGTCCGCGCCGGGGTGTCCCACACCGCGTTGTTCAGCACACCGGCCAGGCTTGGGGTTTCGGCGATAAAGCCGCGCAGGCATTCGTCCAGATTGTCGGTACGACCGTCGAAATGTTCGGCGGCGGCCACCACACCCACCGAGCACCGGCCGTTGCTGAACGGGATGGTCCAGAACCAGATGTCGCGATGGGTCGGATGGGTGGTGACGAGGATCTTGGTCCGGTCGAAGGCCGGGTTGTCGATCAGGTCCTCAACGTGGGTGAACACGGCTTGGCGCACCGGGAAATTCGACGGTGCTTCGAGGTCGAGCAGGCGCGGCAGCACGCGGCCGTAGCCGCTGGCGTCGAGCACGAAGTCGGCTTCGACGCGATACTCGCTGCCGTCCTCGCGCAGCACATTCAGCTGCGGTTTCGGCAGGTCGAAATCAGCGCTGACGATGGCTTCGCCGTAACGCAATTCCACACCTTGCAACGCTGCTTGATCGGCCAGCAACTTGTCGAAATCGGCGCGTTGCACCTGAAACGTGGTCGGCTTGCCGTTGCTGAACGTGTCGCCGAAATCGAAGTCGCTGTACTGCTCGCCCCACGCGAACGCAGCGCCGGTTTTTATCTGAAAACCAGCGGCGTTCACCGCTTCAAGCATGCCGGCCTCTTCGACGAAATCGAGGCAATGGGACAACAGGCTTTCACCGATGGAAAACCTTGGAAAATGTTGGCGCTCGATCACCAAGACATCGTGACCCTTGCGCTTGAGCAGCGCGGCGGCGATGGCACCCGAAGGACCTGCGCCGATGACCACAACCTGACGACGTTCCATTTCAACGGTTGGCACGGGAGCTCCTTGCCGGGGCGGCGATATTCAGCGGGATTCGGTGCATGCCGGCCAACGCCGGCAGCAATGTTGCGATCAGGCCCATCAACATCAGCGCGAAGTACAGCGCCGGGCTGATGAGTTGTTGTTGCAGCAGCAGGTTGAGAAAGACGATCTCGCTCAAGCCACGAATGTTCAGCAGCAGGCTTTCCCGCCAGCGGCTGGCGCCGTCAAACGAGGCGCCGGCCCAGCCCAGGCCGAGCCAGTTACCCAGCAGTTTGCTGATGATCGGGAACAACAGCAGCGCGGTCAGTTGCAACCAGCCGAGGCTGGCCATGGCGCTGTGCACGTCGATCTGCACGATGCCGAACGTGAGAATCAGCGGGATGGCGATCCAGGTCTGCAAGCGATTCATCCAGACCGCCGGCAACGGCAACACCAGCGGCACTTTGAGCACGGCCATGCACAGCAGATAGCCGATACCGAAAATCAGTGCGTTGAGCTTGAAATGCTCGGCCACCACCAGCAGCGCGAAGAAGCAGCCGCTGTGCAGCAGCGGTTGGCGCAAACCGAGCAGGCGCAACAGCAACGGCAGGCACGCGCCGGCCAGTGGCAGCAGCAAACTGCTCAGGTGCAGGCTGCCTTGGGCGAAGCCGAACAACGTCCAGCACGTGAGGTCGATGAGGATAGCGGTTTGCACCAAACGCCGGGTGGCGGCGGGCGGGTAGTTGATGTGTCGCAGGTACAGGTACAACACCGGGATCGCGGTGATGGCGAACACCAAACCGACCGCCAACGAGCTGATCCACGATTGCGTCGGCAACAGCCAGACCGCTGTCGCCAGCCCGCAGGCGAAGGGCAGGCAGAAACTCGGCAGGGCGATTTTCAGGCTCTGGCGATCCAGCCGCAGGTCGATCACGTCGCTGAGGATGTGTCCCAGCAGCAAGGCGAAACTCAGGCTGTAGAGGTTTTTCAGCCATACCGGCGAGATCAGATCGGCGCCGCTGAGCTGCCAGCCCGGCTCGATCCAGAAATACATCAACAGCGGCAAGCCAAACGTCGCCAGCAGCAATTGGCTGACAATCGGGATCAACCCGAAATGCCGGCCGACGCGGGTCGCGACGGCGAACAGCCCCAGGGCCATCGCCCAAAACAGCACGATCATCATGCTGCCGGCTCCGCGACGGCAGTGGCATGGACGTGACGCCCGGCCCATGGCGCGAGGATGAAGCTGAACGCCAGCCCGAGGCTCACCGATAGACCGAAGTTGCTCACCGCCGGCGTACTCGACACCGCCAGCAACCCGAACGACAGCCAAGTGGTCAACGCCGCCAGCAAGGTGCCCAGCAGGCTCACAGCGGCACCGCCGACTTGTTCGCGCATGAGAATCGCGTAATCGACGCTGATGGCCGTCACCAGCAGCAGGCCGAACAGGCTGAACAGTGTCAGCGGCTGGCCGAGCCAACCGAGGCTGGCGAGGCTGCACAGTGCGGCGAGCAATGGCAGGGCGACGATGCGCAACGCGCCGCTGAGGCCGAATGGCAGGATCAACACCAGCACGATCAGCACGCAGGAGGCGAGTTTCAATTCAGCGGCGCTGATCTGCGTAGCAGCGAAGACCTTATTCAGCTCGCCGAGGCGATCCACCAATTGCACGCCCGGTAAATCCAGCGCCTGAACCCGCAGCAGCGACGGGTTGTTCAAGCCTTGCAGGCTGATCATGGCTGCCACGCCGCCGTCAGCGGTCGGCCCCAGCCACAGGGTGCGATAAGGTTCGGCTAACGGCCCGGCCAGTGCCGCATCGATATCTTCGGTGGGCAGCGCTTGCAACTTCGCCAGTTCGGCTTGCAGCGCCTCGACTGGTACGCCGACGTCGAGCAACGGTTGCCAGAATTGCGGCAGTTTATTTAGCGCTTCACGTACTTGCTTCTGCTCACTTGGCTGGCTGACCAGTTGATTGAGGGACAGAAAGCCCTGGAGTTTGTCGAGGTTGACCAGTTGCTCCAGGCGATCAGTCAGGGCGCTTTGGCGTTCGAGTAATTCTTGCTGGTTGGCGGCGCGGATCAGGAAGAACTGGCTGGTGGGTTGGTAGCCGGTAATGCGCGCGATGGTCTGGGCTTCGTCGGTCAGGTGTTGCGGCATACCGACCCATTGGCGAATGTCGTTCTTGGTGCTGAGTTGCAACAGACCGCCGACACAGAAGGCGATCAGCAGCGCCAGCAACACTGGCGTGCGAGCGCGTTGGAGAAGCGCTTCACGCAGGTTCACCAGAAACTCGGCAATCCGCAGCGGCCATTGCGCCGGCCGCAGGTCAGTGCCCTTGAGCAGCGCCGGCAGCAGACACACCGCCGACAGGTAGGCGCCGAGCAGGCCGGCGGCGGAGAACACGGCGATTTGGGTCAGGGCCGGGAACGGCGTCCAGGCCAGGGCGAGGTAGCCAATGCAACTGGTGATCAGGCTCAACGTCAGCCCCGGCAAGGTCAGGCGCAGGGCTGGCCAACTGTTCCAGGGTTTCAGGCTCCAGCTCTTGGACAGGTAATGCAACGGATAGTCGACGGCAACGCCGATCAGGCTGGAGCCGAGCACTAATGTCATCACATGCAGATGGCCGAACAGCGCGACGCAGGCCACTCCACCGAACAGCATGCCCACCAGCACCGGGACAAACGCGAGCAACACGCGCAACCGCCGGAAGGCCAGCAACAGCAACAACAGGATGCCGAGTGTGGCGCCGCCACCGACCCAAGTCATTTCCCGGGTCGCTTGTTGCTGACCGTTGGCCGCATAGAGCAAGCCGCTGGCAGCCAGCAGTTGCACGTCGCTTTGGGCGGCTTCTTCGCGGCTGTGTTTGAGTAGCGCGGCCACTTGCAGCGGCAGGTTCATGTCGAAGGCGTTGCCGGTGGTCCGCGCTCGCAGCAGCACCCAACTCTTGCCGTCGGCATCGGCGACCAAGGCACCGCTGCCGATGTCCAGTTGCACCGCGCCGTGTTGTGGCTGGCTGTTCTGGATGCGCCCGGTCAGGCCCAGCCAGTCATCCTGGCTCGGCACCAGGCTGAAACCGGTGAACGGGTCGAACAGCGCTTGCACGCGCTGTTGAATGAAAGCGTCGGGATGTTCGATCAGTTGTCGCCGATCCGCATCCGAAAGCATCGCCAGCCGACCTTGCAGCAGCTGCGTGCGCAGGGCGGGCAAGTCGGCTTGCAGGGTCCATTGGACCTTTTCGAACAGACCGCTGGCCTGCCATTGCTCGCCGAGTTTCTGCGCCATGGCCACGGCTTGCTGGCGATCGGTATGGCCGACCAGCACCAGCATTTCGCGGTTCAGCGGTTCTTGCATGCGTTGTTCGGCGCGCAGTTCCAGCGCGTCCGGCGCCGTACCTGGCACCAGTTCCATCAGGTTGGCCGACAGCGGAGCGCCGTCACGCCATTGCCAACCGGCGAGCGCGAGCACCGCCAGCAGCAGGATCAGGAACAGCCGTGGGAGCATCCGTTCACTCGGCAAAGTCATGTTGCTCCGCGTCGCTCAACGGTTGGGCGCTAGTGCTGTCCTGCATGCGCATGAGGGTGCTGTCTCCCTGGGTTTCCAGCAGTTCGATGCTGTTCACCAACTCGCCGCCGTCGATGTTGATCTGGTTGAACACTTGCTTGAGCAGCATCGAGCGCGGGGTGAGGGTCAGCTTCCATTTCTGCGCATCGCCGCTCAGCGACAGCTCGAAATCCCGTTGCAAACCGCTGCTGTCACCTTGCAGTACGGCGAGGAACAAACGGTTCTGCTCGGCACCGGCGCTCTTGCCCGGCAGCAGTTGCCAGCCGCTGGCGTCACGCCGGGCGATGCCCTTGGCGTTGATGCGGTAATCCTGTTGCAGCGGGGTTTTCAGCAGCCAGAGCAAGCCGTGATTTTTAGCGAGGACGAAGGTGCCCTTGCTGGTCAGCGGCTGGGGCAGGGCGCGCAGGTGTTTTTCCTGGACGAAGTTGCCGTAGATCACATCCGGCTTGGCCAGCTGATCGCTGAGTTGTTGCAGGTCGAAGGCCTGCGCGAGCGATGGCAGCCCTAGTAGCGCCAACACGGTCAGACACGTGATCGCTGAAAAACGTGGCGAGCGAGCTTGCTCGCGCTGGGCTGCGAAGCGGCCCCAAAAACTTGCCAACCATTGCCCTGATTGTGAGTGCTGCGCACTCAAGCGCGAGCAAGCTCGCTCGCCACAGGGAACTGGGTTGGCCTCAGAAGAGGTGTCGATACCGGTGTTCATGGCAGCATCCTTTCTACAGCGTCGGTGAACACTTTCGGCGAGGCCAATTGCATCTCACGGCTGCTCATGTCGACAGCGACCTGCACGGAAACGGCGCGGGTCAGGCGCTCACCGGTTTGCAGATCGCTGATCAGATAATTGATCTTCAGGCGGTTTTCCCACTCCACCAGGCTGGCGCGCACGTTGATCTTCTGGCCGAACACCGCACCGCGCACATAGCGCAGTTGCAGGTCGATCACCGGCCAGGCAAAACCCGACTCGACCATGGCGGTGTAGTTGTGGCCGAGCTTGTCCAGCAGCGCACACCGGGCGACTTCCAGGTATTTGACGTAATGGCCGTGCCAGACCACGTTCATGGTGTCGACGTCAAAGAACGGCACGAGGATTTCCGTATCGGCGTGAAGCACTCCCTTGCTACGCATGCAGCCTCCAGTGTTGCTCGGCGATTCGTTTCAGGCACAGACGCAATTCGCCTTCCAGGGCACGGTCTTCGATGACCGGCGGGAAGTCTTTGGCCAGCTCTTCGTGCATCGCGGCCAGGGACGGTGGCAGTGGCCGTGCGTCCTCAACCTGGCTGCGCAGCCAGACGCCTTGGTTGGCGGCCAGCAGGGTGGCGGCGGCGACTTGTTCGGTCAGCTCCAGCACACGGATCGCATCGCGGGCGGCGATGGTGCCCATGCTCACCTTGTCCTGGTTGTGGCACTCGGTGGAACGCGAGAACACGCTGGCCGGCATGGTGTTTTTCAGGGCTTCGGCGGTCCAGGCGCTGGTGCCGATCTGCACGGCTTTGAAGCCGTGGTTGAGCATGGCGCGGTCGGCAGTGGCGCCAGACAGGTTGCTCGGCAAACCGTGGTTGTAACGCTCGTCCACCAGCAGCGCGAGTTGCCGATCCAGCAAGTCAGCAACGTTGGCGACGAGGGTTTTCAGGCTGTCCATGGCGAACGCGATGTGGCCGCCGTAGAAGTGCCCGCCGTGCAGCACGCGTTCGGCTTCGGCGTCGATGATCGGGTTGTCATTGGCGCTGTTGAGCTCGATCTCGATGAACGAACGCAGCCAGTTCAGGCTGTCGGCCAACACGCCGAGCACATGCGGGGCGCAACGCAGCGAGTAGCGGTCTTGCAGACGATGCAACGGCGCGGTCGGCGCGTCGATGGCCAGGTCTTTGCGCAGCCATGCGGCGACTTGCATCTGCCCCGGATGCGGCTTGGTAGCGAACAGGCGTTCGTCGAAATGCTCAGGATTGCCTTGCAGCGCCACCACGTTCAACGCGGTGATGCGCGTGGCCAGTTGCAGCAGGTAATCGGCGCGGGCGAAGGCCAGGCAAGCGATGCCGGTCATCACGGCGGTGCCGTTCATCAGTGCCAGGGCTTCTTTAGGCCGCAGCACCAGCGGCTGCCAACCGAGTTCGCGATGCACGTCGGCAGCTTCGCGACGTTCGCCACGGAACATCACTTCGCGCTCGCCGGACAATGTCGCGGCTACGTAGGACAGCGGCGTCAAATCACCGCTGGCGCCCACCGAGCCTTCTTCCGGGATCAGCGGCAGGATGTCGTGTTCCAGGAACGCTTGCAGGCGTTCCAGCAGTTCCACGCGCACCCCGGACACGCCGTGGCACAGTGACTGCAAACGCGCCGCGAGTACTGCGCGGGTGGCCTGGGCGTCGAGCAGTTTGCCCAAGCCACAGCCGTGGAACGTGTACAGATGACGCGGCAGTGCTTCGACGTGATGCAGCGGCACCGCAACCACGCAGGAATCACCGTAACCGGTGGTCACGCCGTAGATCACGCCTTCCTTGTCCAGCAGCGAATCCAGGAAGCGCGCACCCTTGGCGATGCGCTCGCGATATTCAGGGTCGCCCTGCAACTGCGTCGGCGCCTGACGGTTGGCCAGGGCCAGCACGTCTTCGATGCGCAAAGGGAGTTCGCCGAAGGTTACCGGCTCAAGCGTTGGCGTCGTCATCGGTCTTCCAGAAAGGGTAAAAGTTGAACCATTGTTGGGGCGCTTCAAGGCAATAGTGACCCAAGCGTTCGGCGTAGCGGGATGCCCACTGATGAATGACCTGTTCGCGGTCGCTGCGCTTCCACACCACGGCCTCGGCGAACGGTTCGAGGGTCAGTCGATAGTCGCCGGCCGGCTTCTTCAAACACAGCAACAGATTGACCTGACATTTGAGCAAACCGGCCAGCAGCCACGGACCTTGGGGGAACGCTGCCGGATGGCCGAGGAAATCCACAGTCACGCTGCGCCCGCCATGCAAGGGCACACGGTCACCGGCAATCGCCAGCCACTCGCCGCGCTCCAGGCGTTCGTGCAGTTGCAGCATGATCACCGGGTTCAGTTCGCTGACCTGGATCAGCCGCAAATTGGTCGCCCCGGCTTCGCCCAGCAAGCGGTTGAACTGCTCGGCGTGCTTGGTGTGCACCAGCACGTTCATCGTGACTTTTTCGCCGATCTCGGCCAGCGCGCGGCAGACCTCGAGATTGCCCAGGTGCGCGCCGACCAGCATCTGCCCACGGGCGCCGCGCAGCTGCGTGCGCAACAGCGCCGGGTCGATGATTTCGATCTGCTCGATGCTCAGCTTGCCGTTCCAGACGTCGAGCTTGTCGAGCATCGAATCGGCGAAGGCCATGAACTGCCCGAAAACCCGCCAATGGGTCGGGCGCAATTCATTGCGGCCACTCCAGTCGGCGAGGCGTTGCTGGTATTGCCAGGCGCTTTTACGAGCGCTGCGGCCGAACAGGAAAAAGTACAAGACGATGCCGTACAGCAGCGGGCTCAACAGCCGCCGGCCCAGCACTTTGGCGCAGAGGGCGGTGAATTTCATCAGCCAGAAACTGCCGCGCTCCTCGCGGTCAGCCCAGTGCTTTTTGTCTGTCTCGGTGCTCATGCTCGCCACCGCCGCCAGAGGATGACCGGGGCTCGCAGCAACATGCCGAAGAACAACCGGGTGTGCATGCTCGAGATCAGTACGTTGTCGCGGAATAGGCGAAAATGCGAGACGCCGTCCAGCGGGTAATGGACCTTGGTGTGCAGCCACTGCATCGGCAGGTTGCGCCAGGCCAGGCGCACCAGAATGTCCGAGTCGAAATCCATGCGTTTGCCGATCTTCGCTGAGTCGATCAACGCCAGGGTTGGCGGCAATGGATAGACGCGAAAACCGCACATCGAATCGCGGATCTGCAACGACAACGTGTTGATCCAGACCATCACGTGGGTGAGGTAGCGCGCATACAAACGGCCCTTGGGCACGCTGGCGTCGTAGAGCGGATAACCGCAAATCACGGCTTCGGGATGGGCGCGGGACTGTTCGATAAAAACCGCGACGTCGGTGAGGTCATGCTGACCGTCGGCGTCCACCTGCAAGGCGTGGCTGAAACCCAGGCGCGAGGCTTCGCGAAAACCGGTCATGACGGCGGCGCCCTTGCCTTGATTGATGGTGAGGCGAATCAGGTAGGTGTGCTCACGTTGTGCCAGTTGATCGAGCACTTTTGCGCAGGCCGGGGTGCTCGCGTCGTCTACCAGGATGCACGGCAAACCTTGGGCGAGCAGTGCGTCGACCACCGTGGTGATGGCGGTTTCGTGGTTGTAGACCGGGATGATGGCGCAGGGGTTATGCATGGCGAAGAGCCTCCGCCAATCCATTGTGGCGAGGGAGCTTGCTCCCGTCCGAGTGCGAAGCGCTCGTAATGAAATCTGCGGCGACTGGTTTTGGGTCTGCTACGCAGCCCAGCGGGAGCAAGCTCCCTCCCCACAGAGATCTCCACTGCAACAGTGATTTCCATTGCCAAAGATTAAGCATTCGCCGCCTCCAGCACGATCCGCCCGCTGGAGCAGGTGGCAGTGTCGTTGCGATAGGCGAAGTACAACTTGCCGCGCACCGGGTCGAACCGCAGGTGCAGCTGGATTTCATCCCCTGGACGCACCAGTTGCTGGAATTTCAGCACTTCCATGCCGGCGAATCTAGTCGGCAAGTCCATCAACTGCTGACCCAGGCTCAAGGCCCAATCCACCTGCACCACGCCGGGCAATACCGGTGCCTGTGGAAAGTGGCCGCTGAAGTAGGCCAGGTCTGGCGGCACCGCCAGTTGCAGGCTCCACTCGCCGTCGGTTTCGACCTGTTCCAGCACCTCTGGCGCCTTCGGGCGTGGGGCCAGCAGCAGGGCTTCGACGTCGGCTTGGGGCAGTTTGCCTTGGGCGTTCAACGGCAACTGGCGTAGCAAACGCCAGCGCCGAGGCAAGGCGAGGGCTTCGCAATGTTGGCTCAGGTGCTGACGCAGTTCTTGAGTGAGGGTGCGCCGACCCTGATTGCGCAGGGCGTGCAGCCCTTGCTGACTGAGCACCAGCAACGCGCCCAGCGAGGCACGGTTTTCCTGAACCACCCCGAGGCGCGCTTCGGCGACCCAGTCGTGGGCCATCAGCGCCTGTTCCAGCATCGGTAGCGAGATACGTTTTTCTTCCAGTTTGACGATCCGGTCCAGCCGTCCCAGCAGTTCGAAACGGCCGTCGGCAGCAATCCGCGCAGCGTCGGCGGTGTGTTCAATGTGGCCGGCCGGCAAGTAGGGCGAGGCGATGAGCAACGCGCCGTCGCTGTCCTGGCTCAACACGACGTCGGCGAACGGCTGCCAGAGGTTCTGGTCCTGACGCCAGGCAATACCGCCGGTTTCCGAGCTGCCGAGGATTTCCGTCGGCCATTGCTCCAGGCGTTCGAACAGGCTTTGCGCAGCCTCGGCGGGCAGGGCGCCGCCGGAGGAAAATACCCGGCGCACCGCGCTCAAGGCTGGCCAGTCGAGGTTATCGCCCATGCGTTTGAGCAGCGCCGGGCTGGCGACCCAGGCGAACGCCGAGTGTTCGCGGCTGGCGCGCTGCAAGTCTTCCGGGAAGGCCAGTTGCTTGCGCACGAACGGCCGCCCGGCGCACAGCGGCCAGAGCACCCGGAACAGCAAACCGTAAATATGTTGGGTGGCGACGCTGCCGATGATGCAGGCCGGGCCCAGGTCGGCGCCCCAGAGCTGCTCCAGGGCTTGAACCTCATTGGCCAGTTGTCGCAGGGTTTTGTCGATGCGCTTGGGCTCGCCACTGGAGCCAGAGGTGCACAGGCTGAGCTGACAGCGATCCAGGTCCAGCGCGGCGGCGGACATTGGCGAATGCTGATAGTCACTCAAGTGCGCATCATCGGCCTGATCGGTCAGCCACAGATCGACTTCAGTCGACCAGCGCTGGCGAGTCTGGGCTTGCAGGTCGGCGGGCAGCAGCACGCTGACCCCGGCGCGCCAGGCGCCCAGCAGCGCAATCGCCAGGTCGGCGCCATCTTCGAGGTGCACGGCAATGCGCTGCACACCCTGGGCTTGCAGGCCGGCGGCGAGGCGCAGGGCCTGTTCGCACAATTGCGCGTGGTTCAGCGCCGGTTCGGCCGTCACGGCACGTTCCGGCTGAGCCTTGAGCAGCAGTTGCTCAAGTGTTATCCAATTCATGGGTGGCCTCGTACCCGTTGTCGTATCAGCCATTCAATGGCAAACATCAGGCCGATCAATCCATAGGAGATCAGGCCGGTGTACAACATCCACCAACTCAGCGGCGCCCAAAGGGTCAGCGCGGCGGCGCACAATCCGTTGCAGAGAAAAAACACACTCCAGGCCACGGTGACCTGGCGGGTGTAAACAATTGCCTTGGCCGGCAGGTGCGGTTCACGCAGACGGGCCAGGCGTTCGGCCATCGGCGGGCCGTATTTCAGGCTCAGCCCGAATAGCGCCAACATGAAGCCGCTGATCAGCACCGGATACCAACGCAACAGCGCCGGGCTGTCGAACAGCGCCAGCAGCAGGCAAAACGCGATGGCGACGATGGCCATCCACAGGCTTCCGGGCCGCCGCACGCCGGTCAACGCGCGAGCCAGCCACAGGCTGCCCAGGAGCAGGCCGAACTGCCACGGGGCGAAATGCTCCATGCCGAAATACACCGCAAAGGGGTACAGCAGGCCCGCCAGCAGCAGGCCGAGGCCGATCAATCGGCTCATGCGGCCGGTTGGACCAGACGGTAGACCGCCTCGACCACGTCGCTGACGGTACGCACCGTTTTGAATTCTTCGGCGGCGATTTTCTTGCCGGTCTGGCGCTTGATGTGATCGATCAGGTCGACCGCGTCGATGCTGTCGATTTCCAGGTCCTGGTACAGGTTGGATTCCAGGCTGACGCGCTCGGGGTCCAGCTCGAAGAGTTCGACCAGCGCATCGCGCAGGGTGTTGAAGATGTCGTCACGAGTTTGCATGGTCCGGTCTCAAGCTGCCTGTTTTGCAGTGACGAACGCCGCAAGGCTCGCCACATTGGAGAAGTGGTTACGGGTGTCTTTGGCGTCGGCATCGATCTTGATGCCGTACTTTTTCTGGATCGCCAGGCCGAGTTCCAGGGCGTCGACCGAGTCCAGGCCCAGGCCTTCGCCGAACAGGGTCTGGTCGTCGCCGATGTCGTCGACGCTGATGTCTTCGAGGCCCAGGGCGTCGATGATCAGCGTTTTAATTTCACGGTGTAGATCGCTCATCTTCGGCGAGCTCCTTAATAAAGTAATGGTGCAAATAGTCGTTGAGCTTGCGCGAGGCCTGTGGCGGAGGCCCCTGCTCGGAGAAGGTCTGTGGATCTATATCGGCCCCCACACGGAAACTGAAGTGCACGCGGCGTTTTGGGATCCGAAACCAGGGCTCGGCCTTGGTCAATGTGGTCGGGCTGACTTTGATGATCACCGGGGTGAGGATTTTCGCACCCCGCAGGGCAATGGCCGCAGCGCCCCGATGAAAGGCCGGCGGTTGGCCGGGTTGGGTGCGGGTGCCCTCGGGAAAAATGATCAAGGTCTGGCTGCTTTTCAGCGCGTCGGCCGCGGCGTCGAGCATGTCCATGCTGCCGTCGTTGCTGATGTATTCGGTGCGGCGCAACGGACTGCGGGTGAAGGGGTTCTCCCAGAGACTCTTTTTGACCACGCAGTTGGCGTGCGGCACCAGACCAATCAAAAACACCACGTCAATCAGCGACGGGTGATTGGCGATGATCATTTGCCCCGGACGGCCGAGTTTTTCCGCGCCCTGAATGTCGTAGGTCAGCACGCCGCTGCGGGCCATGAACCGGACAAAAAACCAGAAGCAGCGACTGACGGTCTTTCGCGCCCGCAGCCGATGGGCCTGGGCATCGCCAGGCAGGCAGCCGAGCAGCGGGAAAACCAGCAACCGCAGGCACAGCCCGCCCAGCCCGAAAAGGGTAAAGCTCGCGGCGGTGGCCAGCAGGCGCCAGTAGTAGGCGTCGCGGTTTTTTTCAGTTACGGGTTGCGTTGCCAGGTCCATACACGATTTTTCCAGGCATGTTGGCAGGTTGACTGCTGGCCGAGCAGGGTACGCAACAGATTCAAGGCATGGGGCCAGTGAGTTTTGGACAACTCGTCCGGGTTGCTGTTCAGGGACAGCTGCCAGTCATTGCCGGGTGTGACTAACAAACCGACCGCATAAGGGAACGGCACATCGTCGATCCAGGTCGAGTAGGCCTCGGGCGGCTGTTCTTCGGTTACCACCAGCAACACTGCGGGCGCGCCTTCCGAAAGCAGCGCCGCCGCCTCCAGCATGCCGTGCTCAAGGCCATCGCCAGCCGCGGCGAGCGCGGTCATTTCACTGGTTTCGCTGCGCATGATCGACCACAGGCCAATGACCGCGTTGTGCACCGAAAGACTGAATTGAGTCGGCGATAGCGGCTGATCGGCCGCCAGATCACTGAGGATTTCGAAGGTGCGCGGGGTCTCGCCGTGACGGGAAATAAAGACCAACGGTAGGTCTTGCCGACCATCGGCCAACGGCCAGCCGACACTGAAGGCCATCCGCGCCAGGCGGCTGAGTCGCCGGCGCTGCATGGCCGGCAAAAACGACACGTCAGGGGCGGCATCGCTGCTCTGGAGCACGACCGGTTGTCGGCTCCAGGCCTGCCAATCGTCCACGCTTTCGAGCCCAGGGGCCCATGCGCGCCATTGGGCGATGTTGAAGTTGATCACAAAGATTCATCCCGCCCCTGCGGGCTTTCCTTGACGCGGCGGCTCGCACAATCTGCGGCCGACCTTACGTGGCGCTTAACGCCGAGTGGCGCGCATTATCCCGGTGCGGCGGGCGGGTAGCAAATGCTGGTTACATTTTGCACAACCAAATGTACCGTTCGGTTCGTGAAAAAGCTGTCGTATGGCTATTGTCCACATTGAGGTCGGCCGATCTGTCGGCTCTGTCTGCGATCAGCGCACGAGCTCGCGGCTTTTTCATCAAGAGATTGCGCCTGACTCTGTAGTCCCTTTGCCCGCGAGGTAGCTAAGCAACGCCGTGGACTACTACACTCGGTCATTCTTTGATACACGGAGGTTTTGACATGCGGCGCGTGGTGTTCAATCAGAAAGGTGGTGTGGGTAAATCCAGCATTGCCTGCAATCTGGCAGCGGTCAGTGCCAGCGAGGGCTATCGCACCCTGTTGGTGGATCTCGATGCCCAGGCCAACTCCACTCAGTACCTGACCGGCCTCACCGGTAATGACATCCCGATGGGGATCGCCGATTTTTTCAAGCAGACCCTGTCGTCCGGGCCGTTCTCGAAGAAAAATCAGGTCGATATCTACGAAACTCCGTTCGACAACCTCCACGTCATCACCGCCACCGCCGAGTTGGCCGACCTGCAGCCCAAGCTTGAGGCCAAACACAAGATCAACAAACTGCGCAAACTGCTCGATGAGCTGAGCGAAGACTACGATCGGATCTACCTCGATACCCCGCCAGCGCTGAACTTCTACGCGGTGTCGGCATTGATTGCCGCTGATCGGGTGCTCATTCCTTTCGACTGCGACAGCTTCTCGCGCCAGGCGCTGTATGGCCTGCTGGCAGAAATCGAAGAATTGAAGGAAGACCACAACGAAGGCCTGGAAGTTGAAGGCATCGTGGTCAACCAATTCCAGGCCCGGGCGAGCCTGCCTCAGCAAATCCTCGACGAGTTGATTGCCGAAGGGTTGCCAGTGTTGCCGGTGTACCTGGGCAGTTCGGTGCGCATGCGCGAGTCGCACCAAGCCAACACGCCGCTGATCCACCTTGATCCGCGACACAAGCTGACGCAGCAGTTTGTTGAACTGCATAACTTGCTAGAGAACGCGTGATTCCTGCCGGTAACGCAGAACCCATGTGGGAGCGGGCTTGCTCGCGAAAGCAGTGTGTCAGTCGACATCCACATTGACTGTCACACCGCTTTCGCGAGCAAGCCCGCTCCCACATTTGGTTTGCGGTGGCCTTAGATTCCCTGGCTACGCAACCAACTCATCAACTGCGGCAGCGGAAACGCCCCACTCTGACGCGCCACCTCCCGGCCGTTCTTGAACAGAATCAGGCTCGGAATCGAGCGAATCCCCAATTGCGCCGACAACTGCTGGTTCGCCTCGCTGTCGAGCTTCGCCAGCCGACACTTACCCGCCAACTGCCCCGCCGCTTGCTCGAATACCGGCGCAAACGACTTGCACGGCCCGCACCAATCCGCCCACACGTCCACCAGCAACGGCAGATCGCCCTTGATCTGACTGGCGTAATCGCCTTGCTTCAATTCGAAGGGTTTGCTCAACAGCACTTCAGCCTTGCAGCGGCCGCATTTCGGATGGTCGCTGAGGCGCTCGGCGGGGATACGGTTGAGGCCGTTGCAGTGGGGGCATGGGATGAGGAGTGGGTCAGTCATTGGAGTGTTCCAAATAGAGGCTAATGAAGCTGAGTTGGAGACGTCTGCTCACATTTTCAATCGTGCGGCGGCAATCGTCGACACTACCCTGAGTGTTGCGGGCGAGCCGCTGGTCCGCCCAGGTATATCGCAACTTGCGATATTTCGGATCTGTGATTAACTTTCATAGCAAAATGCGATAAGGATGTTGCATGCATGTGTTCACCGAAAAACCAATTCGGGAGGCTAAAGCCAAATGGCCTCAGGCGGCCAATGCGTTGGATCAGTGGTATCGAATGGCCAAGAGGATCAAGCCAAATGATTTTGCGTCTATGAAATCCTCATTTCCTGCGATCGACAAAGTAGGCGATCTTCACGTATTCGATATCGGTGGCAACAAGTTACGGTTGATCGCTTATGTCCGGTACGGGCATCAAAAGCTGTACATCAAGCATGTGATGGATCACCGCGAATATGACCGGGGAAAATGGAAGGAGGGAAGGGTATGAGTGTTTTGGTCAAAAAGGCTGCCGAGCATTGGGAGTACGTTGCTCCTTTGCTCCGAAAACCAAAAAACGAAGAAGACTACGACCTGTTGGTACTAGCGCTCGACGAATTGTTAGAGATGACCAAGCTTGATGAGTCGCACCCATTGATGAGTCTGGTGGATATCATCGGCGACTGGATTGCGGAGTGGGATCACCAACACCACCCGATGCGCGAAGCGAGTGGTGCTGAGGTTCTGGGTTACATGATGCGCGAGCATGGTTTGACCCAAAGCGACCTGCCCGGCGTAGGCCCCCAATCGGTGGTCTCGGAGATATTAAGCGGCAGGCGCCAGCTCAACCTGCGGCAGATCCGCTGGTTGGCTGAGCACTTCAAGGTACCGGTCGATGTGTTTATCTGAAATTACGACGAACAACTAATCTCCAAATGCTTCCCCCACTCCGGCGGCCGCTCTGCGTAGCTCTCCATCCCGGGTTGCTCCGTGAACGGATTGCTCAACACCGCGTGCAGGCGCCGGACCTCGGCATAATCGCCACTCTCCGCCGCATCGATAGCTTTCTGCGTCAAATAGTTGCGCAAGATGTACAGCGGATTGACCGCGTGCATCCGCGTGCGGCGTTGTTCCTGATCAACTACGCCTTCACGAGCAGCCCGGGCGACATAGAGTTCGCCCCATGCATCGAAACCCTTGATGTCGACGAAGTCATCGCGTAACCGGGTGACGGCCAGTTCAGGTGACTCATCACCGAGGTGGCGGAAGAACAGCGTGTAATCAACGCCGCTGTTCTGCATCAATTGCAGCAGGCGCTCGAGCAGCTTCTGGTCGTCGTCTTCAGCGGTGGTGAGGCCGAGGCGCCGGCGCATCAGGTCCAGGTAGTGGGCCTGGTACAGCGGCAGGTACAAGCCGAGGGTTTCGCGCAGGGCGTCGACGCTGATGAACGGCGTCAGGGCCTGGGCCAGGGCGCTGAGGTTCCATTGGCCGATGGGCACTTGATTGCTGAAGGAGTAGCGGCCCTGATCGTCGGAGTGGTTGCAGATGAAGTTGGCGTCGAAGTCATCGAGGAAGGCGAACGGGCCGAAGTCGAAGGTGATGCCGAGGATCGACATGTTGTCGGTGTTCATCACCCCGTGGCAGAAACCATAGGCTTGCCATTTGGCGATCAGTTCGGCGTTGCGCTCGACGATTTCACGGAACATCGCCAGGTACGGTTCCGGCTGTTCCAGGCATTCGGGGAAGTGCATGGCCAGCACGTGCTCGCCGAGGGCTTTCTGCTGCTCGGGGCGCTTGGTGTAGTAGAAGTACTCGAAATGCCCGAAGCGTACATGGCTCGGCGACAGGCGCAGGACCATGGCCGCGCGTTCCTGTTTTTCGCGCCAGACCGGCGTGTCGGAGCCGATCACGCAGAGTGCGCGAGTGGTCGGGATGTTCAGGGCATTCAATGCTTCGGAGGCGAGAAACTCGCGGATCGAGGAGCGCAGTACCGCTCGTCCATCGCCCATCCGCGAGTACGGCGTTTGTCCGGCGCCCTTGAGGTGCAAGTCCCAGTGTTCGCCGGCTTCGTTGTAGACCTCGCCCAGCAACAAGCCGCGACCGTCGCCCAGTTGCGGGTTGTAGGAACCGAATTGATGCCCGGAATAGATCATTGCCCGTGGCTCGGCTTCGGCCCAGAGCTTGTGACCGCCGAACAGCTCGGCGAATACCGGCGTCTCGGCCACGGCCGGGTCCAGGTCCAGCAGTGCCATGGCCGCGGGGCTCGCGACCACCAGCCGCGGGTTGGCGATGGGCTCGGGCAACACATGGGTTGAGAACGCATCGCCGAGGCGGGCGAAGCGATTATCGAAGGTCAGTTCGTCGAGGGCTTTCAACGGCCATCTCCAGCAGAATGTCCGAGCATTCTGCTAGGGATAAGGCGGTTAGTCGAGTTTGGTCGGCGGCGGCTCTTGTTCCGGGACGTCAGGAGTGTCGATGGTTTTCTTCTCGTCCTCGACCGGCACCAATTTGTATTCCTGACCGTGCAGGTTCTTCAGGTAAACCTCCATCTGACGGAACGAGATGTTGATGTGCTGCTTCTTGAACTCGTGGTTGATGAAGCGGTTGACCTCGTCGATGACCGGGTTGCGGTCGCCGAGGTCACGCACGTGCATGCGCAACTCGTGGTCGAGGGTGCTTTCACCGAAGTTCAGGAAGTACACATGTGGCTCGGGTTCCTTGAGCACGCGCGGGTTTTCCCGGGCGGCTTGCAGCAACAAGGCCCTGACCAGATCCAGGTCCGAACCGTAATCGACGCCGAGCTTGAGGGTCACTCGGGTGATGGTGTCGGTCAGCGACCAGTTGATCAGTTGCCCGGTGATGAACGTCTTGTTCGGGACGATGATGTCCTTGCGGTCGAAGTCGGTGATGGTCGTGGCGCGAATGCGGATCTTGCTCACCGTGCCCGACAGGTTGCCGATGGTGATGGTGTCGCCGATCCGCACCGGACGTTCGAACAGGATCATGATGCCGGAGATGAAGTTCGCAAAGATCTCCTGCATCCCGAAACCGAGGCCTACCGAGAGCGCCGCCACCAGCCATTGCAACTTGTCCCAACTCACGCCGAGTGTGGACAGGGTCGTGACAAAACCGACGCCGGCGATCACGTAGGACAGCAAGGTGGTCGTGGCGTAAGCGCTGCCCTGGGCCAGATTGAGCTTGGACAGCACCAACACTTCCAGCAGGCCGGGTAAGTTGCGCGCCAGGGCGAAGGTGATACCAATGATGATCAGCGCTCCGAGCAGGTCGCCGATGCTGATCGGCACCATGCTCATGTTGGCGCCGGTGCCGCTGGTGTATTCGTAGAGGGTGATGTTGTCCAGGTACGAGAACACTGAAATCAGGTCCGACCAGACCCAGTACAGCGCCGCGATGAAACCGCCGAGCAATGCCAGACGAATCAGGCGCAGGGACTGTTCGTTGACCTTCTCGATGTCCAGCGTCGGTTCTTCGATCACCGCTTCGCCGTCGCCCGCCTCTTTGGCAGCCTGACGTTTGGC
>Ga0105856_1000249_pt1 | contig 28584 bp, 30 predicted proteins | sample OrgsoiDNA_201060_FD_89681 | JGI IMG/M metagenome (GOLD analysis project Ga0105856, IMG submission 89681) | Permafrost soil microbial communities from the Arctic, to analyse light accelerated degradation of dissolved organic matter (DOM) -... | ecosystem: Environmental > Terrestrial > Soil >...
GCAGGCTGCGTTTACACGCGCTCCACAAAAACAATTAAACGAAGGATCCTTCAATGGATAACTCCAACGCCCTGCCCCTCGGGTCGGCCGTCGCGCCCGCCAAAGAAAGAACCACTTCGAGCCGGATCAAATCGATCTTCAGCGGCTCGGTCGGCAACATGGTCGAGTGGTACGACTGGTACGTCTACGCCGCGTTCTCGCTGTACTTCGCCAAATCTTTCTTCCCGGCGGGTTCCACCACTGCGCAACTGATGAACACCGCCGCGATCTTCGCCGTGGGCTTCCTGATGCGTCCGATCGGTGGCTGGTTGATGGGCCTCTACGCGGACCGTGCCGGTCGTAAACGTGCGTTGATGGCCTCGGTGTACCTGATGTGCTTCGGTTCGCTGCTGATCGCCCTGAGCCCCAATTATGAAACCATCGGTATCGGTGCGCCGATCCTGCTGGTGTTCGCTCGCTTGCTGCAGGGCCTGTCGGTCGGTGGCGAGTACGGCACTTCGGCTACCTACCTCAGCGAGATGGCGACCAAGGAACGTCGCGGCTTCTATTCCAGCTTCCAGTACGTGACGCTGATCTCCGGTCAGCTCATCGCCCTGGCGGTGCTGACCGTGCCGCAACAGGTGCTGACCACCGAACAACTGTACGCCTGGGGCTGGCGCATCCCGTTCGCCATCGGCGCGCTGTGTGCGGTCGTGGCGCTCTACCTGCGTCGTGGCATGGAAGAGACCGAATCGTTCAACAAGGTCAAGAAAGAGAAGAAAGAAAGCGCCATGCGCACGCTGATGCGCCATCCCAAGGAACTGATGACCGTGGTCGGCCTGACCATGGGCGGCACTCTGGCGTTCTACACCTACACCACCTACATGCAGAAATACCTGGTGAACACCGTCGGCATGAGCATCACCGACTCCACCAGCATCTCGGCGGCCACGCTGTTCCTGTTCATGTGCCTGCAACCACTGATTGGCGCGTTGTCGGATAAGGTGGGTCGTCGGCCGATCCTGATTGCCTTCGGCGTGCTCGGCACGCTGTTCACCGTGCCGATCCTGACCACCCTGCACACCATCCAGAGCTGGTGGGGCGCGTTCTTCCTGATCATGGCGGCGCTGATCATCGTTAGCGGCTACACCTCGATCAACGCGGTGGTCAAAGCCGAACTGTTCCCGACCGAGATTCGTGCACTGGGCGTTGGCTTGCCGTATGCACTGACCGTGTCGATCTTCGGCGGCACCGCCGAATACATCGCGCTGTGGTTCAAGAGCATCGGCATGGAAACCGGTTACTACTGGTATGTCACGGCCTGCATCGCGGTGTCGTTGCTGGTGTACGTGACCATGAAAGACACCCGCAAGCATTCGCGGATCGAGACGGACTGACTGCTTTATTTGAGGTGACTGTTCCGGCCTCATCGCGAGCAGGCTCGCTCCCACAAGGATCTGGTGTACGCAGATCCAATGTGGGAGCGAGCTTGCTCGCGATGTGGGCAACTCGGCTTTAAGTCAACTCGGCAACCGCTCGCTTGCCATACTTGTTCTGCGCGTAAGCCGCGCCCGCAATCATCACCACCAAAACCCCCGCCAACACCAGCGACGAGCCAATGGTGCCGAAATCCAGGCCGCCCTTTTCATGGGGTTTAGTCAGGAAGTCGCCCAGGGTTGCGCCGAATGGCCGTGTCAGCACGAACGCCACCCAGAACAACAGCACCGACGAAATCTTCGTGAAGTATTTGAGCAGCACCACCACCGCGATGGTGGAGCCGATCAACAGTGCGCCTCCGGCAAAGCCCAGGCCCGAGTCGTCGGCCAGGTAATCGCCGAGCGCAGTGCCCAAGGTGTTGGAAAACAGAATCGCCATCCAGTAGAACATCTCGCCACGAAAGGTCTGGACCTTGCTGACGTTCAACGAGTCGCCGCTCAGACGCCAGGCTGAGAAGATCCCCGCCAGAATCGCAATCAGGATCATCGAACCCGTGGCGTAACCCAACCCGAGGGTGCGGTCCATGAAGTCGGACATGGTGGTGCCGGCCGTGCTGGTGGACAGAATCACGATCCAGTACAGCACCGGCTTATAGGTTTTGGACATCAACTGCGTGACCAGGGTCAGCACGAACACACTGATCAAAATCAGCGAGCTGATGGCGTAGCCGACGTTGAGGGTCATCGACAGCAAGTCACCGGCGGTTTCCCCCAGGGTCGTCGCACAGATTTTCATCACCCAGAACGCCAGGGTGATTTGAGGCAGCTTATTCATTACGGGTAAAACTCCAGTGGTCATGACGGCCGTTTTCTTAGGGTTATGGCCGACGCGCAGACTGGCGGCGAAGCGGTGAAAAATAGGTAGGTGCTGTATGAAAAATCTGTCATGCAAGCAAATTGCTTCACGCATAACCCGGCAAAATCACTAATCCCCGCGACCTTTTCCAGCCGGGCGCATCCATACCCGCATGACGCACGTATATCAGTTGCAGGCCCCAAAGCGACGAAGGCCTGAGGGTCGGGTAGACCTGCATGAAAAAACTGTCATCCCGGATTAATCACCGGTTAATGCCCGAAACCCATCCTGCCCCTGCCTGATCGATTAATTGCGATGCGCTCAACCAAGCCCCGAAAGCGAAAAAGCCCGACGGCCTTAACATCTAATTAATCGATAGTTTTTAGCATGAAACTGTAGATTTTAATCAATATTAATGAACCTGGAGTCACTAACATGAAAACCCAACTGTTTCTCGCTCTAGCCCTGACCGTACTGGCGGCCAACACCTACGCCGCGGATGGTTCCGACAAAACCGGCACCGCAGACTTCATTTCTGGAGCCACTGCTGCCATCGATCACACCAGCTCGGCCGCTTTCGCCGCTGATGGTTTTGATCACACCGGCACCGCTGGCGCCATCGCCGCTGATGGCTTTGATAAAACCGGTACGGCGGGTGCCATCGGTTAACACTTGGAGGGCATTGAATAGCCCGGCTTCGGCCGGGCTTAGTCGTTTTGGGGGGTACGCAAAGTTCGACATCAACACAAACCACTGTGGGAGCGGGCTTGCTCGCGAAAGCGGTGTGACATTCAACAATGATGTCGACTGACACGCCCTCTTCGCGAGCAAGCCCGCTCCCACAGGGATCTGCGTCTGACTGGAAATTACCTGCGCGCACTTGCACTATGGCCAATGCCCCTCTTCCAGGAAATCCAGCGCCATGCCCGACGACATCCACTTCTACGAACCCGCCAACGGCCACGGCCTGCCCCATGACCCGTTCAACGCCATCGTCGGCCCGCGCCCCATCGGCTGGATTTCTTCGCAAGATGCCAATGGTCACCTGAACCTGGCGCCCTACAGCTTCTTCAATGCGTTCAACTACATTCCGCCGATCATTGGTTTTTCCAGCGTCGGGCGCAAAGACAGCCTGAACAACATCGAGCAGACCGGCGAGTTCGCCTGGAACCTGGCGACCCGGCCACTGGCCGAGCGGATGAACCAGAGCAGCGCCATGGTCGCGCCCGACACCAATGAATTCGAGCTAGCCGGATTAACACCCGCCGCGTCGAAAATCATCCAGGTGCCACGGGTCGCTGAAAGCCCGGTGTCCTTTGAATGCAAGGTCACGCAGATCATTCAGTTGCAGCGCGCGGACGGGAACGTGGTGCCGAGCTGGGTGATTCTCGGCGAAGTGGTCGCCGTGCATATCGCCAAGTGGCTGTTGAAGGATGGGGTGTACGACACCGCCGCGGCAGAACCGATTCTGCGCGGCGGCGGGCCAGCGGATTACTTTCAGCTGGGACCAGAGGCATTGTTCAAAATGTATCGCCCGGGGGCAAAAAAATAACTTACCAGAGCAGGTCGGCGTCTTCTTTGACGTCTTTGAGGCGGGTCAGCTCTTTGGCCGCGGCCAGATCGGCCTCGTTGGCAGTCTTGAAGATTTGCCCTTCAAGCACTTTATGAAAGCGCGGCGCACCCGTGCCACCGATGGCTTTGACGGCGATCGCGGCGTGGTAACCCCCCTCGCCCGGTACGACAGCGGAAACAGCTTCAAAATGATCAAAGGCTTTACGTGCCATGTCGCGGATCCTGGCTAATTGAGAATGGAGCCATTAAACCCTCAACCGGCCAGTTTGTGTACCTGCGCCGTGGACTGACCCAACGCCTGGGCAGCCGAGACATCCTTGAAGGTATGGAAATCCAGGCTGTTGACCACCAGGTCTTGTACCAGCTCGGCGAAAATCTCCATGGCCGGCGTGTTGAAGTAAGCAGTCATGGCCTGTTGATGGGTCCAGAAACCGGACACCAGCCACAGGTCCGGATCGCATTGCGAGTGTTGCAGGGCAAAGCTCAGGCAACCGTTGGCTGCACGCGATGGTTCGATCAACGCGCTCAGGCGAATACCGAGTTCTGCCGAACGCCCGGCGCGGGCACGAACGAAGGCCATATGACTGACGGGGATCTGCGTAGACATGTTCAACCCTCCCAGGGAGTTGTGTAGCAGCCAGGGACGGGCTGCGACAGGATCCAAGATTAGGCGGCGCAACAGGGTTGCCGTTAGTCGATTCCTGCCGGCTTGTTGCACAATCCTGCGAGGATCAGTGAATCGGCCTGAAACGCCGGTCCAGACATGTCTGTGCGATGACACAACGGTTTCAAGCAAGTTTCAGCGCCGCGACACGGCTAAAACAATGCCGCGAAACAACCCAATGCAGAATCAGGCAAGCATCAGGCAGGATGTGTCTACCACTGTGGCTTGCACAAACTTATGCTCTGCCCATCAACAACGCCTCACCGAGGAGGCCCTGCATGTCGTCGTTCGATCACTTTCAAGCCCCGCTGGACGCCGACATGGAGAAACAGCGCGAGGAACTGGCCGCGATCATCCGCCGCAATACCAGCGAGGATGGCAATTACGCCACTGCCGTCAGCTCGCTGTTCATGTCGCGTCACAGTCAAACCCATCAGTTTGCCCCGGTGCTGGCGCAACCGGCACTGTGCATCATGGCCCAGGGGCGCAAGGAAGTTCGGCTGGCCGACGAAGTCTTCAATTACGACCCGCTCAATTACCTGGTGGTGTCGGTCTCGATGCCGGTAACCGGCCGCGTGGTGACCGTCACCTCTGAAGAGCCGATCCTCGCCGTGCGGCTGGACATCGACCCGGCGGAAATCACCGCGCTGATCGCCGACGCCGGCCCCATGGGCGTGCCGACCCGGCCCACCGGGCGCGGGCTGTACGTTGAACGGCTGGACGCGGCGATGCTCGACGCCGTACTGCGCCTGACCCGTTTGCTCGATACGCCAAAAGACATCGCCATGCTCGCGCCGCTGATTCGCCGGGAGATTCTGTATCGCCTGTTGCGCAGCCAGCAGGGTCATCGACTGTATGAAATAGCCATCGCCAACAGCCAGAGCCATCGCATCAGCCAGGCGATCAAATGGCTCAACGGCCACTATGAACAGCCGTTGCGTATCGATGATCTGGCGAAGGAAGTGAACCTGAGCGTGTCGACGCTGCATCACCGCTTCAAGGCGATGACGGCCATGAGTCCGTTGCAGTATCAAAAGCAGTTGCGATTGCAGGAAGCCCGGCGCTTGATGCTGGCCGAAGGGCTGGAAGCGTCGGCGGCGGGGTATCGGGTGGGGTATGAAAGCCCGTCGCAGTTTAGCCGGGAGTACAGCCGGTTGTTCGGGGCTCCGCCGCTACGGGATTTGGCGCGGTTACGATTGAGTGTTTAGCTGAGATTTGTGTTGGTTGTGCCGACCCCTTCGCGAGCAAGCCCGCTCCCACATTTGACCGCATTCTTCAGAACTACTCGGTCTAATGTGGGAGCGGGCTTGCTCGCGAAGAGGCCAGTCAAGGCAGCATAAGGCTAAAGGTCAGGCGCTGAGTACTCGGCAAGCCTCCGCCGGCAACGTCACCGAAACCGGATTGCCGATACTCAACCCAAACCCCTGACACGGCGTGCTCAGCGCGGTAAACGACACCCCTGAACACTCCACCGTCGTTTCAATCGTCGCGCCAATGTCGCGCACAAACGTCACCTTGCCCAACAGGCGATTCCCCGCCGTGGCTTGCGGTTGCGACAGTTGCAGATCCTCAGGGCGAATCAGCATCTTGATCTTCTCCCCGACCACAATACTGCTGCAGATCGGCACTTCCAGCGCATCACCACCGGGCAAGCCAACCTTGCCATTACCCAGCGCGGTGGCCGGGAAGATGTTGCCCGAGCCGATAAAGTCCGCGACAAATTCATTGGCCGGATGACGATAGATCTCAATCGGCGTGCCCACTTGCTGCACCTTGTGCTCACCCAGCACCACGACGATATCGGCCATGGTCATCGCTTCACGCTGATCGTGCGTCACCATGATCGTGGTGATGTTCAGCCGTTGTTGCAGCTGACGGATTTCCACCTGCATCGATTCACGCAACTTGGCGTCCAGCGCCGACAGCGGCTCATCCAGCAGCAGGATTTTCGGCCGCGAGGCAATCGCCCGGGCAATCGCCACGCGCTGGCGTTGACCGCCGGAAAGTTTCGCCACCGGGCGATCAATCATTTCCTGCAGTTGAATCAGTTCCAGCAACTCCACCACCCGCGCCTGCTGATCGGCCTTGCTCACGCCGCGCAGTTTCAGCGGATAAGCGATGTTCTCCCCCACCGTCATGTGCGGAAACAGCGCCAGCGACTGGAACACCATGCCGAAGTTACGCAGGTGCGCCGGGGTGTGGCCGATGTCCTCACCGTCCAGGCGAATCTCGCCGCCGGTCAGGGTTTCGAGCCCGGCGATCATCCGCAGCAAAGTGGTTTTTCCGCAGCCCGACGGGCCAAGAAAACACACCAGTTTGCCCTCAGGCAAATGCAGGTTTACATCCTTTACCGCGCAGGCCGAGCCGTAATGTTTCTCGACGTTTTCCAGAATCAGACCAGTCATGTTGCACCTCAAGAATCAGAACGAAACGCCACCTTCACCAACCAACTTTTCGAGCGCCCAAATCAGGACGAAGTCGATCAGCACGATCAGCACGGCAAACGAGAAAACGGTTGGGTCGAGCGATGACACGGTGCGGCTGTACATCCAGATCGGCACGGTCATGACATCGATGGTGTAGAGGAAATAGGTCACGGTGAATTCGTTGAACGAGACGATGAACGCCAGCAGCATCCCCGCCAGAATCCCCGACTTCATCAGCGGCACCACCACATCGACAATCGCCCGGGTCGGCGAGGCGCCGAGCATTTGCGCGGCCTCTTCGACTTCGCTGCCAATCGACAGCATCGCCGCCGTGCAGTTTTTCACCACGAACGGCAACGCGAGGATCACGTGGGCGATCACCAGCCGCGAGGTGGTCATCTGGAACGGCAAGCTGTCGAACACCAACAACAATGCCAGGCCCAACACCACCATCGGGAACACCAATGGCAGCGACATCAATTGCAGGGCCACGGCTTTGCCACGGAACTCGCAACGGGTCAGTGCGTAAGCCGCCGGCACTGCGATGATCGTGGCGAAGACCATGGTCAGGCACGCCACCATCAGGCTGGTAGTCATGGCTTTGCCCAGGATCAGCACATCGCTGGCGTCCGGCGAAGCGAAGGTGTGCCAGGCCGCGCGATACCATTGCAGGCTGTAGCTGCTGGGCGGAAAGTCGAGGTTCGAGGCGCCGCTGAACGACATGACGATCATCGTCAGGATCGGCAGTACCGCCAACAACAGGATAAAACCGGACAACACGCCCGCGAACTTGCCGGTTTCCCCGGGCAGCAGCGAATAACGCTTCTTGGTCAACGTGCTCATTGCGAAGCCTCCAGCATGCGCCGACGACGGCCAGTGATGTATTCAGACAACGTCATGATCGCCAGGGTAGTAATGATCAACACCACACCGGCAGCGGACGCGGCGGGCCAGTTCATCAGCGGAGCGATCTGGTCATGCACCATCACCGCCAGCATCGGCACCCGGCGGCCACCGAGCAGCAGCGGCACCACGAAGCTGCTGGCGTTGTAGGCGAACACCAACGTCGCACCGGTGATGATCCCCGGAAAACTCATCGGCAACACCACCTGACGGAACACCTGGAAGCGGCTGGCGCCCAGGGTCGCGGCAGCTTCTTCGTAAGTTCGGGCGACGCCACGCATGGCGCTGGCAATCGGCAGCACGGCCAGCGGGAACGCGGTTTGCACCAGGCCCATCAGCACGCCGTTCTGGTTGTACAGCAGCATGATCGGTCGCTTGATCAGGCCCAGGCCCATCAGCGCCTGATTGAGCATCCCGCCCGGGCCGAGAATCACCAGCCAGCCGTAGCTTTGCAGCAGCAGGTTGACCAGCAACGGCAGCAGCACGGCAGCGAGGAAGATCCGTCGAATAAACGGCGAGGTCAGGCGCGACATGGTGTAAGCCACCGGGATCGCCAGCAGCACCGCGATCACCGCGCTGAACAGCGCCAGGCGCAGGGTCAGCATCAGGGACTTGAGGTAATACGGTTCCAGCAACTGGGCGTAACTGGCCAGGCTGAACCCGGTCCATTCCGCGCCTTTGGTGCCGACGCTCATGCGCAGTACCAGCAGGCTCGCAGCAATCAGCACGCCGAGAAACAGCATCGATGGCGACAGGAAAAACCAGGCGCGGGCGGTCGGCGACACACCACGGCGCGAACGCACTGGCACGGCGGCGACCGGATGAGTAAGAGGTTGGTGTTCCATAGCAAAGGTCTCGTCAATGGAAGATCAGAAATATCCGCGCACCCGGTCCTGTAGGAGCTGCCGAAGGCTGCGATCTTTTGATCTTTTCAGAGCCGCCGAAGAACAGGATCAAAAGATCGCAGCCTTCGGCAGCTCCTACGATCAGGAAGAAAAGATTTCCGTGTAGCGACGAATCCATTGGTCATGCACGGTGGCCAGGAAGGCGTTGTCGTGCATGATCGCCTTGTCGGCAATCTGCTCTGGCGTAAGGATGTACGGGCTCTTGCGCGCTTCGGCGGAGATGATCGCCTTGGCGTTGACCGGGCCGTTGTAGATGTCTTCAGCCATTTTGCCCTGCACCAGTGGGTCCAGAGAGTGGTTGATAAAAGCGTAGGCCATGTCGGTATCGCCGGGGCGATTCTTCGGCATCACCGATTGCATCAGGTCGGTGTAGAAACCTTCCTTCATGCCGAAGGTTGCACTCAGACCGTAGGCCGGATCGCGGATCTGTTTCGGGAAGAACGCGGGTGCGTACAAGCCGCCCATGTCCAGGGAGCCAGTGCGGAACAGCTCGGCAATCTGGTTCGGGTTTTCGCCCAGGGTCACCACGCGCTCTTTCAGTTCAGCGAGCTTCTTGAAGCCGGGCTCGACGTTGTGTTCGTCACCACCGGCCAGTTTGGCGGCGATGATGATCAGGTCCATGGCCTCGGTCCAGTTCGGCGGCGGCAGGAAGATGTTCGGGGCCAGGTCTGCGTCCCACAGCGCGGCGTAACTGTCCGGCGCTTCTTTCTGGGTGCGGGTGCTGTAGACCAGACTGTTGCACCACAGCAGGTAACCGATGCCGTGACCGTTGGCGCCCGTGCGGTATTTCTCCGGCACGTCCACCAGGTTCGGGATGCGGTTGAGGTCGGGTTTTTCCAGCAGCCCGGCGGCGGCCAGACCTTCGGCGCCGACGCCTGCCAGGGTGATGACGTCGTACTGCGGACGATCACCGCCGGCCTTGAGTTTGGCGACCATTTCCGAGGTACTGCCGGTGCGGTCAGCAATGACCTTGCAGCCGTACTTCTCTTCGAAAGTCGCCGCAATGTTGCGCAGTGCCGCCAGACCGGTGTCATCGGACCAGGTCAGCAGGCGCAGGGTCTTGCCCTGGAAGCGCGTGTCGCTGGCATTCGCCCGAATGAAGGGCATGCTCATGGCCGCCGCTGCAACCGATGCTACGCCCACGGTTTTGATGAATTGACGCCTGTTCAGATCATGCTGGCCCATGAAGGACTCCCTTTGTTTTTTTAAGTATGAGGTTGGTCGCAACCGTTGCATCCGCGCGCTCAGATCTGCGTTAAGCCCCCGGTTTGAAAGGGCTTGAGCTGAGTCGACGGCTTCATCCTGAGGTCGTGCAAAACACCTGACTATCGATAAAAACTCATTGTAGCCATGACCCTGGCGCATGCCTCAGAACGAGGCATGCGCTCACCTTTTTCGAGCGCTTAGACGGCCCGAATCACGTGTTTTATTTCCTGGAAAGCCTGCAAGCCCCACGGCCCCAACTCGCGGCCGATGCTGCTCTGTTTGTAGCCACCCCAAGCGGTCTGCGGGAAGATCACTTGCGGCGCGTTGATCCACACAAGGCCCGCTTGCAGAGCGTTGGCGACCCGATCAGCGGCAGCGTTATCACGGCTCACCACGCTGGCCACCAGGCCGAACTGGCTGTCGTTGGCCAGGGCAATCGCCTCGGTTTCGGAGGCAAAACTGCGCACGCAGATCACCGGGCCGAAAATCTCTTCACACCACAGCGCACTGTCGAGGGGCACTTCGGTGAAAATCGTCGGCTGCAAAAAATATCCGCGCGGCAGATCGGCCGGACGATTGCCGCCGCAAATCAGCCTGGCGCCAGCGCTCAAGCCACGATCAATGTGGCCGAGCACGCGCTGGTATTGCGCCTGATTGACCAGTGCGCCCATCTCCACGTTCGGGTCGAACGGGTCGGCCACGCGAATCGCTTCGGCGCGGGCCTGCAAACGGATCAGGAATTCATCCGCCAGTTCATCGGCGACCAACACGCGGCTGGTGGCCGAACACATTTGCCCGGCGTTGAAGAAACCACCGCCGCAGGCCAACTCCACGGCCAGTTCAATGTCGGCGTCTTTGAGCACCAGCAGTGAGGACTTGCCGCCCAATTCCAGACTCACGCCCTTCACGGTTTCAGCAGCACGTTGCATGACCTGAACACCGACCGCGTTGCTGCCGGTGAAGGAAATCTTGGCGATGCGCGGGTCAGCCGAGAGCGGCGCGCCGACCGCCAGGCCAGTGCCGCAGACCAGGTTGAACACGCCCTTGGGCAGGCCGGCCTCGGCGATGATCGCGGCCAGTTCCAGCTCTGGCAACGGCGTGACTTCCGATGGTTTGAGCACCACGCAGCACCCGGCAGCCAGGGCCGGGGCGAGTTTCCAGGCAGTGGTGACCATCGGGAAATTCCACGGCACGATCAGCCCGACCACACCGCAGGGTTCACGGCGCAGGCGTGCGCTGAAGTCGTCGCTCGGCAGCTCGACGGCGCTGTCCTGTTTGGCGTCCAGGCCCTCGGCCAGACCGGCGTAGTACTCGAACGTGGCGATCACGTCGTCGACGTCGATGGCCGCTTCGAACAGCGGTTTGCCGTTGTTGCTCGACTGCAAATGCATCAACTGTTCGCGACCGGCCTTCACGCCATCGGCGATTTTGCGCAGGATCGCACCGCGCTCGGTGCCGGTGGTTTTTGACCAGTCGTTGAAGGCAAGGGTCGCAGCATTAACGGCTTGATCGACGGCATGTGCATCGCCGCCATTAACGGTGGTCAACAGGGCTTCGGTGGCCGGGTTGAATACACGCAGGTGTTCTTGGCCGGCAGACCATTGGCCGTCGATGTACAAACCATCGAGAGCCGTTGGGAAAGTCATGCGAAAACTCATTTCGACACCGCCTTCATCCACGAAGTCTGATCGATTTCAATCAGGGTCGGGCCCTGACGATCGGTGGCAGCACGCAGTGCGCTGCGCAATTGCTCGACACCGTTGACCGCTTCGGCGGCGCAGCCCAAAGCCTTGGCCACACCGATAAAGTCCGGGGTGTAGATGTCAACGCCCACCGGTTCGATTGCGCGGTTGACCATGTACTTTTTGATTTCTTCGTAGCCCTGGTTATTCCACAGCAGGACGATTACCGGCGTGCACGCTTCAACGGCGCTGGCCAGTTCCGGCAGGGTAAATTGTAGACCGCCGTCGCCGATCAGGCACACCACCGGAGGACGCGAAGAGCCCTCAACGCTGCCGCCGAGCCAGGCGCCGATTGCCGCCGGCAAGGCGTAACCCAAGGTGCCGTAACCGGTGGACGAGTTGAACCAGCGGCGCGGGCGCTCCGGGTTAAAGGTCAGGTTGCCGGTGTACACCGGTTGGGTCGAATCGCCGACAAACACAGCGTCCGGCAGCTCGTGCAGCACTGTTTCGAGGAATCGGGTCTGGGCCAAGGTTGGCGCATCCCAGGTGGCAGCCAGTTCTTCACGCAAGCGCGCGGCACGCACCTGGCCCCAATCGTTGCGACGCTCGGCCAGCGACTGGTGCGACAACGCGCTCAGCAAGGCTTGAGCGGCATTACGCGAGTCGGACACCAGCGCGACGTGCGGCGGATAGTTGCGTACGGTCTGGTCCGGGTCGATGTCCACGCGCAGCAGTTTGCCGGGGATTTCGAAGCCGCCAGCGAAGGTCACGTCGTAGTCGGTTTCGGCCAGCTCGGTGCCAATGGCCAGCACTACGTCGGCCTCGGCCACCAGGGCGCGGGTGGCGACCAGGCTTTGGGTCGAACCGATCAGCAGTGGATGGTTGGATTCGAGCATGCCCTTGGCGTTGATGGTCAGCGCGACTGGCGCGTCCAGCAGTTCAGCCAGTTCAGTCAGCTCGGCGGCGGCCTCGATGGCGCCGCCACCGGCCAGGATCAATGGGCGTTTGGCAACCGCCAGCAGTTCGGTCATGCGCGAAACGGCGGTCGGCGAGGCACCGGCGCGGTCGATGTTGACCGGGACGCTGGTGAGCAGGTCGTCAGCTTCTTCTACCAACACGTCCAACGGAATTTCGATGTGCACTGGACGCGGACGACCGGCCTGGAACAACGCGAACGCACGGGCCAACACGCCCGGCAACTCCGACGCCGACATCAGGGTGTGGGAGAACGCCGCCACGCCGCCGACCAGTGCACTCTGGTTCGGCAGCTCATGGAGCTTGCCGCGACCGCCGCCCAATTGGTTGCGGGTTTGCACGCTGGAAATCACCAGCATCGGGATCGAATCGGCATACGCCTGCCCCATCGCGGTGGTGATGTTGGTCATGCCTGGGCCGGTGATGATGAAGCAGACACCAGGTTTGCCGCTGGTGCGGGCGTAGCCGTCGGCCATGAAGCCGGCGCCCTGTTCGTGACGCGGAGTGACATGGTTGATGCTCGAACGGGCCAGCCCGCGATACAGCTCAACGGTATGCACCCCGGGAATGCCGAACACCTGCTCGACCCCGTAGTCTTCGAGTAACTTGACCAATACTTCGCCGCACGTCGCCATGTCTTTGCCCTTTTTGTTCGTTTGAGACGCCGAGCCTGCGCAGTGTTTATGATGCGTAGGCAAGCCCTGGGATGGCCTCATTGGAACGGGCGACAGGTAGCCGCAACAATGGATAAAAAGTCATACTAGCCATGTCCTCACGTCATACCTTGGGTCCTCATGAAACGACTGCCTCCCCTGCCCGCCCTGCACACTTTTCTGATCACGGCCCAATGTTGCAACTTCACCCGGGCGGCCGAGCAGTTGCACATCACTCAGGGCGCGGTGAGTCGACAGATCGCCGGGCTGGAAGATCATCTGGGTTATGAGTTGTTCATTCGACAAGCCCGAGGCCTGGACTTGACCGCCGAAGGACGGGAGTGGCTGCCGCGGGTTCAACAGATTTTCGGCTTGATCGGCGAGGCGGTGGAGCAGATCGGAGCGAAGCGCGAAACCCTGCAACTCAAGGCCCCGACCTGCGTGATGCGCTGGTTGTTGCCGCGCCTGATGCAATGGCAAAAGGAACGCCCGGACGTGCCGGTGGAGCTGACCACCACGGTGCGGCACGGGGTGGACTTTCATCGTGAGCAGTTCGATGCGGCGGTGATCTATGGCGCGCCACCAGACACTTCACTGGCGTCACTTCGGCTGTTCGATGAGCAATTGACCCCGGTTTGCTCGCGGCCATTACTCGAAGGGCCGGTGCCATTGCACACGCCGCAGGATCTGGAACAACACATGCTGCTGCACCCCACTCGCGACGAACGCGACTGGAAAGCCTGGCTGGCCACGGCGGATATTCACTTGAGCAATGTCAGCAAGGGCCAGCATTTCGAAACACTGGACCTGGCGATGTCGATGGCGTCCCAAGGGACGGGTGTGGCGATTGGCGACTGGTCGTTGATTGGCGATGACCTGAGTGCCGGGCGGCTAGTCATGCCCTTTGAATTGAAGGTGAAAACCGGGTTGGCGTATTACCTCGTGTTGCCGCAGAAGCCCGCACCTTCGCCGAAGTTACAGGAATTGTTGGGGTGGTTGGTGGAGCAGGCTCAAGCTCGCTGACACCCTAAAAAGCTTCGCGAGCAGGCTCGCTCCCACATTGAAATGCGATCAAATGTGGGAGCGAGCTTGCTCGCGAATGGTTTCAGCCGCGCTATCAGTAACCGACTGCAAACCGCTGACGCGAATGTTTCGGTGCTTCAACTTCATCCAGCAGCGCAATCGCATAATCGGCGAATGTGATCCAGCTCCGGCCTTCAGCACTCACCAGCAAATCATCCTTGCCGATCCGGAACTTGCCGGTGCGCTCACCTTCCACAAACTCCGCCGATGGCGACAGGAAGGTCCAGTCCAGTTCCTTCTCCTGACGCAGGTTTTCCAGGAACACCGCACCGGCACTGGCCTCAGCCTTGTACGCTTCAGGGAAGCCTTCGCTGTCGATGACACGGCCGCCATTAGGCAGCAACAACGAACCGGCACCGCCCACCACCAACAGACGTTTGACCCCGGCCTTTTTCACCGGCCCGACCACGGCGCTGGAAGGCAACGTCGAGAAGTGCGCGGCGCTGATCACCACGTCATGACCGGCGACGGCGGCTTGCAGTGCTTCGGCATCCAGGGCGTCGACGTTCTTGCTGACCACACCGGCACGCTGGCCGATCTTCGAGGTATCGCGGGCGATGGCAGTGACGCTGTGACCGCGACGCAGGGCTTCTTCCAACAGTTGGCTACCGGCACGACCGGTGGCACCGATGATTGCGATTTTGCTCATGAAGTTCTCCAGTTGGGTTATGGCTGCGATTTATGACGAATGAAGCTTGTGTGAACGATGAAACCCTTGTGGCGAGGGGGCTTGTCGGATCGCCGCACCGCCCCGTTCGGCTGCGAAGTAGTCGCTAAACCTGAGAATGCGGTGTAGCTGAAGGAATGCAGGGGAGCCCTTCGCACTCCAACGGGGGCAAGTCCTCTCACCATAAAAGCTCCCTCGCCACAGTCATCATCTGCATCTCAAAGCCGCTTCAGCTTCAGGTACGGCGGATTACCACTTCATCTCGCCCTTGGCGACTTTCGCACTCAACTCCAGCGAGCTTTCTTCGCCCAGGGTCGGGTAGCGTTTTTTCATGGCTGCGATCAGTTCAGCAGAGTTTTTCGCCTTGGTGGTTTCTTCGTCGAAAGCCTTGATGTAGCCAGCGGTGAATTGCACAGCGGCCAGGGAACGGGCGCTCTCACCCAGGTAGTGACCCGGCACGATGGTCTTCGGTTTCAAGGTTTCGATCGAATGCAGCGTCGTCAGCCAGTCGGCGTGGGATTGCGCCGTCTGAGTGTCGGCCATCCACACGTGGATGTTTTCAGCGACGACCACGCCACCGACCACAGCCTTGATCGACGGAATCCACACGAAGCTGCGATCCGGCTGCTTGCCGTCCAGGCCCACTACCTGCAATTTCTGCCCTTCGAGCATCAGGCTGTCGCCCTTGAGCACGCCCGGCACGATGGTTTTGGCCGGCACGTCAGCGCCCATTTTCGGGCCCCAGAACGCCAGTTTGCCCTCGACGGTTTTCTTGATGTGATCCACGGTCGGCTGCGAGGCCAGTACTTTGGCGTTCGGGAAAGCGGCGGTCAGGGTGTCGAGGCCGAAGTAGTAATCCGGGTCACCGTGGCTGATGTAGATGGTGGTCAGTTGCTTGCCGCTGGCGCGGATTTTCTGTACCACTTGCTCAGCCTGGGATTTGCCGAATTGCGCGTCCACCAGGATCGCGTCTTTCTCGCCGCTGACCAGTACCGATGTCACTGGGAAAATCGCCTTGTCGCCCGGGTTGTAGACGTCCAGGGTCAGGGTCGATGCGGCGGCAGCGTGAGCGGCGAAGCCGAGGGTGGCGGTTGCCAGGAGAATGCGCTTGATTGCGGTGAAACCGATCATCTGTTGCTCCGTTGTCCGAATGCCGTGCTTGGCGATGGGACAGAGCTTAGTTGCATGACTCAGTACAAAAAATGCGATGCTTGAACATAGTTTGTTTCTGAAAGTGAGCAAATCATGGATCGTCTACAAGCAATGCGGGTGTTCGTCTCGGTGGTGGACCTCGGCAGCCAGTCAGCGGCGGCCGATCACCTGGACCTGTCACGGCCGGTGGTTTCGCGTTATTTGGCGGAACTGGAAGATTGGGTCGGCGCCCGGCTGATGCACCGCACCACGCGCAAGCTGAGCCTGACCGCTGCTGGCAGCGAGATCCTGCCGCGCTGTCGGCAGATGCTCGACTTGTCCACCGACATGCAAGCCGCCATCAGCGAACCGGACGAAGCGCCCCGTGGCCTGCTGCGGATCAGCGTCAGCACCTCGTTCGGCCAGGCGCAACTGGCGGACGCCATGGCCGCTTACGTCAAGCGCTACCCCGGCGTCAGCATCGATATGCAGATGATCGACCGCACGGTGAACCTGGTCGATGAGCGCATTGACCTGGCGATCCGCACCAGCAACGACCTGGACCCGAACCTGATCGCCCGCCGACTGACGGTGTGCCGCTCGGTGATCTGCGCCTCCCCGGCTTACCTGCAAGAACACCCGACGCCGCAGCGGGTCGAGGACTTGAGCCAGCACAACTGCCTGACCCACTCCTACTTCGGCAAAAGCCTTTGGCATTTCGAACAGGATGGCGAGCAGGTCTCGGTGCCGGTGCAGGGCAACATCAGCGCCAACGAGGCCAGCACCCTGCTGCGCGCGACCATGGCCGGTGCCGGCGTGGCGATGCTGCCCAGCTACCAGGCCGGCGTGCACATTCACAGCGGCGAGTTGATCCGCCTGCTGCCCCACGCCGAGCCACGACAGATGAACATGTACGCGGTCTACGCCTCACGCAAACACATGCCGGCGACGATGCGCAGTATGCTGGACTTCCTGGTGCTCAGATTCCCCGAAGAACCGGCGTGGGATGTGGGGTTTTAAGATCTTCTCGTATCAGTCACCTCTATGTTGGATGTGCCGACGCTTTCGCGAGCAAGCCCGCTCCCACAGAGGTGCATTAGTGTCCTGAATACCGGCTTACATGGGAGGGCCGCGCGGGTGGCAACTCAGTGGCGCTGACCTATGCTGAAGGTAATACCGAAGGGTATTCGTTCAGAGGTCAACGCCATGAACATCAGAACAAGAAGGTACCTCGCCATTTTCATCACCTGCGCGGCGACGCTGGCGCTGTATGGCACCGCTGCCTGGCGGGTCGAGCAGTTGCGCAACCTGCCTCGTGAATTCGCGAGCTGCAACTTCGAGCGCTGCATTCCCCACAACGCGACCCTCAACGCCCTTCGCTAGCGAAGCGTGTCAGGCCTCGTTGTCCTGATCGGCCTTCAAGCGGTCGCGGAAGGCCTTGGGCGAGATCCCCACTCGTCGCCGAAACAGGCGCGTGAAGTTGGTTGGATCGGAAAACCCCAACACGTCGGACATTTCGTAAATGGTCATGCTGGTGTAAGTCAGCAAGCGTTTGGCTTCCAGCAACTGCCGTTCGTGCATGATCTGCAACGCCGGTTGCCCCGCCAGCTCACGGCAGGTGCCGTTGAGGTGGGACACGGAAATCCCCAACCGATGGGCCAGGTCCTCGACCTTGACGTGCTGGCGATAGGTCTCTTCCACCAGTTGAATAAACCCGTTGAGGTATTCCCGGGCGCGCTGCGGACGTTGACTGGCACTGCGGCGCTGGATCACCTGGCGGCTGACCCAGACCATGATCACGCTGACCAGCGAATGCATGAGCATTTCCCGAGCCGGTTGATGACCGGTGTATTCGCTTTGCAGCGCCGCAAACAGACTGTTGAGGTACTCGCTGTCCTTCCCAGCCGGGTAACTTTCGGCTTGCGCCAGGGCGTTCACCGAATTGCCCAGTTGCACCTGCAGATGGGCAACGAACGGCGCGGCCAACGTCACGACAAAACCTTCGACGTCTTCAGAAAAGCGATAACCGTGCACCGATAACGGCGGCAGGATCAGCATTGCCGGCTCGGTCAAATCAGTGCGTTTACCTTCGATTTCAAGCTCTGCCTGACCTTTGAAAACGAAGAGTAACTGGCACAAATCAGCATGGCGGTGGGGTTTGATTTCCCATTGATGTTCGCGGCTGCGTTTGGAAATGGTTTCACAGTGCAGCAAGTCGGGGGTCGGCCAGTCCAGGCTTTCACCGTAGAGCTTGAACACCGGAATCGAAGGCAGGTCAGGCTTGTTCATCACTTCAATCCAGGCCTCGGGGGTAGACGGGGCGATAATCGCACCGATTGGCAGAATGTACAGGTATCGGCTCAGTTTTCACCTTCAATTGACAGACTCGCAAGGGAAAAATGCAAGCACTCGATCCATAAAAATTATTCACCGGCCGTGGTCGCGTGAAGCTTGCGAGTCATAAAAACAATGAAAACGCTGAAAACCCAAATCGCCATCATCGGCGCCGGTCCGTCCGGTTTATTGCTTGGTCAGTTGCTGCACAACGCCGGCATCGACACTCTGATTCTCGAACGCCAAACGCCGGATTATGTGCTCGGCCGAATCCGCGCCGGCGTCCTTGAACAAGGCATGGTAGAGCTGTTGCGTCAGGCCGGTGTCGGTCAGCGCATGGACGCCGAAGGGCTGGTTCATGGCGGCTTTGATCTGGCCCTCGACGGCCGCCAGGTGCACATTGACCTGCACGCCCTGACCGGCGGCAAAACCGTGATGATCTACGGCCAGACCGAAGTCACCCGCGACCTGATGGCCGCTCGTCGGGACGCCGGGGCACAGACGATTTATGCGGCGAGCAACGTCGTCCCTCACGGCATGAAAACCGATGAAACCTTTGTCACGTTCGAAAAGGATGGCGAAACGTATCGCCTCGATTGCGACTACATCGCCGGGTGCGACGGCTTCCACGGCGTGGCCCGGCAATCGATTCCCGCCGAGAGCCTGAAGGTCTTTGAGCGGGTCTACCCGTTCGGCTGGCTGGGGATTTTGGCTGACACCCCGCCGGTCCACGAAGAGTTGGTCTACGCCCGCCACGAACGCGGGTTCGCTCTGTGTAGCATGCGTTCGGCGACCCGCACTCGCTATTACCTTCAGGTGCCGACCGAGGAACAGGTCGAGGATTGGTCCGATCAGCGTTTCTGGGATGAACTCAAATCCCGACTGCCACAGGCGTTGGCGGCAAAACTGGTCACCGGGCCATCCATCGAGAAAAGCATCGCGCCGCTGCGCAGCTTCGTGGTGGAACCGATGCAGTACGGGCGGATGTTCCTGGTCGGCGACGCGGCGCACATCGTCCCACCCACCGGCGCCAAGGGCCTGAACCTGGCGGCCAGCGACGTCAGCACATTGTTCAATATTCTGCTGAAGGTTTACCGCGACGGGCGCGTGGACTTGCTGGAGAAGTACTCCGAAATCTGCCTGCGCCGGGTCTGGAAAGCCGAGCGATTTTCCTGGTGGATGACCTCGATGCTGCACCGCTTTGACGAGCACGATGCATTCAGCCAACGCATCAGCGCCTCGGAACTGGACTACTTCGTCAACTCCGAAGCCGGGCGAAAAACCATTGCAGAAAATTACGTCGGGCTTCCATACGAGGCTATCGAATAGCCTGCTATCGACTTACACTGGCGAGCACTAACCCGCTCGCCTTGCCTCTTGCGGGAAAATCACTGCCCGCAGGTTTTATCGTGACCAATCTGAACCAGCCTGAAACGCCCAAACCGGCCATTCGCAGTGTGCTGATCGCCCTGATGCTGGCGATCTTTCTCGGCGCGCTGGACCAGACCATCGTGGCCGTGTCGATGCCGGCCATTTCCGCGCAGTTCAAGGATGTCAGCCTGCTGGCCTGGGTGATTGCCGGTTACATGGTGGCAATGACCGTGGCGGTGCCGATCTACGGCAAGCTCGGCGATCTGTACGGTCGACGCAAGTTGATGTTGTTCGGGATGGGGCTGTTCACCATTGCGTCGTTCTTTTGCGGCATGGCCCAAAGCATGGAGCAACTGGTGCTGGCGCGGATCCTTCAAGGCATCGGCGCCGGCGGGATGATTTCGGTTAGCCAGGCGATCATCGGCGACATCGTCCCGCCCCGGGAGCGCGGTCGTTATCAGGGTTACTTCAGCAGCATGTACGCAGTGGCCAGTGTCGCCGGGCCGGTGCTCGGCGGGTACATGACCGAGTACTTGTCGTGGCGCTGGGTGTTCCTGATCAACCTGCCGCTCGGGCTCGGCGCGTGGCTGGTGGCCAATCGCACACTGGTCGGGCTGCCAGTGCCGCAGCGCAAACCGATCATTGATTACCTCGGCACATTGCTGATGATCGTCGGCTTGACCGCGCTGCTGCTCGGCATCACTCAAGTCGGTCAGGGCCATTCGTGGCGCAGCGCCGAAGTGCTGGGCCTGCTCAGTTGCGCGGTGGTGGTGCTGGCGGTGTTCGTCTGGCATGAGCGGCGGGCGCGGGAGCCGTTGCTGCCGATGCATTTGTTCGCCAACCGCAATGCGATCTTTTGCTGGTGCACGATTTTCTTCACCAGTTTCCAGGCCATTTCCTTGATCGTGCTGATGCCGCTGCGGTTCCAGAGCGTCACCGGTGCCGGGGCCGACAGCGCCGCGCTGCACCTTTTGCCACTGGCGATTGGCTTACCGATTGGCGCCTATTTCGCCGGACGCCGCACCTCGGTAACCGGGCGCTACAAACCGATGATCCTGAGAGGTGCGCTGCTGATGCCGATCTCGATTCTCGACATGGCGTTCAGTGCGCCTCAAGACTTACTGATGAGCAGCCTGTTCATGTTGTTCAGCGGGATTGCCAGCGGCATGCAATTTCCGACCTCGTTGGTCGGCACACAGAACTCGGTCGAGCAACGGGACATTGGCGTGGCCACCAGTACCACGAACCTGTTTCGTTCGTTGGGTGGCGCGGTGGGTGTGGCGTTGATGTCGGCGCTGTTGCTGGCGTTGTTGCAGGACTCCAGTTTCGCTCACATCGCTGGATCAGCAATTGGCGAGGGCAGTTCGGGGAATGTCTTGCTCGATGGTTTGAACGCTGCACCGGGGGATGCGCAGAACGCCTTGCGGGCGGAGTTGCTGCTGACCTTCCGGCATTTGCTGATGGTCAGCGCGGCGGTGTCATTGCTGGGGCTGGCGGCGGCGATTGCGATGCCGAACAGGGTGTTGCGGGGGCGGGAAGATAAGGTCCGATAGATAGACCGAGGCGCGGCCTTCGCGAGCAAGCCCGCTCCCACAATTGATTTCTGTCGTACACAAAATCTGTGATCGCTGGAAATCCAATGTGGGAGCGGGCTTGCTCGCGAAAGCGGTCTATAAGTCACGACGATTCAAGGGCTGTAATACCCGACAGCCACCAGAAAATGCCCGACCTTCTTCAGGTACGCATGCTTGTCCTCGACCTTGCCGGTCACCGGGTTCTTCCAGCGATACTCGTACTCTCCCCGATCCTGCTTGCCCATAATTGCCAGAATCGGCTCGCCCACCGGTTTGCCTTCCGGGTCGTTGACCTTGCCGAAGTCGGTGTTGATCAGCCGCAGATTGGTGCCATGAGCCACGTAGCGCTGGTTATTCAGGTCAACCACAAAGACGTATAGATCGTCCTGCAAGTACCCGCCCTTGAGCGAGTTGATCGCCGTCAGCGTGCCCTTCTCGTCCTTGGTCAGGTCAGTTGCCGCTTTATCGAGCAAGGCCTGGGCTTGCTGCACGATGCGCGAGGCAGGTAGTAGCCGACCGCCAGGATCCGCTGACCAATGCGCTGATAGAACACGTGCTTGCGTTCGACCTTGCCGTCGGCCCAGTTCTGCCAGTGGTATTCGGCCTGTTGAATGCCGTTGCCCTCCGGCACGTTCAAGGCGTCTTTGAAGGCTTTCTGCAAATCCGGTGGCAGCGTCTGCGACACATCCCGGCCGATCAATGCCGAAGACGGCCCACCGCTGGCGAGCATGACGCCCTTGGTATCGACCACAAACACGTAACGGTCCTTGTCGACAAACTCGCCCTGACGGCTGAATGCAGCGAAGGCCTTGTCGCCATTGTCGTGGTAGTACGCCAGGGCTTTTTCGAGCAAGGCCCTGGCAGCCTGGCCCTCATCCTTTGGCGCCGTGGCCGCCTGAACCTGGCCCAGGCTCAGCAAAAGCATCCCGCCCAGCAAGGCTAACTTGTGCACAAACCCCATAACGCATCCCCCGTTCTTGTTGATGTTTCAAGAGCGTAGACGGGCTGGGGATATGTATGAATATTCAGAAAATCACTGCGTCACAGTGGTAAGACAGGCTTTTGTGGCGAGGGAGCTTGCTCCCGCTCGGCGGCGAAGCAGTCGTAAAACCTGAGAATGCGGTGTGCCTGACACAATGCAGGGGAGCGCTTCGCACTCCAGCGGGAGCAAGCTCCCTCGCCACAAAATCACCTCGCCACAGGCAAGCCTCCCAGAACAAAGGCTCCTCGCCAGAGGTATGGTGTGCCGGACTACTGCGCCCGGGCGTTGATCTGCTGTTGCAGATTCTGGATCTGCGACTGAAGGGTATTGAGGTTGCGGGTGGTCTGGCCGCGGAACGCGTCGAACTCGGCGGTATTGGTCGCGCCTTGTGGGGCGGCCGGGCGGTTGTCCTGCTGGGCTTTGAGGATGACGATTTCCTGTTCCAGACGATCGATCGCAGTGCTCGGGTTGCCCTGTTTCTTCAGCGCAGCGATGTCGGCGTTGAGGCTTTTGAGCTCGGCGTCGACTTTGCTGGTGTCGGCAGGCGCGCTCTTCAGGGCGACCAATTCACCGCTCAAGGCTTTGACCTGAGCCTGCAACTGCGTGTTGGCCGCCTGTTGCTCGGTGGTTTGCGCGGTCATTTGCGCCAGGCGCTTGTCCAGTTCGCTGGTCTGACCGACCACACCTTGTTGTTGCTGACTCTGATCCTGGAGTTTGCTTTCCAACTGCTTGATCTGCAGTTTCAGCGCTTCGCTGTCGCTGTTGACGTTGGTCTGACTGGCCACGACCTTGCCGGAAATGTCCTGCAAGCGCCCTGCCGCTTCCTCACTGATCCGCGCGAAACTTTCCTGGGTCGCCACCAGTTGCTGCTCCATCAGCGAAATCTGCTGAAAACTCCACCAGGCCAGGCCCGCGAAGGCAAAGAACAAGGCGCCGACCAGTGCCCACAACGGGCCAGTGCTCGGGCCTTTGACTTTAACCGCCGCAGCGCTGCGCGCAGGTGCGGCGGTGCGATCACGAACGACCGGAATGGTCGGAAATTCATCGTGGTCGTGAACGTCGGCGCGCAGGCTTGGTACATCGTCGAAATCGTCGTTGGCATCGTTACGCATGGACATTGAGTCAACCTTTGTGGAACGCGGTGGTGGCTTGATGCGGCGAAGTATAACCCCCACTGCCGCACCGATTGACCCTGAACCCGGAACTCGGTTCAGTCAGCGAATGTCCTGGGCCTTCCACCAGCCGCAAAATTCATCGAGGGCCGCCCAGAGACTGACCTTCGGATCGTAGTCCAGATAATGCCGGGCACGGCTGATGTCCAACGTGAAATTTTTGTTCATAACCTGCATGCCCAGACGCGACAGGGTCGGCTCGGGACGCCCAGGCCAGAGCTTGCACACGCCCTCATTGAGCGCCGCTACGCTGTAGGCCAAGCCGTAGGAACGGTAGCGAGTGACCTGTGGGACGTCCATTTTTCGCATCACGTAATTCACCACATCCCACAACGGCACCGGCGTACCGTTGCTGATGTTGTAGGCCTTGCCCAACGCCGAACCGCTGGCCAGCAAACTGCTGAGCAACGCTTCGTTGAGGTTTTGCATGCTGGTGAAATCAACTTTGTTCAAGCCGTTGCCGACAATCGCCAGACGCCCCTTGCGCTGCATTTTCAGCAGGCGTGGGAAGATGCTCATGTCACCAGCCCCCGTGACGAAACGCGGGCGCAGGGCGATGGTTTCTAGACCGAACTCCTGGGCGCCAAAGACCTTTTGCTCGGCGAGGAACTTGGTCGCGGCATAGTGATGCTTGAAGCGTTTAGGCACCTGCTCTTCGGTCAGGCCCAGATGATCGCGGCCATCGAAGTAGATCGACGGCGACGACAAATGCACCAGCCGCCGGACCCGTTGCTTCAGGCAAGCCTCGACCACATTTTCAGTGACCTGGACATTGCCCTGGTGAAAGTCCTGATAACGGCCCCACAAACCAACGGCGCCAGCGCAATGGACCACGGCTTCAACGTCCGAGCACAGGTCACGCACCAGTTCCGGGTCGCTCAAGTCTCCCTGGATGAACTCGGCGCCACGGCGCACCAGGTGCTCGACGCCCTCGGCCCGGCGACCGTTGACCCGCACGTCCAGGCCCTGCTCCAGGGCGAAACGCGCAAAGCGTCCGCCAATGAAGCCGCTTGCGCCGGTGACCAGAATTTTCATGTAAAGCTCCGATGTCTATCGTTTTGCGTAATGCGTGAGTCTTGACGCTGCCCGTCAGTCCAACGGCACCAGCCATTGCTTCGACGAACTTACCAATTGGTCAGTCAGTAAACCCAGTAACTGACCGCCATTGCGCCAATGATGCCAGTACAACGGCACATCAATCGGCTTATCTGGCAATAGTTCCACTAAAACACCGCGTTCGAGTTGCTCGCGCACCTGCAATTCCGGCACCAGGCCCCAACCGAGCCCCGCCTCCGTAAGGCGGATAAAGCCTTCGGACGATGGGCATAAATGGTGTTCGAAACCGCCGTCCACGCCTAAGGACGCAAGGTAGCGATGCTGTAGGAAATCGTCCGGGCCAAACACCAGCGCCGGCGTGCGCGGCAACAACTCGGCACGCACACCGTCGGGGAAATGCCGGGCAACGAATGCCGGGCTGGCCAACGCCCGGTAACGCATGGCGCCCAACAGCACGCTCCGCGCCCCGGCCACCGGGCGTTCGCTGGCGCAAACACAGGCCGCCACTTCGCCGGCGCGCATGCGTTTGAGACCCACGGTCTGGTCTTCCACCACCAGATCCAACAGCAAATGTTGCTCGGCGCAAAAATCCCCGACGGCGTCGGCCCACCACGTAGCGAGGCTATCAGCGTTGAGGGCGATGCGCAGGCGTTCCGGCAGACCTTCTTCGTCCAGCGCCGGCACCAGCGTCTGCAAATCCCGCTCAAGCAAGCGCACCTGCTGCACATGGTTGAGCAAGCGCCGACCGATTTCGGTGGGCGCTGGCGGTGTGACACGCACCAACACCGGTTGGCCGACCCGCGCTTCCAGCAGTTTGATCCGCTGGGAGATCGCCGATTGCGACAAACCCAGCACCTGCGCGGCACGTTCGAATCCGGCCTGCTCGACCACGGCGGCCAAGGCAGAAAGCAATTTATAGTCGAACATCAGTTTTCCTAATGAGCGATCAGCACTATTGGTTTTTCTTATACAGCGTAGCGCCGGAGAATGGCCAGCAAGAACTTTTGAACAAGGAATACCGACATGGCTGGCGAAACTTCATTGGCAACCCTGCTGCGCAGCATGAGCCCGCACCTCAACGTCGGCGAATACGTGTTCTGCACCCTGCGCGACGGTTCGCTACCGGCAGGCCTGGAAATCGTCGGCAGCTTTCGCGAGCAGGAAGGCCTGACAGTGATTCTGGAACGTTCCCACGCCGAAAAGGCCGGTTTCAGCTTCGACTACGTCGCTGCGTGGATCACCTTGAACGTGCATTCGGCCCTGGAAGCCGTCGGCCTGACCGCCGCTTTTGCCACAGCGCTGGGCAAGGCCGGCATCAGTTGCAACGTAATCGCCGGCTACTACCACGATCATTTATTCGTCGGCCAGGCCGATGCTGATCGCGCCATGCACGTGCTGCGGGATCTGGCAGCCAACGCGGAGTAAAACCTTATGTGGCAAAGCTATGTAAACGGCCTGTTGGTCGCTGCGGGGCTGATCATGGCGATCGGCACCCAGAATGCGTTTGTGCTGGCCCAAAGTCTGCGCCGCGAACATCACCTGCCGGTTGCCGCACTCTGCGTGGCCTGCGATGCATTATTGGTCGCCGCCGGGGTCTTCGGTCTGGCGACGGTGCTGGCGCAAAACCCGACGCTGCTGGCGGTTGCCCGTTGGGGAGGTGCGGTGTTTCTGATTTGGTACGGCAGCCAGGCATTGCGCCGGGCCTGCTCGAAACAAAGCCTGCAACAAGGCGAAAACCAGACCGTACGCTCACTGCGGACGGTGATGCTCAGTGCGCTGGCGGTGACGCTGCTCAACCCGCACGTTTATCTCGATACCGTGTTGCTGATCGGCTCTCTCGGCGCACAACAATCGGTGCCCGGCGCTTATGTCGTGGGGGCGGCGAGTGCGTCGTTGCTGTGGTTTTTCACTTTGGCGCTGGGCGCTGCATGGCTGGCACCGTGGCTGGCCCGGCCCAGCACCTGGAGGATTCTCGACCTGCTGGTGGCCGTCATGATGTTTACCGTAGCGATTCAACTAATCACCTCGGCCTGAATATTCTAAAAGGCTTTGGAACCTCTATCCCACACAGTTGTTGCGTGGTTATGCCGCACCCCCGGTGCTATGATCCGGTTCGATGCGCCGCAAAGAGTACAAACTCCCCGGCGCTTGTCTGGCCGCCCGTGATCGGCCTTGCGCTCACCGCAACTGACCTGATTAGGAGAATCATCATGGCTTTCGAATTGCCGCCGCTGCCTTACGCACACGATGCCCTGCAGCCGCACATTTCCAAGGAAACTCTGGAATACCACCACGACAAGCACCACAACACCTACGTCGTGAACCTGAACAACCTGGTGCCAGGCACCGAGTTCGAAGGCAAGACCCTGGAAGAAATCGTTAAATCTTCTTCGGGCGGTATCTTCAACAACGCCGCTCAGGTCTGGAACCACACCTTCTACTGGAACTGCCTGGCGCCAAACGCCGGCGGTCAACCTACCGGCGCACTGGCTGATGCCATCAACGCAGCCTTCGGTTCGTTCGACAAGTTCAAAGAAGAATTCAGCAAAACCTCCATCGGCACCTTCGGTTCCGGCTGGGGCTGGCTGGTGAAAAAGGCTGACGGTTCCCTGGCCCTGGCCAGCACCATCGGCGCCGGCAACCCGCTGACCAGCGGCGACACCCCGCTGCTGACCTGCGACGTCTGGGAACACGCTTACTACATCGACTACCGCAACGTTCGTCCGAAGTATGTCGAAGCGTTCTGGAACCTGGTCAACTGGAAATTCGTGGCTGAGCAGTTCGAAGGCAAAACCTTCACCGCTTAAGATCGATACCAGTCAAAAAAACCCGGCTTAGGTCGGGTTTTTTTATGGGTGTTGGATATGTATTGCCTGGTAGGCCGCCTTCGCGAGCAAGCCCGCTCCCACATTGGAATGCGTTCCCCTGTGGGAGCGGGCTTGCTCGCGAAGAACGATGACGCGGTCAACCTGACTGAATGCCTATTGCTGCGGATCGACAATATCCAACGCCCGATTCACGGCCAACTCCGCCAACATCACGATCTGCGCGATAGCCAGCGCCGTATTGCGTTGGGGACCTGTCAGGCCGGTGGCGAAATCACTGGCCAGGACACTCGCGGAGGCCAATGACTCACAGGCATTTGCCAGGAGCGATTCGATGTCCATGTTCGGGGAAATCATGAACATGGGATTCGGGGGATGGGGGTTGATGGGCGGATCGGGGATTAACTTATCCAATTACATTTCCTTTTGAGTTGGAGCCATCCACTCCCGATCTCACTCGAAGAAGAGGTGGCAGCTATGTGCAGGGTGAGATCACCGGCAAAAGGAACCCGGCCGGACCTAAGTCCGCCCGCACACAGCCGCCATAAAACAATTACTGACAGCCCGAAGCTGGCGGCAATTATGGGGGGCCTTGCGCTGGTTTCCAATTGCTAGCCGGGGATCTCACACCCGGTCGCTGATGTTCAGCGACAGCCAAAAGGTTATTGAGCCCGCTTCCGACAGGCAACCTGAAAACCTCGTGGGAAAGTTCTACCGACGTCCTACACAGTAAAAACCCCAGTAGGAGTGAGCCTGCTCGCGATAGCGGCAAGTCAGCCAGATTGAAATTGAATGCGCCAACGCCATCGCGAGCAGGCTCACTCCCACAATGAATTGATGTGTGACAGGAAGAAACAGGTCGACTGTCAGGCCGCCTTCGCGGGCAAGCCTCGCTCCTACAAAAGCAAAATCAAAAGCAGGAGCTGCGTACACCACCCGCTCTTCACCACTCATTAGGCCGAGCGTTAGCTCGCCTGCTCTTGATCTTGATCTTGCTCTACCCGCCCCTTCGGAAGGCTGAGTGGAGGTGTTCATCTGGGGGGCAGGCGCGTAGCGCCGTGCGGCGAAGCCGCACACATCGAGAGGAGGTCGAAGCGAAGCCGACCGTAGGCGATGCCCCCAGATGAATACC
>Ga0105856_1000254_pt1 | contig 28290 bp, 29 predicted proteins | sample OrgsoiDNA_201060_FD_89681 | JGI IMG/M metagenome (GOLD analysis project Ga0105856, IMG submission 89681) | Permafrost soil microbial communities from the Arctic, to analyse light accelerated degradation of dissolved organic matter (DOM) -... | ecosystem: Environmental > Terrestrial > Soil >...
CTAGTCACTCACGTTAGTCACTACCATTAAGGGGTCTATATGGACAGAAATGATGAAGTTATTCAGACACACCCGCTTGTAGGTTGGGATATCAGTACCGTGGACTCTTACGACGCCATGATGATACGTCTTCATTACCTGTCTTCTAAAGACCAACCACCAGAAGATGCGCAGGTAGACAGAACTTTGTGGTTAACCACAGATGTTGCAAGGCAATTGATCAACATTCTTGAAGCTGGCATAGAAAAGATTGAATCCAACGAGTATGAGTATATTGATCATCGCAAACACTAATGTAAATAAGCAAAACGCTTCACAATAAAGGCACTCGAAACTCACGTTAGGGTGCCTTTCTCGTTTTCAGCCATCCTGCCGCCCTTCCCTCGTAATAAGTCATGTTTGTAGTGGCATAGTGAATTTTAGCCATATGCATACCTTGCCATTGTCTGCCGAAACTCTCTATCATGGGCGTCAACACGTTGTTAAAAGTCATCAGAGGAGTCTCAAATTAATGGAGTATGACCTCATTGTGATCGGCAGTGGTTCAGTCGGTTCTGCTGCAGGATATTATGCAACCCGTGCTGGCCTAAAAGTGCTGATGATTGACAGCGCAATGCCACCGCACACAGAAGGGAGCCACCATGGTGAGACGAGGATTATACGTCATGCCTATGGCGAAGGTGCCCGCTATGTGCCTATGCTGCTAAGAGCACAACAGCTTTGGGATGAGCTGGCAGAAACCAGCGGTGAAAAAATTTTTCATCGCAGTGGTGTGATCAACATAGGTCCCGAAGGATCAGAGTTCATTGCCAATGTTAAAAACAGCTCAGCTGAATATGCTTTGAACACCGTTGCCATGAGTGCAGGACAGATCCGCGCAAAGTGGCCATTAATCAGTATAAGCGATGACTACTGCGGTGTATTTGAGCCTGATTCAGGCTTCCTGCAAAGCGAAATGGCAATTGGTGCATACATCCGCCTCGCTCGCGAGGCGGGATGCGCTCAACTGTTTAAATGTCCGGTCGAATCTATTGAATATGATGCAGAAGGTGCTATTGTCACGACCCACGAAGGAACGTATCGTGCACCCAAAATAGCCCTTACCGCGGGGACCTGGGTCAAAAAACTGATACCCGAGTTACCTGTCACTCCGGTGCGTAAAGTCTTCGCCTGGCACCATGCCGATGGCCGCTATAGTGAAGAAAATCACTTCCCTGCCTTTACCTTCGAGACCCTGCAGGGTGACCAATTTTATGGTTTCCCCTCCATTAAAGATGGGTTGAAGCTGGGTAAACACAATGGCGGACAGCCTATTAACTCACCTGAGCAGCGTAAACCTTTCGGCGCCGTCCAGGCTGATGGAACTGAAGTCTTTAACTTTTTGCGCCACCATTTACCCGGCGTTGGGGTATGTCTGCGCGGTTCGGCCTGCACTTATGATGTTACCGCTGATGAAGATTTCATCATTGATACTTTACCCGACCACAAAAATACGTTGGTGATCACCGGTCTGAGCGGTCACGGTTTTAAATTTGCCAGCGTATTAGGTGAAATCATTGCAGATTTTGGCAGGAATCTTCCCGCAGCATTTAATCTTCAACCCTTCATTCTTTCTCGTTTTTCCTGAACCTTAAGTGATACTTATCACCACTGGCCGCTTTGGCCAGTGGAAAATAACTCGCTGATAATGAACTATTATTTGAGAGTCTCATTTTCAATTTGTTTCCTTATTGCGTAAAGCCCAAGTTTTTTCGAATTGACATCATTACTCTAATGTAATTATGCTCCCATTAGCTATCACAGGAGTGATGGCTGTCGCGTAACAATTGCGCACTGACAAGGAAGTAATATGAATTTATTAGTCATAGAATCCTGTGGTTTTACCCGTCTCGGTATATATTCTTTCCTGCTGGAAAATGAAAGCATCAACATACTGGACTGCGACAGCATTACTCAGGCAATTAAGGAAATTCCTACTTTTCAGCCTGACCTCGTTCTGATTAATGCGACCACTTATTGCCACCACTCAGAATTTTCTGAGCAACTCAAACAGTTCATTGAGCTGGTTCAGAGTGCAAAAATGTATTGTTACATTGATGCGCAGTACCCCGTCTCCGACACCCCTATATCAGTAACCCGTGATGTATATATATTAAATAAGCAACTCGTCACCCGATTATTGAAAAGTATTGCTTCGCAAACAGAGAGCTATTTATCCCCCTCACTCCATAATAACGGCCGGTCTATTTTTAGCGATCAAGAAATATTGGTCATGAATTATTGGATGTCTGAGATGCCAAATTACCGCATCGCACGCAAACTGGAGATAAGTAGTCGCACAGTCTATGTACATAAGCGACATCTGGCACAGAAAATCAAAGTAAGAAACAGACTGGAGTTTTGTTTCATTTATAATTTTATAAAGTACCTTTTCTGGCCAATTGACCAAGTTTCGCGAGCCCCCCTGAGTCGCCAGGCAAAAGAGGAGATCCTGACATTGTACAAATAAAGTTTGTCTGTCGCATGACCACTATCAGCAAAAGGCCGGAGAGCCAGGCCTTTGCTCTGATGCTTATCTTTCAGCATAAATCACTCGTAACAGTGAAATTCTTCTTTCATTCCGACCATTGGACAGAATACTTCTCTAATTCGAGAGTTAATGGCGTTGCCAGGACATAATTACCCTAAAACTTAGCAGGTAAGTAATAGTGCCTCATAACTTACAGCCTGATACCACTCTCATAAAATATGATAGTCTGAAAATTAAGATCTAATAAAAGACATCACTCTTCTTAATGGAAGTAAATATTTTACTGTCCGCGTATATTGAGGGTGACAAGAAAAAGAACGGTGTTATCAGAAATCTCTGCTATTTATGCCGGTATAATGGCGAGATTGATAAGATTAATCTGGAATAACTTTTGGATTCATCTTGCCAACGGATGAGTAAGATATGTCATAAAACATAAGTAAAAGGCTCAGTTTCCTGAGCCCAGTTTCATTATCGATAAATTGAGGGGAGAATCACTCTTTTCCCGGCGCTGGAATATGCATGGTGGTCTGTAACAAGCCTTTGGATTTGTTAAAGATTTTTATGCCATTTTCACGACCTGCGCGCAAAGCACGTTGTTCTGCACGCGGCAATTTCAGCTCAGTTTGGCAAATTTCACTACAGCAGCCATCAAACTTAGCAGAACAGGTTGGGCACTGAATAAACAGCAGGTGGCAACCATCATTTTTACAGTTGGTATGGTCATCACATTGCGTTCCACACTGGTGACAATGTGCTATCACATCCTCAGAAATCCGCTCACCCATTCGCTCATCAAAAACAAAATTCTTACCTTTGAATTTTACCGGCAGTCCCTGCTCCTTGGCACGGCGGGCATATTCGATAATCCCACCTTCCACGTGGTAGACGTTTTTAAAGCCTTTATGCAACATATAGGCGCTGGCTTTTTCGCAGCGGATCCCACCAGTACAATACATAACGATTTTTTTGTCTTTATCTTCTTTCAGCATGTCGACAGCCATCGGCAACTGATCGCGGAAAGTATCTGATGGCACTTCAAGCGCCTTATCAAAGTGACCCACTTCATATTCGTAGTGATTACGCATATCAACGAACACCGCGTCGGGATCATCGATCATGGCGTTCACTTGCTCGGCCTTCAGATATTCACCCACATTTGACGGGTCAAAGGTATCGTCATCTATGCCATCGGCAACGATGCGTTCGCGCACTTTCAGGCGTAGCACCCAGAAAGATTTACCATCGTCTTCCAACGCAACGTTCAGGCGAACCTGGTCAAGTGCAGGGTGGCTGGCAAAAAGTTCGGTTTTGAACACCTCAAACTTGCTTTGCGGAACGCTGATTTGGGCGTTAATTCCCTCTTTCGCCACATAAATACGGCCGAACACGTTGAGTTTGGTCAGGCAGACGTAAAGCACATCGCGGAAAGCTTTCGGGTCTTCAATGTGGAAATATTTATAGAAAGAAACTGTGGTACGCGGCTCGGTTTCGGCCAGCATGCGTGCCTTCAGTTCCTCATTAGAAATTCGGTTATGTAACACTGGCATGGTGTACTTTCCTGTCTTTCGCAGAGGCGGTATGTAATGGGCATCGTAAAAGTTGAGGCTGTCGCGCGAGTTAACTTAACGCAACTTTTCAAGCGGCAATATCATACATTAAAGCAACAAGATCGACATCTTCCATTGCAATATTTACAACGACTCAGGGCGAGAAAACCTTCTGGCGACCATGCAATATCAGCAAAATGCGATACCCTAAAATGAGTCATCATTCACGGTTCTATTTCAATTTATGCATTCATCAAAGGCAATGAGGAAACTATGAGCAAGCTATTTGAACCTATTACGTTAGGTAACTTGACCTTAGCTAACCGTATTATCGTCGCGCCAATGTGTCAGTACTCCTCCGACCATGGCAAAGCCACCTCCTGGCATCATGCACATTTGGGGCAGCTCTCCTTTTCAGGTGCAGGGCTTTTGATCCTTGAGGCGACCGCCGTCGAGGAAATTGGTGGCATCACACCTCAGGATTTGGGGCTGTGGGATGATGAAACCGAAGCGGCCATGAAAGGTCTGGTGACCTCAATTCGTGAAAACAGCCCTATCCCATTGGGTCTGCAACTAGGGCACGCCGGCCGTAAAGCCTCCTGCTATGCGCCTTGGGAGGGCGGAAAACAGATGGCAAGGGATCAAGGCGGCTGGCCAACCATTGCTCCCTCTGCCATACCTTTTGCGGAAACTGATGCAACACCGCAGGCAATGTCGCAGGAACGTATTGATCATTTAAAACAAGCTTATGTGGCCTGTGCGAAGCGCGCTGAGCGGCTGGATTTTGATCTGCTCGAGCTCCACGGTGCCCACGGCTATTTATTGCATCAGTTCCTGTCCCCACTCGCCAACCAGCGCACTGATCAATACGGTGGCTCTTTGGAGAATCGTATGCGTCTGCTGCTGGAGATTTTTCAGGAGATTCGCGCTGCTTTCCCTGCTCACAAACCTATTGGCGTACGCATCTCGGCAACCGACTGGGTCGAGGGGGGGTGGGATTTGGAACAGTCCGTGGAGCTGGCAAAAGCATTGGACAAGCTGGGCTGCAACTATATTCATGTCTCCAGCGGCGGATTGAGCCCAAAGCAAAAAATCAGCGTTGGGCCTAACTATCAGGTACCTTTTGCACAAAGAATCAAACAAGAAGTAGAGATGCCCGTCATCGCTGTCGGTCTGATTACTGAACCCGAGCAGGCAGAAGCCATCATCAGTACCAGCCAGGCAGATATGATAGCTCTGGCGCGAGGCATTCTTTATAACCCACGCTGGCCGTGGCATGCCGCGGCCAGGTTGGGAGCAAAAGTCAGTGCGCCAAAACAGTATTGGCGTAGTGAACCCCATAATGTTAAAGGGCTATTCCTGTCTGAATAACCAGCAGTTTTAACTGAGACACTATTAGCGGGCAGCAGCATTGGTGCCCGTTTTCGATGCTACTTTCCAATATTCCGGCACAATTTGCCCTGAAAAATTTCCTTTATCTTCTATAAACACGCCTGTTTAATTGACAAATTGCCATTGTCTGCCGATATTCAATCGATCGAAATGGCGCATTGCTCAGCGAATTTGCCCATAAAAAAAGTTATGTCTGGACTGAACCAATACAGATGTACATTAAATTAGCTATTAATGCCGTTGCCTTTCACCTGAAACCAAAAAAGTGCCACAATATGTCACTTTGCTTCAGAAAATGAATCACAGCGGTCCTGCGGACCGCACTGTGGCGTTTTTCCCGTGGCAGGCTACTGCACTAGACAGAGCTTATATTTTCATACTTCGACACTGGCGCAGAGATTTTATGACTCAGGTACCTACTTTTACTCTTTCCCTTCTGCATCCGCGTTATTGGTTAACCTGGATGGGTTTAGGGTTGCTTTATTTACTGGTGCTTTTGCCTTATCCGGTCATTTACCGTTTGGGGACAGGGCTCGGTCGTTTCTCAATGCGTTTCTTAAAGCGTCGTTTTCGTATCGCACAGCGTAATCTTGAACTCTGCTTCCCGGATATGAGCCGTGAACAACGCGATGACATGGTGTTGAAGAATTTTGAATCCGTCGGCATGGGTCTTTTTGAAACGGGCATGGCGTGGTTCTGGCCTGACTGGCGTATTGAACGTTGGTTTAAAGTCAGTGGGCTGGAGCACATTCAGAAAGCCCGCGACAATCAGCAAGGTGTCTTATTGATTGGTGTGCATTTCCTGACGCTGGAACTGGGTGCCCGTATTTTCGGTATCCATAATCCGGGCGTAGGCGTTTATCGTCCCCATGACAACAAGCTGATGGACTGGATTCAGACCAAGGGCCGTATGCGCTCCAATAAAGCCATGATAGACCGCAAGGACCTTAAAGGAATGATCCGCAGCCTTAAGCAGGGCGACATCATCTGGTATGCCCCGGATCATGACTATGGACCACGTAGCAGCGTATTTGTGCCCTTCTTTGCCGTAGATAAGGCTGCCACCACTACCGGCACCTATTTGCTGGCGCGGATGGGTAAACCAGCGATTATCCCTTTTACACCACGTCGCCTTGAAGGCGGTAAAGGTTATGAGCTTTTGCTGCATCCCGCTGTGGAGAATTTCCCTCTGGATGATGAAGTCGTGGCTGCCGCTTATATGAATAAAGTGGTGGAGAACGAAATTCGTTTGGCACCAGAACAGTACATGTGGCTGCACCGCCGATTCAAAACCCGACCTGAAGGTGAACCATCCTTGTATCAGGTGACGGAATAACCTCCTGCCATTGAATCTGAGCCGACGTGAAACCTTCGGCTCAGATTCAATCCCCCTTCGATTACTGCCTCATTGCCTTTACTCACCATTTTCTTCCCCCTTTTAAGCGCCTGTTTGATCTATCTCCAAGCTTCTAAATTAATGAACCTGTATTTTATTTATGCGTTAACTTTTCCGTAACATTATTGATGTGACTGATTATTAGGCGCATAATTATCCTGCTAAATGATAGTTAATCTTCTCTGTCCTACTTTCATCAGCAGCTCAGAGTCAACAGACCTCTTTGACCGGTATTTTATGACTTCGGAATCCGCACCAGAAACGGCACCTGCACCTATAAATTGGAAACGTAATCTTTTTGTCGCCTGGATCGGCTGTTTTCTGACCGGTGCCGCGTTTAGTCTGGTCATGCCTTTCCTGCCCCTGTACATCGAAAACCTCGGCATCACTGGCCATGAATCTCTTAACATGTGGTCCGGGTTAGTTTTCAGCATAACGTTTCTGTTTTCAGCTATTGCCTCACCTTTCTGGGGTGGCCTGGCAGACCGCAAGGGCAGAAAAATTATGTTGCTACGTTCTGCGCTGGGCATGGCTATCGTCATGGCGCTGATGGGGTTGGCACAAAATATCTGGCAATTACTGATTCTGCGGGCACTACTAGGATTGCTCGGCGGTTTCGTCCCGAATGCCAATGCGCTGATTGCGACCCAAATTCCGCGTAATAAAAGTGGCTGGGCGCTGGGTACACTCTCCACAGGAGGGGTAAGTGGTGCGCTACTTGGGCCGATGGTAGGGGGTTTATTGGCAGACAGTTATGGATTGCGCCCGGTGTTCTTCATTACCGCAACAGTCCTGTTTCTATGCTTCCTGATGACCCTTTATTGCATCCGCGAGCAGTTTGTTCCAGTCCATAAAAAAGACATGCTCAGCCGTAAACAGGTTTTTGCTTCACTGAAAAACCCCAGGCTGGTGCTATTTCTGTTTATCACCACCCTCATCATCCAGGTTGCAACGGGCTCGATTGCCCCAATTCTGACACTCTACGTACGTGAGTTGGCAGGCAATACACAGAACCTTGCATTTATCAGCGGTATGATTGCTTCGGTACCCGGCGTTGCCGCGTTGATGAGTGCCCCCAAGCTTGGAAAGCTGGGTGACAGAATCGGCCCGGAAAGGATTTTGGTGGCTATGCTCGCTGTCTCGGTACTGTTACTGATCCCCATGGCTTTTGTACAAAACCCTCTGCAACTGGGGATCCTGCGTTTTATGCTTGGTGCCGCTGATGGTGCCTTGCTGCCTGCAGTACAAACTCTGCTAATTTATAACTGTACCAATCAGGTCGCAGGACGAGTATTTAGCTATAACCAGTCATTCCGCGATGTCGGCAATGTCACTGGCCCACTGCTGGGTGCTGCGGTGTCGGCAAGCTACGGCTTTCGTACGGTGTTTCTCGTCACCGCACTGGTGGTGCTATTCAACGCGATATATTCCTACTGGTGTCTGCAACGCCGGCCACGTCAGGCGATGGTCGAGTAAATAGTTCCCCAGGGTCACAGGCTCCAGCCGCGTTGTGCCAGCACGATGCGATAGCCATCTGTATCCTCGAAAGTTTTACCCGTGTCATCCCAGTAAGGGTTATACGAAACAACCTCAATAAATCCGGCAGATTGCACTTGTATGCACTGCTGGTGCCATGCTGGTTCTTCCGGAATATAGAACACCAGCAGATTATCCAGAGTTGGCGCCTTGCCAACAGTAGTTCCCAAATGATGGGTGAATTCCAGATGATAAGAGTGTTTCGAATGCCCTATCAGTACCCCGCAAAAACCAAAATGATCTTCAAATTCTCCTAACCGCTGAAACCCCAACCCCTCGCAATACATCTTCGCAATAAGTTGCAGATTGTCTGTTGGACGGGCAACACGTAAAACACAATCGCGGGCAATCATATGCGGGTCCTTGTAAGCCTGCAGGTTCCGAAAAAGGCTTAAATTAATGAATTTATGCGCATGTGGCTGCCAAAAACTTGCATCCTTCGCCATAGCGTCAACAATTAGTGAATCGAGTAAAAAGTCAGTCGACTTTTTATCTACATCCCGTTAGCTATTCATTACTAACGCATTCATTAAACCTTAGCCGGAACCCCCGTGAAAGTAATTCAGGAGAAAAAAATGAGTATGTACGCCACCCTTGAAGAAGCTGTTGATGCCGCCCGCGAAGAATTTCTTGAGTCAGCGCAGGACACGACAGACAGTGACGAAGCGCCGGTGCCGGAGCAATTTAACCTGCAAAAGTACATTTTGCAGGACGGTGACATTATGTGGCAGGCTGAGTTTTCGGCTAAAGAAGGCGAATCAATTGAAAGCCTTCCCTTTCGCAGCGGTGCCGCAGCACAAGCCATTTTCGAGGATGACTACGATAAGCGTGAACTGGAAGAGGAGTGGATGGAAGAGAGTACGCTTTATGAGTGGGATGAAGGTGAATACCAATACGAGCCACCGCTAGATACAGAAGAAGGTGCGGCGAGTGCAGATGAATGGGACGATGAAGATGATTATCCAGGTCGTGATAGAGACTGACGAACTCGTTGCTTATTCATAAGGTCCATGCCGTGCATCGATCGGCAACATGAAGGTATCAACGATCATCGAAAGAGGTACGTCGATCACCGTCACATAACGCCAGGGACCGTCGCGAACATCCCACTGCACCCCTGGATAGTATTGATTACCGTGTCCCTGTCCGGGCACGGTTCGGCTGATAATACTGCCACAGCCAGTGAGCAGGGTCACCATTATCACTATGGTTGTACCGCGCAGCAGAATTTGATTAATCACGTTGTTTACTCGTTAAAGCCGATAAAAAGGGCAGCATGCATCAGCATACTGCCCATACTTTATTAAGCGTAATGGAGCTTACCCGTGGTGAGCAGGCTTCAATTCCAGCGTTTGCGTTTCAGGGAAAGCCTCAACGTTACGTGGTAATTCGCTGTAATACGCGATCCAGGCGTGTTGGTCAGGCTGCGTCCATACAGCAGTATGCAGGCGTGCCAACAGTACCGGGTCGCTCAATAGAATCAGGCGGTCTGCTTTACCCAAATCTTTAGGACCCGTTTTGAAGGCATGCTCTAATCGTTGTTGACGACCATTTTCAATGCTGGCGCGCAGCAGGTGACGAGATGTCGCCATACCCGTGGCTAAGGCATTGAAGGTCGGATCAAACACGGCGTGCATAAAGCCATTTTTCATCATACGGGATCGGTTGAGCTTGAGGTATTCCTCCGTCGCCACCAGTTCTCGCGGCGGATCGTACTCTTCAGGTATAAGGAAGAGCTTGGCCTTTTTGCTCTTAATACCCAGCGTTGCGCGGCTTGACAGCACAGACACAAACGGAGAGAGGATCAGCGAGAAGACAATCGGCGACAACCACCACAGGAAGCGCAAATCCAGCCAGGCCATTCCACCCGCCCAAACCGCACCCAGCAGTAGTTGCGAACCGTGACGCTTAAAGGCTTCGCCCCAAGGAGTGTCATCATCGTCACGCTGCGGAGAATTCCAGACGACTTCCCACCCGAGGAATGCGCTGACCACGAAAACGGTGTGGAACAACATACGTACAGGAGCCAGCAGAACGGAGAACAGCATTTCCAGCAGCATCGACAGGAACAGACGAATCCCGCCGCCGTACTCTTTCGCACCTTTTGCCCAGATCAGCACAATACTGAGGAGTTTAGGCAGGAATAGCAGTACCAATGTGGTCGAGAACAGTGCTATAGCCAGTTCAGGTCGCCACTGTGGCCAGACAGGGAAAAGCTGACGGGGTTGCAGGAAGTACTGCGGTTCCATGAGCGTATGAACTACCTGTAGCGCGGTAGACAGAGCCAGGAACATAAACCACAGCGGCGCTGACAGATAGGACATCACGCCGGTCAGGAATACAGCACGGTGAACCGGATGCATACCTTTAACCAGGAACAGACGGAAGTTCATCAGGTTACCATGGCACCAGCGACGGTCGCGTTTCAGTTCATCCAGCAGGTTTGGTGGCAACTCTTCGTAACTGCCCGGCAGGTCATAGGCTATCCAGACCCCCCAACCCGCGCGGCGCATCAACGCAGCTTCCACAAAGTCATGAGACATGATGGAACCGGCAAATGATCCCTCACCCGGTAAGGGTGCCAGAGCACAGTGCTCAATGAACGGCTTCACGCGAATGATGGCGTTATGGCCCCAGTAATGCGACTCACCCAGTTGCCAGAAGTGCAAACCAGCAGTAAACAGCGGTCCATAAACGCGGGTAGCAAACTGTTGGCAACGTGCATAGAGTGTGTCCATGCCGGATGCTTTTGGTGCAGACTGAATAATACCTGCGTTCGGATTGGCATCCATCAGACGTGCCAGACCGGTGAGACATTCACCGCTCATGACGCTGTCGGCATCGAGAATGACCATGTAGGCATATTCCCCGCCCCAGCGACGGCACCAGTCATCGATATTGCCACTTTTACGTTTTACGCGGCGACGGCGGCGGCGATAAAAAATGCGCCCATGCCCTTCAACGTCGCGGCAAACTTCCATCCAGGCTTTTTGCTCAGCAACGCAGATATCCGGGTCGTAACTGTCACTCAGAACATAAATATCAAACTGGTCCAGGTCACCGGTGGCTTTCACAGACTCATAAGTCGCACGCAGACCCGCAAACACGCGTTCCACATCTTCATTACAAATCGGCATGATAAGCGCGGTACGATTGTTAGGGTTCAGCGGTTCCAGGCCCGTTGTGGAAGCAGTAATACTGTACTTATCTCGCCCAATGAGCAGTTGTAAAAAGCCCATCAGCGCCGTCCAGAAGCCCGCTGATACCCAACAGAACAGAATGGCAAACAGCACCAGTATCCCGGTCTGTAATACGTAAGGCAGCAGTTGCAGCACGGACTGAAGCCAATCCTGATTGAGCATATCGGCAGGATCGATCAGTGCCCATCCCTGATATGGCAGGATGGTTTTCATATACCAGGTCGCGATAGCCGTTTGTACCAGCATCAATACCAGTAAAGTGTAACGGCGTACTGAGCCAGCGTGACGCCATCTCTTTTCTGATTCAGGCATCTCTGACGAGGTATAACGACGCGCTGCCGCGCTGCGCCCCATCATAGAGTCCCAGAAGCGGCCTACCGGGTTGGTGCGCCAGACATCAGGAAACATGCTGGAGCGCTTGACCGCAGGCATAGCACTGACAAGGGTACGGCCTTCATTGTCCACTTCGGACAAGCTGCCTTTTTCCATTGCATCGGGCCACCCTGCAGCTACCCGGGCTTTCACAGAGACAAGAGGTGCATCAATATCAGAGACATTAATGCTTTGTGTTGAAGCACCGCCTAAACGGCGGTGCACGGTGGCAAAGGCCTCACCTTCAGCAGAAGGAAGCTGCTCAGTGAGCGCCGCTTTCTGTTCATCAGTAAGCGGCAAAGCCTTTACGTAATCTTCGGTAGAATGCGTTGACTTATTCATTTGCAGGCAGCTGATAGCTCCAGGTTTCACTCAGTGTTTTTTCACCATTCACCAGAGAAGCGCGCATTTCGATTGGCTTCTTAGGATCTTTCACTTTCACGCGCAGCGTCAGACGCCAGCCTTTAGTTACTGGATTATAGCGGACATTGTTTTCAACCAGGTCACCGTTGTCGCCGATACTGACCTGAGAAGCCACCGGAGTGTCATCTTTCAGTGCTTTCAGATTCGGGCCGACAAAATCAACCAGGAACGCCACGCTGCCATCAGCTTCACGAGTAAGATTTGACTGCTTCACATCACCGGTAGAACGCATGGTGCGCTGAACCCAAGCCAAGTCTGGCGAATGCAGTTTTTCTTCATCACGGCTGAAATGCAGACGGTAATTCAGTTCCAGTGGTTTACCGACTTCTGGCAACTGCTCAGGAGTCCAAAACGCCACAATATTGTCATTGGTTTCATCAGCGGTAGGAATTTCCACCAGCTCAATTTTACCTTTGCCCCAGTCACCTTTGGTTTCGACCCAACCGCTCGGGCGCAGGTCGTAGCGATCGTCAAGATCTTCAAAGTTGGAGAACTCACGGCCACGTTGGAGCAGACCAAAGCCTTTAGGGTTTTCCATGGTGAATTGGCTGACGGCCAAATGTTTCGGGTTATTCAGCGGACGCCAGATCCACTCACCGTTGCCAGCCTGCATGGAAAGCCCGTTGGAGTCGTGCAACGCCGGACGATAATTCATTACCGGAGAAGGCTGATTTGCGCCAAACAGGTACATGCTGGTCAGAGGGGCAATACCCAATTTACCAACTTTATCGCGCAGATAAACTTTAGACTGCACATCTACAGTCGCTTCTTTGCCGGGGTAAACATCCAGGCGGTAAGCACCTGTTGCACGAGGGGAATCAAGCAAAGCGTAAATCACCAGATGCTTTTCATCCGGGTTAGGGCGTTCAATCCAGAATTCGCGGAAGCGCGGGAATTCTTCCCCTGAAGCGAGCGCCGTGTCGATAGCCAGACCACGCGCAGAAAGACCATAAACCTGGCCCTTACCAATCACGCGGAAGTAGCTGGCCCCCAGCACACTCATAATTTCATCATCTTTATCCGCTTTATTGATCGGGTAAAGAACTTTGAAACCGGCAAACCCAAGGTTTTTGACCGTATCAGCGTCGTGCTTCACGTTACCAAAATTAAAATAATCCGGGCTGTACTTGATTTCTTTGACGGTGTTGGCCGTCACTTCATTGATTTTCACCGGCGTGTCGAAATACATGCCCTGGTGATAGAACTCAAGCTTGAAAGGCGTATTCAGATTTTTCCAGTACGCTTTATCATGATTGAATTGAATTTGTTGGTAGTCCGCGAATTTCAGATCGCGAAGCTGCGATGGAAGGTTACTCTTCGGCGCTTCGTAGCCTTTATCGGCTAACGCTTTGGCTTGTTTGGCAACATCATCAATAGAAAAAGCCCAGGCAGATGAAGAGATCAGAGACATCAACACTGCGGCACTCAGCAAACGGACTTTAGTCATACGTGGCCCTTTGGAAAAATTTTTACCCGGCACATCCCCTCCTTTACGTGCGCTAAACTCATCATTCGATTTTAAAGGAATAGTCAGGTTTCCGACAACATGAGAGATTGATGGTTCATCCTTTGATGAACCGTTTAAGCACACAACCCTACAAGGATATCAATTCGTTGAAACTCCGGCTATGGAAACTTGTCCGAGAACATAGTAGGTTCTGCGCAAATAAATTAAGCTTACGTAAGGAATGAACACTTTTCCTTACTACACATTATTACCCTGTTCGCAATTTAGGCACTAAAATCAGGATAAGCTTCATACAACGGATACGTAATGAAATCACAAAATAACCAGCGTGAGTTCTTTTTGGACTCCATCCGGGCCTATTTGATGCTGCTCGGTATTCCATTCCATATTTCATTGATTTACTCCAGCCATGTCTGGGCCGTAAACAGTGCAGTGCCCTCCAATGGTCTGACGGTTTTCAATGACATCATCCACGCCTTTCGCATGCAGGTGTTTTTCGTGATATCCGGCTACTTCTCTTACATGCTCTACGAGCGCTATGACCCGCAGAAGTGGCTAAAGGTACGTCTTGAGCGTGTGGCAATCCCGCTGGCTGCGGCTTTCCCGTTGATCACGCTGCCCCAGCTCTACTTCCTGATGAAGTTCACTGACAAATTCTCCAACTGGGATAGCCTTGGTTTGTATCAAAAAATCAATATCACTGTATGGGAAATGGTTTCACATTTATGGTTTCTGCTGACCTTGGTCATTCTGACCAGTATTTGTTTTTATTTATTTAAATCCCTTAAGCAAATTAAGATTAATCGCATTAATGCAATTAAGAGCCGAACTAATTCATTAGGAAAACTCTCAATTGTGTTTTTATTTATCGGCTTAATTTATGCCACTTTCAATCGAGCGATTTATATTTTTGCACCCGAACTGTTATCGAATGGCGCATTTAATTTCGTCGTCATGCAGACCCTGTTCTACCTGCCGTTTTTCGTTATTGGTGCGTTTGCCTTTAAGTTTGCCTGGCTGAAAGAGCTGTTCATCAAACCTTCTGCTTGGGCTGGGATCACCAGTTTGTTCCTGTTTCTGGCCTACATGATCAACCAGCACATCAACACACCACAGCTTTACTCGATGGAGCTTGATGCGATTATCACCTCATTGCTGGGTATCCTGATGGTCAACGTGGTGTTCTCATTCAGCCATTACGTACTGAACTTCCAGTCGCCGTGGATAACTTATCTGGTGAATTCATCCCTGTTCATTTATCTGGTTCACCATCCGCTGACCCTGATTTACGGTGCCTTTATTACCCCACGCATTCATAACGACTGGGTAGGTTTCCTGGTAGGTCTGGTGTTTGTCTTCGGTATCGCTTTCATACTGTATGAGATCCACAAACGTATCCCTTTGCTGCGTTTCCTGTTTTCAGGAAAGCCCGAGCAAATACACATAAAAGCGCAAAATCAGCACTCATAGCAGCTGCGCCTAGGGTATTTAACCTAAAAAAAGGTGGCCATGAAGCTTATTCTGGCCACCTTTTTTGTTTTATAACCCCCTCCCCTAGCCTGAGGAAGTATCTATCGTCGGCACGGCGGACATCCCGACCTTAAGGCGGCCCACACTCTTCTGCCCCTGCTCCAGCACAATTTTCACTGCTAACCGCTGCACAACTTTGGTGTAGTTACCCGTTGCATTGTCTGGCGCGATAGGAGCAAAAGTGACGCCCGTCGCGGGAGAAATGCTCTCTACCCGTCCTTTGAAGATGACGCCGGGGATAGCATCGACCGTCACCGTCACGGCTTGTTGCGGTACTACGTCAGCCAGCTGAGTTTCCAGATAGTTTGCAACAACATATGCCTGTTGCAGAGGCACGACGGCTAAAATGCGGGTTCCGGCACTCACATATCCTCCCACGCGTACTGAACGTTGGCCGACAATCCCTTCGACAGGTGCTTTGATTTGCGTATAGCTGAGATTGAGCTTGGCCTGCGCCAGCGCTGTTACCGCAGAGTCAATTGCAGCCTTAGCCTGTGCCTGGCCCGCTTTGAGCACATCAACCTGCTTTTCTGCCGCCAATACCGCTGCCATATCACTCTGCTGTGCTGCCAATTTCGCGCGGTAGTTCGCGTCAGATTCATCACGCTGATCGGCCGTGCCGGAACCATTTTGCAGCAATCGTTTATAGCGGTCAGCACTCTGTCTGGCATACATTAAAGTGGCAGCACCAGCATTAACCTGCGCTTTGGCCTGTAAAATAGTGTGCTGTTGTTTACCTAACTGGGCGACATAACTCAGCATCTGCGCGTTGGCGGTTTCCAGATTCGCTTGCGCACTGAGCACCGCGTTGCGGTAGTCACCATCATCAATGCGGGCAAGTACATCTCCCGCTTTAACCCACTGGTTATCAGCGACCATAACTTCGGCAATGGTGCCTGAAATACGCGGGGCCACCAGCGTGGAATCTGCGGAAATAAAAGCATCGTTGGTTTGGGGATTTCCCTTGTGGACCAGCATCTGCCAGGCAGTGATCAATAAAAGCCCGAGGATCACCACAGCAATCAGCCAGCCAGGGCGCATGGAAGTGGTTTTAATCATGTTCTTCTTCTCGTTTGAACGTTGGGTTGAGGAAGCAGGATAGAATCGTTATTGGTTGCCGGTTACTACGGCGGAAATGTGCGTTTAGGTAGCAGGAACGCCAATACAGTGAGTGAGAGTGCCAGCACGATAATCGCCAGATAACTATCTGAAATGCCCAGGACCAGCGACTGCTTGCGTACCAGTTGAGAAAACTGCCCCAGTATTTCTGCAGAGATCGCAGAGCCATCCTTGTTCAGCGGTGCCAAAAATGTGCTGCCCCCCTCATAAGGCTGGGATAATAAATAGCTGCTGTTCCCCGCATGATTCAGCAACACGTTCGAATGTATCTGCTGCCTGTGATGGAGGAACTCAGTTAACAGTGCTCCACCGGCAATACTGCCCAGCGCACGGGTCGTGTTGAACATCGCCGATGCAAAGGGCCCTTCGGGTGGCAGCACCACGCTGGTCGCCCCCATCAGAATGGGCATCACTGCCATCGGCTGGCCGAAAGCCTGCATCGTCTGGATCAAATAGAAATTATCCCGCGACCAGGCCGTCGTCAGTTGGCTTCCCCAATAACAGGTGAAAGCCAGTAATCCCAGACCACAAGCCAGCACCCAGCGGCTGTCCACCCAGCGAATATTGAGCACGGCCGCCACCAACGGTGCCAAAATCAACTGAGGTAAACCAATCGTCAGCGCCAGCGGCCCAAACTGAACGGCACGAAATCCCTCCACCTGGGCCAGGTAACCTGAAGGCAGCGCAGAACCGGAAAGAAACAGCAGCATCAGCCCAAAGAGCGTCAACAACCCGTGTGAAAAATTATGTCGCCTGAGCATTTGCAGCTTGAACAGCGGAAAAGGGTGATACCACTCATTCACAGCAAAAAGGGTCAGCAGGGCCAGTGAGGCGAGGAACATCAGGGTGATCAGTGGCGAGTTGAACCAATCCAGCCTCTCCCCCTGCTGCATGACCAGCACCAGTAACGCCATGCCGCTACAGCCCGTTAACGTACCGATACGGTCCATCTGCCTGAACCGCTCAAAACGCATGGGATCCTGAGGGATGCCGTAGCCCATCATCATAAAACCGATCACGCACGGCGGTATCACCTGCCAGAAAACCCACTTCCAGCCCGCATAATCGGTCCAAAGCGCGGCCATAGAAGTGGCAATATTGGGGCCAAAAGTGGCGGTCAGTGCATAAGCACTTAGCCCATACAACTTGTAATGAGGAGGCAAAAAACGCAGAGCCACGGTCATCAGTAAGGGAGGGAGCGCCCCGCCAAATATCCCCTGAATACTTCGTAAAATGATAAGCATCGTCAGATTAGGTGCAAAAGGAATAATCGCAGCCAGCAGGATAAACCCGGCGGTCATGCTCATGGCGAAACGGCGGATAGAAAACGTCATCGCCATCCAGGGTGCTACCATGGTAGCCCCTACCGCAGTGGCCTGATAAGCCCCAATCAACCATGACCCTTGGTCGCTGCTAATACTCAACACGCCCCGAACGTCCACCAGCGCAATATCAGTCACCCGGTCATTTAAACCAGAACATAACGAGGCTAACAGTACACCTACGAGTCCAATCACCAGTTTCAGGGTGAAGGGTTGTGGTAACGCTGCGGTCGCAGCCCCCCCGACGGCCATGTTCAATGCAACAGACTGGTTCATTTATTTCCTGTTAGACCCGTAGCTTATCTCGCCTGGTGGTGTCGGATAGCAGGTGGCAGCGTTCCCAATGCAGGATAAATTCCGCCCCTATTTTTTCGATGCACTGCACCGCAATGTGGTACACAGAAAATACTATAATACGGGACACTGTATTGCAATGTGATTAGGGTTTGTTTTTCATGCCGCCGGAGATTACATTGACTCTCCAGCGTTCCAGTAATAAAGGGAGTGCTTTGTAAAGGAGAAAACGATGAGTGATGAGCATCACGCTGACGAGGAGCGTACGGGGGGGATTCAGGTCATTTCCCGCGCAGCGAAGATCCTCAATACATTAGGGGAACACCCGCAGGGCATGAGTCTTGGCACAATAGCGAATGACGTTCAGCTTCCCCGTTCAACGGTTCAGCGCATTGTTGCTGCGCTCGCGGAGGAGGGATTTGTTCGTTCAGAGGGTACCGCCGGAGTAAGGCTGGGCCCAACATTATTGCGGCTGGTATCAACGGTTCATACAGATGTCATTGCTATCGCCTCGCCTTTTTTAAAACAACTTAGCGAAACGACTCTTGAAACCGTCGCTCTTGGGCGCGCCAGCGGAATGCAGATTGCCAACATTTATAACGTGGTGGCCGAGCGCGAATTGCGAGTCTCTCCGCGGGTAGGATTAAACCTGCCCATTTATGGCACGTCCGCCGGTCGCGCCCTGCTGGCACTTAAATCCGATCAGGAAATTCGTACCTTAGTCGGTGAAACCCTCGAGCCGATGACCCGTTACACAGTGCGCGATATTGATTCACTGCTGGCAAAGATTGCCGTCGTACGCCAGAGCGGTATTTCAAATGAAAATGGAGAAACGGTTGAGGGGATCTCGACGATTGCTATCGCCCTCGACACATTTCTTGGCCTTTATACAGTCTCAGTTTTGGCGCCAACTACGCGAATGGAAGCCAATGAAGCGCAGTTACGCGAGGCACTTTTGCATTGTAGAGCGCAATTAACCGGCGAGATTGGCAAACTCGGCGGCCATAAAAAATAGGCCGCTAAGTCAGATAACATAAAAGCGCCCACGTAAGGCGCTTTTATGCTTAAGAGAATGACAAGTTATTAAAGGAACATCCTATTGCGGAGAATAAAGTGACTGAATCAATCAGCACTTAATAACGCCCATTTCTTTTGCCCAGTGGGTAATTTGCTCAGGGTAAATAAAAGAGATTTCATTATCTAAAGGTCGCAGAACTGAGGGCTGTATCATCGCAAGGCAGGGGTAAATCGTCGGGCGACTTTCGAACAGAAAATCGTCCAACTCCTCGTCGGTCAGCAAACTGTCTCCCTGAATGCCATCCAGAAGGAAGTAGGTTTTCATCATCCACTCGCGGTATTCAAAATCATTTTTAATCATATACATAAGATGGGTCTCAGGTTTTTACCGTTGTCACTACCGCACCCGAAATATCTGACGAGAGCTCTCGCTCAGGGCTGAGAAGTGAAAATAAAATCGAGCCATCCGTTGCTGATTCAAGCAACATAAAATTAACAACTCAAAAGATAATAATCAAGCCTCAGTTTATCTGAAAATCAATTTTATCCGGCAATATCACAGACAAAGGGGACTATTTATGAATACATAAATAAAGCGAATTAATATTTATTAATCATTCAAAATACAAATGAATTGAATCATTAAAAATAGAGGCTTATTGAAGAGGAAGAAGAACAGAATAGACGTTAAGGATACCTCAGGCAGTGTTACCGCCGACCCTGTTCTCAAATTTTATCCTGTCCTACCAGCGCCCAGGAGGCGGGCCTTCGTGCCACCCAGGAGGAGGCCCTTCACGCCAATGCGGTGGAGGTGGCGGCCCTTCGCGCCAATAGTGGTCATGATGCCAGTACCGTGGCGGCGGCGGCGGTGGTGCATAATAAACCCAGTGACCACGACCCTCATCACGATAGTGATGATCCCACCAACCTGGTTCGCGCCAGCCACCACCGTCCCAATAATAACCACGTTGATCGCGGTCACCGACATGCAGTGACAGTCCGGGAACGTTCACACCTATCTCAACATCTGCCTGAGCAATCGCTGGTAAACTGAGCATAACAGCGAGAACTAAAATTAATTTTTTCATCCGAAACCTCACGACCTGCTGATCAGGTAATGCAAAGGTACATCCGCCTATATGACTGTTCTATAGGAATTTATCCCATTTACTCAGGCCTCACATTCTCCTTACAAATGCGTCAAATCAGACATATATAAATCATTTTGCCAACGCGTTAACAACAAAGAACAATTTGCTGATATTGAATAAATAGCAGACATAAAAAAAACCGCCGAAGCGGTTTGTTTTTTTAAAACGTAAAGCGTGTTTGTTATGGACTTTGAGAAAATTTAGATTTTGCAGCCTTCGCAGTCACTTTCATCCTGAATAACTTCAGGCACAGCAGAGGCTTTCTCGGCAGCTTTCTCTTCCGCTTTTTCCAGCGCAGCATCTATATCAAAATCAAAAATATCGTCACTCATTCTCTTCACCATAAGTTATAAAACGCTGTGTGCATTATAAACCAGAGCCCTACCGCCCGCTCATTTTTATCCCTTACCGGGCACATTTTGTCACTACATCTAGTGGCATCGGTTGAAAATCACACCATATCGCGCGATTTTACCGCATTCAGATTTGCGTCACCTGCACTCGGCGGCCATAGTTAAAGGGAGCAGTATTCTGAATGATTGATCACAAGGAGAACGAGATGACCACGTCTACCATTAAAGCTTGGGCAAATACGCGTGAAACGTCGCATGAAATTGCTGAGGCCATTTTCGAGCTGGCAAAGAATGATGAAGTGTTGGCACAGAAGATTTGGGAGGAAGGCAATGATGAGGTTCTTCCGATAGCCTTCGCGAAAACGAAGGAAGACCATCTGTTCTGGGGGGAAGAGAAAATTGATCGGAAGAATGTCTGATACATGATGCCTGAAGACCCTGAGCAGAAAGCTCAGGGTTAAAAGCGGAAGAGGTCAGCTGTCAAAGCCAAAACCCATCTGATGAGCCCACTCAAAGACCTGTTCTTTGTAAACAAAACGGGGCTCACAAACGCCCGGTTGCCCCGGTGTTTGAATCATTACAGCGACGCAAGGATAAGAGAGCGGTCGCGCATCAAAGATAAAATCGTCAACTTCCTGATCGACAAATTCAGTGGTTTCTCCCACCGCACTGACCTGAAAAATTTCTTCCATAATCCAGTTACGGTATTCAAACTCATTGTTGATAAATGTCATCATTCGCCCCTTAATTGCCGATCTCTGCTTATTCTACCCGTCATCTCGCCATAACTCACCCATGCCGGCCGTCTTCTGCACAGCAAGGGCACATTTCGACACGTGATACCGACATTTCAGCACTGCCATCACACTCCCATTCAACCCGCAATTCCTGCCCCTCAGAACAAAGAGTGCTCAGGCTATCCAACGGGATATAGCGGTCGAAATGGTTTGCCTGCCCCTGCATCGTTTCTGTCAGCAGCAGTTTGTCACCGGCGTAAATACGCGCAATGGCGGTTGCATCCATTTTTTTGTTAGCAGAATCTTTGGTGGGTTCAGAAAGAAGTTTAAATAAATGGTGAATAGTGAGTTTGATACGTTCCACTGCGGCACCTTTGCTGATCGGGTTATTTCTTCGGCAACGTTAATGTATTCACCAGAAGAATATGTCAACATCAGTTTATCAGAACCGCAGCAGTTAAGTTATAGCAGAGGGGGAGCGGTGGCGCTTAGTGCGCGACTTGCACGTTCGCCAGCGTATTGCTCAACAGCTTATCCTGACGAGCCAAGTCATAAACGTCATAGAAATCAATAGCCCCCTTGTTACGTACAATTGTTTCTATACGATTTTTAATACGCGGGCTGACCTCTTGGGAACTCAACAACTGAGCGACGGCATCTGCAGATATTTCCCGGCTGAAGTACCATTCACCATTGTAACAAACGCGAAGATCCAAGACGCCGATGTCCTCATAGCGATATGTCGGCTTGATTTCCATCAACAACATGGCAGACATAAACAGCAGGAAAACGGTAAAACCCGCGAACCACCCCATGCCCATGTAAGGTGAAACATACATCACAATGGCCACCAGAATGTAACCCGCTAACATAGCCAGACATAACCAAGGATGGTTAACAAAGAACTCAGTGTTGATGCGCGGCTTACCATCACGGCCTTCAAGACGGTTAATCCGCTCAATTTCACTATTTAATATTTTTTTGATTACGTCCATCTCAAAACCTCGCGACAGGTACGACTATAATGCTATCTGATACCAAGATTTTATCATGGTCACTGTTATAGCGCGTAGAGCAGTTGACTCCGTTTGAGGTTGAAACTGTTATAGCTCAACCTGCTTTTCTCTTTTGTAAAAGGACCCAATTCGCTGATATTGAACATAAGGAGAACACTATGGAATTTATGATAGTCGAAAGGCCGGCGAGAAAACTGGTGAGCTATCGGGTTGTCGGCCCCTATGACAAAACCATCAAGGAGGGGTTCCGCCATCTGATGGCGTGGTCTGAACGGCATCATCAGAAACACCTTGAGTGGCTGACGCTGTTCCACGATAACCCTGACACAACCCCTGAAGAGAAGTTGCGGGCAGACCCGTCGGTCTGCGTTGCCGATAATTTTATTCTCGATGACGCCGAGGGCCTGACCCTGCAAACGTTGCCGGGCGGCACTTATGCGGCCTACCACACCACAGTGGCAGACGGTAATTTTGCCAAAGCATGGACCGAGTTTTACTCGCAGTACATCGCCGAAAGTGGTTACCGCCCGGATGGCAAAGCCTGCTATGAGCACTATTTGAATGACGGCTCAGAGAATGGCGTATGGGATGTGGTCTTTTACCAGCATGTGGAAAAGATAACTGCCCATGCCGAGCCTCTCAGCTCAGCAGGGTGATATCAGACTGCTGGCAAAAATCGACATACGCCTGAGCGGGCTGAACATCCGTCACCAACGTATTAAAGCGAGCAAGAGGTGCGATCGCAGCCGGTCGCACCTGCTCAAATTTACTGCCGTCGACCACCAGGATATTTTGCTCCGTTCTCTCCATCGCCTGATGCTTCATCAACAATTCGTCGAAGTTAAAACAACTCACTCCATATTGAATACTGACGCCCGCCGCTGAGATAAAGGCTTTATTCGGCCTGATATAATCGAGTTCATTGCTGCGGCCGATTGGCGTGAAAATGCTATTACTGGCTTTAAAAGCACCACCGCATAGTATGACTTCGCAGTTGGGTTTCTCCTGCAGGGTCAAAAAAGTGTTCAGCGAATAACAGATAGCCGTAAAGATCCGCGCTTCAGGAATGCTCTCGATAATGTAAGGCGTTGTGGTACCGCAATCAAAAAACACCGTATCGTCATCTTCTACCAATCGGGCGGCCACTCTGGCAAGACGCCGCTTCTCCTCCACCTGGCGCATCTTCTGTTCGCTGACAAAATAATGCGTCGCCGGGCTGTTTTTCGGATCAATCACGATATAGCCACCGAGCAGGATCACGGGTGATGGCGCAGCATTCAGATCGCGTCTGATCGTCATTTCCGACACATCAAGCAATAGCGCGGCTTCTTTTAAATGGATTTTGTCGGACTTTTTCAATGCCAGCAACAGACGCTGGATCCGGTCTTCGCGCTTGTTTTCCATGATAATGTCTTAATTAGTCTCAAAAAGTCTGTCGGCCACTATACCTCTGCAACCGGGTAGCAGCAAACAGAGTCAATGTCATATTTGTGATAATTATAACATTTCCCGCCAGCCAGATATCCGCCCTATTGAGATAAAAACAAATGATCAGCCGATATCCGCTGAGATAAATGTCACATTTAAAACATTTTATGGTTGTAATGTTGCTATGATAACAAAATAATAGCGTATTAACACGATGGCGGGAGTGAGAAATGGGTATCGCAGCAATGAGATTTGGGGGAAGCGATGGGCCTTCACATAATAAGGGTGTCCTATATTCTAGCGTAACACCTCAAAGCGAAGTCAGCATCAGGCAGGAAGAACTTCTGGCTCATGCCATCGCGCAGTTGGGAAATCCGTTGACAGTATGTACGCGCCTTCCCGCTACTCAACGAGAGTTCAAACACTGTTCTGTGCTGCTATTAAGGCTGGACTCCTCCGCCGATAAGTTAAACAAAATAATGACATCTGCTGCCCAACATGGAATTACTGTGATCCTCACTCCGGCAGACCCTGACACCTCGCCTGATCCTGCACTTGCCTGTCGCGCCGATTTTCTTATTACCACTGAGTCGGAACTCGAATCCTTTACTGGTAAGCCAATACACTCATTTGCACAGAGGGAAGAAGCGGGTAAAAGTCTGCTGAACCTCGGTCTGAAAAACCTGATTATAACGTTGGGTGATCAGGGCTGCCTATGGATGAGCCAAGGTAAAACGCGTCATGTTGCCGCTTATAAAGTGAATACTGCTGATACCCACGCTGCCCCAGAGGCTTTTATTGGCTGCTTCGCGCACTATTATGCCAAAGATAGCGACATTCTGAATGCGCTGGAGCATGCGTCTCTTTATGCAGCCTGCTGCGCCAGCCGGACCGGAACAGCTCGGACCTTCCCCTCCCTGGCAGAATTTCAGGTATTCCGCCCCTGAGAGCGCTTACTGAATCTGCTGCACGGTCAGATAACCGCCAAAGACCGCTCCTGTATCGATGTAGTGTTGATTGGCAAATATCTGTGGGTGTTCAACGGGGGTATGACCAAAATAGAAAGCCTTAGCGCCACCTATCTCCTTATAGCGTCCCGCCAGAGCAGAGTTCACCCGGTCGCGGTTCCAGATGATCTGGTAACCATCAAGCGGCCTGCCAAACTCATAATGATCTGCGGTGTAATCAGCATGAGCTACGACCACGACACCACTGGTCGTATTGATTTCTATCACATGTGGCAATTGATCAGCCTTATGGATTAATCGCCGGGCTTCGACCTCCCTTTCCCCTTCCAGTGCATAGAACCAGTCGCCACCATTACGTAGCCAGCGCTCAGTATTAGTTTCATTCAGCGCATCAATCGCCATTTGTTCATGATTCCCGCGCACACAGGCAAACCAGGGTTCATCAAGCAATGCCAGACAGCCGATACAATCGGGTCCGCGGTCAGCAAGGTCGCCGACGGAAAGCAATAGATCGCTGGCCGCATCAAAGCGCAGGCGTGCCAACTGCTCTTCCAACATAGATAGGCAGCCATGTAAGTCGCCCACAATATAGATATGGCGATATTCGGCGCCTTCAATGCGTTGATAGATAATCGGGGTCATGTAGGTCAGCTTATCCATAGTATAATGAAAGCGTTGAGTTCAACTTACTCAGCATACGCGATGAATTGTGCAACAGTGCCGCAAAAATATCGGCCTGCAAAAAAAAATTTCCTGCCGGCCCAGAATGTCCGAAGGCCGCTAAGTCACGGTTCGCACCCCACTTTTAGAAAGCTCCTACACCTTGTTGCGACGAAAATCCACTAATAAAAAAATTACCGCTAAGTAATTGACGCCTTTTCGCGCTATACTATGGGCCGCTCGGAATAAAACCGGAGGTTTTATGAGTTCCACAGTAGTAAGCACTCGTGATGAGTGCCCGTTGTGCCAAAGCACTAATAAGACGTCGGTTAATATGTCGGCGAAAATTGTCACCGTGACCTGCACCTCTTGTGGCCGCTACAGTATCTTCCGTAAAACCATGGAAGAAATCTCTATAGACCGTAAGAAGCGCGTAGCTTTGCAGGCTTTCTTTACCAGCCAGCCAAACTACCATCTGCCTTTGTCAATCAGAGCACTGAGCAACACTGATACATCGGGTGAAATCTAACCCTAAAAACGCCCCTCGGGGCTGTTTTAACCCTTCAGACTGTTTGTTTTTCCAACATGTACTCTTTCAGTCAACTGTTCATCAAAAACACGCACATTAAAAGAGCGGGATCATTCCTGCTCTTTTTATATTCCATGCTGTTGTTTAATAAATGACCCCGCTTTGCACCAATTCTTAAAACCGTCCTATAATGATTTGAAATTTCTAAAAAGTACTTTAGCTGATAAATTTCTCACGCTTTACGCGGTGGAGTGATTTGAACAAAGGACGTAAAAATGAGATTAAGAAAAAAACGCGTTAAGCCGATGCAAATCAATGATATTACAATCATTGATGACACCAAACTTAAGAAAGCCATTACGGCTGCTGCACTGGGTAACGCCATGGAGTGGTTTGACTTTGGTGTATACGGTTTTGTCGCATTTGCGCTGGGTCAGGTATTTTTCCCGGGTGCAGATCCAGGTATTCAGATGATTGCTGCGTTAGCCACTTTCTCTGTTCCTTTCCTGGTAAGACCTCTGGGCGGGCTATTCTTTGGCGCTCTGGGTGATAAGTTCGGACGGCAGAAAGTCCTCTCAGTGACCATTATTATCATGTCGGTCAGTACCTTCTGTATCGGGTTAATACCCGGCTACGCGACAATAGGTATTTGGGCACCGATACTGCTGTTACTGGCCAAACTCGCCCAGGGCTTTTCAGTCGGTGGCGAATATACAGGTGCCGCCATCTTTGTTTCTGAATATTCACCAGACAGAAAACGTGGGTTCCTCAGCAGCTGGCTTGATTTCGGTTCCATCGCTGGTTTCGTATTAGGCGCAGGTGTCGTTATTCTGATCTCCAGCATCGTTGGCGAGCAGAACTTCCTGGACTGGGGCTGGCGTATTCCGTTCTTCGTTGCAGCACCACTGGGTTTAATCGGTATTTATCTGCGCCATGCACTGGAAGAGACCCCAACATTCCAGCAGCATGTAGATAAAATCGACAGTGACTCACGTAACAATATTGCCGAGCCACCGAAAGTCTCTTTCCGTGAAATTCTGACTAAGCAGTGGAAAAGCCTGATTGTCTGCGTAGGTATCGTCATCACCACCAACGTCACCTACTACATGCTACTGACCTATATGCCGAGCTATTTATCTCATAGCCTACATTATTCAGAAGACCATGGCGTGTTGATCATCATCGCCATCATGGTAGGCATGCTGTTTGTGCAGCCGTTCATTGGCATGTTGAGCGATAAAATCGGTCGTAAGCCATTTATCGTTGTGGGGAGTATTGGCCTGTTCATACTGGCTATTCCAAGCTTTATTCTGATCAACAGCGGGGTGATCGGACTGATTTTCTGTGGACTGCTTATTCTGGCAGTACTGCTTAACTGTTTTATCGGTGTCATGGCGTCAACTCTGCCAGCGATGTTCCCAACCAACATCCGCTACAGTGCCCTGGCTATCGCATTCAACATCTCCATTATGGTCGCGGGTATTACTCCAACCTTCGCCGCATGGTTAGTTGAGTCGACACAAAACCTGTATATGCCAGCCTACTATCTGATGATAGTCTCCGTTATTGGTCTGGTTACCGGTGTGTTTATGAAAGAAACAGCGAACAAACCATTGAAAGGCGCTACACCTGCGGCCTCTGACCGTGCTGAAGCCAAAGAGATTTTGCAGGAGCACCATGACAATATCGAACATAAGATCGAAGATATTGATGCGCAGATTGCTGAGCTCGAAACCAAGAGAAAAAACCTCATTGCCCAGCATCCTGAAATTAACTAATTCAGGCTGTTGACAGTGTAAATACACAAAAGCCGGTCAGTGAAAACTGCCCGGCTTTATTTTTAGTATCATCAGCTTTAGCTTCTACCAACGAGAGGCCCGCTAGACCTGTTCCGAGCGTCTTAATTCTCCAGCTGATAGGTGAGTGTAATATCAACCTTCAACAGCTTAGAGACAGAGTACCCTTCTTTCGCCTGCTTGATAATTTTGTCAAAAGTCTCTTTCCCAATACCGAGCAGTTTGACCTTACTCTCTAACGCCACTTTGGATATCACAAACCCGTGATCCACGGGTTTGCTGTGATCGACACTTTGACAGAGGACATTAAGAACGGGCGTGCGCAGCGGCAGGCGCATGCAGTCAAGGGAGAGAAAAGGCTTGAAGAGAGGTAAAAAGGACATAAAAAAACCACCCGAGGGTGGCTATAAACGACATTACTGCTGTATTGCTTTTGATTATTCGGTTAATTTTCCATGGTACCCGGGACGAGACTTGAACTCGTACAGCCTAAGGCCGAGGGA
>Ga0105856_1000258_pt1 | contig 28232 bp, 27 predicted proteins | sample OrgsoiDNA_201060_FD_89681 | JGI IMG/M metagenome (GOLD analysis project Ga0105856, IMG submission 89681) | Permafrost soil microbial communities from the Arctic, to analyse light accelerated degradation of dissolved organic matter (DOM) -... | ecosystem: Environmental > Terrestrial > Soil >...
TCTGTTGGTGACCGAGTATGCGCGCAGCACGCAGGCGTTTGCGGTGGAGTCGGTGGATGACATTGTGCGTCTGGAATGGAGCCAGGTGTTAGCCGCTGAGTCGGGCGTGAAGAGCCGTAACATTACCAGCATTGCCCGTCTGGATGATGACAAGTCGAGTAAGCGGCTAGCGCTGGTGCTCGACGTTGAGCAGATTTTGTATGACATTGTGCCGCCAGCCCGTAACACCAAAATCGACAGTGAAAAGACCCGTGCTTTCTCGTTAAAGCCGGGGTCGGTTGCCATCGTGGCGGAAGACTCCAAAGTGGCGCGCTTGATGCTGCAACAGGGCCTGGACAGTATGAAAGTGCCGAGCGAGATGCATATCACTGGCCTCGAAGCCTGGAATAACATCAAAAAAATCGCCGAACAGGCCAAAGCAGAAGGGCGGCCGATTTCCGATAAAATCGCCTTTGTGTTAACCGATTTGGAAATGCCGGAGATGGACGGCTTCACGCTGACGCTCAACATCAAACGCGACGAATTCCTGAAGAATATCCCGGTGATCATCCATTCATCACTGTCCGGCAGTGCTAACGAAGACCACGTGCGCCGAGTCGGCGCCGACGGTTATGTCGCCAAATTCGAAATCAACGAACTCGAAGCGGCTATCCATAAAGCGCTGGACGCGAAGAAAGCGGTGAACGGCTAGAACGCAAAAAGCCCGCTTAGTTTCCTAAGCGGGCTTCTCTAATTTGGCTCCTCTGACTGGCATCACCTTTGCCAGTAAATTGCTAATAAATAAGCTAAACCTGAATCCGCTGCCTGTTAAGACCACCAATCGAAGCTGGTGATATAAAGCTGATTTGAGCGGTCTCGCGCATTTGATGATCGTTACGATGATCATATCTACAAGGGCAGTCTGCTCTGTGCCAGAAGCGGATATTACGAACACATGACGTGGTAATTAAGAAGGAACAAGTCATCATTTTCAACTACGGCTAAATACCAGCTTTAAACCCGCAATTGCGAAGCAACATGCTAATAGCGCATCAAGCCCGCGTCGTATACGACGATAAAATGCGCTCATTACTGCAGTAGAAAACAACAGCGCATAGCCGCAGAACACTACTACGCAGATACCTGCACAGCCGCAGATGATCATAGGTAATGTAGAGGCAGCCAAGTCTGGTTTGAGCGCAACGGACATGATAGCCGCCCAGGTAAGGATGGCTTTGGGATTGCCAACGTGCATCAGCATACCCTGACGGAACAGTTTGCCATTCGCCACTCTCTTATCGCTAGCCATAAATTCTATCGCGTCAGCGCGGCAAAGCGCAGATTTACCCGATTTAAATGCCAGCCATAACAAATACAAACCACCGCCGATTTTTAAAACGATCAGTAACTGTGCAAAAGTAGCCAGCACAGTTAACACGCCGCAGGCAGCCAGCAGTGCCCACAGCATAGAACCACCAATCACGCCACCTGCCAGCGCCAATGCTGCGCTGCGGCCCTTTTTCATTGCAGTACCCATAATGGCCATATTACTTGGCCCAGGGCTGGCAGTTGCGACAAAGTAAGTGGTGTAAATTAGGATTAATTCATGTGAAAGCACCATATTTTCCTCTGCAATGGGGTTGCCCTTTTTCCATGTTATATCGCATTGCGCGAAAACTTTAATGTCCCATCGCTTATTTTGGTGCTGATGACGTTGGCAAAACATCCGCTCCTCGCTCATAGCGGACTATTCACATCAGCAACTTCCGCTTCGTGCCAAAAGCGGAAGTTGCTAACAAAAAGATTGTTATCGATTTTTAATGAATGGGATCATGTCATAGATGCACCCCATGCCACTGGCTAAAAATTCTGATCTCTTCACCCATTATCATCAGCTGTGTCAGCTATCACACCGCCAAAAGATAAGACTCATTTGCACATGTCAAAAGAGCAGGTAAAAGTGTACTCTTATGAGTAAATTGCAGGGGTAGCAGTTTAACTTAGCTGATATTGTCTTTGGATGAAGATGGAATGCTCTATGCCTAAACGTATAAAAAACAGCCGCTGGTCTGGTTACGATCCCCGCTATATCTATTCTCTCGTCGTCCGACGTTACTTTGTTGAGATGAAGACCAAAACTGAGATCGCTGAAGAACTCGAGATTTCGAGATTTAAAGCGGCGCGTCTTATCGATGAGGCAATAAAGCAAGAGTATGTGAAGTTTCTCTTTCCAAAGCAGCAACTGCTTGATGAAGAGATCGCACTTAATCTCTGCGAAAAGTACGGTTTGCAGAAGGCAATCGTGCTTTCTGTATCAGAATCCTGGTCCAATCAGGAAGAACTGAATGAGAAGCTGGGCGGTATCACTGCCAATTATCTCAACAAGAATCTTGCCGAGGGAATGAAGGTTGGCATTGCGTGGGGACGCGTTTTATCCAGCACAGTGAGTCAACTCACCAGCTTGCCTGCATTAGATGTTGTGCAGCTATCTGGCGTTCATCCGGGCATTGAATTTAGCCAGGGCCCGATCGACCTTATCCACAAACTGTCGACTATCTCTCAGGGGAAGGCACATCCTATGTATGTTCCTATGTGGGTGGATGATGAAAGCCTGGCCCAAAAACTGGCCAGCGATCCGGCTGTCGTGGATACCCAACAATATTATTCTCAGTTGGATGTCGTCATCACCGGTATTGGAGCCTGGAAAACGGGCTCATCCAGTTTGTGTGATATTTTTCCCGAGTCGTGGCGAAAAAATCTGTTTGAGAAAGATATCGCTGCGGATGTCTGCATTACTCTCGTTAACAGTAAAGGCGAGATCCTTGATAGTCCGATGAGCCGTCTTGGGTTTGGTATTTCAACCGAACAATTGCGTAACACGAAAACCGTGATTGGTGTGGCGGGAGGAGAACAGAAGTATGAAGGCATCGTAGCTTCTCTGAAGTCGGGCCTTCTGGATGTGTTAATCACTGACTTCGATACTGCAGTGAAACTTGTCAATTCCTGATTGATATAGGTCCCGGAACATCAGCAACAGGGGCGCAGCCCGCGCCCTTGATCACCTTCCTCGCAGGCATGCATTAAGCACTGCCATCAGTCATTCAGTAAACCATCATGACTTACATCAGAGCTTGGCCAAACTCTCTGAGATAGGTCAGTCCGCATCTGAAAAAACCTCATAAAATCTCTCATCTCACTGATTTATAATAAAATTTTTACTTTTCCTCTGCGGTTGACTTAATTGATCTAAAAGATCAATTATTCGATATTGCTCATATGAGCAATTATTTTCGTGCACCTATGCAATTATTTTGTGATCAGCTTATAACTTTTGCATGTTTTCTGTTTGCGGGGAAAATTGGCATGCTATAACTGCTCATGTGATGTATTTGATTTGCTCTAATGAGCGAAAAGGCGAGGTGTAAAGGTGAGTACAGTAACGATTAATGTTGCAGATGGCGCAGCATTCAAAAATTACGATGAGGTGCTGCAGCACATCCATGAAAAGCTGTATTCAGAAGGGACAGTGAAAGAGACCTATCTGGCAGCACTGCGCGAACGCGAAGCCATGTATCCAACCGGTATTTTGCTTGATGGGTATTCTGTGGCGATCCCACATTGCGACAGCAACCAGGCCAATAGCCCGTCGATTTATATTATTCGCTTACCTGAACCGGTTCAGGTTGATCAGGCTGATGGCGACGATAAATTGTGGGTCAAACTTATTATCAATTTGGTCGTTACCGATCCGGCCAATCAGTTGCAACTGCTGAAGGCCCTGTTTAGTAATCTCCAAATGGAAGACTTTTATCACAATTTACTTGAGCTTCCTTCCGAGAAAGCGCAGGCACTTTTTATTTCCACAGTCATGCAATAAGAGTTCAGGAGCATAATGATGATTAATATCCTCGTAGCCTGCGGGAGCGGTGTCGCAACGTCAACTATCGCTGCTGATGAAGTGAAATCCGTGTGTACAGAATATGGCATTACTCAGTTCAAAATAAATAAATGCAGCATGTCAGAACTTCCTTCTGAATTACAGAATGCCGATGTGATTTTAACCACGAATAACTACAAAGGTGATATCGGAAAACCTCATATGAGTGTGGCCGGGTTTATCACCGGGATTAATGAAGGTGTGTTACGAAAAAAACTAGGGGATTTGTTAACCGAGCTGGCTAAAAACTAATAAGAAAACACAGGGGATGACAAGATGGACATGTTAAAAAACATAATGCTAACGATAACAAGCATGGGGGCAACAGCAATCCTACCACTTGTCATCTTCATTTTAGGTTTGGTTTTCCGCATGAAAGTCGGTGCTGCCATTAAGTCTGGTATCACCGTGGGTATCGGTTTTATTGGTTTAGGTTTGGTTGTTAATCTGTTGAGTACATCCCTGCAACCGGCCATTGCCTACTATTCCAAACTTGGAAGCGGATTCACTGTGGCGGATATTGGATGGCCTGCGGTGGGCGCGGCCGCATGGGTTGCACCCTTTGCCGCTTTAGTTGTTCCAGTGGGTATTATTCTTAACTTGCTACTTGTTCGTCTTAAATTAACCAAAACGCTGAACGTTGATATTTGGAATTATATGCACTTCCTGGTTCCCGGCGCGCTGGCCTATTTCGTGTTTGACAGTTTCTTTATCGGTTTTGGCGTGGCAGTCGCACTTAGCGTGATCGCTCTGTTTATTGGCGATTTAATTGCTCCCCGTTGGCAGAAATATTATGGCCTGGAAGGGACTACCTGTACCACCATGATCCATATAGGCTGGACATTACCTTTTGCGCTGCTGGTCAATAAAATTATCGACCTGATCCCCGGCCTGAACAAGCTCGACGTTGATTTGGAGAGCGTACAGAAACGTCTGGGTGTGTTTGGTGAACCCGCTATCATCGGTGTCATTGTAGGTTGTCTGCTTGGGCTGCTGACGAAACAGCCTGTAACTACTATTGTCCCGATGGCAATGGGGGTGGCTGCGGTAATGGTGCTCCTGCCTAAAGTGGTGGGTGTCCTAATGGAAGGACTGTCTCCCATTGGGAAAAGTGCCAAAGAGATTATGCAAAAGCAGATGGGTAAAGATGCCGAACTGAACATCGGTATGGACTGTGCCCTGGCACTGGGCGACCCAGCGACCATCACCGTCACCGTTATCACCATTCCGTTGACCATGCTTTGCGCACTGATTTTACCGGGGATCATGATTTTCCCAATCGGCGTTCTGATGTCAATCATCTATATGACAACCATGACCGTAATGGCCAGTAACGGAAACGTCATCCGCTCCATTATTTCAACCTTGCTGTTCAGTATTGTCGTGATGTATTTAGGAGGATATGTGGCTCCGGGTGCAACCCAATTCCTGCATGGCGCAGGTGTCGGCTTGCAGGGGCAGGGTACTGACTTTGTACTGACTGGTCCGTGGGAAGTATTGACGTATTGGTTGAGCACTGTATTCCATTGATTTTAAAAATGAGGTTTGCTTACCATGGCACAGATTTTACCATCAATTTTTGGCGCGAATATCTTAAGTCTGCAAGATGAGCTCCGTTTTTTAGAAGAAGAGAATACTGAAATATTGCATGTTGATTTAATGGATGGAACCTTTGTAAATAATATTGCCTTTGGGCCGAATCAAATTTCTGCAATGAAAAAAGTCAGCAAAATGACTTTCGATGTACACATGATGCTGGCTAATCCTGAAAGACATATTGATGATGTTATCAATACCGGCGCAGAAATGATTTCAGTGCATTATGAATCAACGCCGCATGTGCATTTTATTTTACAGAAAATAAAAAAGGCTGGGCGAAAAGCCGGTGTGGTCATCAATCCGGGTACGCCTGAACGTGTTCTGGAATATTTGTTGGACGATATTGATTACATCCTGATTATGACCATTAACCCAGGGCAACCCGGGCAGACTTTCATCGAGAAAAGTCTGGAGAAAATCAGGAAAACCAGAGAAATGATTACTGGTCGGCACATTCAAATTGAAGTCGATGGTGGCGTTAATCTGGAAATAGCGAGAAAAGTGCAGGAAGCTGGCGCTGATTTAATTGTTGTCGGTGGTGCGTTATTTAATGATAACCCTAAAGCAAGCTATCAGGCATTAAAGTCTGTCATGCACTAAGTATTCAACATGCCTTCACGCGCTCTCAATTGAGCGCGTAATCATTATTTAGAACGCAGACGTGGGGGAATGTCTCTCACGTTAATGACAAAGATTCAGGAGAATAACCGATGAGTCATTTTGAAGGTAAAGTTGCACTAATTACCGGTGGTGCGCATGGGATTGGAAAAGGAATTGCAAAACAATTCGCCGAACGCGGTGCGCATACCGTCATTGTCGATTATAACGAGGCTAATGGCATTAAAACTGCGGAAGAACTGACTTTTGGCAATGTTAAATCGCTCTTTGTCAAAACCGACGTCTCTGATCCGCAGGCGTTGGTTGAAGTGCGCAGAAAAGTTATCGAGGCTTATGGACGTATCGACATTCTGGTTTTGAACGCAGGTGTCGCTTTTGCTAATAAAGTCAAAGACATTACTTTCGAAGAGTGGAACAAAACACTCTCAATCAACCTGACGGGTTTATTCAATACGGTCAAAGCATTCTACGATGACTTCTTAACTAATCAGGGTTCAATCGTTTATATCTCCTCCGGTTCTGCGCTATCAGGTACTGGCGGGGGGGTGAGCTATCCGGCCAGTAAAGCGGGGGGGGAAGGCCTTATTCGTGGTCTGGCGAAGGAGTTGGGTCCAAAAGGTGTAAACGTCAACGCTATCGCGCCGCGTCTTATCGACACCGGCGAAATGATGCGTGTTAATTACCCGACGCAGGCAGATTTAGACGCAGTACTGGAGAAAATTCCGGTCCGTCGTCTGGGCACCATCGATGATGTCGCAAACCTGGCCATTTTCCTTGCTGATAAGTCCAATTCTTACATCCAGGGACAAACGATCCTGATGGATGGTGGCCGTACCATTGCCTGACCGAAGGAAAAGAAAATGGGTGTTAAAGAAAATACAGTCAGTATTCTCAGGGAACTAGAACAAAACGCGCTCAATATCGACAATAGTCAGGCGCAGAATTTTATCGAGCAGATCCGTAATGCGAAGCATATTTTCCTGCAAGGGGCTGGGCGCAGCGGTATTGCCATACGCGCGTTCGCTAACCGTTTATTGCATTTAGGCTTCTCGGTCAGCGTAGTCGGGGAAATTTCATCACCTCATACGAAAGCGGGTGATTTGTTAATTATTGGTTCAGGCAGTGGCGAAACAGGCAGTCTCAAGAGCCTGGCGCAGAAAGCCGTTGAGTGTGGTGTCGACGTGGCGCTGGTCACCATGAAAAAAGACTCTACGATTGGTCAGTTGGCCAGCTGCGTACTGGTGTTACCGGGAACGGTCAAAACTGAAAACGATCGCACCCTAGGCCAGTTTTCGCAGCCAATGGGTTCCTCTTTCGAGCAACTCTGCTTTATCACCTACGATGCCATCGTGCTTGAACTCATGGACCAACTGCGTGAAACCAGTGAAACCATGTTTAAACGACACGCTGATTTTGAGTAATGACACTGAGCGCTTCACTGGAAGCGCTCATTCGCTTATCTTTTCCGATGCGGAGGGGGGAAATGAAAATGCATCGGGAAGACTTTTCACACTAACTCGTTGAATTTAAATTATACAAAGATTCGTACAGATTGAATAAAAGCAAAAAGCCCGCTTAGTTTCCTAAGCGGGCTTCTCTAATTTGGCTCCTCTGACTGGACTCGAACCAGTGACATACGGATTAACAGTCCGCCGTTCTACCGACTGAACTACAGAGGAATCGTGTGAACGGGGCGAATAATAGCGACTGCCCGCGGGCATGTCAAAGGGACATCTGCATATTTATGTTCGTTTGCTCGCAGTTTAGCCAAGTTGTTGAGAATTGAGCCGAAACGGGGTGGTGGATGGTGCAATTCATCATTAGCAGGCTCAACAAGACTAGACCCAGTTTTCGAGTAACAGGCCTTCGATACGTTCAAACTCTTTCATGTTATTCGTGACCATTACCATCCCCTGGCTGCGCGCATGAGCCGCAATATGCATATCATTAACGCCGATTGGCTGACCCGTGCGTTGTAAACCGGCCTGGATATGACCGAAATGAGCAGCAGCCTTCTTGTCATAATCGAGTATTTTGAGATGCGAGACAAAATCGTCAACGATACGAATGTTACGCGCTGGCACGGCACTTTTCTCTGCACCATAGAGCAGTTCTGCATAAGTTACCGCAGAAATGGCCATCCGGTCTGCATGCTCATTAAACGTATGAAGTACGCCAGGCGGACGGCGGTTGATGACATAGATAACAATGTTGGTATCCAACATATAGGTCAGCATTAGAGGCTTTCCCGCTCTGCTTGAACCTGCTCCCCGCGGTCTTGCATGAAGTCATCTGTGGGACGCTCTTCGGATAAAAAGAAATTATCCCAAGCGCCTTCACTCGGTGTGAGAACCAAGCTATTACCTACTTTTCTTATCGACACGGTTTTTACCTCATCTGGAAAACGGTATTCCGCCGGGATTCGAACGCTTTGCGTTCTGTTGTTCATGAAGATAGTTCCCTTCGGCATGATTTATTCCTCTGATCGCCATGTTTGAGACAGCATACGCCGGACAAATATTGCGCACCAGAAAAAGATAGAGCAAAGGTATATACGTGCAAAAAGAAAGGCAATCAGCGAAAAAAAGTTTGTGCAAAAACGGCGATCACCACCGATAAACCGGCTGCAAGCATGAAACTTCCCGCCGTGCGGCGGAAAGTAGATTCAGATTTGAAAGGGGATTATGAAGCAGGCCCATCACTCAAAAACCGTTCTTCCAGCGTGGCTTCAAGCCCGAGCATGGCGTCTTCGGCATGTTGCATGTGGTCGGTCATGATTTGCAGGACGGCATCGGCATCACGCCGCCGCATGGCGTCGATCAGACGATATTGATAGTCGATCCCCACGCTGCGCTCCACGGGCTCGGGGCGCTGATAAATGTCTTTGCAGACGGCTAAATCTTTCAGCAGGCGTTGCAGGAAGTGGCAGATGAACGCGAGCAGCACGTTGTCGGAATAGCTGGCGACCACGCCGTGGAAATCGAGCTCGGCCATGCGCTGGGTCCAGCGTTCGTTTTCATCGGCGGGCTCATGGTCATACACGGTGATCAACTGATGCAACTGCTCGAAGCCTTTGGCGTCAATATTGCCGATAGCACTGACCGCCACCAAGGGTTCCAGCGCTTTACGCAACGCGTAGATATTGCTGATAGAAAGCTGGCGGGTGAACAGGTAGTTCGACAGCAAACTCATGGCGCGGGTTTCGGTCATCGACTCGATAAACGCGCCGCCGCCCGGCCCGGTTTTGGTGCGAATCAGTCCCTGAACCTCCAGCGATTTCAGCGCTTCGCGCACCGTGCCTTTCCCTGCGGCATAACGGGTGATCAGATCTTTCTCCTGTGGCAGGCGGTCGCCCGGCAGCAGATTGTCGCTGATGATGCTTTCTTTAATCGCATCGACAATTTCATCAGTGCGTTTACGGCGCGCAGGTTCGGGCTGAGATAACGTTTCTGTGCTCATAAAATCCTTCATCGGTTCAAACCCGCGGTGCGCTCGCCAGCAATTGCCGGGTGTAATCATGTTGTGGTGCGTTGAACAACTGTTCGTTAGGCGCGCATTCTACCAAATCTCCGTGATACATCACTGCCACACGATCGGCAATCGACTCCACGACCGCCAAATCATGGCTGATAAACAGGTACGACAGACCAAATTCGCGCTTGAGCTGGTCGAGCAGCAACAGAACCTGTGCCTGAACGGAAACATCGAGCGCACTGACCGGCTCATCGAGTACCAGAATCCGCGCTTCGGCCGCCAGTGCGCGGGCTATCGCCAGCCGCTGTGCCTGTCCGCCGGAAAACTCATGGGGATAACCGGTTAGCGCGTCGGCGGGCATCTGCACCGCCTCCATTAATTCCAGCATGCGTGTTTTACGCCGCGCGGTGGGGTAGTTGCATAAATAACGCAGCGGCACGTCCAGCGTATCGGCAATGGTTTTGCGCGGATTTAGCGAGGCCACCGGATCCTGAAACACGTACTGGATCATCTGCCCAAAAGCTTTATCACTGCGTTTGGCATGGGCTGACATCGCTTCGCCCATCAAGGAAATCGTGCCGGAGGTCGGGCGCTCCAGCCCGACTAACATCCGCGCTAGCGTACTTTTCCCTGAGCCACTTTCGCCGACCACCGCCAGCGTTTCGCCCTCGGCCAGAGACAAGGAAATGCCCTTGACTGCTTCGACCTGTTGTTGTCTGCCGGAAAACCAACCGGACGCGCTGCCAAAGGTTTTTACCAATCCCTTCACTTCAATGACCTGCTTCATGGCGCCTCCTGCTGCGGTTTGCCGGTGTGATAAAGCGCGCTCACCTGTTGCAGAAAATCGCGCCCCTGACCGAGTTTTGGCACGCTGGCAATCAGCCGGCGGGTGTAATCATGCTGTGGATGATGAAGTACCGACTGCGTTTCACCGCTTTCGACAATTTCACCGTGGCGCATCACCGCGACGCGGTCGCAAATCTGCGCAATCACGCCAAAATCATGGGTAATAAACAGCAGCGTCAGGCCGCGTTCACGCCGCAGTTTTTGCAGTAATTCGAGAATGCGCGCCTGCACGGTGACATCCAGCGCGGTGGTCGGTTCGTCGGCAATAATAATTTCCGGGTCATTGGACAGCGCCATGGCAATGCCGACACGCTGGCGCTGGCCGCCGGAAAGCTGATGCGGGAAAGCGTCGAAGCGTGATGCCGCGTCATCAATGCCCACGCTGTCGAGCAGCGTCAGCGCTTGCTCTTTCGCCAACCGGTTCGACAACGGCTGGTGGGCCTGAATGGCTTCAATGATTTGTGCGCCAATGCTGAACTGCGGGTGCAGCGTGGTCAGCGGATCCTGAAAAATGTAGGCCACGCGCGCGCCGCGCCGTTGCTGCAACTGGCTTGGCGGCAACGACAGCATCTCTTCGCCGCCGACATAAATAGCGCCACCGGTGATCTCGCCCGGGGGGGAGGAGACCAGTCCCATGATAGACAATGCGGCGACGCTTTTGCCCGAGCCGCTTTCACCAATCAGCCCCAAACATTCGCCTCGGGCGATATGAAAACTGATGCCTTTGACGGCGGCGGCGGACTGCGCGCCGGAACGGAAATTAACCTGCAAATCGACCACTTCCAGCAAGGCGTTTTCGGCCTGTGCCGCGGGAGGAACATGGCTACGACTGACGTCGGTCGCCGCTTTACCCCGCAACAGAACGCCAGATTTTAGCCGAGGGTCTAACAGGTCGCGCACGCCGTCGCCCAGCAGATTAAAGCTCATCACCAGAATGAAAATCATCAGTCCCGGGACGATAGAAACGTGCGGTGCACTAAACATCTGCGCACGTCCCTGACCGAGCATCGACCCTAAATCGGCATTCGGCGGCTGGGTGCCTAAGCCGAGGAAGGAGAGACCGGCGGTTTCCAGAATCATCCAGCCGACGGTGGTCGACATGGTTACGACCACCACCGGCATAACGTTGGGCAGCACTTCGGTGAGCAAAATCTGCAGATGATTTTTACCCGACAGCCGCGCCGCCTGAATAAAGTCTCGCTGGCGTAATCCCACCGTCAGGCCGCGAATATTACGGGCGAAGAAGGGAATATTGACCACCGCGATGGCGTACAGCGCATTGAGCAAACCGGGGCCAAGCACCGCCACAATCACCAGCGCCAGCAGGATATAAGGAAAGGCCATCAGCATGTCGATCAGGCGCATCAGCAAGCTGTCGGTTTTGCCTCCGGCATATCCAGCGACTAAACCGATCAGCGTGCCGAAAAATGCCGCCAGTAACGTGGCACAAATCCCCACCGCCAGCGACACGCGCGTGCCCCATAACAGGCGCGATAGCATATCGCGGCCCAGCGGATCCGTGCCCAGCCAGTGACCGGCAGTAAACGGCGGTAACAGGCGATTGAGCAAGTCGGTCGCGTCAGGATCGGGCAGAGGTAACAGCGGCGCGGCGAGGGCAGCGGCCACCGCCAGCACCAGCAAAATCAGGCCGAGGGTCGCCAGCCGGTTTGCCAGCAATAAGGCCCATAAAGGCTGACGATGACGCGGCGTCGGCGTAGTGATGTTCTGGCTCATGATTTTAACCTCGGGTCGAGAAGCGCCTGCAAAATGTCGGCACACAGGTTGATCAACACATAGGCTGCCGCCGCAACCAGCACGCCGCCTTGTACCAGCAGCAAGTCGCGGGTGGCGACGGCTTTCACCATCATGGCGCCAAGCCCCGGCCACTGAAAGACCGTCTCGATATACACCGCACCGCCGAGGACAAAACCGGCCTGAATACCAATCACCGGAATGACCGACACCAGCGCCATGCGAAACGCGTGTTTATAAATCACTTTACGCTCGGACAGCCCTTTGGCGCGGGCGGTACGGATAAAGTCCTGTCGCAACACTTCGAGCATCGCGGTGCGGGTCAGGCGCGCTATCACCCCCGTCGCGACAATCGCCAGAGTAATGGCCGGTAACGTCAGATGGTGCAATAAATCGAGCCAACCTCCGCCGCCCCAGATGGCATACATCCCTGAGGCGGGGAACCATTGCAGCTGCACCGCGAACAGCATGATCATCAGCAGGCCAATCCAAAACGATGGCATCGAGATCCCGAGTAAAACCAGCAGCGTGATGATGCGGTCGCCCCAGCCAAACTGCCTAACGGCGGAGAAAATTCCGGCCAGCAGACCGAGGACGGTGCTGAGTAACAGGGCACAGCCGCCGAGCAACAGCGTCGCGCCTAAACGCTCCAGCACTTCGTCAATCACCGGTCGGTTAAGCACATAAGAACGGCCAAAATCGCCGTGCAAAATATTATTCGCCCAGATGAAATATTGTTGATACAGCGGTTTATTAAGCCCCAGCTCTTGACTGATCCGTGCGACGTTTTCCGGTGTCGCCCAGGCACCGAGCAACGCCTGGGCCGGATTGCCGGGGATCATCGCCATAATCAGAAAGACAATCAGCGACAGCCCGATAAACACCGGAATGGTTGAGAGCAGCCTTTTCAGCACATAACTGATCATCGTTACTTTCCCCGTTTACTGTTTTGTCACCCGATGGAGTAACAGATTGAAATTCGGTTGCAGCGCAAAATGCGCGATACGCGTTGATGTCACGGCGTTCTGCTTCCAGTTGGCGACGAAAATCCACGGCGCGTCGTCATGGACGATCTGCTGCACCTGACGATAAAGTTCGGCGCGGGTGGCGGTATCGGTGGTCATGCGCGCCTTTTGCAGCAGCGTATCGACCTGCGGATTGCTGTAATAACCGGAGTTAAAGCCACCGGCTTTGGGCCAGGCGTCAGTGCGCAATGTCAGGAAGGGCAGGGTGTCAGGGTCATTGGTCATCCACGCCATTTCTGCCATATGCGTTTGATTATTCAGGCCCGCATTGACCTTCGACAAATAGGTGTTCCACTCATAGCTTTGAATCGCCACGTTCAGCCCGACGGCCTTGAGGTCGGCTTGAATCGCCGTCGCCATCGGGATCGGATCGAGCATGCCGGAACCGCCTTCGGTGACATAAAAGGTCAGCGTCGCGCCTTCGGCCCCGGCGGCTTTAAGCAATTCACGGGCTTTGGCCGGGTCATAGGGATAAGGGGAAACGGCTTTGTTGGCCGCCCAGCCAAAGGCGCGGGGGATAGGCCCGTCGGCCACGTCCGCCGAACCTTGTAAAATATTGTCGGTCAGCGACTGTTTGTTCACCGCGTAATTCACCGCTTGCCGTACGCGCACATCGTTGAAGGGCGGCACTTGGGTGTTGAGCATGACGTACCAGACGTGCGGGCCGGTGGTTTGGTAGAGACGGAAACGGTCACTTTTTTGTTGAAACAACTTCACCGTGTCTGGCGGCACTTCCACCATGGCGTCGATACCGCCCGACAGCATCTCGGCAACCCGCGTATTACCGTCGGTGATCGGGCGAAACACCACATTTTCCACCGCCGGTTTACCGTCCCAATAGTCCTTATTGGCGGTCACCACCACCCGCTGATTGGCCTGCCACTCATTGAAGCGAAACGCGCCAGTACCGACCGTGTGACGGCCAAAATCTTTGCCGTATTTTTTCACTGCCGTAGGCGACACGATGAGACCGGTCGGCGTGGCGAGGTTAGACAGGAAGGGCGCGAAGGGCTCTTTGAGGGTAAACACCAGCGTGTTGTCATCGGGCGTTTCAATGGTTTTTATCGCGGAGAAAAAGAACGCCAGCGGGAAAGGACCGGTGTTATGCCAGGGATTTTTGTCATCCAGCATGCGGTCGAAGGTGAATTTTGCTGCCTCGGCGTTAAACGGCGTGCCGTCCTGATACTTAACGTTTTCACGCAGATGGAAACGGTAGGTGAGGCCGTCGGGGCTGATTTCCCAGCGGGTCGCCAGCGCGGGTTCGATATCCAATTTCCCTTCGCCATTGCGCACTAAACCGTCATACACGTTGACCAAAATACGCGAGTCGTTAGCCGCCGTCGCCACCTGCGGATCCAGTGATTGCGGCTCGGCGACTTGCCCAATTAACAGCGCATCCGCCGGGGTTTTTGCGATGGCGGGAGCCTGCCACGACAGTGCGCCGAGACAAAGACAGAGCGGAATAAAGGTTCTTCGCAAAGCTGGCAGCATAACGACCTCATGGCGTGATGGATGACGGGTGGTGGCAACCTCAGATGAAAATCAGGCATTGTCCTGTTTATTATTTATGCGTATAAATAAACATAATTGCAATAATTTATGCGCATAAATTTAACTGAGTCGTCATGAACAGGAGGCTGTTTTGACCTTTTCGATCGTAGCGCGAGACCCACAAACCGGTGCACTGGGCGTCGCCACCGCTACCGCGGGGCCTGCCGTAGGGGCATTGGTGGTTCACGGGCGAGCGCAGGTTGGCGCCATTGCCACTCAGGCGATGACCAACCCGCTGTATGGCGAACAAGGGTTGGCGCTGTTGCAGCAGGGCGCGGATGCCGCGTATACCCTGAAAAGTCTGCTGGCACAGGACGCCGAAGCGGCCCGTCGACAGGTATTGATTGTCGATAACCACGGCAATATGGCGCAGTGGAACGGCGAGTCATGCGGAGAATGGGCCGGAAGTTTGGCCGGGCATCAGTGTCTGGTCGGCGGGAATCTCCTGACGGGTGAGCAGACGTTGCACGATATGCTGGAAAGTTATGATCGCCACGCCGGTTTGCCCTTCGCCGACCGGCTGTTGGCGGCCATGCAAGCCGGTGCAAAAGCCGGAGGGGACAAGCGCGGGCTGAACTCCGCCGCGCTGAAAATCTGGCACGATCGCCACTATGCCAGCGTGGATCTGCGCGCTGACTGGTCGGAAGCCCCGCTCGATGCACTGGCGGAGATCTTACGCCAGACGCAGGCGGCGTCTTATGCCGAGTTCTTCGCCGCGCTGCCCAAAGGCCTGGTGCGCTAAACAGCCATAAGTTTGCATTATGTTGGTGCACAGCCACGGTGCAACGGTATAGCGAAGGTGTGTCGATGTTTAAGCGTTGTCACGCTTTGTGACGGTTTTACAAGGATTTAGCATTATATTGCCGACAAATCTGAGTGACGCCACGCGATTGGCCCGCTTCTTGCTGTATTTCCTACGCCAATCTGTTTGGCATTCCCGCAGGGAAACCTTTTCTGGCCACGTGGAGAGCAGTGATGAACCTCAGACGCTTAAAATACTTCGTGAAAATCGTCGATATCGGTAGCCTGACGCAGGCCGCCGATGTCCTGCATATCGCGCAGCCAGCATTGAGCCAACAATTGGCGACACTGGAAGGTGAGCTGAAACAGCAATTGCTGATCCGCACCAAGCGTGGCGTCACGCCTACCGAAGCGGGCAATATTCTCTACATGCACGCCCAGACGATTTTGCGTCAGTGCGAGCAGGCCCAAAGCGCGGTTAATTGCGCCGGAGAAGCGCTGACCGGGCAAGTTTCCGTCGGTTTAGCCCTCGGCAGCGCGGCATCCACGCTGGCCGCCAACTTACTGCAAGCGGTGCGCGAACAGCATCCGCGTATTCTGTTGTACCTCAATGAAAACTTCACCTCGACGCTGAGCGAGCTAGTGACCGAAGGTCGCATGGACATGGCCGTCATCAGCGAAGCGCGTCCGGTGAAAGGTCTGGCATTTGTCAGCGGAACCTCTGCCCGCCAGCCTCTGTCGGTCAAAATCTCCGCCACACAGCCGCTGTCGGCGACCGCGCAGGCGGTTTATAAGATCTTGCAGACGCTACTTGAGGGGGAGAGCAACCGGGTTGCCGAACCACTGCTTGCTGTTGGTTGAAGAACCAACGGGCTTAATTTCAACTTCAACGTCAAGACCTTGGGCTGCCGCCCAAACTGGCCCAGAAGGCGCGTAAGCGCGCGCCCTCTGGACTCCCACGCTTTTTAAACTCCGCGCTACCGCTCGTTGGAATGGACGTGTTTCAGGTGCCGCAGTGATAGCCGCAAAATGCCGCCGCTTAGGCGGTTCCCTCCCTGCGGGTTCCAACCCGCGAAAACAGACTCGCGGTTTTCCACCTCTTGGTCGGCGTCATTTTTGAATGCGGCACACTGGCCCCTCAATCGAAAGTTATTCTGTTGGATTGGATTGGATTGGATTGGATTGGATCGGATTCGATTTGACTGGGTTGGTTTGAAGGGTTTGAAGGGTTTGAAGGGTTTGAAGGGTTTGAATTTTATCTTTTGATCTACCTAGCTAATAAACCGCATTCAAAAATGGCACTGAGCAAGAGGTTCGAGACCTAAGGCTCGAATCCCGCAGCGAAGGCACCGCCTAAGCGGTGACATTTTGCGGTGTGAACAGAAGCCCCTGAAACACGTCCATTCAAACCTGCGCAGTCTCGGTATCCCAGCAGCCAAAAAACGCAGGATTGTTAAGGGCAGCGTTTACTGCCCTTAACCCGGTGTGGGCCGGCGCCCACGGTTTTGACGTTGAATTTAAAAAGCCCGTTTGGGCGGTGAGCCCACGGTCTTGATGTTGAATTTAAAAGCGGTAAAAGGGCCGCCTCCCTTATAACCCGGGTGCCTTCCACATGGATGTCGTCAACTGCCGGTCCACCAACCCGAGCTGGTCGGCGTAAACCGCCTGCCAGTTACGTTTCTGCAATACATAGATCTCATGGTTTGCCGCATCTGGCTGGTATTCCCGCTCCCAGCGCACCAGCGCTTCGCCGGTTTCGGCGAGGGTTGAATACACCCCCGCAGCGACACCGGCGGCGATGGCGCAGCCCAGCGCGGTGGCTTCTTTGACGACCGGCACCTTGACTGGAATACCGGTGACATCACTTAAGATCTGACACCACAATTTTCCCTTCGAACCGCCACCGGCAAACACCAGCGATTTGGCGCGAACGCCGGAGAACTCGGCGATCAAATCTAAATTACAGGCGGAGACGATGGCGGCATTTTCTTCCAGTGCGCGAAACAGCGTTTGCTTATTACAACGCTCAGGATCGATGGACAAATTGATGAACGACGGCGCGGCGTGATACCAGGTTTTAAAGTGCATCGCATCGGAGAAAATCGGCGTCACGCCCCATGAACCGACCGGTACGCGGGCGGCCATGTCTTCGAGGAGCGAATAGGTGTCGACCCCCAGCCGCTGGGAAAGCAGCTTCTCTTCCGAGCAAAAAGCATCGCGGAACCAGCGCATGGTCAGGCCGGTAAAGAAGCTGATCGACTCGGCCTGCGCCATGCCGGGAATGACGTGCGGATTGATGCGGATATTCATTTCCGGGTCGGTGACCAGTTTCGGTAAATTCACCACCTGCTGCCAGAAGGTGCCGCCGAGTACCGCGGTTTGCCCGGCGCGCACCACGCCCAGACCGAGTGTGCCGAGCTGCACATCGCCGCCGCCCATGCCCACCGGCGTGCCGGCTTGCAACCCACAGGCGTCGGCGGCGGCCGTGGTGACCGCGCCTAAACGGGTGCCGGTTTCTACTACCGGCGACAACATATCGGCGCGCAAACCGGCCATGTCGAGCAGCTCGGGACGCCAGTTACGGGTGGCGAGATCTAACATGCCGGTGGTCCCGGCGTTGGACGGGTCTACCGCCAGTTCGCCACTGAGCATGTACGCCAGCCAGTCGCTGATCATGGTGACGGTGGCTGCCTGACGGTAAATATCCGGGCGATGGTGTGCCAGCCATAACAGGCGCGGCATGGCGCTTAAGGCCAGCGTCTGACCAGAGCATTCATAGACTTCGCGTTCGAATTCAAAATCGTGGATTTCTTTCAGTTCCGAGACTTCACGGCTGGCGCGAGCATCGACGTTGGCGCAGGCCCAAATCGGCTCACCGGCTTTGTTGTACAACACAATGCCTTCACGCATTGAACAGGCGGCGACGGCGCGAATACTGGACGCCGGAACCTGCGCTTCATGCAGTGCCTGACGAATGCACTGGCAGGCCAGTTGCCAGTTTTTGGCGAGATCAAACTCCATCGAACCGGGCACATCCGGCACCGCCAAATGCAGCCATTCGGCCTGACCGGCGGCGATTTGCTCGCCTTCAAGATTGAAAATAACCGCGCGAATACTGCCCGTACCGGCGTCGAGTGCCATCAGGTAAGAACCCTGTTTTGTCGCAGATGTCGATGTGCTCATTGTCGCTCTCTCATCACGGTGTGTGCCCATACCCGTTACCGTCGCCACGCTGCTCACATCCTGCGTTTTAGTCGAGCAGCGCCAACATCGCTTGCGCCGTACTCTCCTCGGTAACCAGTGCGTTAATGCGTTTGCCTTTCAGTGCCGCCACAATTGCCTCGGCTTTTTCGACCCCCGCCGCAACGCCAAGCACGGTGGGAATATTGGCTAAATCGGCGGGCGAAACGGCGATCAGTTCATCATGGATCGCCATGTTTTCCGCCAGTTCCCCGTTGCGCTGCATGAAGTAGCCGAGGATGTCACCGACCGCGCCTTTGCGGCCAAAAATCAGTTGTTCGCCTTCGCTGATGTAACCCGAGCGCAAAATGGTGGCGTCGTGTTTTTGATTCAGCGAACCAATGCCGACAATCGCGATGTCTGCCGCGCAGGCCGCCAGCATCACGTCATGCACATTGCGCTCCTGGCGGAAAATCGCCGCGACGCTGGCCGATGAGGCGCGAAGCGGGGCCGGAATGATGCTGACACCGCAGGCCGCGTCGAGCTGGCCGATGCCAGTCATGTACGGGCCTACGCCGCCGGACAGCGTCACCATGCGGATCTGCTGCGAGCTAATAAATCCGCTCAAATGTTGCAGCGTGCTCATCGCCGTTTCGCCAAAACCTACGGCCAAAAGCTGGTCGGGCTTGAGGAGCGTCATCAACATATGGGCAGCACCGACGCCCAACCGGCTGCTCAACACGCCATCTGACAGATGCGGCAACACGCGGATGTGCTGCAAATCAAAGCGGTTGAGCAGGGTGTTTTCCAGCGCCAGACAGCCCTCAAAACGCGAGTTAATCTGTACGCGGATAACCCCAGACTGACGGCCTTTCTCCAGCAAGCGCGAGACCTTCAGACGCGTCAGCCCCAGGCGATCGCCGATCTCATTTTGGGTCAAACCATCGTGGTAATAGAACCACGCGGTGCGTGCCAATAGCTCTTCTTCGCCCATGCCGTATTCCAGTGGGATAGTCAGATCGGACTGCGTTGCTTTGTCATTCATAGTGAACACTTATCAAAATGTAGATCAATTGTTCGTTAACGAAATGTTGTTAACTGTGATGTGTATGGCAATTCGTGAATGATTGCCGCTTGAATCATAACGCAGAGTATATGGATTGAACAAATTGTGATCCGCGCGGAAGTTTTATCCTCAGGTGCAGACTAGGCTTCTGAACAATATTAAATGATAAATACATTTGTTCATTGAATGTGTTTTTACCCCAGAGGTCATTTCATGTCGTCAGCATCCCTCAGCGCGTTATTACAGGTATCCGGTGTTAGCAAAGGTTTTTCCGGCGTGGCGGTCCTGAAAAATATCGATTTCACGGTGCATACCGGTGAGGTCCACGCGCTGTTGGGGGGAAATGTGGCGGGGAAATCGACGCTAATGAAAATCATCGCCGGGGTGGAAACCGCCGACAGCGGCAGCTTGTGGCTGAACGGCAACCTGCAAACCGCAATGACGCCCGCCAAGGCGCATCAGGCGGGGATCTATCTGGTGCCGCAAGAGTCGATGCTGTTTCCAAGCCTGACGGTAAAAGAGAACATTTTGTTTCGCCTGCCACGCCATCAGGCCAGTGCCGACAAGCTGAAACAGCGCCTCGAGCAATTGGGCTGTTCGCTGCCACTCGCGGCGCTGGCGGGTACGCTCGACGTGGCTGACCAACAACTGGTGGAGATCTTGCGCGGTTTAATGCGTGACGCCCGCTTATTGATCCTCGATGAACCAACCGCCTCACTCACGCCCGCGGAGTCCGCCCGACTGTTTACGCAGGTGAACCGTCTCACCGCGCAGGGCGTCGGCGTGGTGTTTATCTCCCATAAGCTGCCGGAGATTCGCCACATCGCTGACCGCGTGAGCGTGATGCGTGACGGAAAAATCGCCCTAAGCGGCGCACTCAGTGAGCTCAATGATGACCAGCTTATCCGCGCTATTACCCCGCAAACCGCAGACACCGCGCTGCCGGTGGAGCAAAAGCTGTGGCTGGATTTATCCGCTTCGCGGCGCAATAGCCAGACGGGCGACGCCGTGTTGAAGATTGAACATCTGACTGGCGAAGGCTTTATCGATATCTCTTTTCACGTCAAGGCGGGGGAGATCGTCGGGCTGGCAGGCGTGGTCGGCGCCGGGCGTACTGAGCTGGCTGAAACGTTATATGGCTTACGGGCAGCGCGGGGCGGCAAGGTCTGGCTGGCGGGGGAAAATATCACCGCGCTGCCTACGCGTCAGCGTTTACAGCACGGGCTGGTTTATCTGCCGGAGGACCGCCAGGCGTCGGGGTTATACCTCGATGCGCCGCTGACGTGGAATACCACTTCGCTGACCTTTAACCGCAGCGGCTGGTGGCTCAATCCGCAACGCGAGGCGGCGGTGCTGGAGCGTTATCACCGCGCGCTGGGTATCAAATATTCCCATGCGGAACAGCATGCCCGCACCTTGTCGGGCGGTAATCAGCAAAAGCTGCTGATCGCCAAATGTCTGGAGGCCGCTCCCGCGCTGCTGATTGTCGATGAACCGACGCGCGGCGTGGACGTCTCGGCGCGGGCCGATATCTATCAACTGCTGCATAACGTGGTGAAACAGAACGTGGCGGTGCTGCTGATTTCGTCGGATCTGGATGAGATCGTCGGGCTGGCGGATCGCGTGTTTGTCATGCATCAGGGGGAGTTGAGCGGTGAACTGCGCGGGGATGAGATCAACGTTAACGGCATTATGCACATCGCTTTTGGCAATCATCATCAGCGCGTAGCGTCCGCTACGGTTGAGGGAGAAACCTCATGTTGAAACTGATTCAGAACAACCGCGAGCTGACCGCGCTGCTGGCGATTGTCGCGCTGTTTGGTCTGCTCGGCGCGATGGACAGCCAGTCATTCAGCTTCCAGACGCTGGGGATGATTTTCGGCAGTGCGCAAATTTTGATGCTGCTGGCGATGGGCGCGACGCTGGTAATGCTGACCCGCAATATCGACGTGTCGGTGGGCTCGATCACCGGCCTGTGTGCGGTGTCGCTGGGGATTTTGCTTAACAGCGGCGTGGCGCTGCCGCTGGCCTGTTTAGCCACGCTCGGCGTTGGCATCGCGGCCGGGCTGTTTAACGGCGTGTTGGTGGCCTGGTTACGTATTCCGGCGATTGTCGCCACGCTCGGCACCCTGGGGCTGTATCGCGGACTGATGCTGTTGCTGACCGGCGGGAAATGGATTGAAGGCCTGCCTGCTGATTTGAAATCGCTGTCTGCGCCGCTGGTGCTGGGCATCTCGCCATTGGGTTGGCTGGTGATCCTTCTGCTTCTGGCGATGTTCTGGCTGCTGTCGCGCACCGCGTTGGGCCGCAGTTTTTACGCCGTCGGCGACAACTTACAAGGCGCGCGCCAGCTCGGCGTACCGGTGAATCGCATCCGCATTTTAGCCTTTGCGATTAACGGCGCGATGGCGGCATTGGCCGGTATTGTCTTCGCTTCGCAAATTGGTTTTGTGCCGAACCAAACCGGCAGCGGGCTGGAGATGAAAGCCATCGCGGCCTGCGTGCTCGGCGGCATCAGCCTGCTTGGCGGGACCGGCAGTATTATCGGTGCGCTGCTCGGCGCCTATTTCCTGACGCAGATTGACAGCGTGCTGGTGCTGCTGCGTCTACCGGCGTGGTGGAATGATTTTATCGCCGGACTGGTATTGCTGGCGGTGTTGGTGTTTGACGGTCGGTTGCGTCAGGCGCTGGATAAAAATTTACGCCGGCAGAAATATGCCCGCTTCCAGCCGAAAACCTTGGCCAAAAAATCCCCGACGAAACCCTCCTCAACGCGGGCTTCACGCCGCATGAAAGCCAATAAAAGTGGGCTCTCCTTATGAAGCAAAAAATGATCAACCGGAACCTGAGAAAGGGCCTTACGCATTATGGCTGGGAAGGGGCGCTGCTTGGCTTGCTGGTGGTGGAGATCCTGCTGTTTGGTCTGGCGAATCCACGGATGCTGGACGTGAACACCTTGCTGTTTAGCACCAGCGATTTCATCACCATCGGCATCGTGGCCTTGCCGCTGACCATGGTGATTGTCAGTGGTGGCATCGACATTTCGTTCGGCTCGACCATCGGTTTGTGCGCCATTGCGCTCGGCGTGTTGTGTCAGGCGGGCATACCGCTGCCACTGGCGATTGGCCTGACGCTGCTGCTCGGTGCGGCCTGCGGGTTACTCAATGCTGCGCTGATTCTGTATACCGGCGTCAATCCGCTGGTGATCACCCTCGGCACGTTATATCTGTTCGGCGGCAGCGCGTTGCTGTTGTCCGGTCTGGCGGGGGCGACGGGCTTTGAGGGCATTGGTGATTTTCCCGCCGCATTTACCGATTTCGCCAATCTGACGGTGCTCGGCTTGCCGATGCCGCTGATAATTTTTCTGCTGATGACGCTGTTCTTCTGGGCGCTGATGCACCGCACCCGCACCGGCCGTAACGTGTTTCTGATTGGGCAAAACGCCCGCGTGGCGCGCTATGGCGCATTGCCGGTACAGCGCACGCTGTTCGCGCTGTATGGCATGACCGGCCTGGCCTCCGCCATCGCGTCGATCGTGATGACCTCCTATTTTGGTTCGGCGCGCTCAGATTTAGGCGTCTCGCTGTTAATGCCGGCGATCACCGCCGTGGTGCTCGGTGGCGCCAATATTTATGGCGGCTCCGGCTCGGTATTGGGCACGGCGCTGGCCACGCTACTCATCGGTTATTTACAACAAGGGCTGCAAATGATCGGCATCTCCAGTCAGGTTTCCAGCGCACTGTCCGGTGCGCTGCTGATCCTGGTGGTGATTGGCCGCTCGGCCAGTCTCAATCGAGGTCTTATCCGCAGTGTTTTCCAGCGCTATCGCCGCCGCTGGTCTGCGTCTTCTTCTCTGACGTCTTAATCAACTGGAGTGAATGATGAAAACAACACCGTGGAAAAATCTGGTCGCCGTCAGCGCCTTGGCGCTGGCTTGTGCGGGCGCGCAGGCCGCCGACCGTATCGCGTTTATTCCAAAACTGGTGGGCGTTGGCTACTTCACCAGCGGCGGTAACGGGGCGACGGCGGCGGGCAAAGAGCTCGGCGTGGATGTCACCTATGACGGCCCGACCGAGCCGAGCGTCTCCGGTCAGGTACAGATGATCAACAACTTCGTGAATCAGGGATTCGGCGCCATTGTGGTCGCCGCCGTATCGCCAGACGGCCTGTGTCCAGCGCTCAAACGCGCCATGCAGCGTGGGGTAAAAGTCCTGACATGGGACTCGGACACCAAACCCGAATGCCGCTCGATTTACATCAATCAGGGAACGCCGCAACAACTGGGCTCGATGCTGGTGGACATGACCGCCAGTCAGGTGACCAAAGAGAAAGCCAAAGTGGCCTTTTTCTATTCCAGCCCGACGGTGACTGACCAGAATCAATGGGTAAAAGAGGCCAAAGCAAAGATTGCCAAAGAGCATCCGGGCTGGGAAATCGTCACCACGCAATATGGCTATAACGACGCCACCAAATCGCTGCAAACCGCCGAAGGGATCCTGAAATCCTGGGGTGATCTCGACGCCATTATCGCGCCGGATGCCAATGCCTTACCGGCGGCGGCACAGGCGGCTGAAAACCTGGGGCGCAAAAATGTCGCTATCGTCGGCTTTAGTACGCCTAACGTGATGCGCCCTTATGTTGAACGCGGCACGGTCAAACAGTTTGGTCTGTGGGACGTAGTGGCACAGGGCAAAATTTCCATTTATGTCGCCGAACAACTGCTGAAAAAAGGCGAGTTGAACGTGGGCGACAAACTTGATGTGCCGAAAGTCGGTCAGGTGGAAGTGTCACCGAACAGCGTGCAGGGTTACCAATATGAAGCTAAGGGTAACGGCATTGTGCTGCTGCCAGAGCGCGTGGTGTTCACCAAAGACAACATCGGCAAATACGATTTCTAACCTCGGCGTAAACCTAAGGAGCACTTTCCATGGCTGATTTAGACGACATCAAAGACGGCAAAAACTTTGGCATCGGCACGCCGCAAAACAACCACGCATTTTTCCTCAAAGGCAGCGGGGCGCTGGACTGGGGAATGCAGTCGCGGCTTGCGCGTATTTTTAACCCCGCGTCAGGGCGTACCGTGATGCTGGCCTTTGACCACGGCTATTTTCAGGGGCCGACCACCGGTCTGGAGCGGATTGATCTCAATATCGCCCCCTTGTTTGAGCATACCGATGTGCTGATGTGTACCCGCGGTATTTTGCGCAGCGTGGTGCCCTCATCGGTGAATAAGCCGGTGGTGCTGCGCGCTTCCGGCGGTAACTCGATTCTGACCGAACTGTCGAATGAAACGGTGGCCGTGGCGATTGAAGATGCGCTGCGCCTGAACGTCTCAGCGATGGCGGCGCAGGTGTATATCGGCAGTGAGCATGAGCATCAGTCGATCAAAAACATCATTCAACTGGTGGACCAAGGCACCCGCTACGGCGTGCCGACCATGGCGGTCACCGGCGTGGGCAAAGACATGGTGCGTGACCAGCGCTACTTCTCACTGGCAACGCGCATCTCCGCAGAAATGGGGGCGCATATTATCAAAACCTATTATGTCGACAGCGGTTTTGAGCGGGTCGCGGCGGGGTGCCCGGTGCCTATAGTTATTGCCGGGGGTAAGAAATTACCGGAACGCGAGGCGCTGGAGATGTGTTTTCAGGCCATCGATCAGGGGGCGTCAGGGGTGGACATGGGCCGCAATATTTTCCAGTCAGAATCGCCGATTGCCATGCTTAAAGCGGTGCAGGCGGTGGTGCATCACCACGCCAGCGTCGACCATGCGTACGAGCTGTTTGTCGATCAAAAAGGCTGAGGAAGGAGACAATAATGGAAGTCACGCTGGTAGAAATTAATGTCAAACCCGACATGATCGACGCGTTCCTGAAGGTGTTTCTTGAGAACCATTTAGGGGCGCTGCAAGAGCCGGGAAATCTGCGGTTTGACGTGTTGCAGGATGAGAACATCCCAACCCGATTCTTTATCTACGAAGCCTATACCGATCAGGCTGCCGTAGCGGCGCATAAGAAGACCCCGCATTATCTTAAGTGCGTGGAGGCGCTGGAAGGGATTATGTCCGAGGGGCGGAAGAAGACGTCATACATTGGGGTTTATCCTTAAACGTTCCGGCGTTTACTCCCAAGGTCAATACCGTGGGCATCGGCCCACACCGACCAAAGGGTCGCAGTCGCTCGACCCTTTGGAATCCCCCGCTCTCGTTTTCGTTAATACAACCATTTTCCGGTTTTCGCCGATTCTATTAGCATTCCGATAGTGAAATTAGGAATGTCGAGGACTTTTTTTTTGAACGGATTAAGTGAAAACAGTACTTCAGGATAATAGGTGTCGAGAGAGAATCGTTCTCTCGAAACAGAGAACTCTGTGAAAAACTCGTCCATCAGTTCCTGTGCTTCATCGACATCCAACCTGAGATCAAAATGAATGCTCCATTCAGGCGTAATGGTATTCTTTTTGGACTTTTTAAAGAGATACGCCCCATCATGGCGGGTTGCCAAGTCAATAACTTTTTGCTCAATATCTTCTACCATAGCTTGTCACTCTCTCTGGCTACCAGGTTGTGATCCCGAAGCGATCTCTAGGCGATTTGTGACACGTCAGAGGCAATGACGAGGATACCGATAAGAGGAATGGTGCGGCCAACAAAGGTGTCATTATCCCTTTCCTTGGTGGGTGTATTGCTCGGCGCATCATAGTGTCCGTGGAAAAAACGAACAACAATCAAAACAGGGAAGTGGGCGAGGGATCTCAGAAGACGCTTTGCGCGTCCTCTGCCCTCGCCACCCTTGATAGTGACGAAGAGGTAATCGAAGGTTGTTTATTTTGCCGTAGCCCAAAACACACCGCTGTAGTCCAGCGAGGTGAATTTCTGGTGGGCCATTTTCAGGTCGGCCAGCGGGTCGAGATCTTTGAACAGCTCTGGATGCAGGAATTTTGCAATCTCTTCGACCGCAATCACGTTGAACGGCAGGTCGTAGAATTGGTGATACAGCGCCAGAACCCGCTTGTCTTTGATCGACTTCAACACGTTGATACCGTTACGGTTCATCAAGGTACTCAGGCTTTTTTGTACTGTCGCTTCGTCGGTGCTGTAGCCAAAAGGCACGGCACCGGACGGTTTGTTGCCCCGGCTCCAGTCGGCGCCGGTCATCAGGTAATAGTCGGGATTGCTGCTGATCAACTGTTCGACGTTGATGTCGCCACCCATCGCCGGGAACAATTTACTGCCAATATTTTGGCCGCCTGCCTCGTCAATAAACTGACCGAAACTGCCTTTGCCGAAGGCGGAACAGCACTCTTCGCTGTGCAAACCGGCATGGCGCTCAATGAACACCGTCGGGCGTTGATCGGGTTTCAGCGTCGCGACGCGCTGGCGGATCAGCGCCAGACGTTGCTGATAGAAATCGATAAACGTTTGCGCGTTTTTCTCTTCATCAAACACTTTCCCCAGCATCTGCATACTGGCGACGGTATTGGTCAACGGCTGCTGGCGAAAATCGATAAACAGCACCGGGATATTCAGCTTTTGCAGCAAGGCCAGCGTGCCGCTGTCGGTCATTTTGCCCAGTAATCCGGTGTCGAAAATCACCAAATCCGGCTTGAGGGTCACCGCTTTTTCGACGCTGAAATCCGCGACGTAAGGATTGTCGAAAATCGGGATGTCTTTCATCTGCGGGAATTTCTTCAGGTACGCCTGATTCATGTCTGCCGCTTTGGTTTGCAGCGAGTTATCCATCGCCACGATGCCTTTGAGCGGATCCTCAGGGTGCAAAATATTCAGGGCGATCAACGCCCGTGAATCCGCCAGCATCACGCGCTGTGGCGTATGGTCAAAGGTCACCTGACGTCCGGCAATATCCGTCACGGTGATCGGCGCGGCGTGCGCCATAAACGAAGCCATTAACGCGCTGGCAACCAGCAGCAGGCGAGCGGGGCGAAGTAAAACAGTTAACATGGCAATCCCTGAAAGCGAAATGAAAGATGATAATGATAATCATCTCTTTTCGGCTTGGGAACGGCTCGCACACAATTTGACATCAATCTTCCGCTGGCGCGGCCATCGCTCAGCTCTTTTCCGGCATCCGGCTCTGCAACCACTCTCTTAAGATGACGATATCGGGCCGCTGGGCCTTTTCTTTCGAGGTGACGAAATAGTAATTCGCCCCCGGTAGCGACTGCACAAAGGGCACGTGAAGAATGCCTTTATCGATGAAATCTTTTGCCAGCAAACTGCTGACGATGGCGACACCTTGACCGGCAATCGCCGCCTGAATGGCGTGGGTTTCGTCGGTAAAACGCAGCCCTGCGCCAATATTTAAATTGGCTGGGCCGAACTGCTGACGCCAGTTTTCCCAATCGGGAGAGGGCTGCGGGATCATGCGGTTTTCGACGTGAAACAGGGTGGCTGACAGCAAATCCTCTAATCGACGCAGCCCCAGCGTCGGGTTAGCGACCAGCA
>Ga0105856_1000261_pt1 | contig 28194 bp, 18 predicted proteins | sample OrgsoiDNA_201060_FD_89681 | JGI IMG/M metagenome (GOLD analysis project Ga0105856, IMG submission 89681) | Permafrost soil microbial communities from the Arctic, to analyse light accelerated degradation of dissolved organic matter (DOM) -... | ecosystem: Environmental > Terrestrial > Soil >...
CTTGAGATCATCCACCTGACGGGCAATATCTTTAAGGCCATTCTGTTGTTCGCTGACACTGCGCTTGAGGTCGCTCACTTCACTAGAGCTGGAGCTTGAACTTGAGCCGTTATTGCGCTTGAGCTCCTCCAGTTGCCTGGTGAGGTCTTTATTCTGTTCCTCGGCGGTACGCTTGAGGGTGGTTATTTCACTGGTGCTCGAACCGACGTTTGTGCCGGTGTTGCGTCTGAGTTCTTCGATGAGGCGCGCTTGTTCGCTGACGGTTTTCTTCAGGTTGTCGATTTCAGCTGTATTGGTTTTAACGATGCCTGGTAATTTTTCCAGCTCACTGACTTCCAGATTGGTTCTGACCAGTACGGTTTTGCCATATGAGGTGTGGGTGGCGGTGAGCGTGTCGTTGAGCGAAGGGTTGTCGGAGCTGAGCTCGATAGCCTGAGCCGTATTGGCCAGTGCCAGGTTGCCGAGCAGCAGGGCAGCCATGCCAGTTGCAAACAGGGTAGACGGAAGCTTTGGAAAATTGCGCATCACCTGAATTCCTTGTGAAGTGCCTATATGGCACATCGCTATGACTTCGTTTTCTGAAACATGTTCCTGTGGGCCTCACAAAATAAGCGTGGTCAGTGACGGCAATCGGTTTTTTGTAGATTTGATGTAAACATGCATATAAATCGTCAGCTAAAGGTCCTATATTCGGAGCTTGCATGAGCACCACCGAGCTGTTTTCAGATGATCCCGAATGGTTCTGAAGGCCAGACAAACCGGGCTTCACGCGGTTTTTTGCGTCAGAGAGATCCTTGATGATCCAGATCCATCTTCCATTCCCCAGATCAGCGAGAACGACATGACCGTTAAAGAATTGACCCAAGAAGCCAGACACGAAGAAGCGCTCAAGAAGTACTTGCTGGAGTCGCCCCAGCTAGCCGAAGAGATCAAGGACCTGCCCGCCGACGATCAGAAAGACCAGGTCCAATGGGCGTTCGAGGATGAAGCGGAATCGCAAGGCTTGCAGCCTTGGGAGCTGACGCTCAAGTACACCTCAAGTCCTGAAGAGTTCGAGGCGGCACGCCTGGTTCTGCACAAAGAGGCGGCCGAAGTATTGGGTGTCGAGTGGGAACAGTACTGCGAGGACAATAATCTGGTGGTCTGACCTGTGGGAGCGGGCTTGCTCGCGAAGAGGGTGTATCAGTCGACGATTTTTATCGTCTGACTCACCGCTTTCGCGAGCAAGCCCGCTCCCACATTTTTCAATCAGAGGCTGAGCCGCATCGATAGGTCGACGGCTTTTACATCCTTGGTCATCGCACCAATCGAAATGTAATCAACCCCGGTTTCGGCAATCGGCAGCAACGTGCTTTCATTGATACCGCCGCTGGCCTCCAGTTTTGCCTTGCCACCGTTCAGGCGCACCGCTTCACGCATGTCATCCAGGCTCAGTTCGTCGAGCATGATGATATCGGCACCGGCCGCCAGGGCCTCTTTCAGCTCATCCAGGCTTTCCACTTCGATTTCCACGGGCTTGCCTGGGGCGATCTTGTGCGCGGCCTTGATCGCTTCAGGAATGCCGCCGCAGGCCGCGATATGGTTTTCCTTGATCAGGAAGGCGTCATACAGACCAATACGGTGGTTGTGGCAGCCGCCGCAAGTCACGGCATACTTCTGCGCCAGACGCAGCCCCGGCAGGGTTTTGCGGGTGTCGAGCAGCTTTACCTGAGTCTCGGCGACGAAATCCGCCAGAAATTGCGCGCGCGTTGCCACACCTGACAGCAATTGCAGGAAATTCAGCGCACAGCGCTCACCCGTCAGCAGCGAACGCGCCGGGCCTTCGAGGTGAAACAGCGGCTGGTTGGGCTGCACCCGTTCGCCATCGCGCACCTGCCAGTGCACCGCAACCCGTGGGTCCAACTGCCGGAAAACGGCGTCAACCCAAGCAGTGCCGGCAATGACGGCCGCGTCGCGGGTGATGATGGTGGCTTTGGCCAGGCGTTCGGCCGGGATCAGCTGTGCGGTGATGTCGCCGCTGCCGATATCTTCGAGCAACGCACGGCGCACGTTGGCTTCGATTTCGGCGGTCAAATCGGCGAGACGTAGATTCGGCATAACGGGCTCCACAAACTAAGTGGCTCGATTATAGGGCCATGGCGCGAACCAACCCAAGGCATCCACGGTGTTCACATCGCTCTGAAACCTGCATTTGGTCGATTCGCCTGAGCATTTGGCGTTAAGCAGGGGTCTGCCTTGTACGTCTATTTCAATGAGAAGCGCAGAGTCTGCTGGCACAAGCCGTGTGTTTTACAGATAATTCGCCTTGCATTTGACGTCATAGCTTTGACGTCCCTTTGGGGACCCGATTTTTGAATGACAGCGGGTGGGCGGTGTTCCCCGTTGAGCGCCGCCCGTGAGGTTTGCACCCGCAGTCGATCTTTCTTACCGAACCGAAGAATCACCGTTTCAGGAGGCTTGGATGCACAACGACGGGAATGTAGTGCCTTTGCACAAGGCGGCTACCGATCAGGCGACCCACTCGCCGCTCGCCCGCCTGCCTGTGATTCTGCTTCAGGTTCGCGACAAGGCTGCTCAGTTACTCAGGCATGGTTTGCAGGAGCTGTTCGATAATGCAGATGACACGCTGTTCGAAATGGCCGACCGGGCCCGCAACGACGTCGAGCAGAACCTCTTTTTCGAAGCCATGCGCGACTTGCGCCTCAAGCGCAAAAGCATTGAACGCGGCTTTCTCGAACAGTTTTTTGAGGCATTCGTCAGCCTCACTCAGTACGACATCACTCACTCGACCTTGCCCCAGGCATTGGCGTTCGATGCTAATGCATCGCTGCCCAATGACGACCTGGAGCGCAACGTTGCGGTGGAGGCGATGGTCAGCAAAGTACTCAACCGCGAAGGGTTCGCCCTCGATCAACTGACCACCCGACTCAGCGTGTTGTTGGGCAAGGAGTTGCTCGAACAGCACAACCCGATGGGCCCGGCGATGCTGTGCGAGTATTTTCTGCAGTCCGGGCGCAATCTGGGCGTGGAGATCAAGGTCAAGCTGATCATTCTCAAACTGTTCGAGCGCTATGTGCTCAGCAGCGCCGATCAGCTCTACGCCGAAGCCAACCAATTGCTGATCGCCACCGGCGTGCTGCCCGAGCTCAAGCCGGCCCCGGCGCGGCGTGCTGCTGACCGTGCGGCGGCCAGTGCCCATGCCGAACCGGTCGAAGCGGTTGTCCGGTCCGGCAATACGCAGATTGATGACAGTGTCCAGGAAGTCTTCGCCGCATTGCAGGAGCTGCTTTTCCACGTGCGTGGCAGCGTCGCGCCGACGCTTGAGCTCAGTGCCCAGGCCCAGCCGATTTCCACCCGCGACTTGCTGCGCCTGCTGTCGCACTTGCAGCAATACGTGCCGGCCCTGGCAGCTCAGGACGACTTTGACCTGCGCAACCAACTCGAACAACTGTTAACCCGCGTCAGCGTAAAAAGCGGCAAGTCGCGGGTGGTCGGGGTGGCCGACGAAGACGTGATCAACCTGATCGCCATGCTCTTCGAATGCATTCTCGATGACCGTAACCTGCCGGATTCGCTCAAGGCGCTTATCGGGCGCTTGCAGATCCCGATGCTGAAGGTCGCGGTGCTCGACAAGAGCTTTTTCAGCCGCAGCAGCCACCCGGCGCGACGTCTGCTCAATGAAATCGCCACCGCGGCCATGGGTTGGGGCCAGTGTGACGATCATGAGCGCGATTCGTTGTACCTGCGCATTGAGCAAGTGGTGCAGCGGCTGTTGAATGACTTTGTCGACGACCCGGCGATTTTCTCCGAGTTGCTGGCGGACTTTCTGGCGTTTACCAGTGATGAACGCCGTCGCAGCGAGCTGCTGGAACAGCGCACCCGGGACGCCGAAGAAGGCCGGGCCAAGACTGAATTGGCGCGTCAGCGGGTCGAACGGGCGCTGAATGAGGCCTTGTTGGGCAAGCTGCTCCCGCAAGGCGTGGTGGTATTCGTCCAGGACGCCTGGAGCAAGCTGCTGTTGCTGACTTACCTCAAGCACGGCGATCAGTCCGCCGAATGGCACGCCGATGTGCAAACCATGGCGCAATTGATCTGGAGCGTGCAGCGTCACGACGAAGCCGACGCGAGCCTGCGTCTGCTGTCGCTGGTGCCGGGGCTGCTCAAATCCCTGCGTGATGGCCTGAGCAGTTCGGCGTTCGACCCGTTTGCCACCAGTGAATTCTTCAGTGAGCTGGAAGCCTTGCACGTTCAACTGTTCGAACGGCCAGCTCGGACACCGGAACAGACGACACCCCGCGATGAGCCAGTGATGGTCGAAGTGCGGGAGGAAATCGTCTTGCGTACTGCCGATGAAGGTCCGGTCGACACGGCGTCGGTACGTTTGCCGGCGGACGATATTGGCCTGCTCCAGGTAGATCAGCTGCGCCTGGGCTGCTGGGTCGAGTTTCAGGAAGACGAAGAAAACACCTTGCGTTGCAAGCTGGCGGCGGTCATTGACGCCACCGGCAAGTACATCTTCGTCAACCGCACCGGGATGAAAGTGCTGGAGCGCAACCGTATCGGTCTGGCCCTGGAGTTTCGCCGTGGTGCGGTGCGTGCGCTGGACGATACGTTGCTGTTCGATCGGGCTCTGGAATCGGTGATTGGCAACTTGCGGCGTCTCAATCACGGCAAGTGATCGCGCGCAGAGGGTCTATCGCGGCATACTGGGCGCCAACACGGTCGTCGTTGAAGGAACCTGTATGCAGTTGGACCCCGCGAGCGGTTGGTGCCAGGGCGTAAACATATGCCCCTCGCCCAACTTCAATGCGCGCCCCACGGATGAAATTTCCCTGCTGGTGATCCACAACATCAGCCTGCCGCCGGCGCAGTTCGCCACCGGCAAGGTGCAGGAATTTTTCCAGAATCGTCTGGATGTCACGGAGCATCCCTACTTTGAGGGGATTGCTGACCTGCGGGTGTCTGCGCATTTTCTGATCGAGCGTGACGGCACCGTCACTCAGTTTGTCTCCTGTCTTGAGCGTGCCTGGCATGCCGGTGTCTCGAATTTTGAGGGGCGGGAAGTCTGTAATGATTTTTCCGTGGGCATCGAGCTCGAAGGTACGGATGATCTGCCCTTTACCGACGCGCAGTATCAAGCATTGACGACACTGACCCGCCAGTTGCAAAACACGTTCACCGGCATTACCGCGCAGCGCATTTGCGGGCATAGCGACATCGCACCCGGGCGCAAAACCGATCCGGGACCGGCGTTCGACTGGACACGCTATCGCGCCGCTCTGGCAAAAGAGGAACAACAATGAGTTTTCTGGTGTTGCTGTTGGCGGTCTGGATCGAGAAATTCTCGGCCCTGCGTCATCGGGTTCAGCGTGATGGTGGTTGGGTCCGCGAGCTGCACAAGCTTGAGGCCAGCCCGCGTCTGAAAGACCGTCCGTGGCTGGTATTGGTGCTGTTGGTGTTGTTGCCGGTGGCGCTGCTCGGTTTGCTGTTGCTGGTCCTGGAGCCTTTGGCTTATGGCTTGCTGGCGCTGCCGGTGCACCTGTTGGTGGTGATTTACAGCCTGGGGCGTGGTGATCTGCTGGCGGGTCTCGGACCGTTTCGCGATGCCTGGCGCCGCGAAGACCTGCAAGCCGCTGCACACGTGGCCAAGCGTGACCTGGACATCTGCGCTGACAATGGCGAGCAACTGCTGGAGCGGGTTCAGGCCCATCTGATTTGGGAGGCCTACCAAAGCTTTTTCGCGGTTATTTTCTGGTACTTCCTGCTGGGCCCGGTAGCTGCGCTGAGCTATCGCTTGCTCGCGCTGGCCGAAGAGCATAGCCAGAACCCGGCGGTGGCTGAGCGTGCTGCGCAATTGCGCCATGCCTTCGATTGGGTGCCCGTGCGGTTGCTGGCGGCGAGTTTTGCCTTGGTCGGTAACTTTGTTGCGGTCGGGCGGGTGATGCTGCACGAGTTGCTGAACTGGAACATCAGCGCCGCCCAGTTGATCGAAAAGGTCGGGCTGGTGGCCGGTGAGATACCAGCGCCGATGGTCGGCCCCGACGGCATCAACAGCCTGGATCGCATCTGGGAATTGCTGCTGCGGGCGGCGGTGCTCTGGTATGCCGGGTTTGCGTTGTGGACGGTGTTGCCTTAACCACCTCAAATCTGAAGTGAACTTCATTGTGGCGAGGGAGCTTGCTCCCGCTGGGGTGCGAAGCGCCCCCGAAACCTGCCAAGGTGATTGATCAGGAAACCTCGCCCGCTCATTTTGCGACTGCTTCGCAGCCGAGTGGGAGCAAGCTCCCTCGCCACAGGCAAGCCCCCTCGCCACAAGGGTTTCATCAACCTCGATCACGGCATCCTCCCGTTAACCTTAAGTTACAAAACCTCCATTCGATTTGAGCTATACAGACATAGCGCCAAATAGTGGCTATCTGCTGTCGCTGCGCGCCTGCCAATAAAAATAAGAAATCAAAAGGGAGACTTCACAGTGAAGAGCTTGCTCTATCCCGCTGTCGCGCTGATGAACCGTCTGAGCTTCGGCATGAAGTTCAGCCTGATCAGCGTGCTGTTCCTGGTGCCGATGCTGGTGACCAACTTCTATCTGGTGCGCGATTCTTATCGCGAATTCCAGGGCACCCAGGTCGAACTGCAAAGCCTCGACCTGCTGGGCAGCAGCCTGACCCTTCGGCGGGATCTGGAAACCCTGAACAACCTGGTGCAGATCAACGTCACCCTCGGTCAGTCCGGCAAGGCCGGTGATGTGGAGTCGAAGATCACGGCGCTGGGACAAAGCATTCTGACTCGCTTGCAAGGTCTGGTGGCCATGAGCACCGACCCGGAACAGATCAAAGTCTTCGATGGCAAACGCGATGAAATGATCGCCGCGTTCAAGGCCCAGCAAGCGGAAAATTCCCTACAAAGCAAAAGTGCGCTGATTGGCAAGTTGCTCGGCAACGCGCAGGTTTTCAGCCAGATCATCGCCAGCCAGGCCGGCCTGAGTCGTGACACCCAGAGCGACATGCGCCAGCTCAGTGAACTCATCACCAGCGTCACCCCGCCGGTGACCCAGATTCTGGGCGAAGGCCGGGCGATGGGCTCATTTTCGCTGGGGCAGGGCTTTCTCAATTCGGCGTCAAGCACCCGTTTCGACGAGTTGCTGGCGCAGATCGAAAAGCTCCAAGCCGAATACGGGTTGAAGTTGCACGATGCGTTGGGCGCAAGCCAAGCGGCGCACGACACCCTGGCCGCTCAGGCTGAGAGCAGCAAGGCCTCGCTGAAAAAGGCCGGCGAGCTGTTCGAAACGCAGGTGGTTGTGGCCGACACGCTTGATGCACCGTGGCAGGGATTTTACGATCAGGTCACCGGCCTGATGGACCAGACTTACCAGCTCAATGAAGCCACCCTGACGTTTCTCGGCACCCAGTTGCAGCAGCGGCTGGAGCAGAACCGCACGCACATGGTCTTGCAGGCCGTAGCGCTGTCGGTGGTGTTTGTGTTGATCTTCTATCTCTACGGCGGCTTTTACGCCTCGACCCGCACCACCCTCAAGCGCCTGGGCGCGGTGATGGATAAAGTGGCGGCCGGCGACATGACCGTGACGTTCAGTGCCCACAGCCGCGATGAGTTGGGCGAGTTGGGCGAGGTGTTCAACGGGACGGTGAAGAAAATCCACGACTTGATCGAGCGGGTCGGCCAGACCGTCAGTGAAGTCGAGCGCCAGGCCGGGCAAGTGGAAAGCGTTTCCGCCCAGAGCAATCAGGCCGTGGCCGGGCAGCGGACGCAGATCGAACAGGTCGCCACTGCCATGAACCAGATGTCAGCCACATCGCTGGAAGTGGCACGCAGCGCGGCGGCGGCAGTCAGCAGCGCCCACAGCGTCAATGACGAGACCCTCAACGGTCGTGGGCTGGTGGAGTCCCAGCAGGGCAGCATTGCGGCACTGGCTGGCGAGATCGATCAGTCGGTGATGGTGATCAATCAACTGGCCAGCGACAGCCAGTCCATCAGCCGCGTGCTGGATGTGATCAAAAGCATTGCCGAGCAGACCAACCTGCTGGCGCTGAACGCCGCCATCGAAGCCGCGCGGGCGGGGGAGCAGGGCCGTGGTTTCGCGGTGGTGGCGGATGAAGTCCGGACCTTGGCCAAACGCACCCAGCAATCGACCGAAGAAATCGAGCAGATGATCGCCAAGCTCCATGGCGGTGTCGGTGCGGCGGTGAAAGCCATGGGCGTCAGCCATCAAATGGCTAACGGCACCGTGGGGCAGTCGGAAAAGGTCCAGCAAGCACTGAAAAACATCCTCGGCGCCGTGGGTATGATCGTCGACCAGAACCAGCAGATCGCCGCTGCCGTGGAGCAACAAACCGCCGTGGCCCATGACATCGACCAGAACATCGTCGAGATCAACCGTGCCGGCGAGCGTACCGCCGAAGGTGCGCACCAGACCGAAAATGCCAGCCGCGCATTGTCGGCGCAGGTGGTGGAGTTGAAACAGTTGATCTGCGCGTTCCGGGTCTAATCAACACCCCAATGTGGGAGCGGGCTTGCTCGCGAATGCGGTGTGTCAGTCACCATCATGCTGAATGACGAACCGCATTCGCGAGCAAGCCCGCTCCCACAGGGTATGCGTTCCAACGTTAATGCGAACAATCTGTAGTACTTATCCTCTTTTCTGGCGGGCAGATTCCTGTTTCCCTGCGCGCACTGGTTTTTCGCGACTACCAGTTGAACAGCTCGCAGGCATTGGCCGTGCTGGCGGTGGCCAATTGTTCAGGGTTGATCGCCATGATGCCGGCCAGTGCCGAGCAGATCGCCGGCAAGTGCGCCGGGCTGTTGCGTTGGCCGGGGAACATGACAGGTGCCATGTCCGGGGAGTCGGTTTCCAGTACCACCGAGTCCAGTGGCAACTCGGCCAGCACCCGATGCATGCGCAAGGCCTGAGGCCAGGTCGCGGCGCCACCGAGGCCCAGTTTGAAACCAAGCTTGATGTATTCCCGCGCCTCTTCCTTGCTGCCGGCGAAGGCGTGGATGATGCCTGCGCGTTTCAAACGAAAGCGTTTGAGGGTAGCTATCACCGCGGCATGACTGCGCCGCACATGAATCAGCGCCGGCAGATTGAAATCCACCGCCAGTTGCAGCTGCGCATCGAACAACGCCTGCTGGCGCTCGCGATCAAGGGTTTCGATGAAGTAGTCCAGACCGATTTCGCCCACGGCGCACAACTGCCGATGACCGGCCAGCCGAGTCAGCCATTCGCCGAGAACCGTCAGGTCCTCAGGACGATGGTCATCCAGATACACCGGATGCAAGCCGAACGCTGCATGCAGATCAGGATCACTCAAAACCAGGTCCCAGACCCGCTGCCAATTACCCTGGTAAACCCCCAGCACCACCATCCGCCGTACCCCGAGGGCGCGGCTTTCGGCCAACAACGCCGTGCGATCGGCGTCGAAGTCCGGAAAATCCAGATGAGTGTGGCTGTCGATCAGCTCCACGGTTCAGTCCTGGCGAATGCGCTGCTTGAACGTCCGCGCAATGGCGAGCACGCCGGGTTGGTAGTCCGACTGTTCGATGGCGGCCAGGGCCAGTTCCAGGGCTTTGTCGGCGATCAACTGATGCTGCTGGGCCATGGCGTTGACCGGCAACGGCAGGAAATCCAGCAACTGCGTATCGCCGAACGTGCCGAGACGCAGCGGCCGGGTTTTCAGCGGGAAGTCGTGCAACGCGTCGAACACGCCTTGAAGCAGCACGTAGGACGTGGTCACCAGCGCATCCGGCAAATGCCCCAGACGCTGGAGTAATTCTTCCATCAGTTGCTTGCCGCACTCGCGGCTGAACGACTCGCCCTGTTCGATCAGGATTTCGCCTTTGAACCCGGCCAGCGCCTCTTTGAAGCCCGCCGTCCGCTCCTGGCTGATGCTCAGCTCGGGACGGGCGCCGATCAGGGCGATTTGCTTGGGCAATGGGTCGAGCAGGCTGCGGGTCAGTTGCAGGCTGGCCTCGCGGTCGTCACTGATCACCGAGCAGAAATGCTCGGGTTCCATAACCCGGTCGATGGCGATGATTGGAATGCCTTTGGCCTGCAACTGGCGATAGCTGTCATCATCGGTCGGCAGGCAACTGGCGACGATCAAGGCGTCGCAACGCCGGGCCCGGAACAGTTTCAGCAGTTGCCGTTCGCTGTCCGGTGCATCATCGGAGCTGGCGATCAGCAACTGATAGCCGCGCGCCCGGGCGCCTTGCTCCAGGAGTTTGGCGATCCGCGCGTAACTGGGGTTTTCCAGGTCCGGCAGGATGAACCCCAAGGTGCGGGTATGCCGACTGCGCAGCCCGGCGGCTTGAGGGTTGGGTGTAAAGCCATGTTGCTCAACCACGGCACGCACACGCTCGACGGTAGCGCTGCTGATGCGTTGCTGTGCGGCTTTGCCATTGATGACATAACTGGCGGTGGTTACGGACACACCGGCCAACTGTGCGATATCACTGAGTTTCAACTCGGGATTTCCTTGTTTTTTCGAGCTTGCCCCGACATTTTCGCCAATCCTACCTGATTCAGGCAGGCAACCATTGTCGCAGCGCATCCGACAAGTTGGACTTCAAGGATGAGACATTATCGAGTAACGTGCCAAACTTTCTAGATTAAACGTTTCAGCAAGCGTATTTTCTACGTTATAGGTGCCTATGGCCGGTTCTGCCGCGAAACTGCCAAAAGTCATGATCAAGCGCCTAAGCTGAAACATTCAAAACAATACCTGGCACCCCAAGGGCGCCAAAAAGGAGAAAGCATGCTCGAGCTCACCATAGAGCAGATATCCATGGGCCAGTCGGCTGTGGATAAGTCAGCCGCGTTGCACCTGCTGGCCCAACATCTGGTCGCCGATGGCTTGGTCGCCGAGGGTTATCTCGCCGGTTTGCAGGCGCGTGAAGCCCAGGGCTCGACCTTTCTCGGTCAAGGTATTGCCATCCCCCACGGTACTCCTGAAACCCGCGATCAGGTGTTTTCCACTGGCGTGCGGCTGATGCAATTTCCTGAGGGCGTGGACTGGGGCGATGGCCACATTGTCTACCTGGCGATTGGTATCGCTGCCAAATCCGATGAACACCTGCGTCTGCTGCAACTGCTGACCCGTGCCCTCGGCGAGACCGATCTGGGCCAGGCCCTGCGTCGCGCCAGTTCCGCCGAAGCGCTGCTGAAACTGCTGCAAGGCGCGCCGCAAGAATTGGCGCTGGATGCCCAGATGATCGGCCTCGGTGTGTCCGCCGATGACTTCGAAGAACTGGTCTGGCGCGGCGCGCGTTTGCTGCGTCAGGCCGATTGCGTGAGCAACGGTTTCTCCGCCGTGCTGCAACAAGTCGACGCGCTGCCGTTGGGCGATGGCCTGTGGTGGCTGCACAGCGAGCAAACCGTGAAGCGTCCGGGGCTGGCCTTCGTCACGCCGGACAAACCGATGCGCTACCTAGGTCAGCCGTTGAGCGGTCTGTTCTGCCTGGCCAGCCTCGGCGAAGCGCATCAGGCCTTGCTCGAACGCCTGTGTGCGTTGCTGATTGAAGGCCGTGGCCACGAATTGGGCCGCGCCACCAGCAGTCGCAAAGTCCTCGAAGTACTGGGCGGTGAAGTGCCTGCCGACTGGCCGAGCGCGCGCATTGCCCTGGCCAACGCCCACGGTTTGCATGCGCGCCCGGCGAAGATCCTCGCGCAACTGGCGAAAAGTTTTGAAGGCGAAATTCGTGTGCGCATCGTCGATGGCCAGGACAGCGCCGTGTCGGTGAAGAGCTTGAGCAAGCTGCTCAGCCTTGGCGCCCGTCGCGGTCAGGTGCTGGAGTTCATCGCCGAACCGAGCATCGCCGCCGATGCCTTGCCGGCGTTGCTGGCAGCCATCGAAGAAGGTCTCGGTGAAGAAGTCGAGCCGTTGCCAGCCGTCAGTCAGCAGCGCGAAGTGTTTGCCGATGTCGCCGAAGTGTTGCTCGCGCCAAAGTCCGGCAGCCTGGTCCAGGCCATCGCCGCCGCGCCGGGAATCGCCATCGGCCCGGCGCACATTCAAGTACTGCAAGCCATCGATTATCCGCTGCGCGGTGAATCCGCCGCCGTCGAGCGCGAGCGTCTCAAGCAAGCGCTGACCGATGTCCGTCGCGACATCGAAGGCTTGATCGAACGCAGCAAATCCAAAGCCATTCGCGAGATTTTCATCACCCACCAGGAAATGCTCGACGACCCGGAATTGACCGATGAAGTCGACACGCGCCTCAAGCAAGGCGAAAGCGCCGAAGCGGCGTGGATGGCGGTGATCGAAGCCGCCGCTAAACAACAGGAATCGCTGCAAGACGCCTTGCTCGCCGAGCGCGCTGCTGACTTGCGCGATATCGGTCGCCGGGTGCTGTCGCAACTTTGCGGCATTGAAACCCCGAGCGAACCGGAGCAACCGTACATTCTGGTGATGGACGAGGTCGGTCCATCCGACGTCGCCCGTCTCGATCCAGCGCGGGTGGCCGGCATTCTCACTGCCCGTGGCGGCGCTACCGCCCACAGCGCCATCGTCGCCCGCGCCCTTGGGATTCCGGCGCTGGTCGGCGCCGGTGCCGCAGTGTTGCTGCTGGCACCGGGCACGCCGTTGCTGATTGATGGGCAACGCGGTCGCCTGCATGTCGACGCCGATGCCGCAACCTTGCAGCGTGCCACTGAAGAACGCGACACCCGCGAGCAGCGATTAAAAGCGGCGGCCGAACAACGCCACCAACCGGCGCTGACCACCGACGGTCATGCCGTCGAAGTGTTCGCCAACATCGGCGAAAGCGCCGGTGTGACCAGTGCGGTAGAGCAGGGCGCCGAAGGCATCGGCCTGCTGCGTACCGAACTGATTTTCATGGCGCACTCGCAAGCACCGGACGAAGCTACTCAGGAAGTTGAATACCGTCGCGTCCTCGATGGCCTCGCCGGTCGTCCGCTGGTGGTGCGTACCCTTGATGTCGGCGGCGACAAACCGCTGCCGTATTGGCCGATCGCCAAGGAAGAAAACCCGTTCCTCGGTGTGCGCGGCATTCGCCTGACCTTGCAACGTCCGCACATCATGGAAGCGCAGTTGCGCGCGTTGCTGCGTGCGGCGGACAACCGTCCATTGCGGATCATGTTCCCGATGGTCGGCAGCGTTGATGAGTGGCGTCAGGCCCGGGACATGACCGAGCGCCTGCGTCTGGAAATCCCGGTGGCAGACCTGCAACTGGGGATCATGATCGAAGTGCCGTCGGCAGCATTGCTGGCGCCGGTTCTGGCCAAGGAAGTCGACTTCTTCAGTGTCGGCACCAACGACCTGACGCAATACACCCTGGCCATCGACCGGGGGCATCCGACCTTGTCGGCCCAGGCGGACGGCTTGCACCCGGCGGTGCTGCAACTGATCGACATCACCGTGCGCGCGGCCCATGCCCATGGCAAGTGGGTTGGCGTCTGTGGCGAACTGGCGGCGGACCCGCTGGCGGTACCGGTGCTGGTCGGCCTCGGTGTGGACGAACTCAGCGTCTCCGGCCGCAGCATCGCCGAGGTCAAGGCGCGTATCCGCGAACTCAGCCTGGCCCAGACTCAAACGCTCGCTCAACAGGCCCTGATCGTGGGCAGCGCCAATGAAGTGCGCGCATTAGTGGAGGCCCTGTAATGGCCAAGATTTTAACCCTGACCCTCAACCCGGCGCTGGACCTGACCGTCCAGTTGCCACGGTTGGAACCCGGTCAGGTCAACCGCAGTGACGAGATGCACACCCACGCCGCTGGCAAAGGCGTGAACGTGGCCCAGGTGCTGGCCGATCTCGGGCATCAACTGACGGTCAGCGGTTTTCTCGGTGAAGACAATCTTCAGGCGTTTGAAACCCTGTTCGTCAAACGCGGTTTTGTCGACGCGTTCATTCGCGTGCCAGGAGAGACTCGCAGCAACATCAAACTGGCGGAAAGCGACGGGCGCATCACCGATATCAACGGCCCAGGCCCGCAAGTCAGTGAAGCGGCGCAGCAAGCGTTGCTGGACCGACTGGATCAGATCGCGCCGGGGCATGATGCCGTTGTCGTCGCCGGTAGCCTGCCGCGAGGCGTTAGCCCGCAATGGTTGCAGGCGTTGATCGCTCGCTTGAAAAACCTCGGTTTGAACGTGGCGCTGGACACCAGCGGTGAAGCATTGCGTGCAGGGCTGGCGGCCGGTCCATGGCTGATCAAACCCAACACCGAAGAGCTTGCGGATGCGCTCGGTTGCGAAGTGATTTGCGTAGCTGCACAAGCCAAAGCCGCGAGCCGCTTGCACGCTCAAGGTATCGAGCATGTGGTGATTTCCCACGGCGCCGAAGGGGTGAACTGGTTCAGTGTCGGCGCGGCGATGCATGCCACGCCGCCCAAGGTCAGTGTGGCCAGCACGGTGGGTGCGGGCGATTCGTTGCTGGCCGGCATGCTTCACGGTTTGCTCAGTGCCGACACGCCTGAACAGACCCTGCGCACCGCCACGGCGATTGCCGCGATGGCCGTCACGCAGATCGGTTTCGGCATCAGTGATGCCGCGCAATTGGCGCAGCTCGAACAGGGCGTGCGCGTGCGCCTCCTGACAGAACAATAAGAGGGGTTGTCATGAAGTTAGCCATTGTTACGGCCTGCCCGAACGGTATGGTCACCAGTGTGCTGTGCGCGCGGTTGCTTGACGCCGCCGCCCAGCGTCAGGGCTGGAGCACTTGCGTCGAAGTGAACGACGCGGCACATCCGGAACGCCAGTTGTCGGCGGCCACCATTGAGTCCGCCGAATGGGTGCTGCTGGTGACCAGCGCGCCAGTGGACATGGCCCGATTCGTCGGCAAACGCGTATTCCGCAGCACCCCGGCCCAGGCCCTGCAAGACGTTGAAGTCGTGCTGCGCCGTGGCGCGGAAGAGGCCGAGATTTACGTCGCCGCTGAAGCAGTCGCCGAGCCTGTCGTGGCCGCTAAAAACGCCCCGCGCCTGGTCGCGATCACCGCGTGCCCGACCGGTGTTGCCCACACCTTCATGGCTGCCGAAGCCTTGCAGCAAGAGGCCAAGCGTCTGGGCTACGACCTGCAAGTGGAAACCCAGGGCTCGGTCGGCGCGCGCAATCCGCTGAGTGCCGCAGCGATTGCCGATGCTGACGTGGTGCTGCTGGCTTGCGATATCGAAGTCGCCACCGAGCGTTTCGCCGGCAAGAAGATTTACCGTTGTGGCACTGGCATCGCGTTGAAGCAAGCCGAAGCCACGCTCAACAAAGCCCTGGCCGAAGGCAAGCAGGAAACCGCTTCGAGCGGCGCCAAAGGCCCGGCCAAGCAAGAGAAGACCGGCGTCTACAAACACCTGCTGACCGGTGTGTCGTTCATGCTGCCGATGGTGGTGGCGGGCGGGTTGATGATCGCGCTGTCGTTTGTGTTCGGCATCACCGCGTTCAAGGAACCGGGCACGCTGGCGGCCGCGCTGATGCAGATCGGCGGCGAGACTGCGTTCAAGTTGATGGTGCCGTTGCTGGCGGGCTACATCGCTTACTCCATTGCCGACCGTCCGGGCCTGGCGCCGGGGATGATTGGTGGCTTGCTCGCGAGTACCTTGGGCGCCGGTTTTATCGGCGGGATCGTTGCCGGTTTCATCGCCGGTTACGCGGCCCAGGCGATCAATCGTTATGCGCGGTTGCCGCAGAGCCTTGAAGCGCTGAAACCGATTCTGATCATCCCGTTGCTGGCGAGTCTGTTCACCGGGTTAGTGATGATCTACGTGGTCGGCAAACCGGTCGCGGGCATGCTCGAAGCGTTGACGCACTTCCTCGATAGCATGGGCACCACCAACGCGATTCTGCTCGGTGTGTTGCTCGGCGGCATGATGTGCGTCGACCTCGGCGGGCCGATCAACAAGGCTGCTTACGCGTTCTCGGTCGGGCTGTTGGCGTCGCAGAGTTATGCACCGATGGCCGCGACCATGGCCGCCGGTATGGTGCCGCCGATTGGTCTTGGGATTGCGACGTTTATTGCCCGGCGAAAATTTGCCCAGACCGAGCGCGAGGCCGGTAAAGCGGCGTTGGTGTTGGGGCTGTGCTTTATCTCTGAAGGCGCGATTCCGTTTGCCGCCAAAGACCCGTTGCGGGTGATTCCGGCGAGCATTGCTGGCGGCGCGCTGACCGGTGCGTTGTCGATGTACTTCGGCTGCAAGTTGATGGCACCGCACGGCGGTTTGTTCGTGCTGATGATCCCGAATGCGATCAACCATGCGCTGCTTTATTTGCTGGCGATTGTGGCGGGGAGTTTGCTGACTGCGGTGGCGTACGCGGTGCTCAAGCGACCGGAAGTGGTGGAATTGGCTCTGGAACCAGTCAAGGCCTGACACCCAGCCCCTGTGGGAGCGAGCTTGCTCGCGATGACGGTTTAACATTCAGCATTGATGTTGTCTGACACGCCGCTATCGCGAGCAAGCTCGCTCCCACAGGGGATCGCGTTTCACACGGGCGTCATGCGCACATGCTTTAGTTTCCCTTTTACAGGGAGAACACCATGAGCGAATTCAACCTCGGTCGCCGTCGTGTCATGCAAGCGGTCGGCGCTGGTTTGTTGCTGCCGGGCCTGGCCCCGGCGGTGATTGCCTCGGTCCAGGATCGGCCGCAACTCACCGACGGCGTGCAGTCCGGCGATCTACTGGGCGACCGAGCGATGGTCTGGAGTCGCAGCGACCGTCCGGCGCGGATGGTGGTGGAATGGGACACCCGCAGCCTGTTCACCAACCCGCGTCGTTTTGTCTCGCCACTGGCAGACGCCCGCACCGATTTCACCGCTCGAGTTGAACTCAATGGGCTGCCAGCCGACCAGGCGATTTTCTATCGAGTGCACTTCGAAGACGCCCAAAGTGGTGCCGCCAGTGAACCCTGGTTCGGCCACTTGCGCAGCGTGCCGACGGCCCGTCGCGACATTCGTTTTGTCTGGAGTGGCGACACCGTCGGCCAGGGCTTCGGCATCAACCCGGACATCGGTGGCATGCGCATCTACGAAGCCATGCGCCTGCGCCTGCCGGACTTCTTTATCCACAGCGGCGACACCATCTACGCCGACGGCCCGGTGCCGGCACAGCTTGTTACTGAAAGTGGTCGGGTGTGGCGCAACATCACCAGCGAAGCCAAGAGCAAAGTCGCCGAAACCCTCGACGAATATCGCGGCAACTATCGCTACAACCTGATGGACGAAAACATCCGCCGCTTCAACGCTGAAGTGCCGCAGATCTGGCAGTGGGACGACCATGAGGTGGTCAACAACTGGTCGCCGGGCAAGCAGTTGGACGACCGCTACAAGAGCAAAGATATCCACAGCCTGGTCGGCCGCGCGCGGCAGGCCTGGCTCGAATACGCGCCGATGCGTTTGCAAGCCGCCGACAATGGAGGACGGATTTATCGCAAGCTCAGTTACGGGCCGATGCTTGATGTGTTCGTGCTCGACATGCGCAGTTATCGTGGGGCGAATGACGACAACCTGGGCGGGGAGAAGCCGTTCCTCGGCCGCGAGCAACTGGACTGGTTGAAGGCCTCGTTGAAAGCTTCAAACGCGCAATGGAAAGTGATCGCGGCCGACATGCCGATTGGTCTCGGTGTGCCCGATGGTGAAGTCAGCCCAGGTGTCGCCCGTTGGGAAGCGGTGGCCAATGGTGACCCGGGACCGGCTCAGGGTCGCGAGCTGGAAATCGCCGAGTTGCTCGGTTTTCTGCGCGCCCAGCAAGTGCGCAATTTCGTCTTCCTGACTGCGGATGTGCATTACTGCGCTGCGCATCACTATCACCCGGAGCGTGCGGCGTTTCAGGATTTTGAGCCGTTTTGGGAGTTTGTCGCCGGGCCGTTGAATGCCGGGAGCTTCGGGCCTAATCCGCTGGATAAAACCTTTGGGCCGCAAGTGGTGTTCGAGAAAGCACCACCGGCGCAGAACACCTCGCCATTTGCCGGGTTTCAGTTTTTTGGCGAGGTGAATATTGATGGGCAGAGCGGGGAGATGAGTGTGGTGTTGCGGGATTTGGATGGGGTGAGTGTGTTTGAGCAGAAGCTGGCGCCGGTTTGATACTTTCAGGCAGGGCGTAGATCAACGGTGGGAGCGGGCTTGCTCGCGATGACGGCTCAACATTCAACAGAGATGTTGGCTGTCAGACCGCTTTCGCGAGCAAGCCCGCTCCCACAGGGAGGGTGTGTTTTCAGTAAACGTCGCGGCGGTAGCGGCCTTGTTCGATCAATCGATCGACTTCTTCGATCCCCAGCACTTGGTTGAGCACGTGATCCACGCCCGAAGCCATGCCTTGCAAGCTGCCGCAGATGTAGATCACGGCGCCGTCGGCCAGCCATTTTTTCAGCTCGGCGGCGGATTCGCGCAGGCGATCCTGGACGTAGATTTTCTCGGCCTGATCCCGGGAAAACACCAGGTCCAGCCGCTCCAGGTCACCTTCAATCAGCCAACCTTCCAGCTCATCGCGACACAGGAAGTCGTGCTCGCGATTGCGCTCGCCAAACAACAGCCAATGCCGTTGCTGCCCATCGGCAATCCGCGCCTTGAGCAAACTGCGCAGCCCGGCGAGGCCCGTGCCGTTGCCCAGCAGGATCATCGGCACCGGTTCGTTCGGCAGGTGGAAACCGCTGTTGCGCCGTACCCGCAAACTGATGCTGCCGCCCACTGGGGCGTGTTCGGTCAGCCAGCCGGAGCCGATGCCGAGACTGCCGTCGTGATGCAGTTCCTGACGCACGATCAGTTCCAGCACGCCGTCGGCGGCAATCGAAGCAATCGAGTATTCACGCATCGCCAACGGCACCAACGCCTGCACCAATGCCTGGGCGTGCAGACCAACCAGATGTGCCCGGTTTTCGGGCAGTTGTCGACTGGCGAGGGCTTGATCCAGCGGTTGCGAGAGGCCGTCGAGTTCTACACTGGCCCGGCCATCAATCCCCAAGCCATCGAGGAAATGCTCGATCGCCCACGTGCAATTGCGCGGCATGACTTCCACCAGATCACCGGCCAGCCAACTGCTGGTGCTTGGGGCAATCAGACCCACCAAGTACACCGGCGAGCCGCAGCTGTCTGGGTTGAGCAGTTCGCGCCGGGCCAGCGTCCAGTTGTCGTAGCTGGGCGCTTGCCAGGTATCCACAGGCGCCTGTCCGGTCAGCAGGCCAAGTTGCTGCTGCCAGTGACGCAAGGCGTAGGGGTCGCCGCTGTCGACTTCCACCGGGGCAAACAGGGTCTTGCCGCCGTGTTCGCCGAGCCAGGTGTGCAAGCGCCGGGCGAAGCCGCAGAAGTGCTGATACTGTCGATCACCGAGACCAAGCACCGCGTAGTTCAAACTCTCAAGGCTCAACGCCCGACCCAGCACTTTGCGCTCAAAACCACGGGCGCTGTCCGGTGCTTCGCCGTCGCCGAAGGTGCTGACCACGAACAGTGCATTGCTCGAATCACGCAGATCCTGTTCGCTGACATTCGCCAGCGGCTGCACCTTCACCGGCAAGCCTGCGGCCTGCAATTGCCCGGCAGTCTGCCAAGCCAATTGCTCGGCAAACCCGCTCTGACTGGCGAAGCCGATCAGCCAGGCAGGTGCGTCGCCGCCCGGTTGCACCAGGCCTTTGCGCGCGTCCTTGATCTGACGCTTTTTGCGTCGACGATCCAGGTACAGCAACCAGCCCGTGACGAAAAACAGCGGCATGGTCAGCGCGGTGATCGTCAGGATGATCCGCCCGACAATGCCGAAGTAACTGCCCGTGTGCAGCGCATAAATGCTGGTCAGCAATTGCGCCTTGAGGCTCTTGTCACTGTAGCGATCATGACGTTTGGTGATCCCGGTCGCCGGATCCAGGGTGATCTGGTTCAGCGCGCGGTCATGGGGCGAGGTATTCAACAGGTAGAACACCGTGGCCGGTTGGCCAGCCACCGGCGGCATGCGGATGTTGTAGGCAGACAAGTGCGGGCCGGCGGCGCTGTAGATGCTGCTCCACATCGCGGCGTAATCGGCAGTCGGCGCCGGCCCGCTCGGCGCCGGCCCGCGGTTGCGAACCCGCTCGTTTTGCGGTGCGTCGGATAGCAGTTTGGTCAGACCTTGGTTGTACCACTCGTAAGACCAGGACAACCCGGTCAGCGCGGCCAAGAGGTAAAACACCAGGCACCAGGTGCCCGCCACCGAGTGCAAGTCCCAGTTGAAGCTGCGGCCCTTTTTCTTCCAGTCCAGGGTCAGCCAGGCTCGCCAGTTCTTCCATTGGCGCGGCCAGCGCAGGTACAGGCCGGAGAGGCAGAAAAACACCAGGATCAACGTGCACGCGCCAGTGATTTGCCGCCCGGTATCGCCCATTGCAAGGAAGCGGTGCAATTGCAGCATCAGGCCGAAGAAGTCCTGGCCGGTGACGTCGCCCATGAACTCGGCGGTGTATGGGTCGAAATAACGCATCTCGCCGCGACGCTCGCCCGGCGGCGCCGTGAAGATCACCCGCGCAGCGTTGCCGCTGTCGGTCTCGACCCAGAGCATCGAGACTTTTTTGCCGGATGCGGCTTCGATGCGCTCGACCAGTTCGGCGGGCGGGAGGACGCCGGCGACCTGTTTCTCGACCTGCAGCACAGAGGGATTCAACGCCCGCAGGATTTCATCCTGAAACGACACCGTTGCTCCGGTGATGCCCATCAAGGCCAGGATCAGCCCGGCGCTGATGCCAAAAAACCAGTGCAACTGGAACAGGGTTTTCTTCAACACGTCGCTCGCCTTGTTCGTTCGAAAGTAATCATCACGGCGCGCATTATGCCGTGGGTTGTCGAGAAACATTCTTTATTACGCACAAAAGCCCCGTTCACCTGGATGAACGGGGCCTGTTGCTGATTACCGCCGTTGTCCGCTCCCACAGGGGATTGCGGTGTGACCAGCAATCAGAAGTGGAAGTTGGCGCTCAGCAGTGCAGTACGACCTGCTGCAACGTGGGCATAGTGCGTCTGGAACACCTGGTCAAAATAACGCTTGTCGGTCAGGTTCTGCACGTTGAGTTGCAGGTCGACGTTTTTGGTCAGGGCGTAGCTGGCCATTGCGTCGTAACGCCAGTAGGACGGGATCTCCACCGAGTTGGCTACGTTGCCGAACTGCGAATCGACGAAGGTCGCGCCGCCGCCGACGGTCAACTTTTCCGGGATCAGGTCGTAAGTCGACCACAGGGTGAAGTTGTTCCGTGGGGTGCTTGGCATATGGTTGCCTTTGTCGGCCGCGAGGGTGGTCTTGACCACTTCGCTTTCCATGTAGGTGTAGCCGCCGAAGACTTTCCAGTTACGGGTCAGTTTGCCGGTGTAGGTCAGTTCCAGGCCGTTGACGGTTTGTTCGCCGTCCAGCACTTGGGTGGTGGCGCCGTCCGGATCGTCGATACGGGCGTTGGTTTTCTCGGTGCGGAACAGCGCAGCGGTCAGCGACAGGTCGTCACCGAAGAAGTCCCACTTGGTGCCGACTTCGTAGTTGCGGTTCTTTTCCGGCTCCAGGTCGCTGTTGTTCGCCGCCAGTTCCATGCTGCCGTTACCGCTGGTTTCACCGGCCGGGTTGCTGGAGGTGGAGTAGGCCGCGTACACGCTGCCGTTAGGCAACGGGTTGTAGACCACGCCGATCTGGTAGTTCAGCAGGTCGCTGGTGTTCTCCCGGGAGAAACTGCCCGCTGGCGTGGTACGGCCCGCATTGGCGTAGCCGCTGGATTCGGTCTGGTAGTTGTCGTAACGCAGGCCCAGGTTCAGGGACCATTGTTCGTTGAACTTCAGGGTGTCGAACACATAGGCGGCAGCAGTTTTGGTGTCGGTGTCGGTGAAAGCGTTGCTGTCGGTGATGGTGCCCGACCAGTTATCCCCAGGCGTCGGCTTGTACAGGTTGGTGCAGTCGCCGGAGTTGAACAGCGCGCGGTTGCACGTGGTACCGCTGGCGGTCGAGGTCAGGATGTACGGGCGGTTGTGGGTGTCCTGATAAGAGAACTCCAGGCCGGTGACCAGGCTGTGTTCGATACCGGCGGTATTGAACTTGGCGCTCAGGTCGGTCTGGTTGACCCAGCCGCTGGACGTCGAGTTACGGCTTTTCGCGCCACGGTACACACTGCCGTTGGCCACGTTGCCCTTGCTGTCGTCAGGGTTGCTGACGATGTAGTCCAGGGTCGAACGGGACATGCGGAAACTGTTGGAAACGGTCAGGTCATCATTCAGATCGTGCTCGATCTTGATGGTGCCGCTGTCATCACTGGTCTCACGATAGTCGCGACCGGTGAGGCCGTAGAAATTGTCGCGATTGACGTTGGCCGGTTTGTCGACCTGGTACTTGCTGCGGTTCGGGCTGAGGGTCAACGGGATACCGTAGTCCGGGATATCGTTGCTCTCGTTGTGGTAGTAACCGACGATCACGCGGGTGTCGGTGCCCAGGCCGAAGGAGAAGGTCGGCGCCACGCCCCAGCGGCTGACGTCCACGGCGTCACGCCCGGCGACGTTCGCTTCGTGCTTCATCAGGTTCAGGCGGAAAGCCGAGGTGTCGTTGATCTGCTGGTTCAGGTCGAGGGTGGTGCGCTTGGTCTGGTCCGAGCCCCAGGTGAAGCCGCCGTTGTAGAAATTGCCGAGTTTTGCGGTCTTGCTGATCAGGTTCAGGCTGCCACCGGTGGAGCCGGCGCCGGTGAAGGCCGAGCCTGGGCCTTTGCTGATTTCGACCGATTCAACGTCGAAGATCTCGCGGCTCTGGGACGCCGGATCGCGCATGCCGTCGATGAACACATCGCTTTCAGCGTTGAAGCCGCGAATGATCGGACGGTCGCCGGCCGGGTTGCCACCTTCGCCGGCACCAAAGGTGATGCCCGGCGTGGTGCGCAATGCGTCGACCAGACTGGTAGCGCCGGTGTCGCGGATCACTTGCTGCGGGATCACGGTCACGCTTTTTGGCGTTTCGCGAAGTGGCGCGGTGTACTTCTTGGAGGCCGAGGTATCGGTTTTGTAGGAGGTGTCTTCCTGGTCGCCAACAACGCTGGTGGCGTCGAGGGAAATCGCATTGCCCGGAGCCTTGTCGTCGGTCTTTTCAGCAGCGAAAACCATGTGGCCAGCGGAGCCGGCGGTGATCGCCATGCCAATCGCAGAGGCGAGCAAGCGCGGTGAACTGACGGGTGATTGTAGTTGTTGGCGTGACATTTGAATTCCCCTCCCAAGGATTTGAGGCCGCGGAATATAGGGTAAACAAGTATCTGTATCAATTGCGAAACGTTGCTATTCGTGACGAATTTACATTCTTTACAATTTGACCTTACGGTTTTTGGTGTCTCGTTCGTCTATGGGGTTTTACACGGGCAATAAGAATCAATACCATTGGCGCTCCTCTGTTTTCAGGTGTCGTCCCCATGTTGCTGCACATTCCCGGCGTGTTCGCGAAAGAAGAAGTGCAGCGCATCCGTGAGGCGCTGGAACAGGCCGATTGGGCCGACGGCAAAATCACCGCCGGCTTTCAGTCGGCCAAGGCCAAGCACAACCTGCAACTGCCGGAAGGTCATCCGCTGGCCAAGGAAATCGGTGCGGCGATGCTTGAGCGGTTGTGGAAAAATCCACAGTTCATGTCAGCGGCGTTACCGAGCAAAGTCTTCCCACCGTTGCTGAACTGTTACACGGCGGGCGGCAGTTTCGACTTCCACATCGACAACGCCGTGCGTCAGCCCAAGGGCAGCATCGAGCGCGTGCGCACCGACCTGTCGGCGACGCTGTTCTTCAGCGAACCGGACGACTACGAAGGCGGTGAACTTGAAATCCAGGACACCTTCGGCACTCAACGCGTCAAGTTGCCCGCCGGCGACATGGTCCTGTATCCCGGCAGCAGCCTGCACAAGGTCAACGCCGTCACCCGGGGTACGCGCTATGCGTCGTTTTTCTGGACCCAAAGCCTGGTCCGCGAAGACAGCCAGCGCGCGTTGCTGTTCGAGATGGACGGGGCGATCCAGCAACTGACCCATGACATGCCCGACCACCCCTCACTGATTCGTCTGACCGGCACTTATCACAACCTGTTGCGCCGCTGGGTCGAGGTATGAGTTATCAACTGCGTCGCGAGGAAGTGCTCGACGGTGATCGGCTCAAAGCGATGCTCGAGGAAAGTCCGGCACGGGCGGCGCAAGCGATTTTGATCGCGGCTGGCGAAGGTGTTCTCGATGCTCAGGCCTTGCTGGGGCAGATTCTGCTGGACGGGCTGGGCATTGAGCAGGATCAGCCGCTGGCGGTGCGCTGGTTCGGGATCGCCGCCAAGGGCGGGCATTTGATGGCGTGCAACATGCTCGGTCGTTGTCATGAGCATGGCTGGGGATGTACCGCTGATGCCACGGTCGCAGCGAAACATTATCGCGACGCCGCCGAGGCCGGGCTGGATTGGGCGATGTACAACTACGCCAACCTGCTGGCCACCGGTCGTGGGGTGGCTGAAGACCAGGCACAAGCGCTGAGTCTTTATCGCCGCGCCGCGGAATTGGGCCACGCGAAATCGATGAACTTGCTGGGGCGTTATCTGGAGGAGGGGTGTCATTGCCCGGTTGATCCCCAGGGGGCCGTTGACTGGTATCGACGTTCGGCGGTCTGCGGTGATTTTCGTGGTCAGTTCAGTTATGCGGCGGTGCTGGCCGACGAGGGGCACATTGAAGCGGCGCTGGGTTGGTTGCACAAGGCGTTGGCGGGAGGGAATATCAATTTTCTGCGGGTCAGCAGCGAGTCATTGCTGGATGCACCGCACCCGGAAATACGCGCCATGGCCGAGCCTTATCGGCAACGGCTGGCCGAGCTGGCCAGCCACCTGATTTAAAGACTGCGCACCGACCCCTTGCCTGAGGGACCGATGCGCAGCATGGGCTGATAATCAGCCGCGCATCCAGCGTCCTTGCAGGACATTCATGTGGGCGCGCAGCGCTTGGCAGTGCTCGATCAGACGATTGCCGATGCTCAGCATGTCTTCATTTCTGGACGGCATGACCGCCTTGAGGAACGCCGCCAACGAATCGACCAGTTTTCCGGCTTCACGCACATAAACCTCTCGGTGCGGCACGACTTTCTGAGTGTCATTGAGCTGCCGGGTCTTGTCGTGGACGTCCCGCAGCTGGGTTTTCAGCGAAGTGATTCGCTCCTGTCGCTGGTCGATCCGCGTCTGGATGATTTGCCGGGTTTTGAGCAAGTCCCTGTACTTGGTCAGTTCGTTGGCTTCATCGAGGAATTTGTTCGCCACAATCAGCCCGGCCTTCATGGCGGCGGTTTCAGGTGTTTCGGGCTTGTTGCCGATCAGCGCAGTGAGTTGTTCCAGCAAGGGCTTGAGGCGATCGATAAAACTCACCTTTTCGAAGACCTTGATGGCTTCGTTCAAGATATCTTCATCGCCGCGCAGGGCGTTCAGGGGCACTTGCTCTGCGCTCAATTCCTTGTCCAGGCTGACCTGTTTGTCTGCTAGTTCCGCCAGCCTGAACCGGTTGTTGCTGATGGTGATGCTCTGGACATTGAACACGCCGATTTGCAATGTCGAGTGCAAATTCGAAATCTGATCAGTGCACAGCTCCATCAACTGGTTCGCCGTTTTCGAATAGATTTTAATGGCGTTTTTCACACTGGCGTCGGCTTCACGAGCGTTCAATACAGCAAGGGCTTCGAGGTTTTCTTGAAGATCCTCGGTTTCCAGGACGGTGATTGCCGATGTAATCGCGTTGGCGACCAGTTGGTCGGTGCTGCTGACGGCGGCATTTAATCCGACCAGCTCATTGCTCAGCGCTTTGATGTATAGGTTGGAGGAGCCGACAATCGATTGATAACGAATCGATTCGCGGCTGTCGCGAACAAGGGCGAAGTCGGGGGTAACATAATGTTGGGTGCTCATAGGGAAATCCTTTTCCTGTTTGTATGTGGATTGTTTAGTCGAACGCGGTAACAAGGGCATTTGCGTTGTTTTGAATGCTTTTCCAGTTTTTCAGAATGACTTTCAGGCTGGAAACAAAGCTTCTGAGTGTGAGGAAGTCGTTAATGCCGGTTACTTTGTTTCGGGACGAATTAATGTATTCGGATGTCGAGATCCATAAGGTTTCCAGTTGCGCTGTGCTGGTAATGGCGCCTTCCACGTAAGTAATCAGGCTGTCCAGCTCACTATGAAGTTCAAGCAGTGTTCCGGCGAGAATGTTTTTCTGTTTGATTGTTTCCGTGAGTTGTTCCCGTTCTCTGATTAGAGGCGACAGCTGCACTTTCTGCATGTCGGCAACCAGCCTGTGGTGGAACGAGCCCAGCGGGTTGATAAAACCCATGACGTGGTCGAAAAAGTTAGGCGATGTTTCTCTGGTCTTTTCGTCTATGCGCTTCTGGGTTTCATCAATTTTCTGATTCAGTTGGGTAATTTGTCGATTAATCTCTTCGTTGCTGGCCAGCTTCAGCTTTGAGCCAATACCCATGTGTACTTCTTCGGAGAGTTCAACCTTGAAATACTTCAAGCGTGCCAGAACGTCCATGCTGCTCAGCTTCTTGTCATCGATGGAGCTGGCGATGAACGTCAGGGAATCCTTGATGGAGCCAAAACGGTTTTTCTCTGTTTTGCCGATTTCCAGCGGTGGAAGGCTATTGATTTCTTCCTCGCTCATATCTTTGATAGTGCCGGTGTAGTTTTGGTAACCCGGCATTGTCACAATGGCATCAATGATGTCTTGCCCGAAACTTTCCAGATCCTCGGAAAATGCGGAAAGACTTCCGCCTACACGCTTCATGGACGACTCGATGTCTCTCCACGAGTTCGCGTTATTGATGATCTTGTGATACAGGCTGACAACGTCGTACGGTTCCAGGCCAACAATGTTGGTCTTTTTGGTTCTTAGTTGTTGTTCGACTTCTTCAATGGTGGTCGGCAGTGCCTTGGCGGTCGCAATATAATGTTTGATTTTGCGAATGTCGTCTTTTGTAATGATGGGGGTTGAGGTGTTGTTGCTCATTTGCATTTTTCTAATTCCTTTTAGAGTTTGCGTTGAGTTCTTAGGGTAATAGTGTTTTTTGAATAAGTGTATGTTTAGTCTGTAACTGTTTTTTAGTTATTGTTTGTCGGGGTTAAGTAATAACGGCGCCCATAAAAAAACCCGTGATTAATCACGGGTTTTTTATGGGGTTTGGCGTTTACACGTAAAACGACTTCAGCGGCGGGAAGCCATTGAATTCAACGGCGCTGTAACTGGTGGTGTAGGCACCGGTCGACAACCAGTACATACGATCACCAATGGCCAGGTTCAGCGGCAAACCGTACTTATAGTTCTCGTACATGATGTCGGCGCTGTCGCAGGTCGGGCCGGCGATGACGACTTCTTCCATCTCGCCTTTCTTCTCGGTCCAGATCGGGAACTTGATGGCTTCGTCCATGGTTTCGATCAGACCGGAGAATTTGCCCACATCCGTGTACACCCAGCGCTCTACCGCAGTACGGGATTTACGCGCGACCAATACCACTTCGCTGACCAGGATACCGGCGTTGGCGATCAACGAACGGCCCGGTTCCAGGATGATTTCCGGCAGGTCGTCGCCGAAATCTTCCTTGAGGAAACGGATGATTTCTTCAGCGTAGGTTTCCAGGCTGTTGGTGCGGGTGATGTAGTTGGCCGGGAAGCCGCCGCCCATGTTGATCAGCTTCAGGTGAATGCCGTCTTCTTCTTTCAGGCGTTCGAAGATCACTTTGACCTTGGCGATCGCTGCGTCCCAGACGCTGATGTCGCGTTGCTGCGAGCCGACGTGGAACGAGATGCCGTAAGGCACCAGGCCCAGGTCACGGGCTAGGATCAGCAAGTCCATGGCCATGTCGGTCTGGCAGCCGAATTTGCGCGACAAAGGCCAGTCAGCAGTGGTCGAGCCTTCGGTGAGGATGCGCACGTAGACTTTCGAACCCGGCGCAGCCTTGGCGATGTTGCGCAGGTCGGCTTCGGAGTCGGTGGCATACAGACGCACGCCCTTCTCGTAGAAGTAGCGAATGTCCTTGGATTTCTTGATGGTGTTGCCATAGCTGATGCGATCCGGGCCGACGCCCTGGTTCATCACTTTGTCGAGCTCGTAGATCGACGCGATGTCGAAGTTCGAGCCTTTCTCTTTGAGCAGGTCGATGATTTCGACGGCCGGGTTGGCCTTGACCGCGTAGTAGACCTTGGCGAATTCGAAACCGGCACGCAGGTCGTCATAGGCCTGGCTGATCATCGCGGTGTCGATCACCACGAACGGGGTTTCTTGTTTGTCGGCA
>Ga0105856_1000262_pt1 | contig 28168 bp, 27 predicted proteins | sample OrgsoiDNA_201060_FD_89681 | JGI IMG/M metagenome (GOLD analysis project Ga0105856, IMG submission 89681) | Permafrost soil microbial communities from the Arctic, to analyse light accelerated degradation of dissolved organic matter (DOM) -... | ecosystem: Environmental > Terrestrial > Soil >...
GTGATCTGCAGGAGGCCGCCCGCCATCATCACGTTCTTGAGGAAGTGAATCATCTGGTTTTGATCCGCGAAGTTGTGGTGAAAGAAAATCGCAGTGACCACACAGAACACCGCCATCGCCAACGACACCGCGCGAGCCCTGTAACCCGAGAGCAGCAGCAGGCCGCCACCCAACTCGGTCAGCACGGCAACAATGAACGCAAGTGGCGGCACGGGCAGGCCCATGGCCGCAATATAGCCAACCGTCGCACCGTACGTCGCGAGTTTGCCCAGCCCGCTCATGACAAACGGCGCACCGATCAAGATGCGGCCCAACAGCGGAAGAAATTTGAAACGTTCCATGACGATCTCCTAAATGAGTTTGCGTAGGTGGAGTACAAAAAGGGAATTAGCCGGCGTCCACCATCACCAGCTCGGAATCTTCAAGAGCGGAAATCTGCGCCGCAGCGACCTTCGTGATCGCCACGCCATCCAGCGGCCCAACGGGCTCGCCATTTACTTCAATGCGTCCCGAGGACACTACGAGATAGGCACGACGCGCTCCGCCCAACTCGTGCCGAACGCTTTCACCTGCCTTTAGCATTGCGCCGAGCACACGCGCATCGGCGCGAATCGGAAGCGCACCTTCATCGCCAGCGAATCCGCTGGCAAGGACTACGAATCTTCCAGACCGGTCACCTTTGGGAAACGGCTTGGTGTCCCACGCGGGTTCGCCACCGGCTTCACGCGGCAGCAGCCAGATTTGATAGAGCTTGAGCGGCACCTCGCCCCGGTTGAACTCGGCGTGGCGTATGCCCGTGCCAGCGCTCATGACCTGCACATCACCCGCGGGGATCGCTCCCTCGGATCCTAAGGTGTCCCGATGTCCGAGCAGGCCATGGCGCACATAGGTAATGATCTCCATGTCACGGTGCCCGTGCATGGGGAAACCGCTGCCAGCGGCGATCTCGTCGTCGTTCCAGACAATCAGGGGACCCACGGCGGCGTGCGCGGGATTGCCGTCGGCACTGACCACGAAATGGTGTTTCGCGCGCAGCCAGCCGAGTTCTGCCCTGTCCAATGATTCCCAACGCCTGTGCGCGAGCATGTCGGCCTCCCGTTCCATTTCTCCGCCATCGCAAATGCGACGCTTGTCACCTGTGCCACCGCCGATTCGGCGATGGTGCAAGCGATGAGACGAATGCTATATTTGCAATGAAAACGCGCACAGATGCCTAATTGGAACGCATCGTTGCTGTTAATAGAACGATCAAAAGGAGTTGAAGGCTGCGCATGAACGCAATTACTGACCTCAATGATCTTCGGCTCTTCTCAGAGGTGGTCGAGCATGGAAGCTACACGGCGGCCGCGCGCAGCCTCGGACTACAGACGTCAAAACTCAGCCGGCGCATTCGCGCGCTGGAAGAAGAGCTTGGCGTGCGACTGCTCAATCGCACCAGCCGGAGCCTGTCTTTGACGGAAACCGGGCGGCAGTTCCACCAGCATTGCTTGGCGCTGGTGGCGGAGGCGAAGGCCGCGAAAGATATCGTGGACCGCACGCGCTCCACGCCGCAGGGCACCGTCCGCATCAGCTGCCCTGTGGCGTTACTGGAGTCCGGCATCTCCACGATCATCGCGCGATACGTCCAGGACAACCCTGAAGTCCAGGTCCTGCTGGATGCAACCAACCGCCGCGTGGATGTGGTCGAGGAAGGTTTGGACTTTGCCATCCGGGTCAGGCTTCCGCCGTTGGAGAACACCGATCTCGCCGTACGCCAGCTAGGCGTGTCGATCCACATTCTGGTTGCCAGTCCCGAATTGGCGGCGCGCTATCCGACGCCCAGCTCAATCGAATCCATGAAGGAATGGCCCACGCTCTCCATGGCCAGCAGCAGCGAGCGATTTGTCTGGAACCTGGTCGACGTGATCGACGCCGGGGGACGTGTGACGTCATGGGCGCATCAACCGCGCCTTGCGACCGATGACCTTGCCAGCCTCCGGGTTGCGGCGATATCTGGCGTCGGCGTGGCAATGCTGCCCAGGGAGCTGGTCGAGGCCGATATTCAGGCCGGCCGCCTGCAGCACCTGCTGCCAGGTCTGGCTAGCACGCCGGGCCTTGTACATGCGCTATTCCCCACGCGGCGAGGCATGGTTCCGGCCGTGCGTCACTTGCTCGATGCGCTCGTTGCAGGATGCGAAGGTCTGAACCGGCAGCGCTAGAGTGGCCAGGGCGCGGTCTCGGAATACAGACGTTAAGCTTAACTATCGAATTCGCATGCACAACGCCAGGATTGGATGCGCTGCTCAACCATAGTGCAAAGCCTGGTCTGCACCGTTATCTCTTGCGCCGGCCGCGAGTCGTTCGCGTTCGCGATTCTGTTTCGCGAGGCGCGGCAAACATCGGCATGCGTTCCTGAATCCAGTTGAGCAGTTCGAGCGGGCCTGCGGCGAGCGGCCTGCCGGTCTTCACCAATGCCCTCGCCTGCACGCCTTCAAACAGCGGGTGCGCGATCGGAACCGTTGTCAGTTCGCCGCTCGCAAGCTCCCGGTATGCAGCAAATTCGCCGATGAGCGTCACGAAATTTTCAGCCGTCACGAAGCGCTTCAATGCGCTCAGGGAATTCGTTGTTATCGTCGGGCGGATCGTGATGTTCTCGGCAAGTTCCAGCATCGATACGACATGGCCGATCCCGAACGTGGTTGGCATAAGTACCAGCGGATAGGCGCGCAAATCCTCGATACTCGCCGGTCCCGTCCGTTTAACGAGCGGATGATCTCGTCGCAGCAACAGCACGACAGGTTGACTGGAACTCGCCCGATATTCAATGCGCGGATGCGGCGGCGGATTGTAGGCGAGCCCGATATGCGCGCGGCTTTCCGCTACTTCGTCCAGCAGCGCGTCCACCGCCAGCACGGTCATGCTGATCTCCAGGCCGGGATAGCGGGCGCAGAACGGCGCCAGCACGTCGTCGACCAGCGTATCGACAAACCCCTCGCTCACGGCAAGCTGAATACGTCCCTGCTGAAGTCCCTTCAACGCGTGCAGCTGGTCTTCGAGTTTTTCCTGCTGCGACCGGTAGCCCTGCCAGAACTCCAGCAGATGGGCCGCGGCTTCCGTCGGCTTGACGCCGCGAGCCTGACGTTCGAACAGTGTGGCGCCAAGTTCGTCCTCAAGCAGCTTGATCTGCCGCGTGATCACCGACGGCGAGGTATTGATGTGTTCAGCGGCGCCACGGATGGTGCCGTGAGTGAGCACTTCGTGGAAGTACCGAAGTCGCTGCTGGTTGATCTCGCGCATTTGACCGCTCCCTTTGTGTTGTCTACCAAGCAACGATATGTGAACTTAGTTGCTCTTGCTAGTCTATTTTCGCCCTGCCACCATGAACTTGACCCTGACCACTGGTCAAGTGAAGGGAAACCGGGAGACACGCATGTCAGCAATCCACCCATCGACCGCGAGCGACCATGTCGCCGCGCTCTACAACAAGCTCAACTGGCGGCTTCTGCCGTTTCTCGTGACCTGCTACATGTTTGCGTATCTGGATCGCGTCAACGTCGGCTTCGCCAAGCTCCAGATGCAGACTGACCTGGGTTTCTCGGACGCCGCATACGGGGTCGGCGCGGGCATCTTCTTCATAGGCTATGTGCTGTTCGAACTGCCGAGCAACCTCATGTTGCCTAGGGTCGGCGCCCGGCGGACGTTCAGCCGCATCCTCGTGCTCTGGGGCATCACGTCGGCCTGCATGCTGTTCGTGCGTAACGTTCCCGCCTTTTACGCGATGCGATTTCTCCTCGGCGTCTTCGAGGCGGGTTTCGCGCCGGGCATGATCTATTACCTCTCGTGCTGGTACGGCCCCGCTCGCATGGGACGCGCCATCGCCCTTGTGTTCGTGGCTGGGCCACTTGGCGGGATTGTCGGCGGTCCGTTGTCAGCGTGGCTCATGACGCGTCTTACCGGCGTCGGCGGCCTCGCGGGCTGGCAGTGGATGTTTCTGGTGGAAGGCCTGCCGTGCATCGTGCTCGGCCTCCTGACCCTGCGTGTGCTGTCCGATCGCCCCGATGAAGCGCCCTGGTTGAATGACCACGAAAAGCGCTTGCTGAAGCACGAAACCGCGCCCAGCCAGCATCGGGCCGATTCGTTCAAGGCGCTGCTAAAAAGCCCGAGGGTCTATGTGCTCGCGCTTGCGTACTTCAGCATCATTTTCCCGATCTATGCGATCAGCTTCTGGTTGCCGACGTTGCTCAAGGAGCAAGGCGTGAGCGATACGCTGCGCCTCGGCTGGTACGCCGCGATTCCCTATGTAGCGGCCGCGGTCTGCATGTACCTCGCGGGGCGCAGCTCCGACCGGCTGCGGGAACGGCGCTACCACTGCGCGATTCCGGCTCTCGGTGCCGCGATCTGCCTGATCGCCACCATTCTCGCCGATGGAAACCTGCCGATGACCCTTCTCGCGCTGACCCTGGGAACCGCTTGCCTGTGGATGGCCTATACGGTTTTCTGGGCCATTCCGTCCGAGCTTGTCGAGGGAACCGCGGCGGCAGGCGGCATCGCGCTGATCAATACAGTCGGGTTATCAGGAGGATTCTGGGGGCCTGCGGTGCTCGGCTGGACCAAAGCATGGACGGGAAGCATGCATGCCGGTCTTTTTGTCATGGCCTGCACGGCCGCCGTGGCCGCCGTTCTGATACTGACAGGAAAGCTCACGCTGGATCGGGACCAGAGCGCACAGGACAGCATCCCGAATTTATTCATAGACTTATAAAACATAGGAATCCATACGACTCTCTAATGGATCGTGGTGAAATTCAAGTAACAGGTGAGACAAATGAAAATATTGATCGCTGGTTTCCAGCATGAAACCAATACCTTCGCGCCGACCAAGGCGTCTTATCCGAGTTTCATTCAAGGAGAAGGTTTTCCACCGCTGGTGCGAGGCGCCGATGTGCTTGGGCTTCGCGACGTCAACGTCCCAATCGGCGGATTCATCAAGGCGGCACAAGCGCGGGGGCACGACCTGCTACCAGTGATCTGGGCGGGCGCAAGTGCATCGGCGCACGTGAGCACAGACGCGTTCGAGCGGATCGGCGGGGAGATCATCACTGCCATCAACGAAGGCGAGTTCGACGCGATCTATCTCGACCTGCACGGCGCGATGGTGACCGAGCAGCACGATGACGGCGAAGGCGAGATTCTCGAACGCGTGCGCCGGATTGTCGGCGATCGCATGCCGGTCGTCGTCTCGCTGGATCTTCATGCCAACGTCACCGCGCGCATGTTCAAGCATGCCAGTGCGCTCGTGGCCTACAGGACCTATCCTCACGTCGATATGGCCGACACCGGCGAACGTGCTGCGCTGATTCTCGAAGAACTGGTATTGCAAGGGCGCCCGTTGCATTGTGCGGTTCGTCGTGTGCCGTTTCTTATTCCCGTGAACGGCATGTGTACGCTAGTCGAACCTGCGCGCGGGATGTATCAGTTGCTGGCGGACCTCGAAGAAAAGCCTGTCGTGTCCGCGTCGTTTGCACCGGGATTTCCGGCTGCCGATTTTCCTGAGTGCGGTCCGACTATCTGGGCTTATTCGTTTGACGAAGAAGCCGCCGAGCGCGCGGCCGACGCGCTCTTTTCGAAAATTGTGAACGAAGAATCGCGCTGGGAGGTGCCGTTCCTGACGCCGGACGAAGCCGTGCTAGAGGCGATCCGATTGAGCAGGAGTTCCGACAAGCCCGTCATCATTGCGGACACGCAGGACAACCCGGGCGTAGGCGGCGATTCCAACACCATGGGCATGGTGCGCGCGCTCTTGCACAACGGCGCGACCGGCGCGGCTGTGGGAGTGATCTGGGATGCGCAGGCAGCGCAAGCGGCGCATCGCGCCGGTGTGGGTGCACGCATTTCGCTGTCGCTGGGCGGCGGTTCGGGTGTGCAAGGCGATTCGCCGCTCGTGGCCGAGTTCGAAGTCGAGTATTTGTCGGACGGACGCTTCCGCTTCGATGGACCAATGCTCAATGGTATGCAGGGCGAGTTGGGACCGGTCGCCTGTTTGCGCATCGAAGGCGTCAGGATTGCAGTGAGCTCCGTCAAGATGCAGGTATTCGATCGAAACCTGTTCCGCGTGGCGGGCATTGAACCCGAACGGATGAAGATCCTCGTGAACAAGAGCTCAGTTCACTTCCGAGCGGACTTCGAGGCCATCGCCGAGGCAATTCTCGTGGCAAAAGCACCGGGTCCCATGGCCGCGGATCCGGCGGACCTTCCGTGGAAGCACCTCGATCCAGACATCCGCATGCGACCGATGGGTCAGTCGTTCAAATCCTTTCGTGCGCAATCCTGCTGAGCGCTGCGCCGCTGCGTCAGACCGACCCGAACATTTTTAACTCATCAAGCGCGTGCCGAATCCGGCGGCGCTCTTGCGTGCCCATCTTCAAGGAGAATCAGCTATGTCGGACCCGATTAACACTCAACGTCGTCGCCTGCTTGGCACGACCGTTGCCGGTATCAGTTTGTTGGAACTCGGTTTGAGCGTATCCGCCAACGCCCAGTCGAACGACGCTAAGCCGGCGACCCGTCCTGCTTCGTTCGACAACATTCGTCAGGTCAACGCCGGTACCCTCAACGTCGGCTATGCGGAAGCCGGCCCGCAGAATGGACCGGTCGTGATCCTGCTGCACGGATGGCCCTACGACATCTACAGCTTCGCGGATGTGACACCTTTGCTCGTATCGGCGGGCTATCGGGTCATCGTGCCGTATCTGCGAGGTTATGGTTCAACGCGATTCCTCTCCGCCGATACTCCACGCAACGGCCAGCAGTCGGTCGTCGCCCTCGACATCATTGCGTTGATGGACGCGTTGAAAATCGATAAGGCAATCTTCGGCGGCTTCGACTGGGGTGCGCGAACGGTGAACATTATCGCCGCGTTGTGGCCCGAGCGATGCAAGGCCATGGTCTCTGTCAGCGGCTATCTGATCGGCAGTCCTGAAGCCAACCGCGCGCCGCTACCGCCGAAAGCCGAGCTCGCGTGGTGGTATCAGTTCTATTTCGCAACCGAGCGCGGCTATGCAGGTTATGAAGCGAATCGCCACGACTTCAACAAACTGATCTGGCATACCGCATCACCGAAATGGAATTTCGACGATGCCACCTTCGAGCGCTCCGCTGAGTCGTTCAATAATCCGGATCACGTTGCTGTTGTGATCCACAACTACCGCTGGCGTCTGGGGCTGGCCAAGGGCCAGCCGCAATATGACGATCTGGAAAAGCGCCTGGCGACGGCGCCGTTGATCTCGGTTCCGAGCATCACCATGGAAGGCGATGCCAACGGTGCGGCGCATCCCGATCCGTCCGCCTATGCGAAGAAGTTCTCGGGCAAGTATGTGCATCGGAACATTGGCGGTGGCATCGGTCATAACTTGCCGCAGGAAGCGCCGAAAGCGTTCGCCGATGCGGTCATTGATGTCGCTCGCTTCTGATCAGCTGCTACGGACTCACCACCCGCGATGCCTAGGGTGGTGCAAGCAACCAGCTTCATTTTTTTGGACGGCCTTTGACTCCGCCAACGTGTGTCAATCCGCTGCTTGCGACTCGATAAGATAATTGCCTTACGAGCGTGGCGGAATTTCCTGCGTTGCCCGACGCTGCGCGTCCGCAAACATCTCGCGTAGCCTTTGTCGCTCGTTGTCGTTCAGATGTGAAACCGCAGCCGGCATCGTGAGCACTAGTTGCAGTGTCAGGTCGCCGCGCGAACCGTTGCGGTCCGTGAGTCCGTGCCTGAGCAGACGGATCGTGCTGCCCGGGTGCGCGTTCGGCGAGATCGTCATCCGCAGCGAGCGGCCCAGGATTTGCGCTTCGAAAATGCCACCGAGCGTGGCCGTCACGAAATCAACCTGAACTTCGCAAGCGAGATCCAGCCCCTTGCGACGAAAGGCCGAGCCGCACGCAATCACGACCGAGAACACGGCGTCCCCCGACGGGCCGCCATTGAGCCCGGGATGGCCCGCGCCTTCGACGACGAGACGCTGACCGTCCCACGCCCCCGGGGGAACCTTGACTGTCTCGGACTTCCTGTCGGTCATGACAGCCGTGCCGAGACACGCAGGACACCAGTCACTCGCCAGCGGGCGCCCGGTGCCTACACAGGCGGTACAGCGCATGCCCGAAACCGACTGGCCGCTGCCGTGACAGCGCGCGCACTGCGAGACTCTTTCCTGACATTGGCGACACGGCCCGTTCACCGGGTAGCTCACGTCGACTTCGCCGCCATGGATCGCTGCTTCGAGCGGCACAAAGAGTCTGACCAGACAGCTCGCGCCGCGCGTCGAAGGCCAGTGGTGCTCGCGTGACTGAGCTGCTTTGCCGCGGCTCCCAGCCGACGCCGACGCCGCAGCCGGGCCGGGCACCCGCGGCTCACGTGGTTCACGCTTGCCGATCAGGATCTCAAACGCCTCCTGAACGCGCTTGAACACCGGCTCGACCATTGATTCATGTCCCTTGTTGCGGTCTGGGTGGTACTTTGCCCTCAGCCGCCGGTATGCACGTGTAACGTCTTCCGGCGATGCGGTGTCTGGTAGTTCCGGTCGCCTGTAATATTCGTCGAGACTCACGTTTTCCCCGGATTCTTCCTGAAAGCGTCAGTCTATCAAGACCAAAGCACGAGGACTGCCTAGCCGCCCCACTCCGCGAGGTGAGCCGACGGTCAGGGCTGCAATGGTCAATCTGCATTCCGCAAATTCCCCGACCTCCATTAACTAGCCTGCCAATCGACGCTTTGACACCGCGCTTTGCTCATGTAGTGCTTTTGCCCGCGTTCGCAGTACATGAAGAGGTAGAGCGAGGCACCCTCACGGCCCTCTCGATCCAGCACGATCTCATGCAGAAGGTTCAAGAGAGGTAGGCACTCGGGATCAACCCCACGATCTTCCAGTTCACGCGGCAATTCCTGTTTCTGGTGGTCATGTTGGGCGGCAGCAGCAGCGCATACGCGCAGGCTGTGGGCACGGTTACGCACTTATCCGGTGTACTAACGGTGAAACACGCCGACGGCAGCACGGCGTTGCTGGCAGTCCAGTCATCGATATTGCAGGGCGACACGCTGGTCACCGAAACGAACACGTACACCCGGGTGAAATTTATTGATAACGGCGAGATGGTGGTGCGCCCGTCGTCGCAGGCCGTCGTTCAAAGCTACGTGTACGACGTGGATCACCCGGAGAAAGACAATGTCGCCATCCGCTTGGTCAACCGCGGCCTGCGCTCAGTAACCGGCCTGATCGGAAAGCGCAACCATGAGGCCGTCAGCTTCGAGACGCCGACGGGCGCCATCAGCGTACGTGGCACGAACTTCGGTGCGCTGTTCTGCCAGAGCGATTGCGGTAGCGTACCGACGACGAGCGCGAGCACGCCACAAAATGGTCTACATGTTGACGTGTCGCAGGGCGCTATAGTTTCATGCTTTCTTAGCCTATTTCATTGTCCTTCCTTGTCCGGCCCGAACCGTCCACGGAATTGGAAGATGTCGGCTCGATCGAGGCTTGCAGCGGATAGACGCGATCTGAGGACGACCGCGTGCCCGTCTCCACTCGAGTGCTCGCCCTTTTTCAGCGGAATGTGCACCTGTACCACGGTACCGCAACCAGGCTTGCTGGAAACAAGGGCTTCGCCGCCAACCGCAATTGCGCGCTCGCGAATTCCAAAGAGACCGAACGAATCCGACTTCCGCAAGCTTTCCGAATCGAACCCGACACCGTTGTCCTTCACCTCGAGGAAGATGGTTTCCTGTCCGAGATTAAAGGTGACCTGGATGCTGTCCGCCTTCGAATGGCGCGCCACGTTTGTCAGGGACTCCTGGGTGATACGGAAAACGGCGACCGCCATTTCCTCGCTCAGGTCGACCTCGCGTTCGGATACGTCCAGATCGCACGGAAGCCCGCTGTATTGGGAAAAATCTACGGTTAGCCATTCCAGCCCCGCGACAATGCCCATGTCCAGCACTGCCGGCCGTAGCGAAGTCGATACATCCCGGGTGACCTGAATAGTCTTGTCCACCAGCGCCAGCAGACGCGCCATCTCCTTGCGCAGCAGCGGTTGGTCTTTGCCGAACTGCAGGTCAAGCACACCGACCTTCATACGCACCGCCGACAACTGCTGCCCGAGTTCGTCGTGAAGCTCCCGGGCAATACGGCGGCGCTCCTCTTCCAGATCCGCGTCGCGGCGCGTGACCAGGGCGCGCAGCACTTCCTCAATCTCCTTGCGCTCCGAAATGTCGCAGGAAATGGCCAGGGCGCTGGTCACTTCGCCATTCGCGTTGAACTCGGGCACGATGCGCACGAACCACCATATCGCTTTCCCGTCCTTTGTCCAGTTGAAATCGATCTCGGCGGTGACTCCGGATTCCATCGCCTCCATGAGCTTTTGCGAGAACTGCGCAGCCACCAACGGTGGTACAAACGCAAACTCAAGCGCTGTCTTGCCAAGACACTGCGCTGGCGAAGCGCCGCTGATCCGTTCATATTGCCGATTGACGTAAATGCGCCTGCCCTCCCTGTCGTAGCGACCAATAACATCGGGTGAGTGCTCCGCCAACGTACGAAATTTCTCTTCACTAGCATGCAGCAACGCCTCCGTACGCTTGCGCTCGGTCACATCATGGAGGAATCCATACCATCGAATTCCGCCATCCGGTTCAAGATCAGGTATGGAACGCCCTTCAATCCAGACGTCGCCCTTGCGCGGATGCTGCACTCGAAACTCATCGTGCCAAGGCTCCATCGTGTGAGCTGACTCGGCAATGGACGCCAGGTGTTTGGTAAGGTCGTCCGGATGTATCAATGGATGGATACAGGATGCGTCTTCCATGGCATCCTCACGGCTAAGGCCGATGATTTCCTCCAACTGATCCGACGCGCTCGACATGCTCACGTGTCCATTGGGTGACAGCAAGAATTCGCCTAGCACACCCGGTGCAATCTCTACCAGTTTCCTTAGTCTTAGCGCCAGTTCGCCGCGTTCCTGCAGCACCGCTTCGTGCTGCTTGCGTATGGTGATATCTCGCGCAATCCCGGCAACGCGACGAACACGTCCGCCAGTAATGCCCCGCACTGGAAGAAAATTCACATGGAAAGCATACGATCCGGCAGGCAAATCGAGTTCGACCTCTTCATCAATGCGCGCATCGACCTCCAGGCACCGCCGCAAGCTCGCAATCAGGCGATGAGCCTGTTCGCCGTTCATGAGTTGCTCCACATGCTTCCCAACGATCTCGTCTCGAGACTGTTCCATCAGCCTTTCGACCGCCGGATTGACTTCGATAAAACGGAACGTCGAATCCGCTGTAACTTCCAGCAAAAAGAGCGCGTCGGACACATTGTCGAAGATTTCCCGGTAGCGCTGTTCGCTTGCACGCAGCGCCATCTCGGCCGCCTTGCGCGCGCCAATGTCGAACATGACGCCATGCCACAGGACACCGCCGTCCGGCTCTCGCTCCGGCATGGAGCGAGACTCTATCCAGAGCTCGCCCCTTAGTGGGTTGAGCACCCGAAATTCAACGTTGAAAAAGCTGAGTTCGAGAGCGGATTTCCCGATAGCCTCCTCAATGGATAGCCGGTCGTCCGGATGAGCCATTGCGTGGAGCGGTGCCATATCGTTTGCGACGTCGTCCGGGTCCAGATCATAAATTTCTCGGATCCCGTCACTGGCAAACGGAAAACTGAAGAGCCCGTCGGAAGACATGCGAAAGGTGTAGAGAAATCCAGGAATATTTCCTGCGAGGCGATGCAAGCGCCCCTCCGATTTGCCTTGTCCTTCTTCGCATGTCTTCTTCCAGCCAGCGACTTCCTCTTTTAGCCGCCGATTTCGTTCGAGCAGATCCGCAGCGTGTTCAACCAGTTGAGGTTCCATATCTTCCTGATAGTCGCGTAGCGGATCGGCTTGTTCTCGTGTATGAATGTCGGTTCGAATGGCAGGCGGTATCGGGTTCGTATCGATACCCGGAGCACTGCCGTCGGTCGGCAATGGTTTATTCATGTAGTTGGCCCCTCACCGAAAGTGCAGCCATCCCGTCTCGCCTCAGTAAAATTATCATTGAGATCATCACACCTTGTGGAATTGGCGCTAACCACCAAGTCGAGGTGCGATATCAGACACAAGCAGACTCTTGCCGCTGATCAATTTTCCGCACTAACCCGCCTCCTCGCATTCAGGAGGTACTGTATTTTTTGTCAGCAAATACCTATATAGGTTAAGGGTACCCCTACACCAGACTTGCTGATCGCGGTTCTGGGCCAATGCCGGGTTGCTGCTTTCAGGGCACTGTCACGTTGAATTGCCAACGAGGCAATATTGGTTAGAGTGCACTCTTGCTCAGAAACCGGATGGATCTCGGGTGAGCTCGGTGAAGCGATGTCACGCCACGAAGCGCGCGGCGAGCGGTTTTTGATAGAGCGAGGCGCGCAGCAGATGTCGCTTGAATTCAAAGTGTTGTCGGATCGGACCGATGCTCGACAGGAATGCTTGCGTACGTTTAGGATCGCGGAAGCTGCGCATCCTACGCTCGCGTTCACGCATGGGCTGATGGCTATTTTCGGCCCGATTGTTTACCCGGGCACCCGCTTAAGCGCAGACGTCTTTGGCGTTGGCCAGTTCGTTGATCTCGGCCTTCGCCGCCGGATGCCTACGGGGTTGGTCAGTCATGATCTTGCGCGCCTTGGTGATCGACTGCTCGCTATAAGGTCCTGTTGCGCAAAGGCGTTGAGGTAAAGTTCGATTTATAAAATCTCTGAAGTTTGAGATGAGAAAGATGCTGCGAAAGGTCAGGCCGGCGGGCTTGACGAAGGTTTTGAAACGACTGCACTATCCGTTTGACGTGATTTTATTGTGCGTTCGCTGGTATGTGGGGTACTCGCTGAGTCTGCTGAATCTTGAAGAGATGATAGCTGAGCGTGGCTTCGAGGTTGATCATTCAACCGCGCACCGCTGGGTGATTAAGCTTGTGCCGTTGTTACAAAAAAACATTCCGCAGGCACAAGCGGCCGGTGCGCAAGGGCTGGCGGATGGACGAACCGTATGTCCGGGTCGAAGGCCCGTGGAGATATCTCTACCGGCGGGCGACAAGGCGGGTAAAGCCATTTTTCCTGTTCAGAGACAAGCGGGACAAGGTGGCACCACGGCGCTTCTTTCCAAAGTCGATCGCTCAGAATGGTGTGCCTGAGACGGTAACCGTCGATAAACTCGGCTCTAATCTGGCCACGCTGCACGCGGTGAATGCCGAGCGGGAGACGCCCATCACGATTCGTCAAGTCAAGTACCTGCATAACATGGTCGAGCAGGACCATCGGGCGATCAAACGTATTACCCGCCCGATGCTGAGCTTCAAGGATTTTCGTTGCGCCCGCATCACCCTGTCCGGCATGAGGAATTAACTATGATCAGAAATGGGAAGATGAAAACCGAGAATGGAACCGATCCGTCCGCTGGCGGGCAGTTTTATTCGATGATTATCTTAGCCATCCTTGTCATTTTGTGTCGGCTCATCAAGATGGCCTATCGCCGCGGAACCCTCGACAATGCTTGAACAAAAACGTACAAAGCGCTTCATCAACGGTGTATTGTCGTGATACGACTCTCTGCCGCCTGCGCGGGATCATCCTTTAGATTTTTGTGACTACGACCGGAACTGTGCGTAAGGTACTTTTATTCTGCTTACTTGTCACGGCCTTAGCTGGGTCGGTGTCAACCGCTATGGCGACCACAATCGGGGTTGTCTTGCCTGGATATTCGCTTGTCTTCTATCAGGTGATGATCAAGGGAATCGAAGGGGCCGCCAACGATCATCATGTTCAGCTCCTGATCCGCAGTCCTTCCGACGGGGCATCGCTCGATACGTCCAATCTCCAGTTGCGAATGATCGACTACCTGGTGCGGCAAGGCGTGGCCGGCATCGTATTGGCACCCGAACCCCTGCAAGGGGAAAAACCGGTTTCGATCGCGGTCCCCATCGTTCTGGTCGATCGAGACAGTGCTGACTACAAGGGCGTTGCGACCGTCTATACCGACAATTTCGACGCTGGCAGACGAGCCGCGCTCAGTCTTGCGCCGGTCTTGGGAAAGGGCTCAAGAGTCGCAGTCTTGCGGCTTGCACCGAACATCTCTTCCACGACCGACCGCGAAAACGGATTCATGAGCGTGGCTCGGAAATCGGGTTGGGACGTGGTTATCGATACTTACGTCGGCTATCGTCCGCGAGACGCCAAGGAGGCGATCGCCAAGGCGCTCAATGACTATGCCGGTCATCTGGATGCCGTCTTTGCACCGGCCGAGCCGGTCGCCTACGGTGCGATGCAAGTCATCGAAGCAAGGCCTGACGGCGACCGCCCGCGACTGGTCGTGTTTGACTGGCGCCCGGAATTTATGGATGCGCTCAAACATGGCAAGATATATGCCGACTTGGTACAAGATCCTTACCGGATGGGGTATGAGGCAATAGAAACATTGCTTGCGGCCTTGCAAGGTCATCCGCCTCACACGAAGATATTCGTCGACGTAGTGACGGTGACGCCAGCCAATCTCAACGACCCGGCGATCCACGCTTTACTTCAGCGCTACGGCCAATAAGTCATTTGCCGTGTGCAAAGATTCAGACGCTTATCTGTCTGCACGACCGTGGTTCGATGCTCTGCGAGTCGAAGGCGCGGCTTGGTCAAGTTGGCGCGCATAGACCACCTATGAAACTTAAGAGTAGTCATCCTAATCAAATCACTTTATCGGCCGCACCAGCAATAGTCCACGAGCGGTGCGATCACGTCGCAGTGCCGGCTCGCAAAGCATGCCGCAAAGATGTGCAACTTTAAGCGCCACGCAGATGGTTAATAGGTTGGCCGCACGTTCTGCTACAGGGGAAATTCCGTTGAGAGCATCAGCCAGAATTGCCGGTCGGCACTGTCAGCTTATGCCGCCGTCCTTGTCGCCTCGCTGGCTTGCGCTTGCGCAGCCTCAAGGATCCGCAGCGCCAACAAACCCGCGGCTGGCTGGCGGCTATGGGCAGGACGCTCGACCAAACCAACTTCCCTGAAGAATGTGGCCTCCCCAAGACTCAACGCTACAACTCCGTCCGGCAGCGACAACGCAGCTGTAGATGGAAGTAGCGCCACTCCCGCGCCACGCCGAACGAGTTGAACAATCCCTTGAAGTTCATCAAGCTCGATGGCTTCTTTCACAGAGATTTTTGAGCGGCGCAGAAATTGATCGACTAGCCTGCCGTCGAAGGAGTTTCGATCGTAGCGGATGAACGGCTCCGCTTCCAGCAGCTCTCGCCACGTGAAGCGTTGATGCGTCTCGGGTGCCAGTAAAAAGAAGGGCTCAGATAACAGCAATCTCCAATGCAGGTCTGCGGGGAGCGTGAACCGGGGTTTGATAATCACCGCCATGTCCACCTCTCCGGAATCCACCTGTCCGAGCAAATTCAAAGAAACTCCCGGAACCAGCCGCACACGACATTCCGGATTCTCAGAACGGAAGATCGCGAGTGCATCCGCCAGAAAAGACGCCTGCGCCGAGGAGATGGCACCAACCCTGATCAAACCGGCACGGGAGCTGGCCGCGTTACGGCCAAGCTTCGCATAGGCAGCCATGATTTCGTCCGCCACGGCAAGCGCTTCGTGGCCAGCCGAATTCAATACGGCAGACCGGCCGCTCCGATCAAACAACGCGAGACCAAGCTCCTCCTCGAGCCTATGGATTTGCGCACTGACGGCAGATTGCGTTAGCCCGATGTTGGCGCCCGCTCTACCGAACGAGCCGTGGCGTACCACGGCCAAGAAGGTCTGAAGTTCTCGAAGCATCGCGATTGATCAAAAAAAGTGTTCACAAGGGCAAAAACATATCGTTTATGGTGGTTTATTTTTCGCCATAGACTACTCCTACCGTTTCACTTTGAGAAGCGAGGAAGATTTCAAGAGATGTATCTCGTGGCTCCTTGGAATTTTTAAGCATTCGCATAAACCTCAAGGGTCTGTACCAAGTGTCGCCTGTCAACCGCATTGCGGCGCTTACGCCTTCGGCCCTGCACTGCCGAGCTAGATTTTCGAGTCGAGACCAACGTAAAGAGGAGTATTAACCATGTTTAAGAACCTTAAGATGTTCGCAGGGGTTGCTTTTCTGGCAATCGCTTGCAACGCCATGGCCGAAGACCTTGGCCCCACCCTGCAGAAGATCAAGGACACTGGAGTCATTTCACTTGGCGTGAGATATGACTCGCCCCCATTCAACTACAACCTCGGTGGCAATCAACAAGCAGGATATTCCTACGACATCAGCACGAAGATTGTTGATGCCATCAAGCAGCAACTGAATATTCCGACGTTGCAGGTCAAGGAACTGAGCGTGACTTCTCAGAACCGCATTCCCCTGCTGATGAACGGCACGACCGATCTCGAGTGCGGTACGACTACCAACAACCTGGAGCGTCAGAAGCAGGTGGCATTTTCGACCACAATCTTCATCATCGGCACTCGCCTGCTTGTAAAGAAGGACAGCGGAATTAAGGAGTGGTCAGACCTTAAGGACCGCAACGTAGTTGCCGCAGCGGGGTCGACCGGGGAGCGCCTGCTGCGTGGCATGAACGACAAGGAAAAGCTCGGAATGAATATCATTGGTGCCAAAGATGTCGGGGAGGCATTCCTGATGTTGGAATCTGGCCGCGCAGCCGGCTACATGGACGATGACGCAATCTTGTACGCTGAGCGGGCAAAGGCGAGATCGCCGCAGGACTGGATGGTAGTGGCCAAGCCTTTCACCCGCGAAGCTTATGGCTGCATGCTCCGAAAGGACGACGCGCCGTTCAAGAAGCTGGTGGACAACGTTATTTCCAAAATGATGACGGATGGTTCGATCAACAAGCTCTATACCAAGTGGTTCACGCAGCCAATTCCGCCGCGAGGATTCAACGTTGATTTCCCGATGTCTTCCGATATGAAGACTCTTATCGCCGCCCCGAACGATAAGGCGCTTGACGAGTAGTGCCTGTTATCGAACGTCGACGACCGGAAGGCAGTCGCCTTTCGGCGCGGCGATGATAGAGACGCACGAATCCGTGACACAAATCGGCGCGCAGGCGTGTGGCCATATCGAATGACCAGAACGAAGCGCAAGATCCACGCTTTACATTTAGCGAACGTCGAAAGACTGCGGGCTAACCAGAAGAACTGCTCGGTCGGGAAGCGTTCATACGGATACCATGCCTTACCTATTCCATTGGGGCGTATTTCTTGAACAGGCCTCTTCCAGCGAGACGTACCTTGACTGGATAGTATCCGGACTGAAGGTAACCATCGCGGTTGGGTTGTCTTCCTGGATCATTGCTCTTTTGATTGGCTCTGTTCTCGGGGTGATGCGCACATCGCAAAACAAATGGGCATCCGGGTTCGCCGGCGCGTACGTCGAGCTCTTCCGGAATATTCCATTGCTGGTGCAACTGTTCATATGGTATTTCGTCGTCCCGGAATTGCTGCCAGGGGGAGATGCATTTAAAAAGATGAGTCCTGTCACTCAGCAATTCCTGGCCGGCGTCATCTGTTTGGGAACATTCACGGCCGCGCGGATTTGCGAGCAGGTGCGTTCCGGCATCGCCAGTCTGTCGCGCGGCCAAAGAAACGCGAGCCTCGCTCTTGGCCTGACTTCTTCACAGTCATACCGTTACGTAATCCTGCCAATGGCATTCCGTATTATCGTGCCGCCGCTCACAACCGAGTTCGTCAACGTATTTCAGAATTCCGCGGTCGCGTCAACTATCGGCCTTTTGGATCTGGCCGGCCAAGGACGCCAGTTGGTCGATTACACGGCTCGTCCCTATGAGTCGTTCATAGCGGTAACGCTGTTGTACTGCCTCCTCAACGTGGCTGTCATGATGCTGATGCGCTGGATCGAACGACGCGTCCGGGTTCCCGGTTTCATCGGCAGCAAATAAGAGATCAACATGGCCTACGAATTCGATTTCAGCTTGATCAATCCCGCCAACATGAAAGTGCTTGGTGAAGGCATGGTGGTGTCCCTCGAGATCACATTAACGGGGGTACTCGTCGGTATTGTATGGGGCTCCATTCTTGCGATGATGCGCCTGTCTTCCGTTCGCCCGTTGAGCTGGTTTGCAGAGGCGTACGTGACCGTCTGCCGCTCCATTCCGTTAGTGATGGTATTGCTGTGGTTCTTTTTGATCGTCCCGCAGTTGCTGCAGAAGACATTCAACCTGTCGGCTGCGACGGATCTACGAATGACGTCCTCGCTGATCGCTTTCTCGCTGTTCGAGGCGGCGTACTGCTCCGAGATCATTCGCGCGGGTATTCAGGGCGTTTCACGCGGCCAGCTATTTGCCGCGCAAGCGCTCGGAATGCACTATGGACAAGTCATGCATTTGGTGATCCTGCCGCAGGCTTTTCGCAACATGCTGCCGCTTCTACTGATGCAAGGGATCATCCTGTTCCAGGACACGTCTCTCGTCTACGTGAGTGCGCTGGCAGACTTCTTCGGCCGAGCCTACGACATAGGTGAGCGCGACGGACGCACGGTGGACATGCTGCTGTTCGCCGGCCTCGTCTATTTCGTGATTTGTTTCTTCGCTTCCCGTGTGGTCAAGCGTCTTCATAAAAAGGCTTTCATATGATCGAGATAAACAACGTATCCAAGGCTTACGGCGCATTCCAGGTGCTCACGGATTGCACCACGCAGGTCGCCAAGGGCGAGGTAGTTGTCGTATGCGGCCCGTCTGGATCAGGCAAATCCACGCTGATCAAGACCATCAATGGTTTGGAGCCGATACAAAAAGGTGAAATATTGGTGAACGGGACAAACGTATGTAATCCGAAGACCAATCTTTCCAAGCTGCGTTCAAAGGTAGGAATGGTGTTTCAGCACTTCGAGTTGTTTCCGCACCTGACGATCACCGAGAATCTCACGCTTGGGCAGATCAAGGTGCTGGGTCGCAGCAAGGACGAGGCGACCGACAAGGGGCTGAAGCTGCTTGAGCGTGTCGGCCTCAAGACGCAGGCGGACAAGCACCCGGGTCAGCTGTCGGGCGGTCAGCAGCAGCGCGTTGCGATCGCGCGGGCGCTGTCGATGGACCCGGTGGCCATGCTGTTCGACGAACCGACGTCGGCGCTCGATCCCGAGATGATCAACGAGGTACTCGATGTGATGGTCGAACTTGCGCGGGAAGGAATGACGATGATGTGCGTGACCCACGAGATGGGTTTCGCGAAGAAAGTTGCACACCGCGTGATCTTCATGGATGAAGGCAGGATATTGGAAGACACGCCGAAGGACGAATTCTTCGGCAACGTTGATCAACGGACGGATCGTGCGAAACAGTTCCTTTCGAGGATTCTTCACCACTAAGCTGGTTTTCGACGGGCGTGCCGCAGTTCGATCCATAGAAATAATTGTTGAGTGGCACGGATATATATTGTTTTTCTTTCGAATGATCTGCCACTACTATGAAGATCACATAGCATTTTATTTAGGAAAACATATTTTCTTTTCCAGGCCGGATGAATGAGCGGCATGACCGTATCCATTCATTCAATCCTGGTTACTCAATCTGGTTCACACTACGAAGCCGATCGCCCATGCTATCCCACCTCCTTAGTGCGGTGAAACCTTCACCGACGCTTTCCATTACCAAGCGCGCAGCCGACATGCGTCGAAGAGGAATTGACGTTGTCAGCCTTTCTCAGGGAGAGTCGGACTTCCCTACGCCAGAACATATCTGTGAGGCAGCGAAACGCGCAATTGACTCTGGTGCCACGCGCTACACCGATGTTGATGGCACCCTCGAGTTGAAGGAAGCCATAGTTCGAAAGTTTTGGCGCGACAACAACCTTTCGTACGATGTCAGCGAAATCAGTGTAGGCACCGGTGGCAAGCAGGTCATCTTCAACGCGCTATTTGCGTCGGTTAATCCTGGCGATGAGGTCATCATCCCGGCGCCGTATTATGTCTCGTATCCCGACATGGTTCGTTTGACCGGCGCTGTGCCTATTGAAGTCAAGTGCGACGAAGCACAGGGTTTCAAGATTACCGCACAGCAGCTTCGCGAAGCGATTACACCTCGCACCAAGTGGTTGATACTCAACTCCCCGGGCAACCCCACGGGAGCCGGCTATTCCCGCGCGGAGCTGAACGCCTTGGCGGTAGAGCTCGTCAGGCATCCGCACGTGCTGGTGATGACGGACGACATCTACGAACACATTCGTTATGACGGCTGGCAGTTCACGACTATTGGCTCAGAGGCGCCCGAGTTGCGGGAGCGGATTCTCACCGTCAATGGCATGTCAAAGGCTTACTCAATGACAGGATGGCGGATCGGCTACGCCGGTGGTCCAAGGTCACTTATAGAAGCGATGGCGACTGTCCAGTCACAAAGCACCAGCAATCCCTGCTCTGTCTCTCAAGCTGCCTCCCAGGTCGCATTGGACAGCCCGATGGATTTCATCACCGAACGCAATCACGCTTTTCAACGCAGGCGTGACACTGCGTTGACCAAGTTCAACGCGATCGACGGCCTTCGCTGCAGACGTCCGGAGGGTGCGTTCTATCTCTTTCCTTCCTGCGAAGGACTGCTCGGCAGGGCTACGCCTGAGGGCAAAGTTCTGCAAAACGATCTCGACCTTTGCCAATACCTGTTTGAGCACGCGCACGTTGCAGTCGTGCCCGGAAGCGCGTTCGGCGTAGATGGACACTTCCGGATTTCGTTTGCTACGTCAGACGAGCGTCTGGCGCTGGGATGTGATCGAATCAGTGAAGCCTGCGCCCGACTGGTGTAAACATCCGGCAGGCGCACACCCCGCATGCGGGTGAAATCCGACCTGATTGTCACGCGCTTCCGCATCTATCCAACGCATCTATTTAACATTAGTGAGTACTCCATGGATTTAGGTATCAAGAACCGCGTTGCGCTTGTCATGTCGGCCGGAGGTGGACTAGGTTCAGCCATTGCGTTGGCGCTCGCTCGCGAAGGCGCGACGGTTGCGGTATCGGACCAGAACCGGGAAGCGCTGGAAAACACCGTGTCGCGCATCCGCGCGGCCGGTGGAGAGGCCTATGGTGTCCAGGCTGACCTGGCCAATCTCGAAAGCATCACGGCCTTGGTGGCAGATGTCAGGAGCATGCTGGGCAATCCGCAAATCCTGATCAACAATTCGGGCGGACCGCCCCCTTCGCCGGCTACAGGCGTGGCGCCCGAGCAGTGGCGAAACCAGTTTGATTCAATGGTCCTCTCATTGATGCATCTCACGGACCTCTTGTTGCCGGCGATGAAACAAAAAGGTTGGGGCCGCATCGTGACGAGTACCTCATCTGGCGTAGTCGCCCCCATACCCAACCTCGGTATGTCCAATGCGTTGCGCCTCGCCTTGGTGGGCTGGTCAAAGACCCTGGCCAATGAGGTCGCGGCCGACGGCATCTGCGTCAATGTTGTTCTGCCAGGACGAATTGCTACGGACCGTATCCGTTCACTGGACGAGGCGCGTGCAAGCCGCGAAGGCAAGACCTACGAGGAAGTCGTAGCCGCGAGCACGGCGTCCATACCGGTGCGTCGCTACGGCAAGCCCGAAGAATATGCCGATGCCGTGGCATTCCTCGCCAGCGAACGCGCGGCTTTCATTACAGGCTCCGTTGTGCGCGTTGACGGCGGCATGATCCCCAGCATTTAAACAAATTTTTCAAGGAACAGATGATGGAAACAATTCCTTTAGTGCGAAGCGCTGCGGATCGCGAGGCCATTCGCCAGCGATTCCTCTTAGTTGACACGTCCAACGTCGCAGACGTGCTTGATACGCTCGGTTTGTTCCACCAGGGACTCTCGTCGGTCCTTACCCCCTATCCTGCCTCCTGCGGCAAGCTGGCAGGCTGGGCATACACAATTCGCGGCCAGATGTCGCCTTATGAACTCGGAGGCGACCCGGACAAGATGCAAGCCTGCGCAGGGGTATCGGCAGGCGATGTCACGGTCTGGAGCGGCGACGGGGAAGGTGTCTGCTATTTTGGCGAGCTGATCGCCATTGGAATGAAAGAGCGAGGCTGCGTAGGGTCGTTAGTCGACGGCGGCATTCGCGACATTCGCTGGATTGCCGAGCAAAATTTTCCGGTGTTCGCACGCTATCGCACTCCGGTGCAGTCCATTGCGCGCTGGAAGGTGAATGGCTGGCAAGTGCCGGTCAGCGTCCGTGGCGCCACTTCACAGTGGGTACAGGTGCGCCCCGGCGACTTCATGCTCGGCGATGAAGATGGTGTCCTGGTCATTCCGAACGAAGTGGTGGATACCGTGCTGGTTGAAGCAGAACGCCTGACCGATCAGGAACGCAGTATTCGTGCGGAACTGCAACAAGGCCTCAGTCTGGCTGAGGCGCTGGCTAAGTACGGACACGTCTGATCGGATGTTCCGCCCCGCTCACTGACGGGGCGTTTCATGCGCACCGCAAGTCATTTGCCTCTCACGAGTGCGCTAGAGAAAGGAGCGAGACAAGTCTTGCACCCAACTCGATCGCTAAGCGTCGAATTTCGCCATGGCGCTCGATGGGCCATGCGCCCTCCTTCCTTTCCAGCGTTGTGAATTACCGCGGCAGGTTTTAGCCGACTGCCGTCGCTCCGAAAATCGGCGCTCCTGAGCGGGCTCGCCAAAATCCCATACCGTCAGGCAGCTTTACGAAAGCGCTATGCCTGAAGATGTCCTCGTCTCAAGGAGCCCTTTGCGCCGTTTTGCGTTCATACGCCGCGGGTTTTCCCCCTATGAGGTTTCTTCAAGCCGATCGTCGTTTTTTTCGCTTTTATGGCTTCGCGCGAACCGCGAGACTGTAGTCAGGTCGCCTACTTCATGTCCGTTATCCATCGCGATATCGCTAGGCTGGATTTTCCCTGAGACACTTCTGCTAGCGGCCCCACTATGAAACCTATCAACGAACTGGATAAGCCTGCCAGAACCCAAACCTCATTCAACACGTGGTTGATATGCGCGGTGTGCTTCTGCGTTATGGCCGTCGATGGGTTTGATACCGCAGCCATCGCTTACGTGGCGCCTTCACTTACGAGACTGTGGCACCTGAACCATGCCGCGATGACTCCCGCATTCGTGGCGACGAGCGCAGGGGCCGTCCTTGGTTATCTCGCCAGCGGGGCGATTGTACGAACGATATCGCGTCGGACGGTGATTGTGCTGGCAATGCTGTCGTTCGGAGGATTCTCCCTGCTCACGGTTATTTCGTCCGGGATAGCAGCCATTTCTGTTATTCGCTTTCTAACGACTGTCTGCCTCGGCATGGTCGTCCCGGCCGCCATTTCGATTGCAGCGGACAGTGCGCCCGATCATGCACGCGCGTCCGCCACGATCGTCGCGACGACGGGCCTGTCCGTCGGAGCTGCCCTCGGCGGCCTCGTATCCCCAAAGCTGATAGCCGGGTACGGCTGGGAGGCCGTGTTTATCGCCGGAGGAGTCATTCCTGTCTTGCTCCTTCCGCTCGTCTGGTATGTGCTATCGAGAAACCGGGAACAGACCGGGACAACCGATGTCGCGCATCGCACGGCCGACAATTCATCGTGGGGCCAGGAGATCCAAAGCTTGTTTGCACCTCGCCTCTTGTGGGTGACCGTCACCGTCTGGTTGGTGGCGTTCTTTGGCTTCCTTGTTAACTATCTGTTCATCTTCTGGACGCCCATGTTGCTGCTTTCTTTCGGATTCTCGGTCTCGAGCGCGCCCTTGGGAGCGGCAGCGAGCGCACTTGGGGGAATCGCTGGAAATCTGCTTCTGTTCGCACTGGCACCACGCCTGGGGGTGCCACGGTCACTCATCGTTACTGTATCAATTGCGATGATTTGCATCGTTGGATTCCAGATCGGAGGGCTGGATCGGTGGGCGGTGCTTCTGCTCATCTCCGGTGTTGGAGTCGGAACGACAAGCGCTTGTGTCGGTCAATCGGTGCTTGCAACGATCCTCTATCCGGCGGCCCTCAGGACTACGAGTGTCGGCAATGCCGCGGCGATCGGACGAGTGGGAGCTATCATGGGACCGTCTGTTGGCGGCGTCCTGATCTCGCTCGGAACCAGCGCCCAGCGCATCGTGTTGCTGACCTGCATCCCGCTGTCTATCGTCGCGATCGTACTGCTGATTTCGCAGATGCGGATGTCAGGAAAAAGAACGACGCCAGAACTTGAGAGCTTCTGAATTGCTGCATCCTCGATTGCGCCCTGCTCTGCACTTCCGACAGACAAACGACGGTTAATCTCCTGCGAGAACGGCTAGCCGCTTCAGTTCAGTCCGCAGCCGTTCGCTACGGCCAACGACTCCTGGCAACAAAGACTACCTCTCCCCAGCAAGCTTGAACGCGGACATCGCCGCGTTCAAGCTTGGTCGCCCACTCATTGAGCGAATGCGCTGCCGCCGCAGCTAGCTCCAAGAGAGAGCAGCACGGTGCTGCATGGCTTCATCCATCTCAGTCACCACCCGATTGATCACCTCAATGCCTTCGCTTCGCTGTTCGGACGCACGATCGATTTCTTCAATCATGTCAGAGACCTGCTTGATAGCCAGTTCGATCTTTGCCATGACGCTTTCCGTCCTTCTCATGATGACGGCGCTGATGGGTTGCGATCGCATCCGCGATGCCTTCGTGTCCAAGTTCATCGGCTTGCCGAAAAGCATGTGAATCAATTGCAAGGATGGCCGAAATAATTGCGAAAGCTGATTTCTCCATTCCACAGGTCGCCAGCAAAAAAATTATTCCCCTGTGTAACCGAACATCCGGTGACCACGAATTACATCACGTACCCACCACGGGTACCTTCTATCTCAACTACTGGAGAAATTCAATGTCATCAAAGACCACGGTTAGTGCCACCCTGCTCGCTGGCGTTGTCGCGAGCTTGCTCGCATCGGTTGCCCACGCAGCACCGCTCACGCCGGCCGAAGGAGCCGCTGCTGTTGCCGCTCACAAGGAGAAGTGCTACGGCGTCGCCCTGAAGGGACAAAACGACTGCGCAGCCGGTCCCGGCACCACGTGTCAGGGCACTTCAGCGATGGATTTCCAGGGTAACTCGTGGAAGTTCGTTCAAGGTGGCACCTGCGCGAGTATCGCAGTGCCGGGTGGTAGCCACGGCTCCCTCACCCCGCTGAAGTCCTAATCCGGCGAACGACAAGAGCAAGGGGCGGCCATGGACAATTCCACGAAGACAACGGCAGTTGGTGAACCAGGCCGCCCCCTTTACGCCACACCCGGCGCCCAGGGGCTCGCTGGTACCAGTTTCAAGCATGAGCACTTGTCCGCAATTCTGGCGGACGGGCTGAACGACGGATTCTTCGAGGTCCATGCGGAAAACTATATGGGTGCCGGCGGCCCGCCACATCGGGCGCTTGCGGCCATCAGCGAGCGCTATCCGCTCTCCATTCACGGCGTGTGTATGTCGATCGGCGGGCCGGGAGCACTCGATGTGACTCATCTCGCGCGCTTCCGCGATCTGGTCGCACGCTACGAGCCCACGCTAGTGTCCGAGCATCTGGCGTGGTCTTCACACGGCGGGAAATTCTTCAACGACCTCCTGCCATTGCCATACACGAAAGACACGCTCGATAACGTGTGCGAACACATCGACCAGGTCCAGGAGGCGATCAAGCGCCCGATCCTTCTCGAGAATCCGTCGACCTATGTTGCATTCGCTTCCTCGACAATGAGCGAAACCGACTTCATCCGGGCGGTCTCGCAACGGACCGGATGCGGTCTGTTGATGGACATTAATAACGTTTTTGTTTCGGCAAACAATCACGGTTTTTCGGCCTCAGCGTACCTTGCCGATTTCCCGCTTGAGCGGGTGGGTGAGATACACCTGGCCGGACATAGCGAGCAACTGGACGACGAGGACGAACTGCTGCTCATAGACAGCCATGACCGTGCCATCGCCGATTCCGTCTGGACGCTCTACAGGGATGTCATATCGCGTATTGGACCGCGGCCAACGTTGATCGAATGGGATAGCAACCTTCCCGACTGGTCCGTGTTGCGGGCTCAGGCACAGATGGCCCGGCGGATCATGGCAGAACACGGGATCGCGCTCGCCGGGGAGCTCAGCCATGAGGTCTGAAAATCGCCCGTGCGCGTACGCCGCAGCGTTTGCACCGGGTCTGACGGACCCAGCGATCGTGGCACAGGAGGACGTGGTCGCCACGTCGGGGAAGGGCGTGATCAAACGGTATAACGTTTATCGCAATAACGTCACGGTCAGCTTGATCGACGCGCTCGCTGCTATCTATCCTGCGGTCCAGCGCATCACCGGCGTTGAATTCTTTCGGGCGATGGCCCGTTTCCACGTGCGCGCGACGCCTCCTGCTTCTCCGTTGTTGTTCGAGTATGGGCGGGATTTTCCCGCGTTCATCGAGTCCTACGAATATTCCCGCGACATGCCTTGGCTGGCCGATACGGCGCGCATCGAGCGAGCGTGGCTGGATGCCTATCACGCTGCCGACCTGGCCGTGCTTGCTACCGAAGCGTTGGGAAGCATTGAGCCAGCGTCGCTGGCCAGCGTGTGTTTCAATCCGCACCCTGCCGCGCAGATCGTGCGATCACCCTATCCGGCCGTCGCAATCTTTGCGATGAACAGGACCGATGGCCCTGTTTCTCCGCTCTGCTCAAGTGAACCGGAAGATGCACTTGTGACGCGACCGGGCCAGGAAGTGGTGGTATCGCGTCTGCCAGCCGGTGGTGCCACATTCCTCCTCAATCTTCTCGAGGGTGCATCGCTGGGTGAAGCAGTCGAGGCCGCATTTCAAGAAACCCCTTCCTTCGATCTCCAGGCCAACCTGGCAGGGATGATCTCAGCCGGCGTGTTTACCGCCGTTCAACATGGAGATTGATCAAGATGTCGGACCAACAAGACTTGAAACTGCCCTTTCCGGACATAGTGATATCAACGATTGGCTCGGCGAAACGACTGATCCAGCGGCTCGCGCAACCGTGGCTTGTTCAACTGGTGGTGCGGCTTGCTTTGGCCGTGCCGTTCTGGAAATCGGGCATTCTCAAATGGCACGGATTCCTTCAACTTAACGATACGGCGATCGACCTGTTCACGCAGGAGTTCCAGCTACACCTGCCGGGTGGTCCATATCCGTTTCCCCACCCAGCTGTTTTTGCATTTCTGTCGGGCTGCGGTGAGGTGACGTTCCCGGTGCTGCTCGTGCTTGGCCTTGGGACCCGGTTCGCCGCAACCGGCATCATCCTGATGACGTGCATTATCGAACTGACGGTGCCGCAGGGCTGGCCCATCCACCTGACCTGGGTAGCAATGGCACTGGGAATTGCGGCATGGGGTCCAGGTTTGATATCCATAGACTATCTGCTTGGTGACCGGTCGTTCAGGTCCTGATCAGGTGAATACATCTGACGGGGCGAGCGATGTGGTTATCCAGGTGCGTCAGGTTCAGAAGGTTGTCCGTTCGGAACGGCAAACAGAGGCGAAATGAAAACGGGAGATCTGATCTTTCGGCTAACTAATGACCTGGTGCCCGTCGAGTCCAATGCTGTTTCGAAGAGACTCAATCGGGCGTTAATAGTTGGCGTTACCGCCAGCACGGCGTTGTTGGTTGTGCTCTACGGCATTCGAAGCGATATGCCCGAACTGATACTGACGACGATGTTCTGGGTACGACTAGCGTTTCCGCTGGCTACGATTGCAACCGCAATGAAACTCGCTGAACGTCTTGGTCGTCCCGGCGCACCGCTTAAGCTTGCATGGTTCGCAGTCACGTTGCCCTTCATCAGCATGTTGCTCGCGGCCGCGTTTATTTTTCTCTCGACACCGCTAGGCTATCGCCTGCAACTGATAGTGGGTACAACATGGCGGGTCACCACAGCGAATGTCGTTCTGCTGTCTCTGCCATCACTTGCCGCCGTGATGCGCGCCATGAAGGGACTCGCCCCCACCCGCCTTATGCTGGCTGGCACAGGTGCTGGACTGCTCGCTGGTGCACAGGGCCTGCTCGTGTACTCCCTTTACTGTTCAGAGATGTCGGTGCCGTTCTGGGGTGTCTGGTATGTACTGGCGATTGTCATAACCGCCGGGATAGGTGCTGCACTTGCTCCGATCTACTTGCGGTGGTAATGCGCCCTGAAAGCGGGAGGCAGCATCATGCCGTAGAGGAGCGGGTTTGCTGATCCATAGGACTTGTACA
>Ga0105856_1000268_pt1 | contig 27825 bp, 21 predicted proteins | sample OrgsoiDNA_201060_FD_89681 | JGI IMG/M metagenome (GOLD analysis project Ga0105856, IMG submission 89681) | Permafrost soil microbial communities from the Arctic, to analyse light accelerated degradation of dissolved organic matter (DOM) -... | ecosystem: Environmental > Terrestrial > Soil >...
AAGTGTTATGTGGCATATATCCTTTCGGGACCTTTGACGGCGAAATTTATTTCTCCGGCGACAAACCGATAGCAAAAGGCATCCGCGAAACCGAGCAAAAGGGAATTGCAATTATCCACCAGGAACTGGCGCTGGTGAAACAGATGAGTGTGCTGGAGAACATGTTTCTCGGTAACGAGTGGGGACATTATGGCCTGCTCGATACCGACCAGATGTATTTGCGTTGCCGCAGGATGCTGGCGCAGGTCAAACTGGATATTGACCCCCATACGCTGGTTGGCGAACTGGGTCTTGGCCAGCGGCAACTGGTGGAGATCGCGAAAGCACTGAATAAGCAGGTCCGGTTATTGGTGCTTGATGAACCGACTGCATCGCTGACAGAAAGCGAAACGGAGATCCTGCTCGATATCATTCGCGACTTACGTCATCACGATATCGCCTGTATCTATATTTCTCACAAGCTTAACGAAGTAAGGGCAATTTCCGACAAGCTCTGTGTCATTCGTGATGGGCAGCATATTGCTACACGGGACGCGGCCGGGATCACCGAGCAGGAGATCATCGCCATGATGGTCGGACGTGAACTGACGGAACTGTTTCCACCCCGGCATCGCCGTTCTGGCGAAGAAGTATTGCGCGTCGCCCACCTCAGCGCCTGGCATCCGGTTAACCGTCATATCAAACGGGTCGACGATATCAGTTTTTCTCTGCACGCTGGCGAAGTGCTGGGTGTTGCGGGGTTAGTTGGCGCCGGGCGGACCGAAGCTATGGAGTGTCTTTTTGGTGTTTATCCCGGCCGTTGGGAGGGGGAGGTATGGCTGGCAGGCAAGCGGGTGGTGATCACCTCTTGTCGTGAAGCGATGCGTATGGGACTGGCGATGGTACCCGAGGATCGCAAACGTGACGGCATTGTTCCCGTGATGGCTCTGGGCAGCAATATTACGCTGGCTGCATTGGGGGATTTTACCGCCGGTGGCGTGATCGATGATGCCCGTGAACAGCAAACGATCAGCCAGTCAGTTTCACAGCTCAAAATTAAAACGTCTTCACCGGCGCTGGCTATCGGCCGTCTGAGTGGCGGGAATCAACAGAAGGCTATTCTGGCTCGCTGTTTACTGCTAAACCCCAAAATCCTCATTTTGGATGAACCCACGCGCGGCATCGACGTCGGTGCGAAACATGAAATCTACAAACTCATAAGCAAGTTAGCCGTGCAGGGCATGGCCATCATCGTTATTTCCTCGGAGCTGCCGGAAGTGCTGGGGCTGAGCGATCGTGTTCTGGTCATGCACCAGGGGCGGCTCAAAGCCTGTCTGACCAATGATAATTTAACGCAACAGCAGGTCATGGAAGCCGCATTAAGGAGTGAAACCTATGTCTAAATTACACCCTTCTGGTGAAGTGTCCGTTACCGCAGATTCCGCGAACGGCACCTCTCTGTTTTCATTGCAGAAGCTGAAAACGATTAATCTCCAGGTCTACGTCATGCTGGCTGCCATTGCGGTGATCATTGTGTTCTTCTCATTCACTACCGATGGCGCTTATATCAGCGCGCGCAATATCTCCAACCTTCTGCGCCAGACAGCCATCACCGGCATTTTGGCGGTCGGGATGGTGTTTGTGATTATCTCGGCAGAAATCGATCTCTCGGTCGGATCGATGATGGGGTTGCTCGGCGGCATCGCGGCAATTTTTGACGTCTGGTTGGGCTGGCCGTTGCCTCTGACTATTGCGGTGACGCTGTTACTGGGCCTGCTGCTGGGGGCGTGGAATGGCTGGTGGGTGGCTTATCGTAAAGTGCCGTCTTTCATTGTTACGCTGGCCGGGATGTTGGCATTTCGCGGCATTTTAATCGGTATCACCAGCGGAACCACTGTCGCACCAACTACGCCGCAAATGTCCCTGATTGGCCAAAGTTATCTGCCGGATGGCCTCGGCTTTGGCATCGGTGCTGTAGCGCTGGCACTGTTTATCGGCTGGCAATGGCGTCGGCGCAAACAGCGTGCAGCATTAGGGCTACCGCTGACACAGGTTAAAAGTGATGTCACCCGTCAGGCGCTGACTGCCATCATTGCATTGGGCGCCGTGCTGTTGCTCAATGAGTATCGTGGTGTGCCAACGCCAGTTCTGGTGCTGGTAGCCCTGATGCTAGGTGGCATGTTTATGGCTTCGCGCACCTCTTTCGGCCGTAGAATCTATGCCATCGGCGGCAATATCGACGCGGCGCGGTTATCGGGCGTGAACGTTGAGCGCAGTAAACTGACTGTTTTTGCTATTAACGGGCTGATGGTTGCTATCGCGGGGCTGATTCTTAGCTCCCGTTTGGGCGCCGGTTCACCTTCCGCAGGGAATATCGCCGAACTGGACGCGATTGCGGCCTGCGTCATCGGTGGGACCAGTCTGGCCGGTGGTGTGGGCAGCGTCGCCGGTGCGGTGATGGGAGCATTTATTATGGCGTCACTGGATAACGGCATGAGCATGCTTGATGTCCCGACGTTCTGGCAATATATCGTGAAAGGTGCAATTTTACTGCTGGCAGTGTGGATGGATTCTGCCACCAAACGGCGTGCCTGAAGCCGCTTTTCTGCCACTTGGAAGCCCTCTTCAGGAGATACTTGCTCAGCGTTCAACAGAGCGAGTTTTTACTGCAACACAGCGGGGTCTGTGATGTTGAGCTACTTCTTATGAGCTGTGGTAAGGACTACCCGGCTTATTTTTGCGTAAATTACCGTTGAGAAACAGGCATGTTTGAAAAGCGTTATCGCATCACGTTGTTATTTAATGCCAATAAAGTCTACGACCGTCAGGTCGTTGAAGGCGTCGGTGAATACTTGCAGGCGTCTCAGAGCGACTGGGACATTTTTATTGAAGAAGACTTTCGTTGTCGCATCGACAACATCCGCGACTGGCTTGGCGACGGCGTGATTGCTGACTTTGACGACCGCGAAATTGAACGGGTACTGAAAGATCTCAATGTGCCGATCGTGGGGGTGGGTGGTTCCTACCACCGCGAAGAGGATTATCCGCCAGTACACTACATCGCGACTGATAACTACGCGCTGGTGGAAGCGGCGTTTATGCACCTCAAAGAGAAGGGTATCAATCGCTTTGCTTTCTACGGTTTACCTGGAGTGGGGGACAAACGCTGGGCTCAGGAGCGCGAGCATGCGTTCCGCAAGTTGGTCTCTGCGGAGCAGTATCAGGGCGTGGTTTATCAGGGTATGGAAACCGCCCCCGAGAACTGGCAGCATGCGCAGAACCGGCTGGCCGACTGGGTGCAAACCCTGCCACAGCAGACCGGGATTATTGCGGTGACAGACGCCCGCGCCCGGCATCTTTTGCAGGTGTGCGAACATCTGGATATTCCGGTGCCGGAAAAACTCAGCGTAATTGGCATTGATAACGAAGAACTGACGCGCTATCTGTCCCGGGTGGCATTGTCCTCCGTAGTACAGGGGACGCGGCAGATGGGTTACCGCGCGGCCAAGTTATTACATCAGTTGCTGGATCAGCGGGAGCTGCCGCTACAACGCATTCTGGTTCCGCCGGTAAAAGTCATGGCGCGACGTTCAACGGATTTCCGATCACTGCGTGACCCTGCGGTTATTCAGGCCATGCATTACATTCGTTATCACGCCTGCAAGGGGATCAAAGTCGAACAGGTATTAGACGCGATTGGTATTTCCCGCTCCAACCTTGAAAAGCGTTTTAAAGACGAAACAGGCCAAACCATTCATGGCGTGATTCATGATGAGAAACTGGACAGGGCGCGTAACCTGCTGGCTGCCACCTCTATTTCTATCAATGAGATCTCGCAAATGTGCGGCTACCCGTCGTTGCAATATTTCTATTCGGTGTTTAAGAAAGGGTATGACATGACGCCGAAGGAGTACCGTGATAAGTATGGCGAAGTGATTTACTAAGTTCATGAAAGAAAATCCCCCTGAATGACAGGGGGAGGGCCTTATCGGAAAATTAATGCTTAAGGTTCTACGACTTTCTGGTAACCCACCAACATCAGCGTCGGTGTTTTCCCGCTTTCTTTGGAGTCAACGGTAATGGTGCGACCGTTACGTTCGCCACCAATATAATAGGCGACTTCAGTTTTACCGGCAGCTAACGCGGCACGAACGGCTTTATCCACATCGACATAACGGAACTGCTGAACGTTATCCATATAAATACTGCCGTCAGCGACATAGTCAAATGCGGGTTTATTATTCCAGGTGACGGTATTTTCATCCCATGAACCCGGATCCGTAGGGTAGAAGAAAATAGAGATTGCACTATTGTCGGTTGTATTACCATCATAAACGCGGATTTTATATGTGAAAGTCACACCTGGATAATCATCGATATTTTCAGGCAGGGCTGGGATCTTAAATTTCATTAAGGCCAGCATCTGTTTATTCTGGTCACGACCCGGCGAGTTCCAGTTATCCTGCACCAGTAACGTCGGTACGCTGCCAAAGTTTTTATCACTGTCAGTCTGGTCGCTGACATAGGTATCGGCTTCGGCGTCTGAATAGCTGTAAGGGATATTCTCAGCACAATCCATCGCGTAATTCATACAACGATTAGCCATAAATTGGGCAGCCTCCTCAGTCCACGCATTCATGAAATCACCGTGCGCGGTATAAATACTGCCCCACATGGCTGTCAGATTGCCGTCGATCATTTTAGGATCGAGAGATAGTTTTATTTTGCTGACGTCCAGCGAGGTAATATTTTTCAGTACGTAGGCAATGTTCATATTCACTTTCGCCAGTTTGACCGGATGGTCAGCCGGACACTGACCGCTGTCGTTGCTGTAAACTGCGTTATTAGTACCTTTAGCTGCGAGGTTTTTACCATCCCAGCAGTCAGGGAACATGATAGCTATATTAAACTGTACGGCATCGCCCGCTGAGCGCAGGCCGCAAATCTGGTCAGCGTTATGGGTGTATCCGTTGCCGTTGGCGCAGAGGAAATTGACGTGCGTATTAGGTCCGGTGCCTTTGTGATCGCCAGCCAGAAGTTGCAGGCCATGTGGGTAAGGATTGATCGGATACTGCGCTACGTTGTCGGCCTGATAATAGTTTTTCATATAGGTCGGGTTCACGATGGTGCCATCGGGCAGCATCATGGTCGGCACCCAGTAGCCGGTGCTGTCAGCGGCGTTATCGCAGGTGGTCCCTGAATGAAGCAGCAAACTTTCCGCCGTTGAATACGCATCCGTTGAACGGTTGCCGAAGAAATCATGGGACATTGCCATGCCGGGCATTCCTGGCATTAAAATGGGGTCGTCGGGTTTCATGTGGCTGAAATTACAGTCCACGTCAGTTTGAGCATCGTTGGCTGATGCAGAGAGCGGCACAAAGCTAAATAATCCGGCACATACTGCCAGGGACGGTAATATATATTTCATGTGTAATTCCTTAAGCAATGACAGCCATAATAGAGAGGGGAGTACGTCCGATAACATCTAAAATAGAGGGGGGTTATTAGATTACAAGGGCGTAAGGGATAAAAAGCAGTAATCTAAAACTCTCTTCCTATCCATGGTTATTCTATTCTCATTTTTCTTCTAATGAATTTAAATAAATAAGAAAAATGATAAAAACATATCAATTGTTATTGAGTTAATAATGATATTTTATAAAAACAATGACAATCAATTGATGTTGTGTGAGGCAGGAGTAAGAAAGGAGTCAGTAAAGCGGTGTCTGTGAAATAAAAATCCCCGCCAGTGACGGGCGGGGATTTTTGTTAATGTATTTAAAGCAGGATGGTCACCTCGGCAGTGTCAGTATCAGGCAAAATCAGCAATCCGTTGGCATGTGTCATGTGCGAGCCTCTGGCGATGTCTTGTACTTTACCGATATTGCGTAGACACAGCATCCACTGTTTGGCCTTGCCCTTCGGCGTCACCGTGATCTCATTGCCACTGCGCGTGGCTGTCAGTGTGAAGACAATCTTTCCCTGTAAATCTGTCAGATGGGTTTCAATCATGCCACCCTCCGCCAGTTCAAACAGGTGGAATTCAGGGCGCTCGCTATAGTCGTAATCTGGCTTCTGGTTATTGCTGCCGAGCGCCAGTAGCGTATTCGGGCGCACATACAGCGGCAGGCTGTTAAAGCCGTGCTGCTGACGGTGCCAACGGGACCCCTCAATGACGTCGTTGCTGAGTAAGTGCGTCCAGCGCCCCTGCGGCAGATAGAAATCTACATCACCTTGTTCACTGAACACCGGCGCAACCATCAGGTCATCGCCGAGCATATACTGGCGGTCGAGATAATCACAGGCCGGGTCTTCCGGGAACTCCAGCATCATGGCGCGCATCACCGGCGTGCCATAAACAGCGGCCTGCGCTGACGCCGGATACAGATAGGGCATCAGACGGCATTTCAGCTCGGTGAATTCACGTACCACATCGCAGGCTTCGTCGTCATAAACCCATGGCACACGGTAAGATTTACTGCCGTGCAGGCGGCTGTGACTGGAGAGCAGACCGAAGGCGCACCAGCGCTTATAGATATGCGCAGGCGCCGTGTTTTCGAAACCACCGATGTCATGGCTCCAGAAACCAAAACCTGACAAGCCGATGGAAAGCCCACCGCGCAGGCTTTCCGCCATGGATTCATAGGTGGCGTAGCAGTCGCCGCCCCAGTGAACCGGGAACTGTTGTGCGCCAACCGAGGCCGAGCGGGCAAACAGCACCGCCTCGGATTCCCCCAGTTTTTCCTGCAACGTTTCATATACCAGCTTGTTGTAAACAAAGGCGTAGTGGTTGTGCATTTTTTGCGGGTTACAGCCGTCATGCCATACTACGTCGGTCGGAATGCGTTCGCCGAAATCGGTTTTGAAGCAGTCAACGCCCATGTCGATTAAGCGTTTCAGATGTCCCGCATACCAGGCGCTTGCTTCAGGATGGGTAAAATCAACGATGGCCTGTCCCGGCTGCCATTTATCCCACTGCCACACCCGGCCGTCCGGGCGTTTGAGCAGGTAGCCTTTCTCTTTACCTTCTTTAAATAGCGGTGATTTCTGCCCGATGTACGGGTTAATCCAGACGCAGATTTTCAACCCTTTATCTTTGAGGCGAGAAAGCATTCCCTGCGGATCCGGGAATGTCTGCGGGTCCCACTCAAAATCACACCACTGGAAGGCCTTCATCCAGAAGCAGTCAAAATGGAACACGTGCAGCGGCAGGTTGCGCGCAGCCATCCCGTCGATAAAGCTGTTCACCGTCTGCTCATCGTAATTTGTGGTGAACGAGGTCGTCAGCCATAAACCGAACGACCAGGCCGGAGGCAGAGCAGGGCGGCCGGTCAGGCGGGTGTAGCGGTCAAGTACTTTTTTCGGCGTCGGCCCGTCAATCACGAAATATTCCAGATATTCGCTTTCGACGCTGAACTGCACTTTCGACACTTTCTCGGAGCCTACTTCAAACGAAACAGCCTCGGGATGGTTGACCAGTACGCCGTAGCCACGGTTAGTCAGATAGAACGGAATATTTTTATAAGACTGCTCGGTGCTGGTGCCGCCATCGCAGTTCCAGGTTTCTACCGTCTGTCCATTTTTAACCAGCGCCGTAAAACGCTCACCGAGGCCATAAACTGTCTCGCCAACGCCTAAATCCAGGCGTTCCATCATGTAGTTTTTGCCGTCGCGGACGTTTTGCACATAGCCGTTAGACTTGGCTACGCTGCCCGTGATCCGCTGCCCGTGGCGCAGGAAGTCCAGCGACCAGTTCGCGCCTTTTGTGACACGAACGCTAAGGTCACCGCTATGCAGGGCGGCAAATTCGTCTGTCTCCTCGACAGTTACCTCATGCTGTGACTCGCTAATCAACGGGTAGTCAGGGCCGAGATCCAAACCGCCATCAAAATGGGTAATGCGCACGCCAATAACACCGCTTTGCGGTGAGGAAAAACGCAGGGTAAACAGCGGCGTATCCAGCTGATTTGCGCGCTCACTCGCCTCGCGCGGGGCGGCATAGATAATCATATTGTTGCCTGACTTTTGCACCTCTGAGACATAAAGCGGATGCGTTAATGTCAGGCCTTCCTGTATCAACCAGTTACCATCACTGATTTTCATTGCTCTCTCCTTTACCCTTATTTCTTTAGGTATATATCGTGAATAACCCCATAAATTACTTCATATACTCTTGCTGATTGCGGCGGATACCCTGCGCGACGTCATCAAGGATTCGGCGCAGCAATGGCGTGCGCAGAATGTAGAAGCGTTTGCAGATAATCGCACTGAGCAGGTAACAGACCGCGGGCACCAGCGTAAACAGGGCAATAATGCTGGTCAGGGTGGCGGGGTTTTGGGTGGCTGCACCGGACTGATAACCGGCACCTGCCAGTACCCAACCGATGAGTGCGCCAGCCAGTGCCAGGCCCAGTTTCAGTACAAACAGGGTGCCTGCGAAGCTGATGCCGGTCAGGCGTTTGCCATCATTCCACTCGCCGTAATCGACGGTGTCGGACATCATGACCCACTGAATTGGCGTGACCATCTGGTGGAAGACACCGATCACAAAGATGAAGATAAACATAGTGATGCTGGCGCTGATCGGCAGGAAGAACATCAGTACGCTGAGCACCGCCAGAATGGCGTTGGTCCACCAAAAGACGCTGACTTTGCACTTCCAGTCGGTCAGCGGTTTGGCCAGCGCACTGCCGAACAGGTTGCCGACGGAATAGGCCGTGAGGAACCAGACAAACAGCATCGGGTTGCCGAGGATATAGGTGACGTAATACATCATTGCGCCGCCGCGCACCGCGACCGCCACGATGTTAAGAATGGTCAGCAGGCCGACAATACGCCACTGGTCGTTACGACAGATATCACGCAGATCTTCACGCATCGTGCCGGTTGGTTTCCCCTCTCCAGTGACGCGCTCTTTGGTAGTGGCAAAGCAAATCGCCAGCATCACCGCCGCGACAACCGACAGCACGGCGATACCGCCCTGAAAGCCGAAGGCTTTGTCTTCACCGCCGATAAACGTTACCAGCGGCATCATCAGCACGGTACTTAACATGCCGCCTGCGGTTGCCAGCACAAAGCGGTAGGACTGAAGGGAAATACGCTGAGTCGGGTCGGCGGTAATAACGCCGCCAAGGGCGCAGTACGGGATGTTAACTACGGTGTACATCAGCGTCAGCAGCGTATAGGTGATGGCGGCATACACCATTTTTCCGGTCATACTCAGATCTGGGCACGAATAGGCGAAAACGCAGACAATACCGAAGGGAATGGCGCCAAACAGCACGTAGGGGCGGAATTTACCCCAGCGGGTGCGGGTTCGGTCGGCCAGCAGCCCCATGCACGGGTCTGAAATAGCATCCAGCGCGCGGGCCAGCAGGAACATGGTGCCGACATATCCGGCTGGAATGCCAAAAATATCCGTGTAAAAGAACATCATATACAGCATAACGTTGTCAAAAATGATATGGCTGGCTGCGTCGCCAAGGCCGTATCCGATTTTTTCCTTAACCGACAGGATCTCTGTGCTCATGAACTCAATGTCCGTATTTATAAGTTGAGCTTAAGGTTGTAACGGTTGAGGCGCAGAGGAGCTATTGAGATTTTTAGTTCTGAAATTACGATTCTTTATTTCTGTGATCAGGGAGAGGATCGGGTGGGGTCAGAGGGGTAAATCTGTTACAGAACAGCCCCTTTCGGTTTACAGAAAGGGGCTGAATACTGAAAAGACGGTGTGGCTTATTTCTTATATTTCGCTTCCAGCGTAGCGAACCAAGGCGCGGTAAAATCTTCAGATTTGCCCCAGCCCGGAATGATTTTACCCAAACCGTTCACGTTAATGCCGCCGGTCTGGCTTTGCAGCAGGGCCTGCGGGATCGCCTGAGCCGGGAATTCATAGGTCGCAGGTGTGGTTTCACCGGCAATTTTCAGCGCCACAATACGCAGGTTAACGGCACCAATCAGCTGTGTGTCTACCGCAGCGGTGATTTTCCACGGGCTGCCTTCTTCACGCATCATCTGCAAATCCTGGTTGGACGCATCGATACTGTAGAGTTTGATTTCAGTCCGGCCATTTTCCTTCAGGGCTTTGTACGCGCCCTGACTGAAGGCATCCCACGCTCCCCAGATAGCATCAATCTTACCTTTCGGATACTTAGCTAAAATGGCACCGACTTTGTTGGCAGTGTCGCCCTGAACGTCAGAAGACACCGCACCGATGGACTCCAGCTGATGAATACCTGGGTTTTGCTTTAGAATTTCTTCGTAGGTTTTTTGACGGCGTTCCATCGGCGGGAAACCGGCTACCCATAATTTGACGATGTTGGCTTTGCCGTTGAAGTCTTTCACCAGTTGGCCGACGGAAGTGCGGGTCAGGGAGGCGTCATCCTGACGGGTTACGGTCACGCCCGGAGTGTTGTCCGGCACTTCGGTATCAAATACGGAAACCGCGATGCCCGCGGCAGTAATGCGTTTCACCAGCTCAACGGAGTAAGGGCCACGGCCCTGCGACAGGATAATGCCGTCATATTTCTGGCTGATGGCCTGATTGACGAAATCCTGGAATTTGGCATCGTCGCCGTTACTCAGGAAGGTATCAACTTTAAACCCCAGCTTGCGGCCCTCTTTGATGGCACCGGCTAAAAATTGGGTGGTATTGTCATCGGAACCCAGATTGCGGATCACCGCAACGCGAACCGGGCCAACGTGCTGTGCAATCACCGCAGGTACCGCGGCCAGCGTGGCATCAGCTGCAAAGACAGGGGCTGCAGCAAACAGACTCAGAACCAGTAAAGAGGCGGATATTTTTTTCATTAACTACTCCGGCAGGGCAGCGAACGCGATTTCGCAAGGTGGTTTTACGGGAGCTCAACAGGAGCCACCCAATATGAGGATGTGCAGAAGTCTGTCTGTCCAGACGTCCATCTGTTAAAACAGTCTACCCAGTTGTTAATAAATAGGGAATGCGGTGTAGTTATTATATTTCGTACCCGCCTTATTCCTGTTTGGAATAGCCAGCCCGTCGCAGCACGTTTTAGCGGCGGAGTGTCACTACGCTTTTTGTTGCGGCGCCGTCATCGTCAAACAGCACAAATTCGAGACTGACAGGGGCAGCCGGCAGGGTAGCCAGCGGGAAGTTCAACCGGTAATCACGCTCGCTGAACGGGGCGGTCATCATGTCCATTTCCTGCGCTAAGGGATAACGAACACCACCTGCCACAACCGTCATCTGGCCAAAAGAGGCATGAAAGGCGGAGTCGTTCTCACAGCGTAACAAATAGTCATTCCCCTGTTTAACCAGTGAAAACTGTAACTTATTGGTGATTCTATCAGGCGTACCGCTTAGTGCCGCCGGGCGGTAAAACACTTTCATCTGGGTATTCATCGCCATCGCGACATGGGCATCCGCCGCGAGATCTGCGGATTTTTCGGGGGAATTTCATACAGGTTGAGCCAGAACACAGATTCCCGGTCAGCGGGCAACGCCCTCTGCCGTGCATCCTGCTTGTTAATCACCCGCAACGCCTGCACGGCGCCGGGCTGCATGCGGAAAACGGCGGGCAGCGGAATAAAAGGCGCACCGGCCTTTTCTGGCGTGCTGTCCGGCGCGCCATTATCAATCCAGGTTTGCACCATAACCGGATAGTCATTGGTGTTAGCGAGGATCACCGACAGTGCCTGCTGCTGCTCATTGATGATAAGGCGGGTTGAGGAGGCGACAATGCCAGCATGAACCCACGCTGGCAGCAGCATAACGGTGAGCGCAGCGAGCCACGTCATCGGTAAAGAGGGCGCTATGCTCATTGTACTTTCACCAGCACGTAAGCCGTGGCGTCTACGCGGCCAGCCACCGGCGTCTGGCCAGGCAACTTCTCAAGGATTGCCATGTAGTCGCGCACATAGCTGGTGTAACCGGACGCTGCGCTGCCGGTGGCACTGGCGTTGCTCAGCACCGGATACCAGCCCGCGTTGACCGCGCTGCTACAGTTGCCCTGACAGCCGCCCCAGCCGACAAAATTCAGCGTGGCGCCGCTGCTGTCCTCCAGCCGGATGCCCACGCCGCTGGCGATATTGCTGCTGCCGTCATTATCGGAAAGCAGATAACTGACGCCCCCTGAGGCATTCACCAGCCCGAGTTTTTGCGCCTGAATATAAGCCGGAAGAGAGGTCTGAACGCCAATGGAAGTCTGGCCGCTGCTGATCCCGGAGACGGTGCCGTCCTGACATTCGACTTCCACACTAAAGGGGGCGCGGCTGCTTCCGCCGCCGTTGAGATCACTCACCGAAACAGTGGGCAGCAACACATAAGGCGTGACGTTACGCACTGCGCAGGTGTTTTTGCGCGTCAGGGTGGCCACCGGTGAGGTATTCATACCAAACGCCATGTAACGGCCTGATCCCCAGGTCTGATAGTTGCTGGCCGCATCTAGCCCCGCTTCCGGCACCGGCATTCCCGGTCCTTTAAAGACAACATAGCCGTTGGGCTGGTTGCAGTTATAGGCACCCGTCCAGGTGGCGGCCGCGGGCCCGGCGCAGCCCCAGCTGGACGGCCCCGCTGTGCGGTCAATATTGTCGGTTTTAATAAGTTCGGCGCGGATCTGACTGAAATGCTTGCCCTTGATCTGAATTTTATTGCCCACGATGTCGTACTTTTTTAGCGCCACCTGTTTCCAGATGCGCGTGAATTCCTGCCCGGAGTCCATATGGATCAGTTTCAGTCCGGTGTAGGGGAAATAGGTCTGGAAATAATTGTCGCCCAGATTAGTCCAGCCGCCGACGTTGCTGTCGCCGTTGGTGGCAAAGACTTCGAAGATATTGTCTGCATCGGCCAGATCGCACTCGTAAATCACCGCCTCCGGGTCGCTCCAGTACTGCGCGGGCACAAGGCTTATCACCGATGTCGCCAGCAGGCTGCCGGCCGGCTGGATGTAGTTGTTGGTCATATTGATATTGCCAAAGCGCAGTGAAGCACCGTAATTGTCACCGCCGATATTACGACCTTTCCACAGACAATTGGCGCTGGCATTAAGGCTGAACCCCCCCAGCAGCAGGGTGATCAGCAGGACACGAAGGGCAGGGTGAGGATGAAACATGATGTTCTCCAGTTCTCAACTCAGCCGGGCACACAGGCGGAGCTGAGGTTAATGATGGGCTGATCTTTGGCCGGATGGCCGAGGTCATAATTGAGGTGGCAACGTTCCGCGCTGCCGTCGCCCCATTTAAGCGTCAGGCGGCCTTTCAGGGTGGCGGCACGCAGGTAGGCCTGTCCCGCCTGGCCCACCATTCCCACCGACGCGCCCTGGGCGTCGAGCACGTCTGCGCCCATCGGTACCGTGTCACCGTCCGGTAAACGGGTGGCGATCAGCACCGGATAACCGGTCAGGGTACGGAAAGTAATTTTGACGGCGGAACCCGCAAAAGGCGCCACACGGCGCTGGCCTTCCTGTAACTCGGTGTTTTGCGCCATGTCCTGCGGGTCCAGCGTGACGATGTTATAGCGGTAGGGTGTCAGGGTAGGTACCAGCGCGTAGCCGAACCGGTCAATGCTGGCACCCTGTCCGTAGAGCACTTTGGCACCACTGGCACCTTTGGCTTCGACCAGCGCGAAGGTATCGCTGAGGTATGGCCCGAGGGTAATACCACCGCGGTGAACGGCAACCGCGCCGCGTGCACTGGCCGAACTCTGCCAGTAGCGGCTGCCACGTGATGCACTGGCGCTGAGGCTGGTCAGCGGCAGGCGTTTTTGCAGGCTGCCACTCCAGGTGTTTTCGCCACTCTGTTGTTGGCGGGCGAATTCTGCGCTGTAGCTGAGCGACTGATCCTCCCCGCTGACGCCGGACAAAGAGGTCTGATAACTCGCCCCGTTATTTTTGCTGTTAAACATCCCCGCTGAAACATAGGGCGCAGACGGGCTGCTGCCGAGCGGGAATGACAGGCTGATCTGCGACAGGGTTTCGCTCTGGCTGTCACCGGTGGCGTTGTTGGCATTCCATGACGGCGTCAGGTCATCGGTATTGCTCACCGGTGAGCGGCTGCTGCTGGTGCGCTGTCGGGTGACGGACAGATTGAGCGAGACATTGTTCCAGAGCACCGCCGAATAGCCGAACTGCATCTGCGTATCGCGCGGGCGGTCATCGCGGTAGTCCTGCGAAGAGGCTGACAGGTAAACCGAGCCAAAATCCTGCAGGCTCTGGTTGAGCGACACTTCAAGGCGCGAGCGCTGCAAATAGCGGGTGGATGTCCGGATGTCACCCTGTGTGCGCAGAGTCAGCACGTCATTTAAATCCCGGTAGCCTTCGGTGGAATAACGGTAGCCCGCCAGCGTAAAGGTGGTGCCGAGTGGTTGAAACGAGCGGCTGTAAGAGGCCCGCATCATCCAGCCGTTCTGATGTTCACCGTCCGGCAGGTCGGCGCTGGAGTAAGTGGTGTCCAGCCCGAAAGCCCCGATGTAATGGGTAAACACGCCGCCCAGCATGGCCGCCTGATACCCGTCGGCGACCCGCAAGCCGCTGTTAAGGGTGAAGGGGTTGCTGATGCCACGCTGAAAGGTCAGTTCGGTAAACGGTTCGTTATTGCCGGTATCCCGGACGCGGCCTGCGGCCAGCGAATAGCGGTTCATGCCGGGGCGAAGGGAGTCCGGCACGAAGGCAAACGGAATGCGAGAGCTGCTCACGCTGCCGTCGGCTTCTTGGACATCTACCCGGAGATCGCCGCCATAGTGAGTGGCCGACAGGTCATCAATCTGAAAAGCGCCGGGTGGCACGGTGGTCTGGTAGATCGCGCGGTCATTCTGATACACCGTGACGCGTGCGTTGGTTTTGGCAATGCCGCGCACCACCGGCGCATAGCCACGCAGTGAGTCGGGTAACATGCGGTCATCGGTGGAGATCGCGACGCCACGATAGCTCAGACTGGAAAAGAACTGACCGCCTGTGTAGGTCTCTCCGGCAGTCAGTTCGCTGCGCCAGTCCGGCAGTGCGCGCTGCATATAACGGCGGTTGCTTTCCCAGCGGTTACCGCGTGAATCGCTGCGCAGTGCGCCGTCCTGACGTAGCCGCCACAGCCCGACATTCACACCGCCGTTCAGCCCGACATAGGCGGAGTCTACCCGCCGCTGGCCGCTGCCGTTGAGCGAGTCTACGTGGTACTGATTGGTGTTGTAGTTGAGAAAACCGATGCTGGTGCCGCTGTCGAGATTACGCGGGTCCACATAGCCGCGTGGCAACACGGTCACCCACTTTTGCGGCACGCTAAGATTCAGGCGTAGCTGGTTGAAATCCAGACGGCTGCTGCTGCCGGGCAGTGTGGCAGGGAGATCCAGACAATCGCCCTGCATTACGGGCTTCGCCAGTGCCTCTTTTTTCACGCCGGCTGCCAGTAAAATATCGGCGGAGAAGCAGGCGCGGGTTTCATTCCCCTCCTGCTCAAAAACCATTTCAAGATGACGGATAAAATGGTCATTGAGATATAAATCAACCTGATAGTTACCTGGCTCCACGCTGTCAATTTTGTTGAACCGTGAAAGCGTACCGAGCCCCAGCGGGTTGCCGCGCAGCAGATTATCGTCAAACGTATAGTCGTCGGTTTCAGCCATCGGACCAGCCTGCGCCAGCGTCAGCCTGAACAGCAGGCAGGGCAGCGCGGTCATCAACCACCATGACTTCAGTTTCACACCGGGGATCCTGTCTCTGCGTTCACGGTTTTTACAGGGTGAATGTCGAGGTGACGTTGGCACCGTAATCATTGACCAGAATCAGGCTGATGACGCTGCCTTTGGTGGCCCCGGCCGGCAGCGTCAGTTCGGCGCTCGACTTAGGGGCGATAATCGCCGCAAGGGCAAACGCCAGCGGCTTCCCCTGACTCTTCAATAGTCCGTTACGCAGATTGACGAAGTAGCCGGTCGGATTGGTGACGGTGATCGTTCCCGGTTTGCTGGCTGAAAAGGTGACGCTCAGCTGTTCGCCGAGTTTCTCGACGTCGCCCTGCAGGTTTTTAGGCCGGTAGAACAGCTTCAGCCGGTTATTGACGATCAGCACCAGTTTATTCTGACTCTGGTCGCTGCTTTTCATGGCCGGAATTTGCAGGAAATTCAGATAAAAGAGGGATTCACGGTCTTTCGGCAAAGGTGCGCCAGGAAAACTGACCCGCACCACCTGGCCGCTGTGCGCCTCCAGGCGAAATATCTGCGGCGTGACGAGGAACGGCGTGGTGGCTGCGCCCTTAGCAGGTACGGCCTGACCGTTGTCTACCCACATCTGCACCAGATTAGGATGATCACCTTTATTATTCAGTTGCAAAACCTTGTCGCGGCTTCCCTCCTGATAGATGACGCGGGTACCGGTCATAACGACGCTGGCATGAGAAACAAAACTGGCCGTAGCCATCACGAGGCAGGTGGCAATCAGGTGTTTGATAGTGATCATCATGAGACATCTCCTTTTGGTGTAGATCCCGGCACCCACAGTGAATCCAAGCTGCACTGTATCGAGTGCAGCTGCGGTCAGACGGTCTGTGAAAATCAGCGATCAGGGATAGGTAATGGCGTACTGAGTGGTGGCCATGACGCTGCCGGGCGTAGCGGATCCGCTTTCTGAAATGTACTGCACTGAGAGATCTTGTGACGCCGTGGATGCCCCGGTTTTCAGCACAATGCCGGGAACCTGCACCATACCGGCGGACAAATTGACCGGATCGCCTTTCGGGTCAAGCAGCTGAATGGCCACGTTGGTCGCGGTACCGGTATTGCCCAGATTCCCGGCCGTGGTGGTGTTCATGCCCTGAAACACTGAGCTGATGTTGGTATCAGAGGCCGCCGCAGAGCAGCCGGTCAGGTTGATAGTAAAACTGGTTAAACCGGCCACATCGTTCGGGCTTTTAAGATCCGAGGCGGCGACTGTCGGCAGTAAAACAACCGGCGTATTGGCCGTTCCGTTGATATCGACGACGCACGTTTGATCGGTCACTTCACCCTGAAACTTCAGCGTGTTGTTTGACGTGGCCGCCAGCGCCGGGATTGAAAACAGTGGCAGTGGCAAAAGAAGCAGCGCCAAAAAAGAGGACTTCATAGTGTTCTCCGGAGGTTGGGGGGAGGTGAAGATTTTATCGTTGGGAGGCAGAAGTGTAATAAGACAGGGCGCGCGCCGATATCGGAGGCGTCTCCGATATCGGTACGAAATTTCTGACTGGGGGTAAAAAGGCGAAATTAAGCCTCAGAAAAGCGGGGTGTTGAGATGCCGTGCCAGCTGTTGGTTTAATTCGGTGAAGCGCACCTGCCACTGACGCCAGTAAATACCCAGTTCATCAGTCTGTCCGGTTTCGATCAGCCCCTCCATCTGTTCACAACCGGTAAACAGCTGCTGCGCGCCGAGCATTCCGGCGCTGCTTTTGATGCGGTGGATCAGTCGGGCCGCGTCGTGCAGATTGCCTTTGCCCATGGCGTCACTGAGCGCTGCACCGTCGGCACGGTTGCTGTCATACAATGATTGCAGCAGCGTGTTTTGTGTCTGTTCATCCCCTCCTGATAACTGGCGGATGGCGTCGCGGATCGATGGGACCGGAGAAGTGATAGGCGCGACCACAATAGGTTCAGGAGCGCTGAACATCCCCAGTTCACACAGACAGTTTTGCAACGCATCCAGCCCGATGGGCTTGGTCAGACAGTCATCCATGCCCGCATCAAGGCATTGGATCCGCGCTTCCGGCCGGGCGTCGGCGGTGCAACCGACTATCGGAAGATGCGCAATATCCGGGCCGAGGCGTACCGCCTTCGCCAGCTCATAGCCGTCCATCACCGGCATACTGCAATCGGTCAGCAGGAGATCAAAGGTCTGATTGTGCAGCTTATCCAGCGCTTCCCGACCCTCCTCGGCCATCGACACCCGGGTAATACCCAGATAGGCCAGTTGCTGGTTCAAAAGCTGGCGGTTAGCCGGCAGATCATCCACCACCAGTACCCGCAGGGCATGATGGCAAAACTCGTCTTGCGTCGCCGGGGCGTGTTCCGCCATCGCTTTCGCTGCGCTGGCATCCACGTGCTCCTGATGGGCGACGCTGAGCGGGAGGGTGACATAGAGCGATGTGCCGCTGCCGCTAGTGCTCTCCAGCGCAATTTTGCCGTGCATTTTTTTAACCAGCTGGCTGGAGATCCACAAACCCAGCCCCGAGCCGCCAAAGCCTGGTTCGCGTTGGTCGCGGGCCTGACTGAAGGGCTGGAACAGCGTTTTCTGCGCTTGCTCGGAAATGCCGATGCCAGTATCGGTGATATCAATTTGCAGCTCACCGTTTTCAATGCCGAGCGGGTGCCAGATAACGTCTACCGAAACGTGTCCGCGCCGGGTAAATTTCAGCGCATTGCCGAGAAGATTACTCACCACCTGCCGCACGCGCAGCATGTCGGCCATCACCCAGACAGGCATGTCTTCATCGACCGAGCCGTTAAAGACCAGTCCTTTTTCCTGTGCGATAGGCTGGTAGAGCGTAAACAGGCGCAACAGCTCTTCGCGCAGCGCGACAGGATGCGGCGTCACCTGCAACTGACCGGCTTCAATCTTGGCGGAATCAATGATGTCATCGAGCAGGCGCAGCAACGAATGGGCTGAGGCGGAGACCGTGCCGAGCGTTTGCCGGTTCACCGGGCCTCTGCCGCGGATCTCCAGCTCCAGCAGGCCAAGGATCGCATTCATGGGGGTACGCAGTTCGTGGCTGATGGTGGCCAGGAAGGTGCTTTTGGTGCGGTTGGCGCTCTCCGCTTCAAGGCTTGCCGACTCCAGCTGACGCTGTACGGTTTTACGCTGGCTGATATCTTCCCAGCCGCCGAGCAGGCTCTGTTCTTCATTGCGCAGGGGGATCACCCACAGGAAAACATCCCGCTGCTCGCCCAGGATCTCCACGCTGTGATCCTGCAAATGCGGCTTGTTGCTGGCCTGAACTTCGCGGCACAGTTGGTCAAGCATACGGTCCAGGTCGGTATTCATCGGCCAGGGTGCAGTTTTACCGCTGCCGTGTAAGAGCGTGGTCAGATTCTCTTCGCGGGCCTCGGCAAACCAGGGGTTGAAGGTCGCCAGTTCACCGGCGGCGGTACGGATAAACAGCGCAAAAGGGACGCCATCGATCAGGGATTCCTGCAACAGCAGATGACGGTGCAGTTGCGCCGCCTGACGGCGTTTGCTCCAGACCACGAACAGGAGCCACAGCGCGCCAAGCACTAACAGCACGAAAGAAACCCTCAGCAGGTTCAGCACATTCTGATAGGTTTTATCCTGCGGAACATACACCACTTTGGGCTTGAAAGAGCTCCATTCGCTGAGTTCCTTATCGAGATCTTCGGGTGGGATGGATTCAAGCACTTTGTCGATAATGGCCTTGAGTTCCGGCATCGAATTGTTAACCGCAAACGCCAGCTGAATCGGTGTTTCACCCGCGACGGCAACGATTTTGGTCTGGCCGAGCGAAGGCTGTGACGTCAGAAAATTGGCGGTCAGCAAGTTATTTAACACCGCGTCCACTTTTCCCTGAGCCAGCCAGGCCATCAGGGTTTTATTATCGGGCGCGTAAAAGTAGTCAATGCTGGCCGCCAGTTGCGGGTTAGTGACGATCTCTTGCGAAATCGTACCCGACTGCACGCCGACTCGCTTTCCGGCTAAGTCATTACTGTTATTGATGTCGGTGCGGTCACTGCGCACCATAATGCCCCACAGCGTTTTGGCAAACGACGAGGTATACAGCGAGGTGGCATTGCTCTGAATATTGACGCCGACACCCGGCAGCATGTCGATTTTCCCAAGCTGAAACAACCGCATCCCTTCGCCGGTATCCTGCACATACACCGGGTTAAATTTCATGCCGGTCCGGCGGGTGATGGTATTCATGACATCAATCGCCAGGCCGTTCATCTGGCCGCTATTGCGCTCACGAAAGGCCAGCGGCGCCAGATCGGCCGGAGCGGCGTAGTTGATGACCGGGTGCTGCTGGATCCAGCGCAGCTCCTGCTCAGTCAGCAGAAGTTTGTCATCCACATTGTAATGACTGCGCCCGCCAAACCAGCGCTGCTGAATATCACCTGTCGCCCTGCTCGGCAGCAGTTCGAGGATCAAATTGATATAACTGATCAGTTCAGCATGATTTTTACTGGCAATGAACGTGTAGGGTGGCTGGTGATAGGGGGCAAAATTACGAATTTGCAGGGGTTGCAGTTGGAGCTGGTCAATCAGATAGTTGGCCGCAGTCGCATTGCTGACAAACAGGTCGGCATTGCCATAGGCCACGGCCAGCAAACCTTGCAGTTGGTTCGGGTAAACGGCCACGCTGTCGGCATGATAGTTCTGCAAAAACTCGGGGGACAGAGGCTCATTGTTGGCAATCGCCACCACTTCAGGGTGACGGCGCTGATTGGGCTCCCAGTTGCGCGTACGGACTTCTACATGCCGGTTAGTGAAGAAGGCATGTGACGCAATCTCACCCTGCTGCGGTAAAATCGGCGTACCGGCCATCAGGTCAATCTTTCCGGCTTCCAGCGCCGCCAGCACCTGCGCGTAGTCGCAATAACCGACTATCTGAAAGGAGAGGCGGCTTGAATCACCGATGATTTTCAGATAATCAGCCACAATGCCTTCCACCGCGCCGTCATCGCGATGGATGACCTGCGGGGTGTTGGCCTCCAGCACCACGCCGACGCGAACCGCTTTCCCACGGGTATAGGTGGAATCAAATTCAGTAGGCAGAACCAGTTCATCGCTGTAGCTGTTTGCCAGACTGTGCAGGGTCTGCGAAAGGCCGACATCGCAGCTATTCTCCTGCGCGGTGGCGGTATTTGCCCACCCAAACGCCAGAACTATCCCTACGGCAATGCAACCTACAACGCGGCACACATTACACCAGGTGATGTTCGTGGGCATAATTAGCCAGTTCAATCACAGAGGTGAGGCCGAGTTTGGTCAGGATGCGGGTTTTATAGGTGCTGACGGTTTTGTTGCTGATAAACATCTCATCGGCAATCTGCTTGTTGGAAAAACCGTTCACCAGATAACGTAATACGTTGATTTCGCGTGAGGTGAGACTGTGGGCGCGGTCGAGAGGATCGTTGGTAACGGAGTTGCCCGCCAACAGGTTGAGGGCTTTGGATGGGAAGAAAGCATAACCACGCAGAACATTCTGGGTGGCAAACAGAATGTCATTAATGTCTTTATTCTTGCTGATAAAACCGTTGGCACCGGCCTGAATGGCGCGGCAGGCATATACCGACTCATTTTTAGCCGACAGGAACAGTGTACGGGTAGTGGGATAAGCTTTCTGAATTTTTTTGAGCAGCGCAAAACCATCGTAGCCGGGGAGCTCGATATCGATGATCGCCACATCCACCGGATGAGCGGCCAGCATACTGAGGCCCTGCTGACCATCAATGGCGTCATAAATATCAGTAAATTCGGAAGATTGCGTAAGCAGTGCGCGGATAGCAACGCGAATAGCCGGGTGATCATCAATAATTAATACTGAGCTCATAAATTCATCCTTGTTTTAAACGTGAGTCAGAAGAAACGTCGTGCCTGACGTCTCTGAAAAATCCTATGCTTTGATTTATTTTCATCCACTGAGCCGCAGGGCGCAAGGGATTAATATGTTATATGAATGAATGCAGTATTTTTTCGGTTAAATATTGATTGATATTATGGTTGTGCGAGAGGTAAGCATTTTGTGCAGAAAGCCGGACGCGGCTGCATCCGGCAGTGAGTCAGGGTTAACTCAGGGGAATCATCACCCGTTTGCGGTAAGCCGGACGTTGGGTAAGCTGCTGATACCAGCGCTCAAGGTGCGGATGCGGCTGGCGTTCAATATCCAGCCCAAACCACGCATACGCGAAGCAACCCATAGGAATATCGCCAAGACCAAATTTTTCCCCTGACAGCCAGGTCTGTTTGGCGAGCACGGCGTCGACCACGGCCCACTGTTTCTCAAAGGCAGCCATGCCGGTTTTCACTGCCGCCATGTCGCGCTGATCTTCGGGGGTGCGTACCAGATTAATAAATACCTGACGGAAAGGGACAGGCAGTGAGCTACTTACCCAGTCCAGCCATTTGTCTGCCGACGCGCGTTGGCGGGCATCGCTGCCCCAGAACGCCGGGTTGCCAGAGCGCTCAGCCAGGTAGCGCAGGATGGCGTTTGACTCCCACAAAATAAAATCGTCATCCTGCAGACAGGGCACCAGCCCGTTTGGATTGAGTGACAGGTAGAGCGGTTCGCTGAGTTTACCGTAGGCACCGCCCGCGTTGATCACCTGATACATCTCACCGAGTTCATCCAGCAGCCATAAAACTTTCTTCACGTTGGTCGAATTTTCGCGACCCCATACCGTCAGCATGTTTACTACTCCCTGAATGGGTTGATTTATTGAGATATTTTAAAAACCGTTCGCAGAGACTATAGGCGCGAAAAGCGCGTTATGCATCCGGATATATCACTGCAGGCAGCGTAATCTGATGAGAAGCAGCTATGGTTCAGGCATGGAAGCGGGTCCACAGGGTGATAAGCAGCCACGCCGCCAGTGACCAGCAGACCACGGCGCTCAGCAGGGCGTAGGGCAGTTTCATCCCGCCGATGAAAAAGTAGAGCGAAATCAAATACACAATGTAAGGGATAACCGCCCACAGGCCGAAGACGATGGTGGTGCGCAGGGCGTCAATGCTGCGTTCCGTGCCGACGATATAGTGGGCAATCAGGGCGAAAGTCGGGAACAGTGGCAGCAAACCCGCGATGTAATAATTTCGCGTTTTCGACAATATTGCGATCGCCACCACCATCAGTGCGCCAATCAGTGCTTTAATGACCAGTCCCGTCACGCTGTCTTCTCCGCCGCTTAGCGCTGAACGTTGAGCATTCATTGCGGATAAGCGCCTTATAGTTATCGACAATTATTCATTACAGGGGCACAAACTTGCCCGACTCAGGACGTGCGGTCAATACGTGACCACAGAATAATAAATGCGTGTGAAAAGCCCCCAAGGGCAAAAATGAGGACTATTCTAACAATCTTTACACTGCGACGGTTTCTTCGCGGCGTATAAACCGGTAGGTTTTAACATCGGCGAACTTCTTAATCGCAAGTCGTACTTTTAATCTCAAGTCAAAAACGTGTTTGAAAGAAAAGATAAATTTCAGTTACCCGGACAAAAGCGCTGACAAACCTATGACAATCTCTCCTAAATTCCAACGGACCTTTCTTTGTGCGCTCGGCGGCGGTGTCATGCTGCTGGCGCTTCCTGCTGCTCAGGCAGATACCAACCCGGCTGCTCCGCAGATTAACGCTAAATCCTGGGTGCTGATGGATTACAACAGTGGCAAGGTGCTTGCTGAATCAAATCCTGACGCCCGTCTTGACCCTGCAAGCCTGACCAAAATCATGGTCAGCTATGTGGTCGGTCAGGCGATTAAATCCGGTAAAGTGACGCCGGATGACATGGTCACCGTGGGTCAGGATGCCTGGGCAACCGGGAATCCGGTACTGCGCGGATCCTCGCTGATGTTTCTCAAACCGGGCGATAAAGTGCCGGTTTCTGAGCTAAACAAAGGCATAGTTATTCAGTCGGGCAACGACGCGAGTATTGCGCTGGCCGACTATGTGGCGGGCAGTCAGGACTCCTTTGTCAACCTGATGAACCGTTATTCCCAGCAGCTGAAGCTGGAAAACACCCATTTCAAAACCGTCCACGGGCTGGATGCCGACGGACAGTACAGCTCGGCCCGCGATATGGCACTGCTGTCGCAGGCCTTGATCCGCGACACGCCGGAAGAGTATGCGCTGCACAAAGAGAAAGAGTTTACCTTCAACCATATCCGTCAGATTAACCGCAACCGTTTGTTGTGGAGCACCAATCTGAACGTGGACGGCATCAAAACCGGCTACACCTCTGGCGCGGGTTACAACCTGGTCTCGTCCGCCAGCGATCCAAGCGGCATGCGCCTGATTGCCGTTGTGATGGGCGCACCAAGCGATCGCATCCGTTTTAACGAGAGCGAAAGCCTGCTGACCTGGGGCTTCCGTTTCTTTGAAACTCTCACCCCAATTAAAGCTGGGGATGCCTTTACCAGCCAGCGCGTCTGGTTCGGTGAAGACAAAATGGTGCCGCTCGGCGTGGCTGAAAATGCGTCACTGACCACCCCGAAAGGTCAGCTGAAAAATCTGAAAGCCAGCTTTACGCTGACCAACAAACAGCTGGAAGCGCCGCTGGCGAAAAATCAGGTGGTCGGTACGGTGGACTTCAGTCTGGATGGCAAAGTGGTGGATCAGCGTCCGCTGGTGGCATTGAAAGAGGTCAAAGAGGGCGGGTTCTTCAGCCGTATCTGGGATTTCGTGATGATGAAAATTACCGGTCTGTTTGGCTCGATTTTCGGTAAATAAGCGGCCACATAGCTTCTGCTGGAAACAACAAAAAAGGCTTTGCATGATGCAAAGCCTTTTTCTTTTCTACCCGGCGTAAACCTTTAGCCGCGTACCCAGCCTTTACGGATGAGAATCGCAAAACTGAAGCGATAGAGCTTATCCAGCCCGCCGGAGATCTGCTCTCCAAACAGATTCCACACCAGCTGCGCAAACAGGCAGCCCAGCATACCGACCAGCAGTCCGCCCAGCATGTCCATCGGCCAGTGAACGCCGAGGTACACCCGTGACCAGGCGATACCCAGTGCGGTTACTGTCAGCAATGCGCCAGACCATAAGCGATGCCAGCACAGGAAGGCGATAGCAAAGGTGAAAATAGCCGTGCCGTGGTCACTCGGGAAGGAGTCATCCGGCGAATGGTGCAGGAAGTTATAGCCAAAACCTTCGACAAACGGGCGGGCATGAGGGAAGAGAATCGACAGGGTTTTGGCGGTGGCCATGGCGAAGCCGAGTGCGATCACCGTTTTGGTCACCAGCGTGCGCTGGGAGGTGATCTGTTCATGCTGCCCCCAAAGCCACAGGCCGATGATCAATAATGGAACCACCATAATCATGTCATTTGCCATAAAGATGGCGAATTTTATCATCGCCGGGGACGACGCAGGCGTCGCATTAATCCAGGTAAAAAGCAGGTGGTTTAACTGTTCCATACCTGCTCCCTTAAAATATCTGTCCGCAACATCTGTACCCTCATCGTAAAGTTCGGCCAATGCGAGGCCGCAAAATATTCCAGTGACTTATTGACTACACATCTGCAAGCCGGTTCAACTTTAGTTTGTGCAGGCAGCAGGGTAAACGGGGATCGTCTGAATATTCCGCTCCATTTAAGCGCGGTATAGTTTCACGATGAAATTAAGATTACAGAAAGGAAATTAAGAAAGCCTTAAGGCTCGCGGGAGGACCAGCCTCCCGACTCGAAAAGTCTGTTATGCGAAACAATTTAAGAAAGTGAGTAAAGCAGTAAAACAAAGATACAGCAGGGGATTAGCGTGGTTTTTGTGCCGAAAGCAGGAACATCATCGGACGCTCAGTCTCTTCACTCAATGCCGGTGTGGCAGCCAGTTGCTCAGCCGACGGACCCCATTCGTCGAGGTGGGTGATCACGAATCCGGCCCCGATCAACAGATTGATATAGGTCGCCAGTTTTCGATGCTGCTTGATAACACCTTCCGCAAACCAGTGGGTGATGCGTTTCCCTTCCTGCTGATAGCCATTGACTGGCCAGGTTTTCTCCCCGTTTTTGCCGATGATCCAGCCAGGTTGCGATGGCGTGGTGAAGATCGGGTGCTCAGCGGAAAAGACAAAATGACCGCCCGGAACCAGTGACTGATACACCGTGGCAAACAGTTCTGGCAGCGCCTGAATGTAGTGCAGCGTCAGCGAACTGTATGCCAGTGAATAGGCTTGAGCAGGCAGTTGCAGTTGCTCCAGATCTTCGCGGCGGTATTCGATAGCCGGATCAGACGTCATACCGCGGGCTTTATTGAGCATCTTTTCAGACACATCCAGCCCCAGCACCTGCACGGCACCCTGTTCGCGTACATTGCGGCAGAACCAGCCGTAACCACAACCGAGATCAACCACCTTCGTGCCGCGCACATCGGGTAGCATGGCATTGAGCGCAGGCCATTCCGGCGCGCCATCAAGACCTTTCACCGAGCGGTTAAGTTGCGCATAACCTTCGAAAAACGCCTCATCATCATAAATATTTTGCGTCATGTTCATGACTCCTTTAAAAAGATATCCTGTGCCGGTATCGGCGGACATAGTGTAGTTAAAAAAGTCTTGGAGAAAAAGTTGGACATTCGGCAGGCGGGTATCGCAGACAGTGAACGGCTACAAAAAATGGGCATGGAGACTTACCGACACTATTTTGGCTCTCTCTGGCAAAGTGCGGCAGAGTTGCAGCAGTTTCTGGATAATGATTTTTCTCTGGCAACCTTACAGCAAGGCCTGAGTGACCCTGAGCAGCACTGGTGGCTGGCGACTGAAGCAGGGGTGCCGACGGGATTTGCTAAAGTCCATTATAATCAGCCGCTTCCTGAGAGTCAGGAGCAGGGCGCGATGCTGTGTAAACTGTATCTGCAACCTTCGGCTAAATCCCGTGGGCTGGGCGCTGCGTTGTTTGCGCGCGCAGAACAACAAGCCGCAGAACGCCAGCAGTCCTGGGTGTGGCTGACCGTACTCAAGAGCAACACAACGGCCATCAGTTTCTATGAGCGACAGGGCATGTCGATTCACTGTGAAAGTGCCTATGTTACAGAAACGCAAACCACCGAACTCTGGGTGATGAAAAAGAACATTTTATGATGAAGGGATCGGGATGATTAAAGTAAAACTCGGCGGGCTGTTTATTACGCTGGCACCTGAAGAAGAGATCCCGGCTGATGAAGATCTTTATGAGCATTACACCTATATCATCCGCTCACAGCCGCGCGGATTTGAAATCCTGCGCTACGACGCCTACGCAGGCTGGAAACGTAAACCTGACCGCTGGTTCTCAACTGGCCACAACGCGTTCGTATTTGCCTATGAATCCTATATTCAGGAATGGAATCAGGTCGATGGCCGCATAGGTGGCGCGGCGCAAAAAGTGCAGCGCATTTTGTGAGCTTCCGGCCGTGACTAAATCCACTCATCCCTCTTTTGGATAGGCTTAGATGGATCACTTTAGCGCTAAAAATATCATCGACTTATACCAGCAACACAGCGAACACTGGGACGCGATACGCCGCGATCTGCTTTATGAAGCTTCCTGGCTGGAACGTTTTCGCGCTTTGCTGCCAGCCGGTGCAGATATTCTGGATATCGGCTGCGGGTCAGGCAAACCCATCGCGGATTACTTGCTGAACAAAGGCCATAACCTGACCGGTGTTGATTCTTCGCCAGCGATGATCACCCTTTGCTGCCAGCGTTTCCCGCAGCAGCAATGGCACGTGGCGGATATGCGCACGTTGTCACTGCATCAGCACTTTGACGGGCTGATTGCCTGGGACAGCTTTTTCCATCTCACCCGTGACGATCAGCGCAGCATGTTCCCCATTTTTGGCGCACACGCCCGCGAAAACGCGGTTCTGATGTTTACCAGCGGACCCGGCAATGGCGAAGCAATTGGGGAGTTTCAGGGCGAACCGCTGTATCACGCGAGTCTGGCCCCGGAGGAATATCGGACCTTGCTGGCCGACAACGGTTTTAAGGTAATAAAAATGATCGCCGAAGACCCCGAATGCACCGGGCATACGGTCTGGCTGGCGCAGAGAGGGATGGGTTAAGGCATTGGCTGATTTCTGGAATGAGAGCCAGAAAAGAAAAAACCCGCTAATCTTGAACCTAAACAGGCGGGATTAGCGGGCTCTCCAAAGTGGGGACTTCAAAGAAAAGCAGTGGCATTAATTAAGACTGCCTTTCCGATACAAAGTTCG
>Ga0105856_1000270_pt1 | contig 27704 bp, 27 predicted proteins | sample OrgsoiDNA_201060_FD_89681 | JGI IMG/M metagenome (GOLD analysis project Ga0105856, IMG submission 89681) | Permafrost soil microbial communities from the Arctic, to analyse light accelerated degradation of dissolved organic matter (DOM) -... | ecosystem: Environmental > Terrestrial > Soil >...
AGTAAAATATGCAGTTCTCCAAAATGCACGGCCTGGGCAACGACTTTATGGTCGTCGATGCCGTCACTCAAAATGTTTATTTCTCTCCAGAGTTGATCCGCCGCCTGTCCGACCGTCACCGTGGCGTTGGTTTTGACCAGTTGCTGGTGGTTGAACCGCCTTACGATCCTGAGCTCGATTTTCATTACCGCATTTTTAATGCAGACGGCAGTGAAGTGGCACAATGCGGCAACGGCGCACGCTGTTTTGCCCGCTTTGTGCGCATCAAAGGCTTAACCAATAAACGTGACATTCGCGTCAGTACGCAAACCGGTCGTATGGTATTAACCGTCACCGAGGACGAACTGGTGCAGGTCAATATGGGCGAACCGATTTTCGAACCGCAACAGGTGCCGTTCCGCGCGCCTAAGCAAGAAAAGACTTATATTTTGCGCGCGGAAGAACACACGGTATTTTGCGGCGTGGTGTCGATGGGCAACCCACACTGCGTGTTGCAGGTCGAAGACGTGACCACCGCCAGCGTTGAAGTGCTAGGGCCAATGCTTGAGAGCCATGAACGCTTCCCGGAACGCGTTAACGTCGGTTTTATGCAGATCATTGATCGTGAAACGGTGAAGTTGCGCGTCTATGAACGCGGCGCGGGCGAGACACAAGCCTGCGGAAGCGGTGCTTGTGCGGCGGTTGCCGTTGGCATTTTACAAGGTACACTTGACGAAGAAGTTAAGGTGGAACTGCCGGGAGGCAGCCTCGACATTCGCTGGAAAGGCCCGGGACATCCGCTTTACATGACCGGCCCCGCCACCCACGTATACGACGGATTTATTCATCTATGAACAATCTTGACGACCAGTTAGATGCCGCCATCGAACTAGACGATGACAGCGTGATGCAATACTTGCTGCAAAACCCGGACTTCTTTATCCGCAATGCGCGCAGCGTCGAGCAAATGCATGTTCCGCATCCGGTGAAAGGCAGCATTTCGCTGGTGGAGTGGCAACTGGGCCGCCAGCGTCATCACATCGCTCAACTGGAAGAAGAGATCACCTTATTGATGGAACAGGCTTCGGTCAACGAAGCGCTGTTTGGTCGCTTAATCGATTTACAGGCCACGCTCGCCGCTGCCAGCAGTTTGCAGGACATGCTTAATCGTCTGCAACGTTGGGCGCGTGGGCTGGGGCTGGCCGGTGCTAACGTCCGTTTGTTCAGCGAAAGCTGGCGGATTGGCGCGCCCTCCGATTTCACCCATTTGGCGTTGAGCCGCAGCGCTTTTGAGTCGCTGCGCATTCAGCGTCTGGGTGACACCCACCATTTCCTCGGTTCGCTTAACGGGCCAGAATTGCTGCTGGTGTTGCCGCAGGCCAAAGCGGTCGGTTCGGTGGCGCTATCGCTGATGGGGGAAAAAGGCGAGTTGGGAATGCTCATTTTCAGCAGCCGTGATCCGCAACACTATCAGCAGGGGATGGGAACGGTGATGCTTAACCAACTGGCGAAAATGCTGCCGGGTTTACTGGAACGTTGGATAGAACGGGCATGAGCCAGCAAATTGACTCGCCGCTGAGTTCCGCAGTCGAGGCATTTTTGCGTTATCTGCGGGTTGAGCGCCAGCTCAGTCCGCTTACGTCGTCCAGTTATGAGCGTCAGCTTGACGCCCTGATCCTGATGGCGACCAAAATAGGCGTCAATGACTGGCAGCAGCTCGATACCGCGAAAGTTCGCATGCTGTTGGCGGGCAGTAAGCGCGCCGGTTTGGGGGAAACGAGTCTGGCTTTACGCATGTCAGCGTTACGAAGTTTTCTCGATTGGCAGGTAAGTCAGGGAATGCTGGGTATGAACCCGGCGAAAGCGATCTCTACCCCCCGCATGAATAAGCATTTACCCAAAAACCTTGATGTTGACGAGGTCGATAAGCTTTTGGATATCGACGTCAATGACCCGCTTGCCGTGCGTGATCGCGCCATGCTGGAAATAATGTATGGCGCCGGGCTGCGTCTTTCCGAGCTCATCGGTATCAATGTTCGCCATGTGGACAGGGTGGCGGGCGAGGTCCGGGTGACGGGCAAAGGCAGTAAAGAGCGAAAGTTGCCTATCGGTCGTACCGCGATTTTCTGGCTGGAAAAATGGTTAGAGCGCCGACAGGACTACTCGCCTGACGATGACGCTCTGTTCGTCTCCAATCAGGGTAAGCGTATTTCTGCCCGCAATGTACAAAAACGTTTTGCCGAATGGGGCATTAAACAGAGCGTGAATAGCCATATTCATCCTCATAAACTGCGGCATTCCTTTGCAACGCATATGCTTGAATCCAGTGGTGATCTTCGGGGTGTTCAAGAGCTTTTAGGCCACTCAAGTTTATCCACGACTCAAATCTACACCAGCCTCGACTTTCAACATTTGGCGTCGGTGTACGATGCCGCGCATCCACGGGCAAAACGAGGAAAATCCTGATGAAGTTTTACCGTCCGCTCAACCGGATAGAAGCGATCACCTTCGATTTAGACGACACCTTGTACGACAACTACCCGGTTATCCGGCGCACCGATGTCGAAACCTTAAAATTCATTCAGGATTTTCATCCTGCACTGGCCAACATCGCGGGCGATTTTATCCGCCAGATGCGTGCTGAACTGTTGGTGCAAAATGCGGAAATCTATCATGACGTCACCGAGTGGCGGCGTCAGGCAGTCCATCTGGCGATGATCCGCTCGGGTCTGAATGACAGCGAGGCCACCGAAGGCTCTTACGCGGCGATGGAAAATTTTGCCCATTGGCGCAGCCAGATCACCGTTCCGCAAGAAAACCATGACGCGCTGGCGGCGCTGGCAAAACGCTGGCCGCTGGTGGCCGTGACCAACGGTAATGCGGATCCTGACGTTTGCGGTTTGTCGCAATACTTCCAGTTTACCCTGCGAGCCGGGCCGGACGGGCGCGCAAAGCCTTACATTGATATGTATGAAACCGCCGCGCAAAGGCTGGGTTTGCCGCTTGAGCAAATTTTGCACGTGGGCGATGACCTGACGACGGATGTCGCCGGTGCGGTGAGTTGTGGGATGCAGGCTTGCTGGATAAACCTGCGCGAAGGCAACTTAATGCAGGTGAAAGATGCCCGCCTATTGCCACACATTGAAATTTCGCAGTTGGCATCGCTGACAGCATTGCTATAATCCCCGCATTCTCTGTATAAATTCACAGTAGAAAAGCGTCCGTTTTGGATGCTTTTCTCTTCCTGACCCGACGGTGCCTATGGACGTTTCTGACCTGCTCGACAGCTTAAATGAAAAACAACGTGAAGCCGTGGCCGCGCCACGCAGCAATCTGTTGGTGCTGGCAGGAGCGGGCAGTGGCAAAACTCGCGTGCTGGTTCACCGTATTGCCTGGCTTTTATCGGTAGAGAATTGCTCGCCGTACTCCATTATGGCGGTGACGTTTACCAATAAAGCGGCGGCGGAAATGCGCCATCGTATTGACCAGCTTATCGGTACCAGTCAGGGGGGCATGTGGATCGGCACTTTCCACGGTCTGGCGCACCGTTTGCTGCGCGCGCATCATCTTGACGCCAACCTGCCGCAAGATTTCCAAATCCTCGACAGTGACGACCAACTTCGTTTGCTCAAGCGTATTGTTAAAGCGCTGAATATCGACGACAAACAATGGCCACCGCGTCAGGCGATGTGGTACATCAACGGCAAAAAAGACGAAGGTTTGCGTCCGCAGCATGTTGAAACCTATAACAATCCGGTCGAAGCGACGTGGTTACGCATTTATCAGGCGTATCAGGAAGCCTGCGATCGCGCCGGGCTGGTGGATTTCGCCGAGCTGCTGTTGCGTGCTCATGAGCTGTGGCTGAACAAGCCGCATATCCTGCAACATTACCGCGATCGTTTTACTAACCTGATGGTGGATGAGTTTCAGGACACTAACAGCATTCAATATGCCTGGATCCGCCTGCTGGCGGGCAACAACAACAATGTGATGATCGTTGGCGATGATGACCAGTCGATCTACGGCTGGCGCGGGGCGCAGGTCGAAAACATTCAGCGCTTCCTGAAAGATTTCCCGAATGCGCACACCATTCGCCTTGAGCAAAACTACCGTTCGACCAGCAATATTCTGACCGCCGCCAACGCCCTGATTGCCAATAACAGCGGGCGTATGGGCAAGAATTTGTGGACCGAAGGCAGCGAAGGCGAACCGATTTCCCTTTACTGCGCGTTCAATGAGCTCGATGAATCACGTTTTGTGGTCAATCGCATCAAAGCCTGGCAGGAAAATGGTGGCGCGCTGAAAGACTGCGCCATTCTCTATCGCAGCAATGCCCAGTCTCGCGTGCTGGAAGAGGCGTTATTGCAGATGGGCATGCCTTACCGCATCTACGGCGGTCAGCGCTTCTTCGAGCGTCAGGAAATTAAAGATGCACTGGCCTATCTGCGCCTGATGGCCAACCGTAATGACGACGCCGCCTTCGAGCGCGTGGTCAATACGCCAACCCGTGGTATTGGAGACCGCACGCTTGACGTGGTGCGGCAAACCGCCCGTGACCGCCAGTTGACCATGTGGCAATCCACCCGCGTGTTATTGCAGGAAAAAGTGCTGGCAGGGCGCGCGGCGTCTTCCCTGCAACGTTTCTGCGAACTGGTGGATGCACTGGCGCATGAAACGGCCGATATGCCGCTGCACGTGCAAACCGATCGGGTGATCAAAGATTCTGGCTTGTTCATCATGTATGAGCAGGAGAAGGGCGAGAAAGGTCAGGCCCGCATCGAAAACCTCGAGGAGCTGGTGACGGCGACGCGTCAGTTCAGTTATCAGGATGAAGATCAGGATCTGATGCCGTTACAGGCATTTTTATCCCATGCGGCGCTCGAAGCCGGGGAAGGGCAAGCCGATGCCAATCAAGATGCCGCGCAACTGATGACCTTGCACTCGGCCAAAGGGCTGGAGTTCCCGCAGGTCTTTATCGTTGGCATGGAAGAGGGCATGTTCCCAAGCCAGATGTCGCTTGATGAAGGCGGTCGTTTGGAAGAAGAACGTCGTCTGGCTTATGTCGGCGTGACGCGTGCGATGCAAAAACTGACGCTGACCTACGCTGAAACTCGCCGTTTGTATGGCAAAGAAGTCTATCACCGCCCTTCACGTTTCGTCGGTGAGTTGCCAGAGAACTGCGTCGAAGAAGTGCGTCTGCGCGCCAGCGTTTCGCGGCCGGTCAGCCATAAACGCATGGGCACGCCGGTCAGTACCAGCGACACCGGCTTCAAGCTGGGCCAGCGCGTCAACCACCCGAAATTCGGTGAAGGAACCATCGTCAACATGGAAGGTAGCGGCGAGCACAGTCGCCTGCAAGTGGCTTTCCCAGGTGAGGGGATCAAATGGTTAGTCGCGGCCTACGCCCGTTTGGAAGCGGTAAGCTAGCGGACTTGCGAGGTTGAGCCCAGGCATTGCTCGACATCCAGATGGACTGCGTGTCCATTGCGGTGTCTTGGCGCTGGCCGAAATCAGCCTCGCTGACGTTTATCTTATTTCGAATTAAACAGAGAAAACATCACCCACTTCCGCCTTGCCATACCACGCCAGCGTGGCGGCAACGCGTTCGTCGCCTTCTGCCGGTGAGCCGGGCAGATAATCTTCTTCGGTGACCGGCTGATACGCGCCGCGCTTCACTTCAAAAATCACACCACCTTCGTCGAGCGACAACACGCTGTGCCACGTATTGGCGGGGATTTCTAGCAGGCGGGTCTCGCCGCCGAGCCATAAGCGATGGGTCACGCGGCCTTCGGGATCATAGGTCAGCACTAAGAAACGGCCACGCAGTGCAGTGAGCAGCTCCCACGTGTGCGGGTGACGATGCACGCGCACATAGGTGCCCGGCTCCATGGCAATCGCCAGTCTCTGCACGTCATCTTCCGGCGCAGGATGAATGTTCAGGTTTTGACGTAACCGAGGCGAGTTAGAGGCTTGTGTGATCAATTCACACATCATGTCTTGGTTAATCTGTTTAATCATCGTAATTCCTGTGCGAAGAGAGTCTAAAAAAGCCCGAAAACAGGGTGATTGAGTGTAGCCAAAAAGCGGGCCGCATATAAGCCCGAGGAGGTTATCGAGATGGCCTGAATATTATGCACAAATGTTGCGGATTTCGTTTTTTTCGAGGTTGACACTGTTTTTCTTCTCGGCGTAACATGCGCGCACTACTATCAATGAGGACCTTCGCCTTGGACACACCCAGTAGATACTGGCTCGATAACCTGTTCTTAAGGTACCACTTCTAAGGCTATCCTCACTGCTGATAGCCTTAGTGGTTGTCAGCGACGTCAAATTTGTCGCTGCGAGTCGGATCTGAATTTGGTCTGAATCATACCGGTGACGTCTCACCCCGTATTTTTCTGTGCTTCAACGCGTTGTCCAAACCTGTCACCTTAGGGAGAACGGACACATGCTGAGTGCTTTTAAGTTAGATAACAGCCGCTTATCCCGTTTGGAACTGGACGAAGGCGAGTCTGGCGACCTGAAAACGTCGTTATGGGTCGACTTGATTGAGCCAGATGAACAGGAACGTGAGCGCGTTCAATGTGAGTTAGGCCAAAGCCTTGCCACCCGCCCGGAACTGGACGATATCGAAGCGTCAGCCCGTTTCTTTGAAGACGAAGACGGCTTGCATATTCACTCCTTTTTCTATTTCGAAGATGCGGAAGACCACGCAGGCAACTGCACCGTCGCATTTACCATCCGTGAAGGCCGCCTGTATACGCTGCGCGAACGCGAGCTTCCGGCTTTCCGCCTTTACCGTATGCGTGCCAGAAATCAAAAACTGACCGACGGTAACGCCTATGAATTGTTACTGGATTTGTTCGAAACCAAAATTGAACAACTGGCTGATGAAATCGAAAATATCTACAGCGATTTGGAAAAGCTCAGCCGTGTGATCATGGAAGGGCGACAGGGTGACGAGTACGACGCCGCATTGTCCACGCTGGCAGAGCTGGAAGATATTGGCTGGAAAGTGCGTTTATGTCTGATGGATACCCAGCGCGCGCTGAATTTCCTGGTGCGTAAAGCACGCCTGCCGGGTAGCCAGCTTGAGCAGGCGCGCGAAGTGTTGCGCGATATCGAATCCCTGCTGCCGCACAACGAATCACTGTTCCAAAAAGTTAACTTCCTGATGCAGGCGGCGATGGGTTTTATCAACATCGAGCAGAACCGCATCATTAAAATCTTCTCGGTGGTCTCGGTGGTGTTCCTGCCACCGACGCTGGTGGCCTCAAGTTACGGGATGAACTTTGAGTTCATGCCGGAATTGAAGTGGAGCTTTGGTTATCCGGGGGCGATCTCTTTGATGATTTTGGCCGGCCTGGCACCCTATCTGTACTTCAAGCGTAAAAACTGGCTTTAAGCCGGGGGTCAGTCAGCGTTAGGATTTCTGATGCTGACTGTTTCACTTTCTGCATTCCCCCCGTTGTTGAAATCATGTTAAAAGTACGCCTCTGCCTTTGCTGATATAGACTCCAATCATGTTGATGGAAAAAATGGCTCCCTCGGGCCAATGGTCGCTGCTGGTTATTTCTTCCCTGATCCTCGGTTTTATTTTTCAGGCATTTCATGTGCCTGCAGCCTTACTGCTGGGACCGATGATTGTCGGTGTCATGATGGGATTACTCGGGGCAACGGTGCGTATCGCGCCGATCTTCTTCAAAATCGCGCAGGGTATTTTGGGCTGTATGATTGCCCAAAGCCTGTCGCCTTCTATTCTTCCTCCTTTGCTTAATGATTGGCCGATGGTGTTGCTGGTGCTCATCTCGACGCTGCTGGCGAGCGGGTTATCAGGCTGGTTGCTGGTCAAATTCAGCAATCTGCCCGGCCCGACCGGCGCGTGGGGCTCTTCACCGGGTGGGGCCAGCGCGATGGTCGCCATGGCGGGGGATTTTGGTGCGGATGTCCGGCTGGTGGCTTTCATGCAATACCTGCGTGTGCTGTTCGTCGCAACGGCGGCGGCGTTTGTGGCCCGCATGAGCCTCGGCGATAGCGCGTCTGCGGCGGCGTCGGTTATCTGGTTCCCGCCGATCGACTGGCGTTTCGGTGTGACCCTGCTGCTGGCGCTGGCCGGCGTCTGGCTCGGCCCGCGGTTACGCATTCCTTCCGGGGCGTTACTGTTGCCGGCGTTGATCGGTGCCGTGTTGCATTCTACCGACACCATGACGCTGCAAGTGCCCGAATGGCTACTGGCCATCGCCTACACGCTGATTGGCTGGAGCGTCGGGCTGCGGTTCACCCGGCCGATTTTCAAACTGGCGTTACGCACCTTGCCGCAGATGATCGCGTCGATTATTGGGTTAATGCTGATTTGCGGGGCAATGGCGTGGATGCTAACCAAGGTACTGCATGTCGATATGTTGACGGCGTATCTGGCGACCAGCCCCGGTGGGCTGGATACCGTAGCGATTATTGCGGCGGGCAGTAACGTCAATTTAGGTTTTGTGATGGCGATGCAAACCTTGCGCTTGCTGACCATCATTGTTACCGGCCCGGCAATGGCGAGATTTATTTCGCGCAGCGCCAGACCGACAACTTCAACGCCGTGACTGGCGCTGGTGATACAGAGCGTCAGCGATGAAACAGATCAGGCCGGCCCAGATAAAGCCGAAGGTGATCAACTGCGAAATGTTAACTTTTTCACCGTAAAACACCGCCAGCAGGAACATGAGCGTTGGCGCAATATACTGGAAAAAACCCAGCGTCGAGAGTTTGAGACGCACCGTCGCGGCAGTAAAGAACAGCAGCGGAACGGTGGTGATCACTCCGGCGGCAATCAGCAACAGATTCAGTGACCATGGGTTCATCGACAAATGGCTGGTGGCGGTATCGGCGATGAAAAACAGATAGATAGCCGCGACCGGCAGTAGCCAGAGCGTCTCAAACAACATGCCGGTTTGCGAATCGACGGCAATCTTTTTGCGCAGTAAGCCGTAGAAAGCAAAGGTCAGAGATAACCCCAGCGCGATAATCGGCACCGAGCCGAAAATCCACACCTGAATCACCACGCCGACCAACGCCAGTCCTACCGCCAGCCACTGCATATTGCGGAATCGCTCTCGCAAAAACAGCATCCCAAGCACGACGTTCACCAAAGGGTTGATAAAATAGCCCAGGCTCGCTTCCAGCAGATGGTTGTTATTAATCGACCAGATGTAAATCAGCCAGTTACTGCCGATAACCACGGCGCTGAGGAGGAGCAAAACAACTTTTTGGGGCATTTTCAGCACCCGACGCACATCGTCCCAACTGCGGCTGACAGACAGCAACACCAGCATGAAGAGGAATGACCAGATGACCCGATGCGTCAGAATTTCTTCTGCCGGAACCTGCTTTAGTAACTTAAAATAGACCGGGGCAATACCCCAAATAAAGTAGGCGACGAAAGCAAAAATAATGCCTTGTCGGGTGCGCTTTTCATCCATGTTCATGCCTGATAACAAAAAAGAAGGAGGCGAGTCTACGTGATATTTCTCGCCGGATGTTTGCGCCATCTCTTGCTGCGCAAGATTGTCATGGTTTAGCCGACCAAATAGGTCGCGGTGGCTGTCGCAATGTGGACACCGCTGTCGTTATGCAAATCGACACGGGCGACGGACACTTTATTGCCCGCACGAATAAGCTGGGCGCTGGCGGTAAAAAGATCGCCACGGCCTGGGCGAAGATAATCAACCCGTAAATCGATGGTGCCCATTTTAGATAAGCGCTGACGCATTTCCGTTTCCAGCAGCGGGTGATCGGGTTTGTCGCGGCGGATCAGCGAGCTGGTCACGCACACCAGACCGGCGGCGACATCCAGCACTGCCGCAATCACGCCGCCGTGCAGGATTTTTTGCGCGGCGTTACCGACCAGCCGGTTTTGGTTGGAAAAAGTGAGCTCGGCGTGGTCTGCATCCAGGCGCTTAAGCTCAAGGCCTAACTCGCGGTTGAAGGGCATATCGTAAACGAAGATTTCGCCAATGAGTTGACGTGCTGCTTCATGGCTTAGTGTGTCAGACATCACAGATTTCCCGAAGGTATCGCACAGGGGATACCCATAGTAATGTTAATAGATTGTCGATTTTAGGCCGCTAAGGGATCGATTTCCATGCCGGTCATGATAAATCTCATCTATCCTCAGTCGGTATGCCGAATGTGTGTAAAATGGCCTGCCTTATGGGGCGGGAACATGATGTTCCTGATGACAAGACGCAAGTTAATTACCTATAAATCAAAGTCGTTCATCGACTCTTTACTCTGTGGTGGTGGAAGAATGCTTAAAAAATGGGCTGTTGGGGCAACCTTAGTGGCAATGCCAGCGTTGAGCTATGCGGCAGAAGCGACGATTCAGGAAGTACATGATAAGCCAAGCGTTCGCGGTAGCGTGATCGCTAACTTGCTGCAAGAGCACGACAATCCGTTCACTTTGTATCCCTATGATACAAACTATTTGATTTATACCGACACCAGCAGTGTGAATAAAGAGGCCATAAAATCGTATAATTGGGCGGATAATGCCCGTCATGACGAAGTGCAATTCCAATTCAGCCTTGGATTCCCCATCTGGCGCGGTATTGCCGGTGACAACTCATTGCTCGGCGCCTCTTATACGCAAAAATCGTTCTGGCAGCTTTCCAACCGCGCCGAGTCATCCCCTTTTCGCGAAACGAATTATGAACCGCAACTGTTCATCGCCTGGGCCACGGATTACCAGTTTATGGGCTGGACCTTGCGCGAAGCGGAGTACGGTTTTAACCACGACTCCAATGGCCGTTCAGACCCGACGTCGCGCAGTTGGAATCGGCTTTATGCCCGCTGGATGGCGCAAAACGGCAACTGGCAGCTCGACCTTAAACCTTGGTACCGTATTCCTGAAAGTGACAAAAATGACGATAACCCTGATATCACCAAATACATGGGGTATTACCGTCTGAAAGTCGGTTATGCCTTGGGCGACAGCGTGATAAGCGTTGAAAGCCGTTACAACTGGAATACCGGTTACGGCGGTGCAGATCTGGGCGTGAGCTACCCAATTAGCAAACATATGCGCTTCTACACCAAAGTGTTTAGCGGCTATGGCGAGTCATTGATTGACTACAACTACAAGCAGACTCGCGTCGGTGTTGGTATCATGCTCAACGACATCATGTGATATACCCGTCATACTTCGAGCCGCCAGCAGCGTTCAAATCTGCTTACCGCAGAGACGTCCTACGGCTCGAATTATTGAGGGTATATGAGAATTGCACACAGCCCCGGAGGTCTTTTCATGCCGCCGGGCGGTTTGAACAGTTGGGGAATTGAGTGTCTACGGCGGCAGTGATAAATAAAGAACAGCTGGCACAACAGGTATTACGCGATACCTTCGGTTATCAGCAATTCCGTCCGGGTCAGCAAACGATCATCAACGCGGCGATCTCAGGGCGAGATTGTCTGGTGGTGATGCCTACGGGTGGCGGCAAGTCACTGTGCTATCAAATCCCTGCGCTGGTGATGGACGGCCTGACGCTGGTCGTTTCGCCACTGATTTCCCTGATGAAAGATCAGGTCGACCAACTGATGGCGGCGGGTGTGGAAGCGGGTTGCCTGAACTCAACGCAAACCCGCGAGCAGCAGCAAGAGGTCATGGCGGGCTGCCGCACCGGTCGCATCAAAATGCTCTATATCGCCCCGGAACGCCTGATGATGGGCGATTTTATGGAGCAACTACAACAGTGGAATCCGGCGATGCTCGCCGTGGATGAGGCCCACTGTATTTCCCAATGGGGCCATGATTTCCGCCCTGAATATCGCGCCCTCGGCCAGCTAAAACTGCGTTATCCGCAGTTGCCGGTGATTGCTCTAACAGCAACCGCCGACGAAGCCACGCGTAGCGATATCGCCCGTTTGCTTGAACTCAATGATCCGCTGATTCAGGTCAGTAGCTTTGACCGTCCGAATATTCGCTACACGTTGGTGGAGAAGTTCAAACCTCTCGAACAGCTGTTGCGCTTTGTTCAGGACCAGCGCGGAAAAAGCGGCATTATTTACTGCAACAGTCGCGCAAAAGTGGAAGACACAGCCGCGCGTCTGCAAAGTCGTGGATTGAGCGTGGGCGCGTACCATGCCGGTCTGGATAACGAAACCCGTGGCAATGTGCAGGAGGCCTTCCAGCGTGACGATTTGCAAATCGTCGTCGCCACCGTGGCGTTCGGCATGGGCATTAACAAGCCCAATGTGCGTTTCGTTGTCCATTTTGATATCCCACGCAATATAGAATCTTACTATCAGGAAACCGGTCGTGCCGGGCGTGATGGCTTACCTGCCGAAGCGGTTCTGCTGTATGACCCGGCCGATATGGCATGGTTACGCCGCTGCCTTGATGAAAAACCGGCGGGCGCGCAACAGGACGTTGAGCGGCATAAACTCAACGCCATGAATGCGTTTGCCGAAGCGCAAACCTGCCGCCGTTTGGTGTTACTTAACTATTTCGGTGAAGGCAAACAGAACGCCTGCGGCAACTGCGATGTCTGCCTTGATCCACCTAAGCGTTATGACGGCCTGCTCGATGCGCAAAAAGCCTTGTCGGTGGTGGCCCGCGTGGGGCAGCGTTTTGGTCTGGGCTACGTGGTGGAAGTGTTGCGCGGTGCCAACAATCTGCGCATCCGTGAATACGGTCATGACAAATTGACGGTGTATGGCATCGGCAAAGAACAAAGCAACGAGCATTGGACCAGTGTGGTGCGTCAGTTGATTCACCTTGGCATGATCATGCAGAACATCGCGATGCACTCGGCCTTACAACTGACCGAAGCGGCGCGCCCCGTGCTGCGCGGCGAAATTCCGCTGCAACTGGCCGTGCCCCGGATTCAGACGCTGAAAATTAAAAGTAGCAGCAGCCAGAAAACCTATGGCGGTAATTACGACCGCAAGCTGTTTGCCAAATTACGCAAACTGCGTAAAACGTTAGCCGATGAAAATAACGTGCCGCCTTACGTGGTGTTCAATGACACCACGCTGCTGGAAATGGCAGAGCAATTACCGATAAGCGCCAGCGATTTGCTCGATATTACCGGCGTGGGTCAGCGTAAACTCGAGAGATTCGGCCGCCCGTTTATGGCGATGATACGGGACCATATTGATAACGGTGACGACTGAACCCCGTCATCCTTTGAGTTGCCTCGACGTTGGCTGCCTTTTTACTAAAACCAGATGAGTAAGAACTATGTTAATTCTCTTTTTGACCGTTGCCATGATGCACATTATCGCGCTGGTAAGCCCAGGGCCGGATTTCTTCTTTGTCTCGCAAACAGCGGCCAGTCGCTCGCGTAAAGATGCCATGATGGGTGTTGTCGGCATTACGCTCGGCGTTGCGGTCTGGGCTGCGGTGGCGTTGATGGGGCTGCATTTGATCTTGCAAAAGATGGCCTGGTTGCACGAAATCATTACTATCGGCGGCGGGCTTTATCTGTGCTGGATGGGCTGGCAATTACTGAAATCTGCCCGTGCCAAAAAAAGCGCGGGTGAGACAGAGATCGCCGAAACCGCGGTGACTCTGCCTGCCGGTGGTCGTACTTTTATGCGCGGTTTTTTGACTAATCTCTCTAACCCGAAAGCAGTCATTTACTTCGGCAGCGTTTTCTCACTGTTTGTCGGTGACGGCGTAAGTAGCGCCGCGCGCGGCGGATTATTCATCATGATCGTGGCCGAAACGTTCGCCTGGTTCTCGATCGTGGCGCTGGTATTTGCGTTGCCGAAAATGCGCCGCGGCTACCAGCGTTTAGCGAAGTGGATTGATGGGGTGGCGGGCGTCGTCTTTACCGGTTTTGGTATCGGGTTAATTATTTCCCGTTAACAGGCTTTGTGCCCCTTTGTCAGTGTGAGCACGCTGCCTGCAACAGTGAACACTAGGCTTTGCGGGCACTCGCCAATAATACGGCGACCAGAATAAACAGTGAGCCGAAAATACGGTTCAACAACTTCATTTGTTTGGCTGACTTAATCCAGCCGGAAATGTGGGTCGCCAGCATCGCGTAACCGCTCATGACAATGATATCCACCACAATGGTTGTCACGCCAAGTACCACATATTGCCCGGCTTGCGGCGCTTCTGGCAGGATGAATTGCGGAAACAAGGCGGCCAAAAACACGATACTTTTCGGGTTAGTCAGGTTCACAAACACTGCGCGTTTAAACAAGCGATGAGGCGACAGCGTTTTTGCCATGGTTTTCAGATCTACCGCACCTGCGGCGCGCCATTGGCAAATTCCCAGCCAAATCAGGTAGGCGGCACCGAACCATTTCAAGGCTTCGAACGCCAGCACGGATTGCGAAACCAACGTACCCAGCCCAATGCCGACCACCACAATGTGGCACGCTAAACCCATTTGCTGACCGGCAATAGAAAACATCGCGCCGCGATAACCGTGGCTGATCCCCGTACTCATGGTGTTTATCGCACCGGCTCCGGGAGAAAGGCTGAGAATGATTGTGGTAAGAAGGTAGGTTAACCACCAGTGCAAGGTCATTGAGTGACTCCCTGAATACGCTATTTTATGGCACAATACGCTATTGTCTATGCGGCCACAAACGACTTAATTCACCTTCCTTTAACGGACTTTCGGAACCTTTTCATGCCTTCGAATTTTGCAAAGTGGTTAACACGAGAGAAAGAGTTTTCTGCCTTTGCAACCGGCCCTCTGCTGGATTTTTGGCGTCAACGTGAAGAGGGTGAATTCAACGGTGTGGATGATGTGCCGATCCATTACGTGCGTTTTAGCGCCATCGGCAATGACGATGTCATCGTGGTGTCACCGGGGCGTATTGAAAGTTATGTCAAATACCCTGAGCTGGCTTACGACTTATTCCACTGCGGCTACGATGTGGTTATTGTCGACCATCGCGGTCAGGGGCGTTCAGGCAGAATGCTGGATGATCCGCATCGCGGTCATGTTCAGCATTTTGATGACTATGTTGAAGATTTTCACCGCCTGTATCAGCGGGAAATCGCCCCGCGTGATTACACCAAAAGATTCTTACTGGCTCATTCGATGGGCGGTGCCATTGCGGCATTATTTCTGGCGAAATACCCGCAAACCTTTGACGCCGCGGCGTTATGCGCACCGATGACCGGCATCTATTTACCGATGCCGGGATGGATCTCACGGCGCATATTGAACTGGGCCGAAAAGCGCCCACTGCGTCGCGATGGCTACGCGCTAGGCACCGGCCACTGGCGGCCGCTGCCCTTCGTGCTCAACCGTCTGACTCACAGCCGCGAGCGCTATCGGCGCAATCTGCGTTTCACCGCGGATTACCCTGAATTACAGGTTGGCGGCCCGACGTATCACTGGGTGAAGGAGAGTATTGAGGCAGGAATGCATATTCTGCAGGAAGCCGAAAAAATCACCACGCCCCTGCTATTATTACAGGCAAGTGAAGACAAAGTGGTCGATAACCGGTCACATCTTGCTTTTTGTCAGGCGATGGCCGTGGCTGGACACCCTTGTGAAGGGGACAAACCATGGGTCATTGAAGGCGCGCGCCATGAGATCCTGTTTGAACGGGACGACCTTCGGGCACAGGCGCTCGATGCCATCATGCGCTTTTTTGCGCGGCATTAACTCGCGGCGGACTGTCGCGCACAACTCCATCTGAGGTTAGAATTTAACGTTATGTATCATGTTGTTGCTTCCGATTTAGACGGCACGCTGCTGTCACCTGACCATACCCTGAGCCCGTACGCCAAAGAGACGCTGAAGATGTTGACCCAGCGCGGCGTACATTTCGTGTTTGCCACTGGCCGTCATCATATTGATGTGGCGCAAATCCGTGACAATCTGGAGATCAGCGCTTTTATGATCACCTCAAACGGTGCGCGAGTGCATAACACCGAGGGTGAATTGATCTTCAGCCATAATCTGGATGCGGATATCGCCGGTGATTTATTTGGGATCGTGCATGATAATCCGGCGATCTTGACCAACGTCTACCGTAACGATGAATGGTTCATGAATCACGATCGTGACGATCAGGACCAGTTCTTCCGCGAGTCTGTCTTTAAATACAAGTTGTACGAACCGGGCCTGCTGGAAACTGACGGTATTTGTAAGGTCTACTTCACCAGCGAAGACCACGAAACGCTGTTGCCACTGGAGCAGGCGATCAACGCCCGTTGGGGCGATCGCGTTAACGTCAGCTTCTCGCTGCCGACCTGCCTGGAAGTGATGGCGGGCGGAGTATCGAAAGGCCATGCGCTGGAACAGGTTTCTAAGCTGATGGGCTATTCGTTAAAAGATTGCATCGCCTTTGGTGATGGCCTGAATGACCTTGAAATGCTGACCATGGCGGGCAAAGGTTGCCTGATGAGCGGGTCGTTGCCGCGCCTGAAAGCCGCCATGCCGGACGCCGAAATTATTGGCTCAAACGCCGACGACGCGGTGCCTCACTATCTGCGCAAAATGTATTTGTCAGAATCGGTATAAATCAGCGCAACGATGGCTTTTTCATTAGCCATAAAAAACGGGCAAGGTAAAAACCTTGCCCGTTTTGATTGCGTCTGAGGTTTATGGCTGAGTTTGTTGATGCTCTAAGAAGCTGACCGCTTTATCGGGGAAATCGGTAAATAAGCCGTCAACGTGCGCCTGCTGATAAAGGATTTTGTACAGTGAATCGACGTTATTCACGTACTTCGGCAGGTCGTCGGCGCGAACGGTAAACGGATGCACCACCATGTTATTGGCGTGCGCCTCCGCCGTCATCGGCGTCAGTTTGACGTGGTCGACCGTCGAATCAGCCTCGATCAGCATATGGTAATCCGGTCCAATGCCATCGGCATATTCGGCGATTTGCTTCATCGCGCCCGGTTTGAACATCCAGTCATAGTTGTAGTTCACCCACTTACCGTCTTTCTGTTCCTGCGTCTCATCCCACTTGGTGTAAGCCACCAACTGAACCAGTTTCAGGTCGAGGCCCATTTTTGGCTCAAGCTCATTCTTGATGCGCTTAAGTTCATTGGGGTCAAAACATTGCAGATAAACATTGCTGCTTTTGCTGGTGTAACCGTACTGTTTGAGCACTTCCAGCACTTTGGCTGAAATGTCTTTGCCTTCCTGACGATGGAACCACGGGGCTTTGATTTCGGTATAAATACCGACATTTTTGCCCGTCGAGTGGTTCAGACCCTGGACGAATTCGATCTCTTCTTCGAAGGTATGTACGCGGAAATCAGACTTACCCATCGGGAAACGTCCCGGATAGGTTTGTACTCGCTTGCCGTCTTTAATATCAAAGCCTTCGGTAAACTTCAGGGATTTGATTTCAGCCAGCGTAAAGTCGATAGCGTAATAACGCCCGTCTTTCCGCGCCCTAGTGGGGAAGCGTTCTGCCACGTCGGTGACACGGTCCAGATAATGGTCATGCAGAACGACCAGGTGGTCGTCCTTGGTCATCACCAAATCTTGCTCAAGGTAGTTCGCGCCTTGTGCGTAGGCCATCGCTTTTGCCGGAAGCGTATGCTCCGGCAGATAACCACTGGCGCCACGGTGTGCGATAACAATCGGCTCAGCCGCGCTGGCATAACAGGACGTAGCGATCAAACCGGCCAGTAAGGTGCTTTTTAACACGTGCGAGAAAGTGATGCGCATGGATTAGGCTCCTTTCGCCAGTTGGGCTTTGTGTTTGTTCTCACTGAGCATCGTCAACACCAGCAAGATAACGGCGATCACACAACCACCGATCATCACCATAAAGCCGCCATCCCAGCCGAAATAGTCAACTGTATAGCCGACAATGGCGCTCGCCGCGACTGAGCCGCCGAGGTAACCAAACAGACCGGTAAAGCCCGCTGCGGTTCCGGCGGCTTTCTTCGGTGCCAGTTCCAGTGCGTGCAGACCAATCAACATCACCGGGCCGTAAATCAGGAAGCCGATGGTGATCATACAGGCCATATCGATGCCCGGATTACCGACGGGGTTCAGCCAGTACACCACGGTCGCGATAGTCACCAGCACCATGAAGAACACGCCGGTGGCACCACGGTTACCCTTGAAGACTTTGTCCGACATCCAGCCGCACAGCAAGGTGCCCGGAATACCCGCATATTCGTAGAGGAAGTAAGCCCACGAGGATTTATCCAGCGCGAAATGCTTCACTTCTTTCAGGTAGGTTGGCGACCAGTCGAGGATGCCGTAACGCAGCAGATAAACGAACACGTTAGCGATAGCGATGTACCACAGCAATTTATTCGGCAGAATGTACTGCATGAAGATTTGCTTGGTGGTCAACTCTTGCTCAGACTGCTGTTTGTCATAGTCTGGCGGATAGTCGTTTTTGTATTCTTCAATCGGCGGCAGGCCACAAGATTGCGGCGTGTCGCGCATGGTGATGAAGGCAAAAACGGCCAAGGCAATGGCACCGAAGGCCGGCATATACAGCGCAGCATGCCAGTCGTTAAACCACGCCATGCCTAATAAGAACAGCAGCGGAGGAATGCCGCCACCGACGTTATGGGCGCAGTTCCACACCGAGACTATCGTGCCGCGCTCTTTCTGCGACCACCAGTGAACCATGGTGCGTCCGCACGGCGGCCAGCCCATTCCCTGGAACCATCCGCACAAGAACAGCAAGACGAACATGATGGCGATGCTTGACGTTGCCCAAGGCACGAAGCCCATAAATAGCATCACGGCTGCTGACAGTATTAAGCCGACGGGGAGGAAAACGCGGGGGTTTGAGCGGTCAGACACCGACCCCATGATGAATTTTGAAATACCGTAAGCGATGGAGATGCCAGATAAGGCGAACCCGAGGTCACCGCGGGAAAAACCCTGGTCGATCAGATAAGGCATCGCCAGTGCGAAGTTTTTACGCACCAGATAGTAAGCGGCGTAGCCGAAGAAAATCCCCATGAAGATCTGCCAGCGCAAGCGGCGGTATAACGGATCTACGTGTTCATCTGCCACGGGAGCCTTATGGGCTGCGGGCTTAAAGATACTGAGCATAAACGCCTCCAATGGCATAGGTCAGGTCCACTCACCTGAGCGGCTGACGATAAATCAAACTTATATGTTCCATAACGAGCGCCATGCTAACGGTATGAGCGTATGCGAACTGTGATAGATGACAAAATTGTTACAGTTTTATGAAACAAGAGGCGGATTCTGCGGTATCCATTAACAATTGGAAATACGTAATCCGCCATTTTACCGGTTTGAGATCACATTTTTGGCTTTTTAGGTCGATGTCTGAGACCCATGGCGCGGTTTTATTCGTTTGTGCGCGAATAAGTCCATAGGAAGCGGGTGGATTTAGTGTGACCAAGAATATCAGCGAGGCGGGGAAGGAAAATCAAAGCGAGGCAAGCCTCGCTTTGTGAGTACGCAGTCAAACAGTTACTTAATTTTCAGCGTGTTAATAATGGCTTCGGCATCGGTCTGCGCTTGCTGCTGATTATCAGCAGGCAGCGTAATTTGCAGGGTCAGCAGATGGCTGTCCACTTTGCCTAAAACAATCGAAGAATACGCCTTCTGACCGGCAGAAGAGATCACACTGTCGTACTGCTGTAGCGTCTGGCCATTGACGTCAATCGACTTATTGGTCACCACTTGCAGATTGGTATCACGCGCGCGCTGTTGGTCTTGCAGGCGGGTAGCCAGAACCTCCAGCGATTCGGTGGTGTTGTCACCGAGAATAACAATCACCGCTTTCTGACCCGTGCTGTCGGCGTAAACGTGCATATTATTCGCCTGATTGCCGAGCTTGCCGCTTTGATCACTCATGCCTTGTGGCAAGGAGAACGTGACGTTACCGTCGAGCAGGCTCACTGGCACGGCGGTGGTGCTGGCAGAAGCGGCCGGTGCGCCTTTATCCGCTGCGGTTTTGTCATCACTTTTGCCATCACAAGCCGCCAGACCGACGATAAGCACTGCCATTCCTGCCAATTTCACTAGGTTACGCATAGGACATCCTTTGATTTTAACGCGCCATAGTCCCGCTATCTTTCACACTATCGCTGTACGTTAACGCGAATTATTTTGGGCATAGAGTCTTGATTTCACTGCATCTATGGCAACCCATTCAGCCAACAAAAGCAAGTCAGAAGATGCCTTGTTTTGTGTCGATAACGCTTAATGTGAATTTAGCTGAAATTGCGCATTGTGCCCGCTTTGCGACAGACGTTTTAGCAACATATTCAGCAAGACGCCGTACATCGGCAGGAAGAAGACCAGACAGATCAGCACCTTAAAGGCGTAATCCACCATGGCGATCTCAACCCAATTATTCGCCATAAAGGCATTGCTGCTTTTGTAGAAAGCGATAAAGAAGAAGGACAGGGTGTCGCTGATGTTGCCGAGGAACATGGCGGCGGCGGGCGCAACCCACCAGCGGCGCATCTGGCGCAGACGGTTAAAAACGTGGACGTCGAGAATTTGTCCCAGCACGTAGGCCATGAAACTGGCGATGGCGATGCGAGCTACCATGATATTCACGCTGCTCAAGGCTGAGAAACCTTGCCATTGCGCCTCAAAAAACAGCGCCGAAATGACATAGGAAATCACCAGTGCTGGCAGCATCACCGACAAAATAATGCGTCGAGCCAGCGGTGCGCCAAAGATACGCACGGTCAGATCGGTGGCCAGAAAGATGAACGGAAAGGTGAACGCGCCCCACGTCGTGTGCAGGCCAAAAACAGAAATGGGCAGTTGTACCAGATAGTTACTGGAGGTAATGATGGCGATATGGAAAAGCGAAAGCCATACCAACGCCGTAAAGCGCTGTTGAGCGGTAAAAGAATACATAGATTGTGACCTTTTTAGTGTGGAATTGGGGTGAGGGAACCCAATGTTTCTCGATCAATGTGCGCCGTAAAAAAACAGCGCGGCGCGCATGTTAACTGTTTAGGCCGCTAATGCAATGGTTAATTTTAACGCAATCGTTGGCGTACCTTGCTCCTTAAAATCTGCGGGGTATACTCGTCTCCCTTCAAAGAGCCGCCGTGTTCGCGGCACCGATGACGTGAGAACGACCATGAACGACCTTTTTAACCAGGCTGACCATCAGTTAGATGCATTGGGCCTGCGCTGTCCAGAACCGGTGATGATGGTGCGCAAAGCGGTGCGCGGCATGAAAGACGGCGAAACCCTGCTGGTGATTGCTGATGACCCTGCCACCACCCGTGATATTCCGGGTTTCTGCCGTTTTATGGAGCACACCTTGCTGGCGGCCGACACGGAACAACTGCCGTACCGCTATTTACTGGCTAAAGGGTTACCGCAAGCGGAGTGACCGCTTACTGCGATTTCTTACGCAGTAAGCGTAACGCGTTGGCGGTGACCAGCGCCGTTGCGCCGGAATCTGCCAGTACTGCCAGCCACAATCCGGTTAATCCCATCAGCGTCGTGACCAGGAAAATGGCCTTCAGCCCCAGTGCGATGGTGATGTTCTGACGAATATTGGCCCGCGTCGCGCGCGATAACTGGATCATCTGCGCCAATCCGCTCAGGCGGTTATGAGTCAGTGCGGCATCTGCCGTTTCCAGCGCCACATCGGTGCCACTGCCCATCGCAATCCCAATCCGTGCCGCTTTCATCGCCGGGGCATCGTTGATGCCGTCGCCGACCATTGCCGTCGGATGCACCGCATTCAGCGCCGTCACCGCGTCGACTTTATCGGCGGGCAGCAGCCCCGCGCGGTAATCAATGCCCAGCCGTTCGGCGATGGTTTTGGCGGCGCGAGGGTTATCGCCGGTCAGCATCACGGTAGAAACGCCGAGGGCTTTCAGATCCGCCAGCGCACTCACCGCGTCATCGCGCAGTTTGTCCTGCATGGCAATTAATCCGATGAGATTGCTCTCCCGCAAGACCGCGACGACGGTTTTACCGCTGGATTCCCAGTCGGCAATTTGACGGAAATGCGTGGGTGTTGTCGCGTCTGCGGCCAGATTTTTCGGCGCCAGCACCTGAATCTTTTTGCCCGCAACGATGCCTTCCACCCCAGAGCCCGCGAGTGCCCGACGATCCTGAGCATTCAGCGGCAACGGATTTTCCTGCGTGGCACGCTTAATAATGGCGACAGCCAGTGGGTGATGTGACCCCGCTTCTACGGCGGCCGCCAGACTCAACAGCTCGTTATCACTGATACCATCAAACGCCGCAATATCAGTGACTTCAGGTTTACCTTCGGTCAGCGTACCGGTTTTATCCAGCGCCACGGTTTGGATTAGCGCCAATTGCTCGAGCGCGGCGCCACCTTTGATTAGCGCGCCCATACGCGTCGCCGCTGCCAGCCCGGAGGTGATAGCCGCCGGAGTCGAAATCACCAGCGCACACGGACAGCCGATCAACAGCAGCGTCAGACCGCGATAAATCCAGGTTTCCCACGGCAAGCCCATCGCCAGCGGGGGAATGAGGATCACCAGCAGCGACATCAGCATAATGGCCGGGGTGTAATAACGGCTGAAGGTGTCGAGGAAACGCTCGATCGGCGCGCGGCGCTCATCGGCTTCTTCAATCAATTGCAGAATACGGTCAATGGCGCTGGCACCGGGCGCGGAAGCCACATTCAGACGCGCCACGCGATCGACACACAGGCTGCCTGCCGGAACTTTCTCGCCGGGCTGGCGCTCAACCGGTACCGACTCGCCGGTCAGGGCGCTTTCATCAAAACTGGCAGCGTGGTCGAGCAAAGTGGCGTCAGTAGGCAAACGGCCACCGGCGGCGACTTCGATCACGTCATTGGGGCGTAAATCAGCCACGGCGACGCGTACGGATTTTCCGTCAACAATTTGCACCGCGCTGTCGGGGATCAGCGCCATCAGCGCTTTCACGCCGCTGCGGGCGCGGTTGGCAGCAAAGGCTTCGAGCCGTTCACCCACCATAAACAGCAGTAACACCATCGCGGCTTCGGCGGTTGCGCCAATAAACAGCGCGCCCAACGCAGCGATACTCATCAGCGTTTCAATGGTGAAAGGTGAACCGGCGCGCGTAGAACGGATCGCTTGTAGCAACACCGGCCACAGTCCGACTAGCGTGGTGACGATGAAGGCAATTTTGCCGAGCTGCGGATTGAATTGATCCAGAATCCAACTGGCGGCCATCAGCGCAATAAGCACCAGCAGCGGCGCATATTCTTTGAGGCGTGAGGGGCTTTAGGTCGGTTTGGCCTGACTTTTTGCCTCAAGGGATTGCAAGGTGAAGCCTGCCTGCGTCACGGCCTGTTGAATGCGCGGAGAGAGGTCGCCGTGGCTGCTGACCAGCAGTTTCTCGGTGGCGAATTGGACTTTGACGCTGCTGACGCCTTCCACCGCGCTGACGGCTTTTTCGATGGTGCGGGCGCAAGCCGGGCAGTCCATCCCCTCAACTTTCCAGCTAAATTGCTGATCTTGCGGCAGTGCTTGCGGTAGTGCGGCAGAAATCTGCCCTCTGGCGTCACTGTCGCCATCGGCCGAACCGCTGCCGTCATCGGTTGACGTTGGTGAGCGCTCACTGGGTTGTGATGCACAACTGTCTGACGCGCAGCAAGATGAGGCGGCTACCGGTGCCTGGTCACTGCAACAGGTCGCGGGATGCGGCTCGCTGTGTACCGTATCGGCAATCTTATTGATGCGGAACATTTTCGGTTTGGCGCATTTTTCAGATGCGCATCCGCAAGGGTTAGCGGAACGTTTTTGTGGCTGTAGCATACGGACTCCTGTCTATACAGAGTGGGATTGCTGACAGTGTAATCCTTGGAGTCAGCTCCAAGGTCAAGCAAATAAATCGGCAAGGGTCCTATCGGCAGAGAAAAGAATAAAAAAGGCGAAACCGAGAGGTTTCGCCTGGGCAGTGAAGAACGCGTCCGCTTACAGATACAGCGAGCGAACAATCAGGAAATGACCGCCGAAGTAGCACGCAGCAATCAGTGCGTCAGCCGCGCTAAATTTGAAACGGTAGTGGCTGGTCAGCCAGATAATATTCCCCAGCAGCAGCAGGACGGTACCGCACAGCAAAGAGAAAGCGAGGTCGGTGCTGCGGGCGAAATACTGTTCACCTGCCATCCACACCATCAGCAATGTCATGGCGATATAGGTTGAGACTGCCCAGCGCAGTTCTGCCAGCCGTGACCAAATCAGCGCCAGTAACAGCACGCCAACAACAATCAGCGCCAGCGGTAGCGGCCAGAAAAAGGTCAGCGTCATCTGGCTGGCGAAACTTAGCGTATACAGCAGATGGGAGAGGAAAAATGCGCCAATGGCGTAAAGAAAACGCTCTTCCGGTAGCAGCAAGAGCCCGTCTGCCACTAACGTTGCCGCCAGACCGAGTAAAATCAAATAGCTATAAACATTCAGTTCCGGCGCTTGCCATGCCAGCAGCAATAACAGCAAAAGAGTGACCGGTTTAAACAGCCAGCGCTGCCAGCGCGGACCACGATAACTGGCATCGACGTACAGCCAGCCGGAGAAAAATACGGCAAGAAATGGCCAACTCATTGTTTATCCTTTTCTTAAAATAGAACGTCAGCATGATGCTGCCTGTCAGGAAAGCTTCCTGTATTCCCCTCAGTGTAGGAGATTGAAAGGCGGCCCGACAATCAGAATCCGCCCCACTGAGGTGCAAGTCGCCGGTTTTTGTGTATACAGTTATCTCCATCTTCTTACTCTACTCATCTGGGATGAAAGCCAAATATGAACAAACCGCCAATGATTATTTTGCTGGGGCTGGTGGTCATTGCCTTCTTTGCTACCCGCCAGTATCTGCACCAGCGCCGTGAGAATGCGGACAACGATGCTGCGCCGGTAAGAGAGATCGCGGCTGAAGTGGTAGCGAAACGCGATTATTTATCCCCTAATCGACGCTCACGCCAACGGGAAGAGATCCCCGCCGAGGACAGAAGTTACGAAGCCTATTTCAAGCCGCAGGCCGGGGGCGCGGAGATTAAATTGAAGCTGGAAATGAAAGATTACGACGCGCTAACCAAAGGGCAGAAAGGGATATTAAGCGTGAAAGGAACGCGGTTTATCGCGTTTAAAGAAACCCAGTAAGCCCCGCTGCCTTTAGCAACGGGGTTGAGTCGAGCATTATTTTCTTTTCGGCAGCGGTGGCTGTTTTTTCTGCCACGCCAGCAGTTCAAATACGCCAAACAGGAAGATCCGCAGCTGTAACCAGCCGCCGATTTTGGTCTGGTCTTTGCCTTGCGTCGCTTTGAGCAGCATCACCTGCAAACCATGCATGAAGAACATGAACACCATCGCCACATCCAGAAAATATTTCATCGGTTTTGGAAACGGATGAATGATGTTCAGCAGCAAAAATGCCCAGATGCACAACATCAACAAGCGACCCACGTTAATCAACATATTTACTGCTCCTGTTCAGAATCTTGTTCATCCGCGTCCGGCGCGGTATGGCGATGGTAAAGGCGGTAAGCGACTTGTCCGGCGACTTTCTCGCGGTGCAAACGCCAGCCAGCCGGAACCGGTATCGCACCGTGTTCGACTTCCGCTTCAACATAAATCCAGGCTTCGTCGGCCAACCAGCCTTGTTGTTCCAGTAACGTCAGCGTTTCTTGCAAAATGCCTTTGCGAAACGGCGGGTCGACAAACACCACGTCGAACGGACTGCCGCTTTTTGCCAGCCAGTTCAGCGCATTGACATTAAACACGCTGGCGTCTTTGGCATTGAGCAGCGCCAGATTTTTCTCCAGTTGCTGCGCCACGGGCCGTTCGAACTCCAACAAAGTCGCACTGGCGGCATAGCGCGACAGCGCTTCAATGCCCAGCGCGCCGCTGCCGGCAAAGCAGTCCAGACAGCGGGCACCCTGAATCATCGGCGCCAGCCAGTTAAATAAGGTTTCGCGTACGCGGTCGGTGGTCGGGCGCAGGCCGGGGCTGTTCGGCACCGGGAGTTTGCGGCCACGCCATTGCCCGCCAATGAGTCGAATCTGACCGGCGGCGGCAGTGTTGGGTTTTTTAGCCATATATCGCTTCAATATTGCGCCGTCTGAACAGCGTCGTGATAAATCAGTTGGCGCTATTCTACTGGTGTGTCAGCGTTGGGCAAACTTTTAACATTCCTGATTGAATTCCCAGCGGAAATCGCGACACGGGTGTGTAGGGGCGGGAGGAAAGTGATAGACTGCAAGGTATTATCCTATTAACAATCCGTTCGCCCTGAATTAACGGCGTGGAGTGAAGTTGTAAAATGGCAAAAGACAAAAAACGCGGTTTTTTCTCCTGGTTCGGCCGTGGCCGTCAGGAAGAAGAGCAGCAGGAACCCGAAACCCGCGTTGAACAACCGGTTGAATCAACGCCAGCCGATACGGCACAGCCTGAAACGCAACATCCGCACGACAGCGCGGGGGCTGAAGAACCTCAATCCGCCGAAGCGCCAGGCGTACCGATTGAAAATCACCCCGGTGAATGGGACGCCAGCACCAGTGCCGAAGCCACGGTTGAAATCGAGCCTATTAATGAGCCGGTGCACGACGTTCCCGCTGAGCCTTCACCACAAGACGCCGTTGCGAAAGATCTGGCGGCAGAAGCCTTGGCTGAAGAGATTGTCGCGGTCACCGAGCAGGTGGCTGCCGCGCAGCAAGAACACGACGTGGTTGAAGAGTTCGTGGAGTCCGATGCCGAAATTCTTGCCGACGCTGAGCAAGATGATATCGACTTTATCGACGACTCTGTGGCTGAAGAAGCGCCGTTGCCGGTCGACCTTGCTCCCATCATCACGTTGCCCGCCGTTGAGACGGAACAAGAGCGTCCGACCAAAGAAGGTTTTTTTGCGCGCCTCAAACGCAGTCTGGTCAAAACCAAGCAAAACTTGGGTTCTGGCTTTGTCGGTTTATTCCGCGGCAAGAAGATCGATGACGATCTGTTCGATGAGCTGGAAGAACAGCTGATCATCGCCGACGTAGGCGTTGAAACCACCCGTAAAATCATCACTTCCCTGACCGAACATGCCAGCCGTAAACAGTTAAAAGATGCGGATGCGCTGTACGTTAAGCTCAAGGAAGAAATGTCTGAAATTCTGGCTAAAGTGGATCAACCGCTGGATGTCAGCGGCAAAACCCCGTATGTCATTCTGATGGTGGGCGTCAACGGCGTGGGTAAAACCACCACCATCGGTAAAATGGCACGTCAGTTTGAAGCGCAGGGTAAATCAGTGATGTTGGCGGCGGGTGACACCTTCCGTGCGGCGGCCGTCGAGCAGTTGCAGGTTTGGGGTCAGCGCAACAATATTCCGGTGATTGCACAACATACCGGTGCGGACTCCGCCTCGGTGATTTTCGATGCCATTCAAGCGGCCAAAGCCCGTGGCATCGACGTGTTAATCGCCGATACCGCCGGGCGTTTGCAGAATAAAGCGCACCTGATGGAAGAGCTGAAGAAGATTGTCCGCGTCATGAAAAAGCTGGACGAGGACGCCCCGCATGAGGTTATGCTGACTTTAGATGCCAGCACCGGCCAGAACGCGGTCAGTCAGGCGAAATTATTCAATGAAGCCGTGGGTCTGACCGGCATTACATTGACTAAACTGGACGGTACCGCCAAAGGTGGCGTCATCTTTGCTATCGCCGATCAGTTTGAGATCCCTATCCGTTACATCGGGGTAGGCGAAGGTATCGAAGATTTACGGCCGTTTAAGGCTGACGATTTTATTGAGGCACTTTTTGCCCGAGAGGATTAATACGGATGATTCGCTTTGAACAGGTCAGTAAAGCTTATCTAGGCGGGCGACAGGCGCTTC
>Ga0105856_1000275_pt1 | contig 27505 bp, 25 predicted proteins | sample OrgsoiDNA_201060_FD_89681 | JGI IMG/M metagenome (GOLD analysis project Ga0105856, IMG submission 89681) | Permafrost soil microbial communities from the Arctic, to analyse light accelerated degradation of dissolved organic matter (DOM) -... | ecosystem: Environmental > Terrestrial > Soil >...
GACGTCTAAACTGACGCTGCGCCCGATGTACCCGAGCTTCGATCAGTTCCCGGATTACCTGTTCTATGAGAACCGCACCAACAGCGACGGTTTCGAAACCCAATTGCAGGACCAGACTACCGACGTCGAGGGCAAAGCGGCGATCCCGCTGGATCTGAAGTCTTACGCTGACGCCACGTATCAGCTGCAATTGCTCTCCGAAGCCTTTACAGCGGGCAGCGGACGTTCCGTCGCCGCCACCGCGCGGGTGCTGGTATCGCCGTATGATTATCTGGTCGGTGTTAAAGCCGACGGCGACTTGGGCTACATCAATAAAGGCGCAGAACGTCATCTCAATCTGATTGCCGTCAATCCGTCGCTGGAGAAAATTGCCCTGCCGGATCTGACGCTGTCGCTTATCGAACAGAAATACATTTCTGTGCTGACCAAACAGGACTCCGGCGTCTACAAATACCAGTCAAAAATGCGTGAAGTGCCGGTCTCCGATCAGCCGCTGTCGGTTGCTGCTGCCGGTCAGGATCTGCTGCTGGAAACCCGTCAGCCGGGTGATTTTGTGCTGGTGGTGAAAACCGCGCAGGGTCAGGTGCTGAACCGCGTGTCTTACAGCGTGGCGGGCAACGCCAACCTCAGCCGTTCGCTGGACCGCAATGCTGAACTGAAACTCAAACTTAATCAGGCCGAATACCAGCCGGGCGAAGAGATCGAAATTTCCATCAACGCGCCGTACACCGGCAGCGGCCTTATCACCATCGAAAAAGATAAGGTCTACAGCTGGCAGTGGTTCAAAACTTCCACCACCAGTTCGGTGCAGAAGGTCCGCGTACCGGCCGATATGGAAGGCAACGGTTACATCAACGTGCAGTTCGTGCGTGACGTCAACTCAGACGAGATCTTCATGAGCCCGCTGAGCTACGGCGTGATGCCGTTTAAAATCAGCACCAGTGCGCGCAAAGCCGGATTGCAGCTGACCACGCCAGAGGTGATTAAACCGGGACAGATGCTGCCAATTACGGTCAATACCGATTCGCCACAAAACGTGGTGGTGTTCGCCGTTGATGAAGGCATTTTGCAGGTCGCCCGCTATAAGCTGAAAGATCCGCTCGAGTACTTCTTCCGTAAGCGTGAACTGAGCGTGGAGAGTTCGCAGATCCTCGACCTGATCTTGCCGGAATTCAGCAAACTGATGTCACTGACGTCAGCGCCGGGCGGTGACGCCGGTGAAGGGCTGGATCTGCATCTCAACCCGTTCAAACGTAAACGCGACAAGCCGGTCGCCTTTTGGTCCGGTATTGCACCGGTCAACGGTCATGCACAGTTCAACTATCCGGTGCCGGACTATTTCAACGGTAAAATTCGCGTGATGGCGATTTCCGTCACACCGGATAAAATCGGTACCGCCCAGACCAGTACTACGGTGCGTGACAACTTCATCATGACGCCGAACGTGCCGTCGATGGTCGCCCCTGGCGATGAGTTTGATGTCAGCGTCGGTGTGAGCAATAACCTCGAAGGCATGGGCGATCAACCGGTCGACATCAGCGTGAACCTGACCCCGCCGCCGCAACTGGAAGTCGTTGGTAATGCTAAACAGTCACTGATGCTTGCCACCAAACGCGAAGGCAACCTGACCTTCCGCCTGCGTGCCAAAGCGGCGCTCGGCGATGCGCCACTGGTCTTCAACGCGACCTATGCTGACAAGAGCAGCCGCCGCGTCGTCAGTACCTCGGTGCGCCCGGCCATGCCGTTCCGCACCCAGTCGGTGATGGGACGTATGAGCGGTAAAAACCAGACTGTCGATCATCTGCACGATGTTTGACGCCTATGCCAAACGCGATGCGCGTGTATCAAACTCACCGCTGGTTCTGACCAGCGGGCTGGCGCAGTATCTGGAAGATTATCCTTACTACTGTTCTGAGCAGATCGTCAGCCGCTCTATTCCACTGATCCTGCAAAGTAAGTATCCGCAGATGAAAGGCAAACTGACCCAGATGGCGGTCAACACCCAGCTCAATAATATGTTGCGCACCCTGCGTTCGCGGCAAAACGATAGCGGCGCGATTGGCCTGTGGCAGTCCTCACCGGTCGCCGATCCGTTCGTCACGCCTTACGTTGTGCAGTACATGCTGCTGGCAAAATCCGCCGGTTATACCCTGCCTGCCGGAATGCTGGAAGATGCCAACGCTGCTCTGCGTGAGCTGGCAGCCAGTCACTATGACGACCTGTATCACCTGCGTCTGCGCGCCTTTGCGGTTTATCTGCTGACGTTACAAGGTGAAGTGACCACCAACTCACTGGCCTCCGTGCAGAATAGCCTGCAAAAAGGGTATGCCAGCAGCTGGCAGACCGACCTCAGCGCGCTCTATCTGGCGTCCTCTTACCGTCTGCTGAAGATGGACGACGAGGCCAACAAACTGTTGCAGCCAAGCTGGAACGAACTGAGTAAGGCTTACAATACGGCGTGGTGGTCACAGAACTACTTCGATCCGCTGGTGCAGGATGCCACGCGTCTGTATCTCATCACCCGTCATTTCCCGGAAAAAGCCAGGTCGATCCCGCCGCAAGTACTGGAGAATATCGTGCGTTCGCTAAAAGAAGAGCGCTACACCACTTACTCTTCGGCCATGAGCATTCTGGCGCTGGACAGCTATTCCAGCCAGATTGCCGCGCAGACCAACGCCGCCGATCTGAGCATTACAGCCATCAGCAAAGATAAAGAGATTCAGCCAGATGTGATCTCCACGCTACAGGGTCTGTTTGCTCAGGGCAGTTTCAGCGCCGATACGCAGGCGGTTCAGTTCAGCAACCCTGACGATGCACCGGCCTGGTATGTGGTCACGCAGTCAGGTTATGACGTGCAGGCACCGCAGAAAGCCATTTCACGCGGCCTGGAAATTACCCGTGACTACACCGATGATCAGGGCAAACCGGTGACGCAGGTAACGCTGGGTGAGAAGATCAACGTACATCTGAAAATCCGCGCTAATGCCAAAGAGGGGCTGAATAATCTGGCGATTGTTGATTTGCTGCCGGGTGGCTTCGAAGTGGTGCAGCAGGCCGCGCCGGAACCGGAAAGCGACAGTGAGAATACAGACAGCGAGGCTCCGGCCGATAACGTCTGGCGTTCTCCTATCGCCGCCAACGGTTCAACATGGCAGCCGGACTACAGCGATGTCCGCGACGACCGGGTGATCATTTACGGCAGCGCCAGCACCGAAGTGCAGGAATTTGTCTATCAGATCAAATCCACCAATACCGGCAGTTTCGTGATACCGCCAGCCTTTGGTGAAGCGATGTATGATCGTGAGATCCAGGCGTTGTCTGTCGGTACGGGCAACATCGTGGTGGTTCCGGCCGACGTTAAAAAATAACGTATGCTGAATGCCTCGTCGCTAATACGTCTCTTACAAAACGGCCTGATGGCCGTTTTTTTGCTGGCACTGGTGGCCATCGGCTTTCGTCTGTGGCCCCACCCGCCGCTGTCTCAGGGTCTGCCTTTTTCCAGCACCTATTACGATCGCGATGGCGTGCTGCTGCGTATAACCCTCGCCAATGACGAACGTTACCGTATCTGGACACCGCTGGAGCAAATTTCGCCACTGGTGGTCCGCGGGATTCAGCTGCATGAAGACAGCTGGTTCTATTATCATCCGGGCTTTAACCCGGTCAGCCTGCTGCGCGGCTTCTGGCGCAGCTATATCCGCGGCGCCAAGTTGCAGGGAGGCTCGACGCTCACCATGCAGCTGGCGCGTATGCACTGGCATCTCAATACCCGTACGCCGTCGGGCAAGCTGTGGCAGATTGCCCGCGCCGTACAGCTTGAACTGAGTTATTCCAAACACGATATTCTCGAGGCGTACCTCAACTACACGCCGTATGGCCGCAACATTGAGAGCATCGGCGCGGCCAGCCTGATCTATTTCGGCAAAGCGCCGCAGGATCTGACCCTGCCGGAAGCGCTGACGCTGGCGGTATTGCCGCAGTCACCCAGTTTTCGTATTGATACAAAAACCGGAGTCCTTGGCAGCGCACTCAACTCTGCCCGCAATCGGCTGTTTGCCCGCTGGCAACAACACTACCCTACCGACAGCAGCCAGATTGCGCTGTTTAAGCTGCCGCTCAGCCTGCGACAGCCCGAGCAGATGCCCTACATTGCTCCACATTTTATTGAGCAGATCCGTCAGGACCATCCGCCGTTACAGCGCACCGACAACCGCGTCGACACGGAGCTGGACGCCGGTCTGCAACGGCTGGTAGAGAAACAGATTGATGCCTTTATCACCCGTAATGCCAGCCGTGGTATTCATAATGCGGCGGCGCTGCTGGTCGATACGCGGGATATGGGCGTGCGGGCACTGGTCGGTTCCGCCGATTACTACAACCGCGATATTCAGGGACAGGTCAACGGTACGCGCGCCAAACGCTCGCCCGGCTCGACCCTCAAACCTTTTATTTATGCGCTGGGGCTGGAACAGGGGGTCCTGCACCCGATGACTATCCTCAAAGATGTGCCTTCCACTTTCGGGGCTTACGCGCCGGAGAACTTCGACCGGCGTTTTCTTGGCCCGGTGACCGCCACCGATGCACTGAACTTCAGCCGTAATATTCCGGCCGTGTATGTGGCCTCCAGACTGCGCGACCCAACGCTGTACCAGTTTATGCGCCTGTCCGGCGTCGCCAATATGGCCAGTGAAAATCATTACGGCCTGTCACTGGTGCTGGGCGGCGGCGAAGTCACCGTGCAGGAGCTGGCAAAACTGTACGCCCTGCTGGCAAACCGTGGTGAACTCAAACCGCTGCGGCTGCAAAAAAGCGATCCGTCTCCTGCGCCGGTTCGCCTGCTCAGCGAAGAAGCCAGCTTCATCACCCTCGATATGCTGCGCCAGCACCGCCGCCCCGGCGACACGCTGGCACAAAAGCAGGCCAGCTTGCCGGTCTACTGGAAAACCGGAACGTCATGGGGATTTCGTGACGCCTGGACCGCCGGGATTTTCGGGCCTTACGTGCTTATCGTGTGGGAGGGGAATTTCGACAGTAAAGGCAACGGGGCGTTTGTCGGTGCCGACGCGGCCGCCCCGCTGTTCTTTAATATCATCGACAATATCCAGGCTAATTATCCGACGCTGCGCGAACCGAAACACCCGTGGCCGAAACAGCTGAAACGGGTAGATATCTGTCTGGCGAGTGGCGATCTGCCGACGCAGTGGTGCCAGCAGGTGGGTAAAACCTGGTTCATTCCGGGTAAATCACCGATTAAAGTCGATACCATTTACCGGCCAGTGGTGCTGGATATTCATACCGGCGAAGTCGCCTGTCCGCCGTATGAAGCGGGGGAAACCCGCACCGAAGTGTACGAGTTCTGGCCTTCCGATCTGGCTAACGTATTCGCTCAGGCCGGACTGCCAAAACGTGCGCCGCCGGGAGCCGGACGTTGTAAAAATGACGGCCCGTCGGTAAGCGGTAACCCGCCGCGTATCACCTCGCCGCTGCGTAACACCACCTACACACTGCGCCAGTCGCAACAGGGCCGCGACAGCATTGTGTTTAACGCCACTACCGACGCCGACAGCAATACCCTGTACTGGTTTGTGGATGATATTTATCTCGGCAGCAGCGCCAGTAAAACTGCCATCCAATGGCAGCCAGAAAATAACGGGCAATACCGGATCCGCGCCGTAGATGACCACGGGCGCGGGGATTCAAGGGTGATAAAGATCGAGATTGTGAACTGAGAGGGCTGAGGCTAAAAAGTAAAACTCAGGCGCCGCCCATGAGTGACGACTTTTCGCTTTTGTTTACGGCCCGGATACTGCGTTCAATCCGCTGGCCTGCCGGTGAGTGTTACGGCAGAGACGGGGACTGGTTATTGCCCGCGCTGACCGTGGTCTCGGTGTGCATCACGCCGTTGCCAGAACATGTTATTTAATCCTTACTGCTGGCAAGAAACTCCCTATCTTTCACGTCAGGCTTAACTATTATCCGGCAAAATCAATTGCCTCTCCATCAGTAAACCTTTGCCGTCGGTCAGGCTGACGGTGATTTGCGTCCACTCCCCCTTCTGCATTGAAAAACGCATCTGGCCCAGCGTTTGTTCCTGATTGGCAGCGAGGGTGATATTGCCTTGCTGACGGCTGGTGCTTTGGCCCTCACCCGCGCGGTGGGAGACCGCGATGGTTATCTGACAAGCACAACCGGCGGTAAGCGTCGCCATCGGCGTAACGATGTAAGTGTCAGCATCAGCATGCGTATCAAACCACAGCTGATTCGACATGACCGCAGCGATCAGTAAAACATGCATCGGCCCGGCTCCTCGTATGAAAAGACAAAACAGGGCTCGGGCCCTGTTTTGTTAAATGCTGCTTACACAGAAACAGCCGGATTAATGCTGGGAAGCATAAGCCTGGTTGTTGCTGCCGTATTGCTGAATGTTTGCCAGGCTGCCGTCTGCACTTTGGCTTGCCTGAGCATAGTTAGCCGTGCCGTTCTGGCTGACCAGCACAATGCTCTTGTCTGCGCTTTGTGACACATTGGAGGTGTTGTAATCACCAAACTGGCTGACTTTTACCAGACTTTTGTCACCGGTCTGATTGGTGCCAGCGGTGTTTTTAAAGCCGTGCTGATCGATAGCGGTCAGAGACTTAGAAACGCCCGTTTGGGTGGCATTCGCCAGGTTAGAAGTACCCGCCTGATAAATCTGAATTTCCGCGTTCCAGTCGGTAGTCTGGAATACCGGCGTCGTAGACGGCGGTGTTGATGGACCTGAGCCGCCGCCGCCATAACCTGCGAACGCACTGCCACTGACAACTAAAGCTGAGACTGCCACAATTTTCCAAAGATTCATGATGCTACCCCATTGGTTAAATTTCGGATGACCTTCAGTTGAAACGGAATATTTAACGCTGTGTCACTCTAATCGCCATTCCTGACGAATTTTGCACGACACCGGCGGACCGGTCCGTACCACTCTGGCTAATTTGCGTCACGCTCCGGCTACCTCGCTGGAGAATGACAGCCGTATTGCCAAAATCTTTCTGATCTATCGATGCTGAACTGCTATTACCCTGTTGCACAACGACAGCGGTATTATCGCTGCCACTTTGCGTCACGTCGGAACTGTTGCCATTTCCGCGCTGATTAACATAGGCAGTATTGTCGTTGTTATATTGCGTAATATTACTTCTGTTACCGTTACCCACCTGACGGGAAACAGCCACATTGCTGTTACCCTTCTGGAGAATAATACTTGAATTACCGGAGGCTGATATTCCGCCTGCCGCTAACTGTTCAAAAGAGCTGTTATATGTATCGCTGATGCCGATGCCCGCTTCACTGTGGGCAAAATCGTTGGGTTGCGCTACAGCAATAAAGGGTAAGGACAGCAACGCAACGGCAAAGAATTTTATTTTCATAATGCGACCCTGATTTATTACCACTCAACTTTGATGCTGCGGTTAAAGCGATAAATCTTTTCGGATGCTCAGACGTTTTCTGTTTGACGAGTTGAGTATGGATATTCGTGAAAATAAAAAACTCACCTGTAAGTCGTATTTTATTTAAAGCCTCACCATAAAGTATGAGTTTCACTATTTTTCATTCTCCGGCCCATACGCCACCCAGCATGTCAGGAAGGGATATGGCATTTATCCTAAAATAGAGTTTCCGCGATTTCTTATTCATCACACAAATCGATAAATTCTTATTAAGAAAAATGCGAAAAATAATCGTCGCCCGGTTTATTTTTTGCAGGTCGATGCCTCTTTCGGGTGAGATTGTGCGCTGCATCACCCGTTTGCACGGGGTTAAACCTTAGTAAAAAGCGTGAAATCCACCTATAACCCGAGAGAATTAGCGGTAAAGACGGCTCCAGGTTTGGGATAACGTAGACAAAAGATGCACCACATTACTGATATCAGCTGATTATTCTGCCTAAGCGATGGCAGAAATGACTGTGTTTACAAAGGCCTTTGTAAGGAAAGTGTGAAGGGCTTAGTTAAACAAATTTAATCGATAACGGGTCAATCAATTAACGAACGTTAAGAAAACTTTACACATTTTAATTTACATTTAGAAACACAAATAGGCCTTGCTTTAGAATATCCAATGACTAGATTGAAGCTGTACCAAACAAGGGCTTCTAAAAATACGTACCTAACCTGTGTGACGGGAATTTAACTTTTTAACTATCTTTAGCTTATTTATGGTTAAAGATTATGGTTAAACAGTTGGCTGTTACACAAACTACATTCAGCAGCAGTGATGCAACCTATTTTGTGCCTTCAATTATAAGGTGCTATCAGGTTGCGGAAAAAATCAGGGTGGAGTTTCATTATGAGTAATGAAGCAAATATAAATAATAATCTTTTAGTATTAGTGACCCGGCCGTCGTTACAAGCCAGTGCATTATTACAACAGCTTAAACATCAGCTATGCGTGAACGCTAAACTACATAATATCAATAAGTCTCTTGAAAATAGTCCCCTGGAGGATACGCCATTAACACAGGCGCTTATTCTGTTTGATATGATGGAAGCCGACAGGCGGCAGATCATTCTTTGGCAATCTGTTCTCAGCCGCTTCAATGAAAACATCAAGTTATTATTATTTAATACCCCAAATGACTATCACTTTCGCGAGATCGAGACCTGGCCGCGGATCAGTGCGGTATTTTATATCTCGACCGATGAAAATAAATTGGTCGAAGGTATCAATAGCGTTATCCACGGAGAGTGCTATTTCACCCAAGGGTTTGCCAGCTATCTGATCAATCAGTCCGGTCAATACCGCTATCTGAATTATGAAGAGTCAGGCCTCACCCACCGGGAGAAGGAAATCCTCAATAAACTGCGCGTAGGTGCGTCAAATACCGAGATAGCGAAGCTGCTGTTTATCAGTGAAAACACAGTAAAAACGCATCTTTATAATCTGTTCCGCAAGATTTCCGTCAAGAACCGGACTCAGGCGGTCTCCTGGGCCAACGATAATCTGAAGTGCTGACATGAAAAAAGCCGCCATGTGTCTGCTTTTCTGTCTGACGCTCGTGCTCAATTGCAGCGCCGGTGCAGCGGAACTCAAAGATCCGGGGCTGATCACTGACCACACAGTGACGTCAGTCGGTCATGATTTTTATCGTGGATTTACCGATCGCTGGGAAAAGACGTATCCGGAGACCATCACCATCAGTGAAAGACCGAGTGCGCGCTGGGGCAGTTGGATAAGCATCAAAATCGGGCAGGATACCCTGTATCAAACGCTGCTGTTCCCCAACCGACGCAATTTTAACAAAGAGATCGATACAGCGGTCGCCAGCGTGCTCGATGCACTGTCTCGCCGCCAGATTGATAAAGCCCTGCTAAGCACCGGCGATCTTACCGGCGATGAATTTTAGGAGCACACCGTGAAAACTTATGTATCCCTTTTGTCGTTGCTACTGGTCTCCCCGCTCTCATGGGGAGGAAATATGGTCTTCCAGTTCGTCAACCCGAACTTTGGCGGAAACCCGAACAATGGCGCGTTCTTACTCAACGAGGCCAATGCGCAGAACTCCTACAAAGATCCCGACGGCTACAACTTTGACTCTTCTACCCCGTCGGCCCTCGATAATTTTACCTCCGCCCTGCAGTCACAGCTGCTGGGTAACCTGATGGGCAATATCAGCCAGGGCAAACCAGGGCGGATGGTCACGCAGGACTTTATCGTTGACGTGCAGAACACCGACGGCCAGCTGGTGATGAACGTCACCGACCGCAAGACCGGCAAAGTCTCCACGATTCAGGTTCAGGGTATCTCAGGCGCCAACTGAACCTGACAGGCACAGCACCCCAAAAATCGACTCACAACAAAGATCGGGAAGGCCACCTATGCGCAGCATTTTTTTACTTCTTGCCACCCTCGCCCTCACCGGGTGTTTGACTGCACCACCAAACCAGGCAGCGAAACCCACGCTGTTACCGCGTGCTCAGAGCTATCAGGATCTGACCAATCTGCCACCGGCACGCGGCAAGATTTTTGTCTCGGTTTACAACATTCAGGATGAGACCGGCCAGTTCAAACCTTATCCGGCCAGTAACTTCTCGACGGCGGTGCCGCAAAGCGCCACGGCGATGCTGGTGTCAGCCCTCAAGGATTCAAAATGGTTTATTCCTCTGGAGCGTCAGGGGCTGCAGAACCTGCTCAATGAACGCAAAATTATCCGCGCGGCACAGGAGAACGGCAGCGTAGCGGTGAATAATGCGCGGCCACTCTCGTCACTGGTGGCGGCCAATATTCTGATTGAAGGCTCGATTATTGGTTATGAAAGTAATGTGAAATCTGGCGGGGTTGGCGCGCGCTATTTCGGCATTGGTGCCAGCACACAGTATCAGTTAGACCAGATAGCCGTGAACCTGCGTGCTGTCGACGTCAATACCGGGGAAGTTCTGTCGTCTGTTAATACCAGCAAAACAATATTGTCTTATGAAGTGCAGGCCGGGGTATTCCGCTTTGTGGATTACCAGCGATTACTGGAAGGAGAACTGGGTTACACCACCAACGAGCCGGTGATGCTCTGTTTGATGTCCGCAATTGAGACTGGCGTGATTTATCTGGTGAATGACGGCATCAGCCGTAACCTGTGGCAGTTGCAAAACCCGCAGGTTGTCTCCGCACCGGTACTGGAAAAGTATAAGAACCTGATTGTCCCTGTCGCTTCTTAAGACAGTTGGCGAGGGAGTCGGCCGGTTGAGGCCGCTTCCCTCTTTTTTTTCCCTTTCACTCCTCAGGCTTCGGCGGTTGCTGGTAATTCTTGACCCGCTTTTTATCCTCAAGATTAAAATCAGGATCGAGATAAATACTGAGCCTTTTGATGCGCAAATCCTCAAACTCAAACACCGAACAGAAGTGATGGCTGCCGGTTTGTGGCGCAGGCCAGCGTTCACCCGTTTGCATCACGCCGCGCATCTGCCCTTCCAGCACCAACGTTTCGCCATCACTGATAAAACGAAATTTATCCTGAATGTGCTGGATCATGTCGATCTCCAGCGCGAAGCGTTTACCGAGCTCCCCCAGCGATGATTTACCTTTCGCCGTGCCAAATTTCGGGAAAAATACCTCGGTATCTTCGGTAAACAGATCCAGCAAAGTGGCATCCGCCTGATCCAGCTTGGCGTAAAATTGCCGGATCACCTCGATACGGCCTTTCTTCAGCGCGTCCTGTGTCATTTTCCCCCTCTTATCACCCAATGGATGAACTTTTATTCACCTCATTAAGCCTAGTGACTTGTGCTGAATTTGCCTGTCTCACGGGCCAAATAAGAAAACTCTCAGCAACACAAAGGGTTAGTACATCAGCCGTGGCTACCCCGGAACTCGCGCCGGTAAAGCGACGGAGAGGTTTTGAACTGTTGCTGGAAATGCCTGCGCATCGACAACGCCGAACTGAAACCGGATTTTTGCGCCACCAATTCCACCGGCTGATCGGTTTTTTCTAAAAAACGCTGCGCCACGGCCAGCCGCTGATTCAACAACCACTGCGTTACGGTGGTGCCGGTGGTTTGCTGAAAGCGACGGGTAAAACTGCGGCGGCTCATGCAGGCTTTTTCACAAATCACATCCAGACTGAGTTCGCTTTGTATATTTTCGGAGGCCCAGCTGAGCGCTTCCATAAAACGGTCGCCGCCTGCGGTGTTATAGACCGGCTGCTCAATGTATTGCGCCTGACCGCCCTGCCGGTGCGGAGGCACCACCAGCAGGCGCGCCACCGCGTTCGCGGCATCGGCACCGCAGTGCTGACGCACCAGATGCAGGCAGCAGTCGATGCTCGCAGCCGTACCGGCGGAAGTCACGATGTCACCATCGTCAACATACAGCACGTTCCGGTCCACCGAGATGGACGGATAGAGGCGCACAAAATCCGGCATCCAGTGCCAGTGCGTGGTGGCCCGGCGGTTATCCAGCAGACCTGCAGCCGCCAGCACAAAGGCACCCATGCATAATCCGACAATCCGCACGCCCCGTTCGTGGGCGCGTTGCAGCGCTGAAATGAGTTCAGCGGGCGGCGCCTGCTGCGGTGTGCTCCAGCTCGGCACCATGACCATATCGCAGGACTCAAGTGCGTCCAGCCCGTGCTCGGCGAGGATGGAAAAACCGGCATTGGTGCGCAGTGGCCCGGCTTCGGTTGCACAGATTTTCAATCTATAGGCCGCTTCGCCCTGCACATCCAGTGCTTTTTCGAATACCGCACAGGGCACCGACAGGTGAAACGGGATGATGTCTTGAAAAACCACAATACCGACGTGAATGACAGACATAACACTCCTTGTTGCCCGCAGGCAGTGACCGGTTCAGAGATCAAAAATACCATTTTGGCGTAAAAATACCGCTTTTGGTTACTGCACTCTCTGTGGCGATGCATAAGAAACACGCAGAATGGCCGCCAACGCAGACACGGTGACCCGTACGGCAATCTGTTTCTGACTCAGCCCAACGGAACGGGATCAGCACGATCTCATGGAGATACTACAATGAAAAAACTTCTGGCTTACAGCGCTCTGGCGCTCTCAATGGCGACAACAACAATGACGATGAATACCGCAAATGCGCAAACTCACTCAGCCCCGACTATCCGCACAATGAGCAGCGCCCCGGCGACCACCTCATTACAGGCAGGAGAAACTGCGCTGATTGTGATCGACTTCCAGAACGAATATTTCACCGGAAAAATGCCGATCCCAGATGGCATGAAAGCGTTAAAGAAAACTCAGGAACTGGTGAAATTTGCCCATGACAAGAAGATGCCTGTGTTCTTCGTTCGTCATGAAGGTCCGGCTGACAGTCCGCTGTTCGCCAAAGGCACCACGTTCTCAGAATTCCATAAAGACCTGCAACCTGCTGCTGGCGACAAAGTGATCACCAAGGCAACACCGAGCTCCTTCGTTGGTACGGATCTGGAAAAACAGCTGAAAGATCTGGGCATCAAAAAGATCATCGTGACCGGTCTGATGACTCATATGTGCGTCTCTTCAACGGCGCGTGACGCTGTGCCACTGGGCTTTGACGTGATCATCCCTGAAGATGCCACTGCCACCCGTGACCTCGATACCTGGGATAATAAAAAGGTAGATCACTCGACGCTGCAACACTCCGCACTGGCTGGTGTGGCTGACGTTTTCGCCGAAATCATGACCACCAGACAAGTGATGGCGCTGCCGGTTAAGTAATTCTGCCGCCGCCCGCCACCTATTTTTTTCGGCCGTGTTTGTTACTCAATGTTAACCACAGCCGTTTTCGTTGTCCTGATGGTCTACAGTTAGTCATGTATGAATCACATGCACTATTTTGTTCATTGAATGAGCCGGACCCGAATCTGGTTGGTCCCGCAGACAAAAGGAACTGCTTATGTTTGATAAAGCGAAAGATAAAGTGGAAGAAGTGGTGGGCAAAGGTCAGGAAGAGTTTGGCCGCGCAACGCAGGATCGTGATTTGCAGGCTGAAGGGGTAGTACGCAAAAATCTTTCTCAGGCCTCGTACGCGGTGAATGATGCCGTTGACACCGTGAAGCGTCAGACTTCTGACAACCCGGTTCCGGCCCTGCTGATTGCCGCCGGTGTGGGTTTCCTGCTGGCGAAACTGGTCGGCCGCAGATAATTTCTGTCTGGAATGCAGCCTGAGACATGACTGTTGCAGGCCATAAAATAGCAAAACCCGGCGAAAGCCGGGTTTTTTGTTGGGTGCAGGAAAGCCTTCATCAGGCTTTCGGTGCGAGTACCCCGTCGGCGCGGAACATGGCTTTGATGCCGCGAACGGCCTGACGGATACGGTCCTGATTTTCAATCAGGGCGAAACGCACGTGAGTATCCCCGTAGTCACCGAAACCGACACCCGGAGAGACGCACACTTTGGCGTCGGCCAGCAGACGTTTGGCAAATTCAAGTGACCCTAAATGGGCGTAAGCCGGAGGGATTTTCGCCCAGACGTACATGGAAGCTTTCGGGTTATCCACCATCCATCCCGCTTCATGCAGCCCGCGCACCAGCACGTTACGGCGCTGACGGTACTGTTCGGCAATGTCTTTCACGCACTGCTGATCGCCTTCGAGCGCCGCAATGGCCGCCACCTGCAACGGCGTAAAGGTGCCGTAGTCGTGATAACTTTTGATTCGGGCCAGCGCGCTTACCAGCTCAGGGTTACCGACCATAAAACCAATACGCCAGCCTGCCATATTGTAACTTTTCGACAGAGTGAAAAACTCCACCGCAATATCTTTCGCACCCGGCACCTGCATAATCGACGGCGCTTTCCAGCCATCGTAAACAATGTCGGCGTAAGCCAGGTCGTGAATAACCAGCACGTCGTACTGCCTGGCCAGCGCGACGACTCGCTCAAAAAAGTCGAGCTCAACGCACTGGGCGGTCGGGTTAGACGGGAAGCCGAGGATCATCATTTTCGGGCGCGGAATAGTTTCGCGGATCGCGCGTTCCAGTTCGGCGAAAAAGTCCACGCCTTCAGTCAGCGGCACAGAGCGCACCTGCGCACCGGCAATGACCGCGCCATAAATATGAATCGGGTAACTTGGATTGGGCACGAGAACGGTGTCACCGTGATCAAGCGTGGCCAGCATCAGATGCGCCAGCCCTTCTTTAGAACCGATGGTGACAATGGCTTCGCTTTCCGGGTCAATCTCGACCTGATAGCGGTCGGCATACCAGCGTGAAATCGCCCGGCGCAGGCGTGGAATGCCGCGCGAGGTGGAGTAACCGTGGGTGTCTTCGCGCTGGGCGACCTGCACCAGTTTTTCAACAATGTGCGGCGGCGTCGGGCCGTCCGGATTCCCCATACTAAAATCGATAATATCTTCGCCGCGACGTCGCGCAGCCATTTTCAATTCAGCGGTGATGTTAAAAACATAAGGGGGAAGACGATCGATACGTGAAAAACGACGTGGTGAAGGTGAGTCAGCCATAAATTCCTCGAGGATACGTGAGCGCCCGGACCGTCCGAGCGACGCTGACCGCATTTGCGATCCTCAATGAACATATATCAGGCGCAAAAAACTGTCGAGTCTTTGAGCAACAAATTTTTAACCTCGCGGATCATCCGCCAAAATACCCAGCAGCCAGTCGTTATGCCATATTTCACCGATGCGGTAACTTTCGCGCAAATTGCCTTCCAGACGAAAGCCGCACTTTTCCAGCACACGGCGTGAACCGTCATTGCCCTCCAGCACATTGGCCTGTAAACGGTGAAAACCGCACTGGTCGAACGCAAAATCGAGCACCGCACGCAGGGATTCCACCGCATAGCCCCTGCCCTGATGTTCCGGCGAAATAATAAATCCGACTTCTCCCTGCTGATAGGGCCGCCAGTCCGGAAAAAAGCCGGTCAGCCCCACGGCGTTGCCGGTGTCACGTTCCCGGATCGTCAGGCATAGCCAGAAATCGGCATTGCGATCCCAATAACCTAAGCGCTGTTCGAAGCGGCTGCGGATTTGCGCAGGCGTGTCCAGATCGCCGATAAAACGCATCACGCTGGCGTCCTGATACAATTTCCGGAACAGCCACCAGTCGTCTTCTTCAATCGGCTGCATCGACAAACGTTCGGTTGTTAACAACAAAGGCGTCAGCGTTTTCATCACCCGTCCTGCGCAAAATAGTTAAGGAAATATTGCGTTATTCTGCCCGCACTCTGGGCGTTTTCAACATACAATAGTTCGCATTCCCAATGCCACCACCCAGAGAGCCTGCCGTGCCGCAAGTTTTTGAAATGTTACTGGCGGTCTTTGACCGTGCTGCGTTGATGTTGATCTGCCTGTTCTTCCTGACCCGCACCCGCCTGTTCCGCAAGCTGCTCCAGAAAGAGAGCCATAACCATACGCCACTGGAACTGGCTGCTGTCACGACGATTTTTTCCCTGTTTGCCATTTTTGGCACTCTGTCGGGGATCAACGTTGAAGGCTCACTGATCAACGTGCGCACCATCGCCATTATATCTGGCGGTATTCTGTTCGGGCCGTGGGTGGGCATTATTACCGGACTGATTTCCGGTTCCCACCGCTTTCTGATCGACATTCACGGCCCGACCTCACTACCCTGTCTGATCACCAGTATTACTGCCGGTTTCCTGTCGGGTTATATCAATCTGAAAGTAAAGAAAGCCAACCACTGGAAAGTCGGGATTGCCGCCGGGATGCTGTGCGAAGCGCTGACGATGCTGCTGATCCTGTTGATGGCAAAACCTTTTTCGCTGGGGCTGGATATTGTGATTAATATTGCCGCGCCGCTGATTCTGGGGGCCAGTTCCATCGGGCTTATTGTGCTGCTGGTGCAGAGCGTGGAAGATGAAAAAGAGGTGATCGCCGCCCGCCAGGCACGGCTGGCGCTGGATATTGCCAATAAAACACTGCCCTATTTTCGTAATATCAATGCCGAGTCTCTGGCGACTATCTGCAGCATTATCCGCGAGGATATCGATGCCGACGCCGTGGCGATCACCGACACCAAAAACATTCTGGCGTACGTTGGCGTCGGCGCCGAGAAGTACAATATTGGCGATGAAACCCTCAGCGATATCACCAAGCTGACGATCGAAAAGGGCAAAATCACCATCAAGAATAATGATGAGATGCACCGCACGCCACAAATTCACTCGCTGATCATCATTCCGCTGTGGGAAAAAGGCGTGGTAACGGGCTCGCTGAAAATCTATTACTGCCACGCGCACCGCATCACCTATTCGCTGAAAGTGATGGCGATCGGACTGTCGCAAATCATCTCGACGCAGATGGAAGTGTCGCGGGCCGAACAGCTGCGTGAAATGGCCAATAAAGCCGAAATGCGCGCGCTGCAAAGCAAGATTAACCCTCATTTTCTGTTTAACGCGCTGAATGCCATTTCGTCGTCTATTCGTGTTCGCCCGGATACGGCGCGCCAGCTGATCATCAATCTGTCGCGCTATCTGCGCTATAACCTTGAGCTGAATGATGAGCTCATCGATCTGCGCAAAGAACTGCATCAGGTGCAGGATTATATCGCTATCGAACAGGCGCGCTTTGGCAGCAAACTGACGGTGATTTATGATATCGATGAAGATATTTCGGTGCGCATCCCGAGTTTGCTGATCCAGCCTTTAGTCGAAAATGCTATCGTTCACGGCATTCAGCCTTGCAGCGGCAAAGGGGTGGTGGTGATTGCCGTCAAGCACAGCGGCGGCAATGTCAGGGTATCGGTTAAAGATACTGGCCACGGTATTAATCAGGAAACCATTGAGCGGGTCGCGGCCAACGAGATGCCGGGAAATAAAATCGGCCTGCTGAATGTGCATCACCGCGTTTCGTTACTTTACGGTCAGGGTTTGCAAATCCGTCGTCTTGAGCCCGGCACCGAGATTTCATTTTTAATCACTACGGAAAAAACCGCATGAAAGCCATTATCGTTGAGGATGAAGTCCTCGCTCAGGAGGAGCTGAGTTATCTGATTAAGGCCCACAGCAGCATCAAAATTGAAGCCACGTTTGATGACGGACTGGACGTGCTCAAATATCTGCAAACGCATGAAGTGGACGCGATTTTTCTGGATATCAGCATTCCTTCGCTCGACGGCGTATTGCTGGCGCAAAATATCAGTAAGTTCGCCCATAAGCCCTACATCGTATTCATCACGGCCTATAAAGAGCACGCGGCTGAAGCCTTCGAGATCGAAGCCTTCGACTACATTCTCAAGCCGTATCATGAGTCGCGTATTGTCACCATGCTGCAAAAGCTCGAGTCGCATTTTAAGCGAGACAAACAAGAGCAGCAGGAGCAAACCCAGAGCGCGCCGAGTACTGGCCGAGTCAGCCACAGCATTAATCTGATCAAAGATGAGCGAATCATCGTCACGGACATCAACGACATTTATTACGCCGCGGCGCAGGAGAAAGTGACGCAGGTATTTACGCGTCGGGAAGAGTTCACCATGCCGATGAATATCAGCGAGCTCTGTACCCGTCTGCCGGAAGAGCATTTTTTCCGCTGCCACCGGTCGTACTGCGTGAATTTGTCGAAGATCCGCGAGATCGTGCCATGGTTTAACAACACCTATATTTTGCGGTTAAGTGATCTGGATTTCGAAGTGCCGGTAAGCAGAAGCAAGGTGAAGGAGTTCAGAAGGTTAATGCGGTTTTAGTGAAAGAAAAAGCGGCTCTCCAAAAAGAAGAACCGCAAGGTGCACCCAAACTCATTGGAGCAGCAGCTGACTGCGCGGGGGCTTCAAGGACGAAGGGTATGCCCCATTGACTGACGCAGATAGGCTCCGGCGCCTAACAAACCCGGTTGGTCATGGGTGATCAGGTAAACCGGAATATCCACCAGGTAATCCTTGAAACGCCCTTTATCTTCAAAAGCGGCACGGAAACCGGAGGCTTTGAAGAATTCCAGGAAGCGCGGTACGATACCACCGGCAATATACACCCCCCCAAACGTCCCCATGTTCAGCGCCAGATTGCCGCCAAAACGCCCCATGATCACGCAAAACAGCGAGAGTGCGCGCCGGCAATCAATGTCATCTTCGCCAAGGCCCCGCTCTGTCACATCTTTCGGTGCCAGATTTTCCGGCACGCGGTTATCTGATTTGACGATGGCGCGGTAGAGATTCACTAACCCCGGACCGGAGAGAATACGCTCGGCAGAAACGTGGCCCATTTCGGTGCGTAGCTGTTCGAGGATCATGTCCTCTTCTTCGCTGTTCGGTGCGAAGTCAACATGACCGCCCTCACCCGGCAGGCTTAGCCAGCGCTTATCGGCATGGATCAGATGGGCGACGCCAAGCCCGGTGCCTGCGCCATAAATCACCGCCGGTTTACCATCGATGGGCTTTTTACCGCCGAACTGCAATAAATCCTGCTCTTTTAGCATCGGAATGGTCATCGATACCGCAGTAAAATCGTTGATCACTTCGAGGTGATCCAGTTTCAGACCGGCTTTCATCTCTGCGATGGAAAATGCCCACGTATGGTTGGTCATCGCCACCCAGTCGCCGGTAATAGGACAGGCAATCGCGATACAGGCGTGCTTCACGTCCTGATGCTGCTGCTCGAGATAAACACGTGCCACCGCTTCAAGACTGTCGTAGTCCAGACCAGAAAAAGTCTGCGCAGCGGAGATCTCACCGCTGTCGAGCGCGCAAAGAGCCAGACGACAGTTGGTGCCGCCGACGTCACCCACCAGGGAGTATTGAGTCATTTTATTCTCCGAAAAAGTAAATTCTTGATCCTGCTGGATATCGGGGGGCTTAAAAAACCAATAAAGCCGTTATTATCAATCGTTGATGGCTATTCAAACCCCACCAGCAAGACGCTAAAAGATCGCACAATTGTGAGGGCAAAATAGCGGTAATTGCTATAGGCTGCAATGCCGATTTGAGCCAGCGCGCATTTATGCACAGTGTCATTTACAATAATATCGCCGCCAGCCAGATTCTTCGCCATCATGGCGATCACGAAAGCCAGTGCTGAAGCTCGGGCAAGTGCTTTACTTCATATAAAGGAAATTTTGCATGTTGCATCCCCGTGCGAAAACAATGCTGGCCTTTGCCGTGCCAGCGATGGTCATCGGCGCACTGTCGAGCCTGATACTGGTGGCGGTCATGCTGCTTGCCGGTGCGTTACAAACGTTTCTCTGGGAGCAGATTCCCACGGCGCTGCATATCAATACGCAGTCGGCGACCTGGACGCTGTTTATGTTAACCCTGACGGGCTTAGGCGTCGGGGCGTTGATCAAGTATATGCCGGGTCACGCCGGGCCGGATCCCGCCACGGAGTCGCTGATCGGCGCGCCGGTGGCGCTTAATGCACTTCCGGGGCTGGCATTGGCGCTGATGCTCGGGCTGGCGGGCGGCGTGAGTCTCGGGCCGGAATATCCGATCACCGTGATTAACATCGCGCTGGCGGCCGCAGTGGGCCGACGTTTGTTACCTCAGGTTCCCACGACGGACTGGGTGATTCTGGCCGCGTCGGGCACGATCGGCGCATTGTTTGGCACGCCGGTAGCCGCAGCCCTCATCTTTTCCCAAACGCTGGGAAGTGACAAAGACGTTCCGCTGTGGGACCGCCTGTTCGCACCTCTGGTTGCGGCGGGTGCCGGTGCGGTAATGACAGACCAGTTCTTCGTGCCGGATTTCTCCCTGAAAATTGATGCTTATAATGCCACATCGCTGATTGACCTGTTCAGCGGCTCTGTGGTGGTGCTGATAGCCATCGCGCTCGGCATGACAGGCGTGTGGATATTCCCGCATCTGCACAAAATGTTTAATGGTATCCGCAATCCTATTCTTAAGCTGGGGATCGGCGGTTTTATCCTCGGTTTACTGGCGCTGATTGGCGGGGAAATTACCCTGTTCAAAGGACTGGATGAGATGAAACAGCTGGCGGGATCTCATGAGATGTTTGGCATCAGCTCGATGCTGGCGATCACCCTGACCAAGCTGGCCGCACTCGTGGTTGCCGCCGCCTGTGGTTTTCGCGGCGGGCGCATATTCCCGGCGGTGTTTGTCGGGGTGTCGCTCGGCCTGATGCTGCATCAGTACGCGCCGAACGTTCCGGCGGCAGTCACCGTCTCCTGCGCCGTGATGGGCATGGTGCTGGTGGTAACGCGCGATGGCTGGCTGAGTCTGTTTATGGCCGCCGCCGTGGTGCCCGGCTTCAAACTGTTGCCGCTGCTCTGTATTGTGATGCTGCCAGCCTGGCTATTGCTGGCTGGCAGACCGCTGATGCTGGTCAGCAAATACCTTCCGGCCAGCAGGAACAAGAGCGAACCGGAGTAAACGGTTATGGCGCGCGGAGCGCATACTCTGCCGCCGCTAATGCATGAATGGCGGTGGTGTCGAACACTGGCACCGCCGCATCCTCAGCCCCCACCAGCAGGGTAATTTCAGTACACCCCAGAATGATCCCTTCGACGCCCTGCTGCTCGAGTTTGCCGATAATCCGGCGATACTCGTCGCGGGAAGTATCACAGATTTTCCCCAGACACAGCTCTTCATAAATAATGCGGTGGACGATATCGCGGTCAGCCTCATCCGGCGTCACCACGTCAATCTGATGTTTATCCTGCAAACGCCCACGATAAAAATCCTGCTCCATCGTAAATTTGGTGCCCAATAATCCGATACGGCGAAGCCCCTGCTGCTTGATTTTTTCAGCCGTCGCGTCGGCAATATGCAGCAAGGGTAAACCGCCAATACGTTCAATATCGTCGGCCACTTTATGCATGGTGTTGGTACAAACTACGATCACTTCTGCCCCGGCACGGGCCAGAGACTGTGCGGCATCCCCCAGAATCTGACCAGCCTGCTGCCAGTCCCCTTTCGCCTGCAACTGCTCGATGTCGTAGAAGTCAACGCTATGCAAAAACAGCCTGGCAGAGTGTAATCCGCCAAGCTGTTGTTTGATGTGCTCATTGATAGTGCGGTAGTAAGGAACGGTGGATTCCCAGCTCATGCCGCCGATCAGACCTAATGTTTTCATCTGCTGCGCCTTTTGGTTGTTCTTATCCTTGTCAGAATAAGAACATAACCGAGGTGCCGCCTGCTGACAAATCGGTCCAGAAATCAGTGTTTCGCCGAACAGCGTTTCGCGGCTTTTTCGCGGTTGAGACTGTTGCGGTTAAGCAGGCGCTGACGCAGCGTGTCGTACAGCCAGTTATACACAATGGTGTACGGCAGGAAGAACAGGAAGAAACCGATCTCCAGCATAAACGCATTCAGCAGCGAAATACCCAGCCAGCCTGCCGCTATCGGTAACCCGAGCAGGATAAACCCACTTTCAAAACCCAACGCGTGGCAGACACGCACTTTCATCGTACGGGTGACACGGCTCACCGGCCACAAACGGTCGAAAACCGAGTTATAAATGATGTTCCACACCATCGCGGTCGTGGAGAGCAGGATCGCCAGTGTCCCCATTTCGAACATAGATTTGTTTAACAGCCACGCAGCGACCGGAGCGGAAATCAGTACCGCCAGGGCCTCAAAACCGACGGCGTGCAAAATGCGTTCACCAAATGATTTTTTAGCGATGTTTTTTGTATTGATTGACATAAAGACCTGCCATTTTCCGTTGTTGTTGTACAAATTTAAGCAGTGACGGCTGTCACAGGTCGCCATTATCATCGTTAAATAAGATGGGTAAAAGATAGTTAATATCGATAAAATAGATGGATTGAGTGATCAAAAAGAAGTGAGAAACCGCGATGCGTTATTCCCCGGAAGCTTTAATGGCGTTTGTCGAAGCGGCCGATACCGGTTCGTTTTCTGCCGCCGCACGCAAATTACGCAAAAGCCAGTCGACCGTCAGTACCGCGATTGCCAATCTCGAGGTGGATTTAGGGCTGACCTTGTTTGACCGCAGCAGCCGCCAGCCGGTGCTGACTTCGCAGGGAAAACGGGTGCTGAACCACGTGCAGGCGATTCTGGCAGCCAGCGAGCGGCTGGATGAACTGGCGATCCGCCTCTCTACGCAAATCGAAACACAGCTGACGTTTGTGCTGTCTGATACCTATCAGCCGACGCACCATGAAAATCTGCTCAAGCGTTTTGAGCGCCGCTATCCGGATATCGAGTTCGAGTGCCTTATTGCCGAGGATCAGGATGTCATTGATCTGTTGCAGGCCGGACGGGCGCACATAGGTATGCTGGAGGTTCAGGATTCGTACCCGCCGGACATCGGCGTCGCACGTCTGCCCGAGCAGACCGACATGGATATCTTCGTCAGCCGCGACCACCCGCTCGCGCAGCTGGCAAATATTCAGCCGGAACAGCTGCACACTTTCCGCCAGTTAATCCTCCAGCCCTACCGGCGCACAGAAACCCGCGCACCGGGGCAAACCTGGTCTGCGCCGAGTTATCTGATGCTGCTGGAGATGGCCGAACAGGGATTTGGCTGGTCAATCCTCCCGCACTGGCTGGTGCGCCAGTTCGGGCATAACAAACTGGTGACGCTGCCAATGCGCGGCTGGCCGAAACTGATTTCAGTCGATGCTGTCTGGAGCAAAAACAATCAGCCTGGCCCGGCGGGGAGTTGGTTCATCGACCAGCTGATTGATCCGCAGCTGGCCGGTATCAGCCCTGAGGCGTAACGGGCAGCGTTACTGGCCCGAGTTACGTTTGGCGATAGATTGCGTGACGGCCACCAGCAGCTCAGGGATATCCATTTTCGGCAGCACTACTTCCACCCAGGCCAGCTGCGGTTTATCCCTGATTTTCGCCATCACTGCACTGAGCTGATGGCGATCTTCAACCCGCTCACTGAGCACATTTTTGCCGCCAAACGCCGCCGGAAACAGCGTCCAGTTCCATTGGGCAATATCGTTGTATCGCTGGGTTTCGCCATGAATGGCCCGCTCCACCGTGTAACCGTCATTGTTGATCACAAAGATAGTCGTTTTCAGCCCATAGCGTATAGCCGCGCCCAGCCCCTGTAAGGTCAGCTGGGCGGAACCGTCGCCAATGATCAATATCACCCGCCGGTCAGGTTCGGCCGTTTGCGCGCCGAAGGCCGCAGGTAAGGTAAAACCAATCGATCCCCACAGCGGTTGCACAATAAAATCACAACCCTGCGGCAGATTCAGCGCAGCGGCACCGAAACTCGCGGTTCCCTGCTCCACCACCAGAATGTCGTCAGGCTGCAGGAATTCCTGAATTTGCTGCCAGAACACCTGCTGGTCGAGTGGAATGTTATCGGAAACCGGCAGCGGCGTGCGGGTGAAATGCGGAGTTTCCCATTGAGAGCAGAGTTCCGCCGTCAGCTGATGCAACGCTTCTACCGCAGCGTGCATCGGCAACTGATGGAAAATCTGTCTACCGATACGGGCACTGAACGGATCCAAGTCAATGCATTTGCCTTCGGGCAGCTTTTGGCTGAATCCGGCGGTAATAGTGTCGGTAAAACGCACACCGATGTTAATCAGTACGTCGGACTGCTCGATCACATTTTTGACCACCGGGCAGCTGGCTACCCCGGAGTAGGTCCCCGCAAAGTGCGGTCGTTGTTCATTGAATAACCCTTTGCCCATTAATAACGTCGCATGTGGCAGTGGCACTTCTTCCATCCATCGGGAGAGCGCGTCCTGAACGCCAAAGCGGTCGGCTAGAAAATCCCCCAGCAACGCTACGTGCCGTGCGCCTTGCATCAGCTCACGCGCCGCCGCCACAAATGCTGTCAGTGAATCTTCAGAGAAAGTGGCCGTCTGCGCAGTTTGCGGCACGGCACGGCTTAATACCGGCAAGGCCGCGACGTCGCTCGGTAACAATAAATAGCCCGGCCGCGAGTGATAAAGCGCCTGCGAGATGACGCGGTCAATCTCCTCCAGCGCATTCTCTGGCGTCAGTAACCCCTGAGCCACACTCACCGGTTGCGACATTTTGGCGAAATGGCCGAAATTGCCGTCGCCCAGTGAATGGTGCAGTAATTCACCTTTGCGCTGCGAGGAGAGCGGCGGCGCGCCGACAATATGAATGACGGGGAGATATTCGGCGTAGCTGCCCGCCAGACCATTGAGGGCGCTGAGTTCACCCACGCCGAACGTCGTCAGCAAAGCAGCGGCCCCTTTGCGGCGCGCGTAACCGTCAGCACCGTAGGCGGCGTTGAGTTCGTTGGTGCAGCCTACCCAGGCGATTTTTGGGTGACTGATCACGTGGTCAAGGAATTGCAGGTTGTAGTCGCCAGGAACCCCAAACAGTTCAGTCACGCCCGCGTAATTAAGGCGGTCTAGCAGATAGTCACCTACTGTATAAGCCGTATTCATCATGATCCCCTGCAATTTTTGATTTATATAGTCGATCACACTATTAAAGTATTAGCGCAGTTTGTGAATTATGAAATTTATTAGAAAAAAGAGTGATTGGAAATTTTGAGTTACAGCCCTGCACGTTCGTGTCGCATAGCTTCTGGCTAATCAGTAAAGGTAATGCGCAGGCGTAATCTCTGCTTTACGCAACAAAAGGAAGGCTCTGAAAGTGGGTTATCAGCGCGGGCTGTGATCGAGTTAGCTGGCAAAAGCAGTGAAAACGCATACACTAAAACGTCTTTTTACTCTGTTCTCTGCCGGCACTGCGGTGCTGATTAAAATAATAAGGACTCCTATGGTTTACCAGGCCAGCCCCACCCGTTACGACTCAATGGAATACCGCCGCTGTGGACACAGTGGTCTCAAACTGCCCGCCGTGTCCCTCGGCCTGTGGCACAATTTCGGTGACAATGCGCACTTCGACAATGGGCGTAATCTGATCCGCCATGCGTTCGATCACGGCATCACCCATTTCGATTTAGCCAATAACTACGGGCCGCCTCCGGGTTCAGCCGAAGAACATTTTGGCCGCATTCTGCAAGAAGATTTACTGCCTTACCGCGACGAACTGATCATCTCCTCCAAGGCCGGTTACACCATGTGGGAGGGTCCGTACGGTGACTGGGGTTCGAAGAAGTATCTGGTCGCCAGTCTGAATCAAAGCCTCAAGCGTATGGGGCTGGATTATGTGGATATCTTCTACCATCACCGTCCGGACCCTGACACACCGCTGGAAGAGACCATGGCCGCACTGGACCTGATTGTCCGCCAGGGCAAGGCGCTGTACGTTGGCCTGTCGAACTATCCGGCAGAGCGTGCCAGGCAGGCGTTTGAAATCCTGCAACAACTCGGTACTCCTTGCCTTATCCATCAGCCAAAATACTCGATGTTTGAACGTTGGGTTGAAGCCGATTTACTCGACACGCTGGCGCAAAACGGCGTGGGCTCTATCGCCTTTTCTCCGCTCGCCGGTGGTGTACTGACGGACCGGTATCTTGCCGGCATTCCTCAGGACTCCCGTGCCGCCAGCAGCAGCCAGTTCCTGACCAGCGATCAGCTGACCAGCGAAAAACTGGAGAAAGTCCGCCAACTGAATGCTATCGCTGAAGCGCGCGGCCAGAAGCTGTCACAGATGGCGCTGGCCTGGGTCTTACGTGGGGATAAAGTGACGTCTGTGCTGATTGGAGCCAGTAAAACCAGTCAGATCGATGATGCGGTCGGTATGGTGGCTAATCGTCATTTCAGCGAAAAAGAGCTGGCGGATATCGAAGCGATTTTGGTGTAAGCGTTTACCCCGCACGTATCAGAACGGTGCCGATAGGCGGTAAAAGTGTGTGTAAGTATTTCGTTAAGCTGGGTAAAACATTCAAAACAGGATTGCAGGCAATAGAATAGTTGTTGCCTCCCCCTTATAACTGTTACCAGAAATTATAAGGAATCAGGAGGCGCCATGTTAAAGCCTTTATTGTTTGGAACATTGTTGTTTGCCCTGTTGCCTGCCGCAGCACCCGCTGTGCAGGCCAGCAGCTTTAGCCTGAACACGCCGGGCCTCTCTATCAATATCGGTGACCGCGACCGTCGTGGTTATTACTGGGATGGTTACGACTGGCGCGATGCCGGTTGGTGGAATAACCACCGTGGCCGCTATTACGGTGAGCGCAGCCATCGCGGTTATTACTGGGACGGCGGCCGCTGGCGCGATCGCGGCTGGTGGGACAGCCGTTCACGTCACCGCCCACCGCCGCCGCGTTATTACGGGCGACCGCACCATGATAATGGCCATCACGGGCACGATCGTGGCCGCGGGCCGGATCACGGACACGGCGGGCATGATGGACGGGGTGGTCATGGCGATCATCGCCGGTAAGCAGGCACATTTAGAGATAAAAAAACGGGACAGCGCAAACTGTCCCGTTTTTCTTTTGTTCGGTAGAAATTCAGAAATACCTATCTGAAGATCATTCCTATCAGCAGATAGGCGTTCAGACTCACCACCACCAGCACGATAAGACGCCCCACCCACTGCACCGTTTTCGAGTTCACCATATCGCCCATCAGCTGGCGGTTACCGGTAAAAGCCAGTAATGGCAGCAACGCCAGCGCAATCCCGAAGCTCAGCAGCACCTGGCTCATGACCAGAATACGCGTCGCGTCCAGCCCCATCAGGATCACGATAAAGGAAGGCAGCATGGTCACGACGCGGCGTACCCAAATCGGAATATAGAATTTTACAAACCCCTGCATCACCACCTGCCCGGCCAGCGTACCGACCACGGTAGAAGAAAGCCCGGCGGCGACCAGACTCAGGCCAAAGGTGGTGGCAGCGGCGTTGCCAAGCAACGGTTGCAGCGTGAGATACGCCTGATCGAGTTCGCTGATGCCACTGTGTCCGCTGAAGTGAAACGCAGCAGCGGCGGTCGCCATCATCGCCAGATTGACGAAACCGGCGATGGTCATGGCAATGCTGACGTCCAGCTTGGTGGCCGAATAACGCTGCGCTTTCGATGCCTTCCCCGCCCGCTGCGTAAGCGAGGAGTGCAGATAAATGACGTGCGGCATGATGGTCGCCCCCAGCACACCGGCGGCAAGGTAAACCGCATCGCCGGACGCCAAGCTTGGGATCAACATCCCTTTCCCCAATGCCGCCATGTCTGGCTGCGAGAAAAACAGTTCTACTATATAGGCCGCCGCGACAAACAGCAGTAAACCGGCAATCAC
>Ga0105856_1000276_pt1 | contig 27418 bp, 27 predicted proteins | sample OrgsoiDNA_201060_FD_89681 | JGI IMG/M metagenome (GOLD analysis project Ga0105856, IMG submission 89681) | Permafrost soil microbial communities from the Arctic, to analyse light accelerated degradation of dissolved organic matter (DOM) -... | ecosystem: Environmental > Terrestrial > Soil >...
ACAACATGCAGATAATTGTCCAGCAGCGTGGGGCCTAACACTGTGCGTTTCACGCTGCTGGACGATTATCTGCATGTTGTGGATACCGCGTTGTGGTTGGCTGGGGGCAATGCAACCTTGCTCGGCGGCCACCTGAACGTGAATGCACAGCAACAGATGATCTACGCGGAGCACCATTTTAACTGTGGTGGCAGTATCGTCACGACCTCTATGCATCGGCAAGCGGGAAGTTCTCGCGAGAATGTGCAGGCGGTAACGCAGGGCGCGGTCTATCAACTGACCGACATGAAGCAGTGGCAGGAAGAGAAGAATGATGTGCTGAGCCAACTGCCGGTGGCGAGTTGGCAGACAACGCTTGCCCAGCGCGGTTTCGAGGGCGCGATTCATCATTTTATCGATTCTGTGGCTAATCACACTGCGCCGCAAACCGGTGGTGAACAGGCTATTTATGCGCAGCGAATGATCGAAAAAATCTTGCGAGATGGCAACATAACCGCCTGATTGCGCACAAGTAATATTATATAACAACTGGCGGTAGCTATTGCTTCTTGGATGCGTAGACTATGGGCCACGTTAGAACCCTGCCGGTTCTTGCCTCCACGCCTGCGGTTGCAGGCGTGGTTGTTTCGCTACTGGCAAATAAGAAAATTGACATGAATCTACTGAAATCTTTGGCCGCCGTCAGTTCGATGACGATGTTTTCACGTGTACTGGGCTTTGCCCGCGATGCCATTGTGGCGCGCGTTTTTGGCGCGGGAATGGTCACCGATGCCTTTTTTGTTGCCTTCAAGTTGCCTAATTTGCTGCGGCGTATTTTTGCCGAAGGGGCGTTCTCACAAGCTTTTGTGCCGATTTTGGCGGAATACAAAACTCAGCAGGGCGAAGAGGCAACCCGCACTTTTATCGCCTATGTTTCCGGTCTGTTAACGTTGATTTTGGCCGTCGTGACCATCCTTGGCATGTTGGCAGCACCTTGGGTTATTTATATTACCGCACCGGGGTTTGTCGATTCTCCTGACAAGTTCGCGCTGACCAGTGCGCTGTTGCGCGTGACTTTCCCGTATATATTGCTGATATCTTTGGCATCGCTGGTCGGGGCGATCCTCAACACGTGGAACCGTTTCTCTATTCCTGCGTTTGCGCCGACGTTTCTTAACGTCAGCATGATCGGTTTTGCGCTGTTTGCTGCGCCTTATTTTCATCCACCGGTGATGGCACTGGCGTGGGCGGTGGTCGTCGGTGGCGTGTTGCAGTTGGGCTATCAGTTACCCCATCTGAAGAAAATCGGCATGTTGGTCTTGCCGCGAATTAATTTCAAGGATGCTGGCGTCTGGCGTGTCATGCGCCAAATGGGGCCTGCTATTCTCGGCGTTTCCGTCAGCCAGATTTCACTGATCATCAACACCATTTTTGCCTCCTTTTTGGTATCCGGCTCCGTGTCCTGGATGTACTACGCCGACCGCTTGATGGAATTCCCGTCCGGCGTATTGGGCGTGGCGCTCGGTACGATTTTATTGCCTTCGCTGGCGCGCAGTTTCTCCAGTGGCAACCACATGGAATACAACCGCCTGATGGACTGGGGCTTGCGTCTGTGTTTCTTGCTGGCGCTACCAAGCTCGGTGGCACTGGGTATTTTGGCGAAGCCGCTGACAGTGGCGTTGTTCCAGTACGGTAAATTCAGCGCTTTCGACGCCTTAATGACGCAACGCGCGCTGGTCGCTTATTCCGTCGGCTTGATGGGGCTTATCGTCGTGAAGGTTCTGGCACCGGGCTTCTATTCCCGTCAGGACATTAAAACCCCCGTGAAAATTGCCATTATTACGTTGGCGATGACCCAGGTGATGAACCTGGCTTTCATTGGGCCGTTGAAACATGCGGGATTATCGCTGTCGATAGGACTTGCCGCTTGTCTGAATGCTGGGCTGCTCTATTGGCAACTGCGTAAGCAGGATATTTTCCAACCGCAACCGGGCTGGCGCATTTTCCTGATCAAACTGATTGTGGCTGTTCTTGCGATGTCTGCGGCTTTGCTGGGCATGATGTATCTGATGCCTGCGTGGGATGTCGGTGGAATGGCCTATCGTCTGGCGCGTCTGATGGTGGTCGTGGTGGCTGGGGTGATAGCGTACTTTGGGGTATTGGGCGCGTTAGGTTTCCGCGTGAAAGAGTTTGCTCGCCGTCTCGATTGATATGCGATAACCGGTAAATATAAAAAGGCCAGCATGAGAATGCTGGCCTTTTTTATGCAATAACGCTCCGTGATGAATTACATGCGTTCTACGGTTTCGATCCCTAAAGTATCCAGACCGGTCTTCAGCGTTCTTTGGGTCAGCAGGGCCAATTTCAAACGACTTTGACGGCTAACGTCATCTTGCGCATTAAGAATTGGGCAGTGCTCGTAGAAGCTGGAGAACAGACCGGCAACGTCATAGAGGTAAGCGCACATGGTGTGTGGTGTACCTTCACGTGCAACCGTCGTTAACACCTCTTCAAACTGCAACAGACGGGTTGCCAGCAGAGCTTCGCGCTCTTCGCTAATCACCATCGGCTGGGTCAGGCTGGCAACATCGATCTCGGCACGTTTGAAGATTGACGCCACGCGGGTATAGGCATATTGCATATAAGGCGCGGTGTTGCCTTCAAACGCCAGCATGTTGTCCCAGTCGAAGATATAGTCAGTGGTCCGGCTTTTGGACAGATCGGCGTACTTGATCGCGCCAATGCCTACCGCGTTGACTAAATTCTCTAACTCTTCACCACCCAGTTCTGGGTTCTTCTCGGTGATAAGTTTACGCGCACGTTCGATAGCTTCGTCTAGCAGGTCAGACAATTTAATCGTGCCACCTGAACGGGTTTTGAATGGCTTGCCATCTTTGCCCAACATCATGCCGAACATATGGTGTTCAAGCGGAACTGACTCAGGCACATAGCCCGCTTTGCGCACGATGGTCCAGGCTTGCATCAGGTGCTGGTGCTGACGCGAATCGATGTAATACAGAACGCGATCGGCCCCTAAGGTTTCATAACGGTACTTCGCACACGCGATATCTGTGGTGGTGTACAGGTAGCCGCCATCCTTTTTACGGATGATGACGCCCATAGGTTCGCCATCTTTGTTCTTATACTCGTCCAGATAGACCACGACTGCGCCTTCGCTGTCGACGGCCAGACCTTTGGCCTGCAAGTCAGAAACGATACCCGGCAGCATGTCGTTATACAGGCTTTCACCCATTACGTCGTCGCGGGTCAGCGTCACGTTCAAACGGTCATAGGTGATCTGGTTTTGTGCCATGGTGACATCTACCAGTTTGCGCCACATCTGACGGCAGTATTCATCGCCACCTTGCAGTTTCACCACGTAGCTACGAGCACGCAGGGCGAACTCTTCATCTTCGTCGTAGGTCTTTTTCGCAGCGCGATAGAACTCTTCGAGGTCAGACAATTTCATCTCGCCCGCCGTTTCGTTCTGCACTTTTTCCAGATAAGCGATCAGCATTCCAAACTGAGTACCCCAGTCGCCCACGTGGTTAGCGCGGATCACGTTATGGCCGAGGAATTCGTTCGTACGTGCCGCCGCATCGCCGATGATGGTTGAGCGAACGTGACCGACGTGCATCTCTTTGGCAACGTTAGGTGCCGAATAGTCGATGACGATGGTTTGCGGTTTGACTGGCGAAATGCCCAGTTTTGCGTCTTTCAACGCGCTGTCCGCGTTCGCTGCCACAAAGCCGCGGTCGAGGAAAATATTGATAAAGCCCGGACCGGCGATTTCAACCTTAGAAGCAACGCCAGTGAGGTCTAACAACTCAACGACTTTCTCTGCCAGTTGTCGTGGCGCCATCCCCAGTTTTTTTGCGACGGACATAACGCCATTAGCCTGATAGTCACCAAATTGTGCCTTGGCGGACTGACGGACTTGCGCTTCGCTATCAGCAGGCGCGCCTGCTGCAGTCAGCGCCTGGCTGACTTTATCTGAAAGAAGAGCCTGTATATTCACCGGATTACCTTATGACTTAACGAAAATACCCAAGAGGGCCATATTTGAATTAACGGCGCTGTCCGGCGCAAGAGCGCGAAATAGGGAAAACAGCGTGTTTCCTAAATCGTTTAAAGAGTCGCCCGCTGCCAGACAGTGCCAAAAATGATGCGTGTTTATATCATATTAGCCTTTCGGCGTCAGCATTGCCGCACGCCGGTTACGGCGTAAAAACGTATTATGCGGCACGTATCTGGCAACAGGATGAAAGCCTGTGTAAATTAGCCGCCGACAGAGATTAATCCCAAGGAACCCGTTACCATGCTGAACATGAAAGATGTCGCTGTATTGAGCGATTTGGTCGCTGACATGCCACGTTTTGTCTCTGCGCTTGAGACGTTTGCGCAGAAGTTACAGCTCGATTTGTCAGCCTATCACGCAGACCATATTTCATTGCGCTGCCACCAAAACACCACCGCCGACCGCTGGCGTGAAGGATTGTTACAGTGTGGTGATCTCTTGAATGAAACCGAGATTAATGGTCGGCCCATTTGCCTGTTTTCCCTCGAGACGCCGCTGACCGTTGGCCCGCTAACGATCGATTTGGTGGAGTTGCCTTACCCCGGTGAAAAGCGTTACCCGCATGAAGGTTGGGAACATATAGAGATAGTATTAAGTGGCACAGAAGAGGATTTCTATGCCCGTGCACTGGCGCAACTGGCTGACGAAGCGCTGGTGACACCGGGCATTAAATTAAAACAAAGCTCCCCCAAGGGTGAACATGAACGTCTGCCGAACCCGACGCTGGCAATCACCGATGGGACCGTCACCATCAAGTTTCATCCGCATAGCCTACGGGATATTGTCGCCAGCGAACGCGCTTGATCAGCCGTTTAGTTTGGCAAGGGCCACGTCCATACGGTCCAACGCTTTCTCGAGCAGGGCACGCTGGCAACCTATATTAATGCGCACAAATTTAGGTGCGCCAAAACCGAGGCCTGACGTAAACCCAACGCCTGCGTCAACAAAGAAACGGTAAGGGTTAGCCACAGGTAACGCCGAAGCGTCGATCCAACCAAGATACGTTCCTTCGATAGGCAACATGCGTAAACCGGGCATGGCATTAATTCGACGGGTGGCCAGTTCCTGGTTGACTCGCAGGTAAGCCAACTGTGCGGCAAGCCATTCGTCGCCATCGCGATAGGCAGCGGTTGCAGCTATATACGCCAGAATATTGACGTGGGGTATAATGCCCGTGGCGGCGTTTTTAAACTTTTTGCGCAACTCAGGGTTAGGGATAATCGCCATTGATGCCCCTAAGCCCGCCAGATTAAACGTTTTGGACGGCGACATGAGCGTGATAGAACGCTGGGCCGCATCCTCGTTTAACGAGGCGAAAGGGATATGCTTGGCGTCGGGGGCCAACAGCAGGTCGCAATGAATTTCGTCAGTACACACCACTAAGTCGTGTTTCTGTGCGAAGGCGTGTTGCTGCAAAAGTTCATCATGGCGATAAACCGTACCGCCCGGGTTGTAGGGGTTGCACAGCATCAGTAATCTTTCGCTGCCGTCGAGTTGCAGCCCAGGCTCACTGAAATCCGCTACCCAGCGCTGGTGATTTTCTTTTACCGGAATGCGGTGGAACTGGCGACCTTCAGACTCTGCTGCTTCAATAAAGGGGGGGTAAATCGGCCAAGGTAACAAACAGCGTTGTTGTGGCGATGTCGTGGCGCGAACCGCGACATTCAGGCCGCAAACTAGACCAGGCAGTGACACAATCCACTCCGGTTGGATGGGCCATTGATACAGGCGGCGCGCACGTGCAACAAACAGCTCAATCAGTTCCGGTGGGGTAAAACCATAGCCGAACACACCTTCTGCCACGCGTTGTTGCAGTTCTGCAATGACTTGAGGCGGTGCAGTAAAGTCAGTGTCGGCCACCCAAAGAGGAATGACATCCTGATCTTTATATTTGTTCCACTTAACGCTATCACTGTGACTACGGTCTACCCATTGATCAAAATTGAGTGTCATAGTTAGCCTTCCAAAGCAGGCAATTGGGCGGGAATGCTCATGCTAAAGCCTACGCGACATGGCCCGTTACAGACAAGTGTTGTAGCATAAAGCCGTTATCCGGCGAGATCACATGACTAAATTAGAAGTGTGTTGTTACAGCGTGGACTGTGCATTAACAGCAGAACAAGCCGGTGCTGACCGGGTCGAATTATGTGCCAGCCAAGCCGATGGCGGCATCACGCCAAGTTACGGCACGTTAAAATTGGCGCGGGAAAAAGTGTCTATCCCCGTCCATCCTATAGTGCGTCCTCGCGGCGGGGATTTTTGCTATAGCCAAAGTGAATTCGATGTGCTGAAAAGCGATGTAGCCTGTATCCGGGATCTGGGTTTTCCGGGCATCGTCATCGGACTATTAGATGCAGAAGGGCATATTGATATGCCGAAAATGTGGGAAGTGATGGCGCTGTGCGGTGGTATGGCAGTGACATTCCATCGGGCGTTCGATATGTGCCTGAACCCTAAAATAGCGCTTGAGCAACTTACCCAGCTAGGCGTCGCGCGTATTTTGACCTCAGGCCAGCAGCAAAATGCCGAAGTGGGTTTACCAATGTTGCGGGAACTCAACCAGCTGAGTCGTGGTCCTATTATCATGGCCGGAGCAGGGGTTCGTCTGACCAACTTGCAGAAGTTTGTCGATATTGGTTTAACTGAATTGCACAGCTCTGCCGGTCGTCAGGTTCCGTCGTCGATGCGTTATCGCAAAGCGGGCGTGACCATGAGTTCTGATACCGATTTTGATGAATTTAGCCGTTACTGTGTTGACGGCGATATCGTTGCGGCGATGAAAACGGCATTAGAATTTGGCGATGAGTTATCACGTACTGCGTGATTTCTAACGGATACTGGCGCAAAGAAAAGGGCAGTCAGTTCTTTGCACCTCAGATTTAAACGGGTCTTACGACCCTTATTGCGTCGCCCTGCGCAAGTACCAAGCCCCGTCCTTTTGGCGGGGCTTTTTTTGTGCAATTTTTGCGTAATATTCAACTGATCATCCCCTCCGTCATAAGAACCTGTAAGCAAGAAACAGTTTTAATCAGTTTTCCTCGCCGCCGACCTCGCTATTAACGCCGGCTTTGGCTATCTTTAAGGTCTAGATGTTTCCCCCTTGCGAGGATTGCAATAGGCATAGTCCTAATGCACAACAATATGCCCGATATGCAAATTTATTGCGAAAACTGCGGATGCGATCAGTTTAACGTGAGTAAAACCAAACCACTCGACGTGATGGTTAAATCGCTCATCTGCCGTACTTGCGGAACCCCAACGCGCGCTGACTCTATTGTGGTTTTCACCGAACAGACGTGGATAAGCCAAACGCCTGCGGTGGATTATGACGATGAGACGCCCCGACGAGTCTGGTAATGAAGTGGGTAGCCAAGAAGAATGTGATGTTAAAATGGCGGTGTTCAACACCGCCATTTTACGTAATAACCCTTGCGTTCTGTCTTGAGATCCTACGGCTTGCGGGCAATCAGCAAGGCTCGGCGAGGTGCCGGGTAACCTTCGATAGTTTTGCTGGGATCATGAGGATCAAGAAATTCAGCCAGTGATTCGCTGGTCATCCATGGCGTACGGTGCTGTTCATCGGTGGTCGTTACGCTGACATCAGCGATACGCACATCAACAAATCCGCATTTAATCAGCCAGCCTTTCAGCGCTTCTGCTGAAGGTATGAAATAGATATTCCCCATCTGCGCATAGCGGTCGCCCGGAACCAGCACCTGTTGACTGTCACCTTCCACCACCAATGTCTCAAGCACCAGCTCGCCACCGCTGGCTAATTGATTTTTCAATTGGTAGAGATGATCGAGCGGGGAGCGGCGGTGATAGAGCACACCCATCGAGAAAACCGTATCGAACGCATTGAGCTCAGGCAGTTGTTCGATGCCCAACGGTAACAAATGTGCGCGCTGATCGCCGCCTAACAGTTTACGCACCGCCTCAAATTGGCAGAGGAAAAGCTGCATCGGGTCGATACCTACGGCCAAATGCGCACCGGCACCAATCATGCGCCACATGTGATATCCGCTGCCACAGCCGACATCAAGGATGGTGCGGCCCGCCAGCGATGAAATGTGCGGTAAAACGCGATCCCACTTCCAGTCAGAGCGCCATTCGGTATCGATTTCCACGTTGTATAACGAAAACGGCCCTTTGCGCCACGGCATCAGGTTACGCAATAGATTTTCAATCCCTTCGCGCTGACCTTGTGGCAGAGGGGCGAGCATATTGGCGCTGACGCTGTGCAGTAAATCGAGCTTTTCAGGCTGCAGCAAAGGCAAACGGTCAACGGCGTTGAACCACATTTTGAATTTACCGTGCAGGGACTCTTTTTGCCATGCGGTGAGTTGAGATGGCAGGGTGTTAAGCCATGGGCTTAATGGCCCTTTGGCAATCCGCTGGTAGAAATCACCAAACTCGATCATTGGGCATCTCCTGATTTAAGGGCAATCAGTGAGCCAAAGTTGAAGCACTGGAACCAGACTTCCGCATGTTCGAAGCCAGCTTGGGTTAAGCGCGCTTTGTGGGTTTCTACCGAGTCGGTGAGCATCACGTTTTCCAGCATGCTGCGTTTTTGGCTAATTTCTAACTCGCTGTAGCCGTTGGCGCGTTTAAAATCGTGGTGCATGTTAAAGAGCAATTCGCCAACATTGTTGTCTTCAAAGCTAAATTTTTCAGACAGAACCAGTGCTGCCCCCGGACGCATGCCCTGATACACCTGATTCAACAAGCGTTGACGGTCATCAGGTTGCAGAAATTGCAGCGTGAAATTGAGCACAACCATCGACGCATTGCTCAATTCAACATCAAGAATATCGGCCTCAATCACCGTCACAGGCGTATCAGCCCGGAAAGCGTCAATGTGGCGACGGCAGCGTTCCACCATGGCGGGTGAGTTATCGACGGCAATGATCTCGCAGCCCGTAACCGCAATGTTGCGGCGCATAGAAAGCGTGGCGGCACCGAGTGAACAGCCAAGATCGTAAACCTTACTGTCGGGTTGTACAAAGCGCTCAGCCAACATGCCGATCATCGAAATAATGTTCGAATAACCCGGAACCGAACGCTGGATCATGTCGGGAAAGACTTCGGCAACACGTTCGTCAAACGTCCAGTCGCCGAGTTTGTCTATCGGTGCAGAAAAAAGAGTATCGTGGTTAGCCATAGTGCTGAGTCAGACCAAAGATTGAAGGGGCATAATTTTGAGGGCAGATTTTAACAGAGTCCGTCTTTAGCAGATACCGCTAAAATGCGCCCGATGTTGGCGAGTGCGCCGTGTGATGGTCGTAGGAAAAATATTACCAGCGTATATTCAAAAACTGTGACCAGGGTAAATAAATAACATTCACCACCACCATCAGCAGCAGAGAAATATAGGTTGCCGCCATGCCGTTACGACGCCATGAAAATTCACGATTTTTCAAACCGTAATAATGAAATAAACGTCCGAGGATCAACATCAGACCGCATATATGCACTGTCCAGGCTTCCGCGCCGTTCATTTCCATCATGACTAATAAAATGCAGCCGATCGGCAGATATTCGACGGCATTGCCATGAACGCGGATCGCAGTTTGCAACTCGTATGAACCGCCATCGCCGGTTGAGATTCGGTATTGCGTGCGTAAACGGACAACATCAAAAGATAATTTGAGCAATAACACTGCGGCGAGCACGACATATAACGCGCTGATCATTTTACAACCTCGATATTACGGGAGTGGCGAGCTAGACGGGTTCGTTTTCTATAGTACTGAAAACCTGTCAATTAAAGCGTAGCCGTTTTTCGCCAGCAATTATAACGGCGCAACAAATCACTGTCTTGGTGATTAACCAACATCGTTGATAAATCGCATCAAAACGTCATGCGCCTTACCCTTTATCCCCGCCATTAATAATCAAAATAAGGAATTTTGCTCTGGCCAGTTTGGCGCGGGTGGCAGCTCAGGAAGCGTCATACGTAACTGTTGCCACAGGCTGCGCGCCTGCTGCGGGGCGTCACTGCAGTCGGGGGTATGGATAAACAGATAAGGCTGATGACCGTTGGCTTGCCACTGCATGAGTTTCTCAATCCACACCTTAAAAAATTGTTGATTGGCATCAAGTTGATCGCCACCGATAAAACGCACGATAGGGCGATTGGCGGTGACCAGCGCGTGGACCGGCAGGATCGGTTTCTTTCTCTGGGCCTCGCGTACAGCTGCGGTGAGGGGTTTGGCACTGTGTACTGGGCGACTGTCGAGGATGGCGCGGCTGATCCCTCGCTGATGTAATCCCTGATTCAATGCGCGCTCTTCTTCACCTTTATTGAAAAAGTCCCGATGGCGCACTTCAACGCCATAGTCAAAACCGGAAGGCAGAGCATCCATAAATTGCCATAAACGGTCGAGATCGGCGGGGGAAAAAGCCGCGGGCAGTTGCAACCAGAGTTGACCGATGCGTTCGCCCAGCGGCGCAATGGTGTGATAAAACGTCTCGACGTCAGACTGGCAATCCCGCAGCGCGGATTTATGGCTAATGCTAGAAGGGAATTTGAAACAGAAACGAAAATGCTCGGGGGTCATATCCCGCCAGCGCAGCACAATTTCCTGTTTTGGCAAGGCATAAAAGGTGGTGTTGCCTTCCACACAATTGAAGTATTGCGCGTAATCCGCCAGATCACGCAGCCCAATTTGACTCCATGCGCTGTGATGCCATTGCGGTAATCCGATGTACATACGGGCAATATCCTTAATAAAAACGCCGCCTTATGCGGCGGCGAATGAATTCATTGCCTGACAGACTAACCTTACTCGGCCAGAGCGGCAAGCACCTCAGCGGTAGAGCGAACGCGCGAAATGCGCGGGAAGATGTTCTTGACGCTCGACTGGTGATTGTCGTTGTCGTGTGCGCTGCACGCGTCTTCTGCAATGACCAATTCGAAGCCCATTTCCCAGGCATTACGCGCCGTGGATTCAACGCCCACATTGGTAGAAATGCCCGCCAACACGATGGTTTTTACTCCACGACGACGCAGCTGTAGCTCTAAATCCGTGCCATAGAATGCGCCCCACTGGCGCTTAATCACTTGAATATCGCTGTCCGCGACCGCCAGTTGCTCGGGAATTTCCCACCAGACCGCCGGGAGTCCACCTTCAGGCGCAGGCGAGGGTTTGTCCACTTCTTGCTTCAGGGCTTCGGCGAATGTCGCTGACCAACCGACGCGAACCATAACCAAGGGTGAACCGAGTTGGCGAAAACGCGTGGCTAATTCCGTCGCGTTGTCCAGAACCTGTTGTGCGCTGTGCGGCCCACCGGCGAAAGGCAGAATACCTTTCTGTAGATCGATCAGCACCAGTGCGGTTGTTTTTGGGTCGAGTTTCATCGGTACACTCCGGGGATAGTGAAATAGCTATAAAAAAAATAGTGAAATGGTGATCAATAAAGAGGGAAATTTTAAAAGTAATTCGTCTGCTACCTAAAAAAGGTTAAGGCGATTTTATGCTAAGGAAGGAACGGAGATGTGCATAATTTTGTTAAATTATGTGTGTTACTGGTTAACGATGGAATTCAGCGAGGTAGGGCGCGTCTTCGCTCTTATCCTGAGGCAGAAATTCCTTTATAATGGCCGCCTTTTTTAGAACATTAGCAAACCTATTCCGCGTGCCGCAGCCTTTTGCGAGTGGGCGACCAGAGTGAATAACCGTTTCCGTACCCTTGTGCCAGTTGGCCGGGTAGTGGGATCAAAAGGATACCGTTATGCGTACTGTATATTGTGGAAAACTGAATGCGTCCAACGTGGGCCAGGAAGTAACGTTGTGTGGTTGGGTAAATCGTCGTCGTGATTTGGGCGGTTTGATTTTCATCGATATGCGTGACCGCGAAGGCATTGTTCAAGTTTTCTTCGACCCGGACCAAAGCGCGGCGTATACGCTGGCTTCCGAACTGCGTAACGAATTCTGTGTACAAATCACCGGTACCGTTCGTGCTCGTCCAGAAAGCCAGTTCAACAAAGAGATGGCGACGGGCGAAGTGGAAGTGTTTGCCAGTGCGTTGAACATCATTAACCGTTCTGAATCCCTGCCGCTGGACTCCAATCACGTCAATACCGAAGAAGCGCGTCTGAAATACCGCTATTTGGATCTGCGTCGGCCTGAGATGGCCAACCGTTTGAAAGCCCGTGCCAAAATCACCAGCTTTGTACGTCGTTTCATGGATGGCCATGACTTTTTGGACATCGAAACGCCAATGCTGACCAAAGCCACGCCAGAAGGTGCGCGTGATTACCTGGTGCCAAGCCGTGTGCATAAAGGCAAGTTCTACGCGTTGCCGCAGTCACCCCAGTTGTTCAAACAACTGCTGATGATGTCTGGCTTTGACCGTTATTATCAAATCGTTAAATGCTTCCGTGACGAAGATTTACGTGCCGACCGTCAGCCAGAATTTACCCAGATCGACGTCGAAACCTCTTTCATGACCGCCGAGCAAGTGCGTGAAATCATGGAGAAGCTGGCGCGTGAACTGTGGCAAGAAATCAAAGGCGTGGATTTGGGCGATTTCCCGATCATGACTTTTGCTGAAGCGATGCGTCGTTACGGTTCAGACAAACCTGATTTGCGTAACCCGATGGAGCTGGTGGACGTGGCCGACCTGCTCAAAGACATTGATTTCAAAGTCTTCGCTGATCCGGCCAACGACCCGAAAGGCCGCGTTGCTGCGCTGCGTGTGCCGGGTGGCGCAACGCTTAGCCGTAAACAGATTGATGAATACGCCAAATTTATCGAAATCTATGGCGCCAAAGGTCTGGCTTACATCAAGGTCAACGAGATCACAAAAGGTCTTGAAGGTATTTCAAGCCCGGTGGCGAAGTTCCTCAATGAAGAGCTGTTGTTAGCACTGATGGGCCGCACTGGCGCACAAGATGGCGACATCATCTTCTTTGGCGCAGCCAGCGCGAAAATCGTCACCGACGCTATCGGCGCACTGCGCCTGAAAGTAGGCCGTGATCTGAAAATCACCAAAGAAGAGAGCTGGGCACCGCTGTGGGTGGTCGACTTCCCAATGTTTGAAGATACCGACGAAGGCGGCCTGTCCGCGATGCACCATCCGTTCACTGCGCCGAAAGAGATGACCGCAGAAGAGCTGGCAGCGAATCCGGTTTCTGCTATCGCTAACGCCTACGACATGGTGATCAACGGTTACGAAGTCGGTGGTGGTTCAGTGCGTATTCACCGCAGCGAAATGCAACAAACCGTCTTCAGCATTTTGGGAATTAATGAGCATGAGCAGCGCGAGAAGTTTGGCTTCCTGCTTGACGCCCTGAAATACGGTACGCCTCCGCATGCGGGTCTGGCCTTCGGCCTCGACCGTCTGGTGATGCTGCTGACCGGTACCGACAACATTCGTGACGTTATCGCGTTCCCGAAAACTACCGCTGCGGCGTGTTTGATGACCGAAGCACCAAGCTTTGCTAACCCTGCGTCTCTGCTGGAACTGGGTATTGCAGTTGTTGCTAAAAAAGCGACGCCCGACACAGATTCCGAGAATAACTAATGAGCCATAAGCGTCCTGAGTCGATACTGTGCGTCATCTACGCCAGCAACACCGGCCGGGTGCTGATGCTTCAACGACGGGATGACCCGAATTTTTGGCAGTCGGTGACCGGCAGCCTTGAAGGCGAGGAGTCCCCACAACAAACCGCACAGCGCGAAGTGATGGAAGAGGTTGGCATTGATATTGCGGGTGAAAATTTACCGTTAATTGACTGCCAGCGCTGTGTGGAGTTTGAGCTGTTTGCTCATTTGCGTTATCGCTATGCTCCCGGCGTGACCCGAAACAAAGAACATTGGTTCTGTCTGTCGTTACCCGATGAGCGTGATGTCGACATTACCGAGCACCTCGCGTACCAGTGGCTCGACAAACCTGCCGCGGCGGCGTTGACGGTGTCACCAAGTAATCAGCAGGCGATTGAAGAATTTGTAACTATTGAGTCTACGTAGACTAACTGGAGATATTTATGGCAGGTCACAGTAAGTGGGCCAACACCAAGCACCGCAAAGCGGCGCAAGATTCAAAACGCGGTAAAATTTTCACCAAAATCATTCGTGAGTTGGTGACGGCAGCGAAGCTGGGCGGTGGGGATCCGGGCGCGAACCCGCGTCTGCGTGCCGCTATCGATAAAGCACTGGCGAACAACATGACCCGTGACACGCTCAACCGTGCAGTTGCACGTGGCGTGGGCGGTGACGATGATACCAACATGGAAACCATCATTTATGAAGGTTACGGTCCTGGTGGTTCAGCGGTCATGGTGGAATGTCTGAGTGACAACCGCAACCGTACCGTCGCGGAAGTGCGTCATGCTTTCACCAAAACCGGCGGCAATCTGGGGACGGATGGCTCGGTTTCTTATCTCTTCGCCAAGAAAGGGGTGATTTCCTTCGCGCCAGAACAGAAGCTGGATGAAGATACGGTGATGGAAGCGGCTCTGGAAGCCGGTGCAGAAGACATTGTGTCTTATAGCGATGGCACGATTGACGTCTTCACCGCATGGGAAAATCTGGGTGACGTGAAAGATGCGTTGAAAGCCGCGGGCTTCAAAGCCGATTCCGCTGAAGTCTCGATGATCCCATCGACCAAAGCGGACATGGGCGCAGACACTGCGCCAAAACTGTTACGCTTGATCGACATGCTGGAAGATTGTGACGATGTGCAGGAGGTTTACCACAACGGTGAAATCTCCGATGAGATTGCAGAAACCCTGTAATGCTCTTTGCCGCCGGTGACAGGTTCACCGGCCGGCTATCTCTAACGACAAAACCTCCACGCGGTATATACTTCCCCTCATTCAGACGATACGACAACACAAGGCGTTGATTGGCTATGGCTATAATTCTGGGGATTGACCCCGGTTCACGCGTTACCGGCTATGGCATTATCCGCCAGACAGGGCGGCAGTTGAGTTATCTCGGCAGCGGATGTATTCGCACCGTGGTTGACGACATGCCGACTCGCCTGAAATTGATTTATGCCGGCGTGAGCGAAATTATCACTCAGTTTCAGCCCGATTATTTTGCTATTGAATCGGTGTTTATGGCGAAAAACCCTGACTCTGCGCTCAAGCTGGGGCAGGCGCGAGGTGCTGCCATTGTCGCCGCAGTGAACCAGGATTTGCCGGTATTTGAATATGCCGCGCGTCAGGTAAAGCAGACAGTCGTCGGAACCGGTGCCGCCGAAAAATCTCAGGTTCAGCATATGGTGCGTTCATTATTAAAATTACCGGCGAACCCACAGGCCGATGCCGCGGATGCGCTGGCGATTGCCATCACCCATTGTCATATGAGCCAAAACGCCCTGCGTTTAAGCACGGATAAATTGCAAATGACGCGTGGACGCATGCGATAGCGGCGCAATCCTATTAAGCTGGATATCCATCCAGCTTTTTCTGTGATATAAACAGCGCAGCAATTTGATGAATAAGATCAACATAGGAAGGTGAAAGTGATAGGTCGACTCAGGGGTATTATTCTGGAAAAACAGCCGCCGCTGGTGCTGCTGGAAACCAATGGCGTGGGTTATGAAGTGCACATGCCGATGACCTGTTTTTACGAATTACCTGAACTGGGCAATGAAGCCATTATTTTCACACAGTTTATTGTTCGTGAAGACGCGCAACTTCTTTATGGTTTCAACGACAAGCAGGAACGTGCGCTGTTTCGTGAACTGATCAAAGTCAATGGTGTGGGGCCGAAACTGGCGCTGGCTATTCTTTCCGGTATGTCGGCGCAGCAATTTGTTAGTGCGGTAGAAAAGGAAGAAATCACCGCATTAATCAAGTTGCCGGGTGTAGGTAAGAAAACCGCAGAACGCCTGGTCGTTGAGATGAAAGACCGATTTAAAGGATTAAACGGAGATCTGTTTAACAATCATACTGATATCAGCCTCCCTGCATCAGCGTCGAAAGCGAAAGAGTCGGATGCCGAAGGTGAAGCCGTGGCTGCTCTGATTTCACTGGGTTACAAACCACCGGAAGCCAGCCGTATGATCAGCAAAGTGGCAAAGCCTGGCGCTGAATCCGAAACCTTGATTAGAGAAGCACTGCGCGCTGCGCTGTGAGGTAAAAGATGATCGAAGCTGACCGCCTGATTTCGTCCGAAGTCTTTACCGAAGAAGAAGTCATTGACCGTGCGATCCGCCCGAAGCTATTGGCTGAGTATGTCGGCCAGCCGCACGTACGCTCGCAAATGGAAATCTTTATTCAGGCGGCCAAGCAACGCAAAGACGCACTCGATCACTTGCTGATTTTCGGGCCGCCGGGGCTAGGTAAAACCACGCTCGCCAATATCGTTGCTAATGAGATGGGCGTAAACCTGCGTACCACCTCCGGCCCGGTGCTGGAAAAGGCGGGAGATTTGGCAGCAATGCTGACCAATCTTGAGCCGCACGACGTCCTTTTCATCGATGAGATCCACCGTCTCTCGCCCGTGGTCGAGGAAATCCTCTATCCGGCGATGGAAGACTATCAGTTGGATATCATGATCGGCGAAGGACCTGCCGCACGCTCCATCAAACTCGACTTACCGCCGTTCACCCTGATTGGTGCCACCACCCGAGCGGGTTCCCTCACGTCGCCGCTGCGTGACCGTTTTGGTATCGTGCAACGCTTAGAGTTTTATCAAGTTGCTGACCTGCAACATATCGTTGGCCGTAGCGCAACTTGCCTCGGATTGGAGTTGTCAGAAGAGGGGGCGCATCAAATCGCCCGTCGCTCGCGCGGTACGCCGCGTATTGCCAACCGCTTATTACGCCGTGTGCGCGATTTTGCCGAAGTGAAAGGCGATGGCACCATTGACGGCAAGACGGCAAACGGTGCGCTGGATATGCTGGATGTTGATGCTGAAGGTTTCGACTACATGGACCGCAAGCTGCTGCTTGCGATCATCGACAAGTTCATGGGGGGACCGGTCGGACTCGATAACCTGGCCGCTGCCATCGGAGAAGAACGCGAAACCATCGAAGACGTTATTGAACCCTTCCTGATCCAACAAGGGTTTATTCAGCGTACCCCACGCGGACGCATGGCAACCAATCATGCTTACAAGCATTTTGGTATGACGCGGGAAGAGTAGTTTCTACAGATTCTATCGGTCACGCACAATAAAAAACGGACGCCAGCGCGTCCGTTTTTTTATCCTCAAACACTGAAGCCCTGTGCTTTAGGCCACCTGTTTTTTGGTCAGGCTGAGCATAAACATGATAGCCGCACTCAACACCACCGACGGACCGGCTGGCGTATCGTAAAACGCGGAGAAGGTCAGCCCACCGGTAACGGCCAGAATGCCGACGGCGATAGCGACCATCGCCATTTGTTCTGGCGTTTTGGCGAAGCGTCGCGCCGTCGCCGCCGGAATAATCAACAGCGAGGTGATGATCAGCGCGCCGACAAACTTCATGGCTAAACCAATGGTGAGGGCGGTCACCAGCATCAGAATAATGCGCGAGCGCTGGAGGTTTACCCCGTCAACATGCGCCAGCTCAGGGCTGATGGTCATGGACAGCAAAGAACGCCATTGCCAGCACAACACCGCGATCACCACCACCACGCCGACACCGATCATCCAGATATCGCTAAGTGTGACGGAAAGCAGGTCGCCAAACAGGTAGGCCATTAAATCAACGCGCACGTTGGACATCAGGCTGACGACCACCAAACCCAGTGACAGCGCGCTGTGCGCCATAATGCCAAGCAAGGTGTCTACGGCCAGATGGGGTTTACGTTCCAAAATCACCAGCAGTAACGCCAGTAAAAGTGTCACCACAATCACGGCATAAAACGGATTGACGTTGAGCAACAAACCGAAGGCGACGCCCAATAAAGAGGCGTGAGCAAGGGTATCGCCGAAATAAGACATGCGACGCCAGACCACAAACGAGCCCAACGGGCCTGCGGCGGTAGCCAGCAAAATACCCGCCAGCCAGCCGGGCAGTAATAATTCAATCATGCGTCACGGCCTCCGCTTTTACGCAAAATCACTTTTCCGTGTAAATCGTGACGATGGTTATGATGATGACGGTAAATCGCCAGTTGCTCGGCACCGCGATTACCAAACATGGCAATAAACTCAGGATGGGTAGAGACCACTTCCGGTGAGCCGGAGCAACAAATATGCTGGTTAAGACACAGCACTTCGTCGGTTTTCGCCATCACTAAATGCAGGTCGTGCGACACCATTAATACCGCACACCCTAATTCGCAGCGCAGGCTTTCAATCAGGTTATATAACGCCAACTGGCCGTTCACATCGACACCCTGCGTCGGCTCATCAAGCACCAGCAACTGCGGGCTGTTCATCAAGGCACGCGCCAGCAACACGCGCTGGTTTTCTCCGCCGGACAATTTTTGCATCGGTTGGTCAAGCAGATGTGCGGCCTGAACCCGCTTAAGTGCTGGCAAAATATCCTGCCGTTTAACGCCGGGCTTCAGGCGCATAAAACGGCTGACCGTCAATGGCATGGTGGCGTCGAGGTGTAATTTTTGCGGCACGTATCCAATACGCAAGTTGGGATCGCGGGTCAGCGTGCCGCTGGTCGGCGGCACTAAACCTAGCACCACACGCACCAGCGTGGATTTCCCCGCGCCATTGGGGCCGAGTAGCGTCAGAATTTTGCCGGGCTGTAACGTCAGAGAGATGTCTGACAGCACGCGACGACTGCCGAAGGCAACCGAGATATTTTGTAGTGTCGTTAATGTGGGCATGTCAGTGATGTCTTGCAGAACAAATCGAATGTTATAATATTGCACTTTCGTGAAAATAACCAGTTTTCACCCTGATAACGATGAGTTAATTCCAGATGATGAATAAAAATCAGACCTTTAAACGGATGTTGTTAGCCGCAGCCTTGTTCGGTGCGTGCGCCGCGTCGAGCGCGCAGGCCGCCATCGTCGCCTCTGTTCGCCCGGTGGGATTTATTGCCTCAGCCATTGCTGATGGTATCTTGCCAACCGAAGTCTTGCTGCCGGATGGCGCGTCGCCGCACGACTTTGCGCTGCGTCCTTCTGACTTACAAAAAATGCGCAGTGCGGATCTAGTGGTATGGGTCGGGCCGGAAATGGAGGCCTATATGACCAAATCGGCCGCGCATTTGCCGGCGAATCGTCAGGTTGAAATCGCCACGTTAGCGACGGTAAAACCGCTGCTGCAAAAAGGGGACGAAGAAGAGGGCGAAGGGCATGATCACCAGCATACCGACGGCCATGATGAGCATCATCACGGTGAGTACAATATGCATGTCTGGATGTCTCCAGAAATCGCAAAACAGACGGCGATCGCGATCCACGCCAAATTATTGGAACTTATGCCGCAAAACAAGGACAAATTAGACGCAAACTTGCGTCAGTTTGAAGACGGATTGACACAAGTTGACAAAAAACTTGGTAACATGCTGCAGCCTGTGCAGGGTAAGGGATATTTTGTTTTTCATGATGCCTATGGTTATTTTGAAAAACACTTCGGCCTTTCGCCACTTGGCCACTTTACGGTCAATCCCGAAATTCAACCCGGTGCGCAGCGTTTACATCTCATTCGAACTCAGTTGGTTGAGCAAAAAGCAGTCTGTGTTTTTGCTGAGCCACAATTCAGACCGGCTGTAATCAATGCCGTTGCCCAAGGGACAACAGTGCGTATGGGCACATTGGATCCGCTGGGGAGCGGGATCGCATTGGGTAAGGACAGTTATGTGAACTTCCTGTCACATCTGACTAACCAATACGTGAGCTGCCTGAAGTAAGATTAAAAGGACCGTATTAAAGTGCAGCTGATAGCCCGCTCTATCGCTCTGGCGTATAACAACCTTCCACGGCCCCACCGCGTTATGCTGGGGTCGCTCACCGTCGTCACGCTTGCCGTGGCCGTTTGGAAACCGTTCGTTTATCACCCAGAACAGAACCCGATTGTAAAACATATCGAACTCGACAACGCTCAGGTGCGTTCGTTACTCCCCGAAGCCAGTGAGCCTATCGATCAATCGCCGCCTGCCGAAGATATTCCGCAGGATGATCTCGACGAAAAAGTCGAATCTGAAACCGGCGTGCATGAATACGTGGTCTCCTCCGGCGACACGCTCAGCAGCATTCTTAACCAGTACGGTATCGATATGTCCGATATCTCCGCGCTGGCCGCGTCGAACAGTGATCTGCGTAATTTAAAAATCGGTCAGCAACTGTCATGGACGGTGAATGACGATGGCGAATTACAACGCCTCACGTGGGAGAAATCCCGCCGTGAAACCTACACCTATGATCGTTCAGGCACCGGCTTTAAATCCAGTCTGGCCACGCTGCAAGGTGAGTGGCAAGACCGTGTGCTGAGAGGGCGTCTGGATGGTAGTTTTGTCACCAGTGCGAAAGCCGCCGGTTTGACGACCGGTGAAATCAGTTCAGTGGTGAAAGCATTACAATGGCAGTTGGACTTTAAGAAGTTACGTAAAGGCGATGAGTTCGCTGTGTTAATGACCCGCGAAGTGCTGGACGGTAAAAATGAGCAAAGCCAGCTGCAGGGCGTGCGTATGCGTAGCAGTGGCAAAGATTATTACGCTATTCGCGCCGAAGACGGTAAGTTTTATGACCGCAACGGTAGCGGGCTAGCGCGTGGCTTCTTGCGTTTCCCAACCATCAAACAGTTCCGTGTTTCCTCAAACTTTAACCCGCGTCGTTTGAATCCGGTGACCGGCCGTATTGCGCCGCACCGCGGTGTCGATTTTGCGGTTCCGGTTGGCACACCCGTGTTGGCGGTGGGGGATGGTGAAGTGATGGTGGCTAAACATGATGGTGCGGCGGGCAATTACATCGCTATTCGTCATGGACGCCAGTACATGACGCGTTATATGCACTTGCGCAAAATTTTGGTTAAACCGGGTCAGACCATTAAACGTGGCGATCGCATTGCGTTATCGGGAAATACCGGGCGCTCAACCGGCCCGCACCTGCACTTTGAAATGTGGATCAACCAGTTAGCGGTCAATCCATTGACCGCTAAACTGCCGCGTTCAGAAGGGCTGACGGGTAAAGATCGCAGCGACTATCTGGCGACGGTTAAACAAGTTATTCCTCAATTGAAACTGAATTAATTTTCCGTTTCTGCTTTCAGCCTCTGTCTCAGGCCCCCTTTTAGGGTGTTCCTTATACGGAGGCTGCCTCTTTTCGCTAAGACAATGCGGTGAGTTTCTTTGCAAAATCATGCACTACACTTATCATTGACCACATTATTGTCTTAAGAGCACTGTCTACAGAGCCATTTATGCAGCCAGAGAAAAAATCGAACGTCGAATTTATTCCACAATTTCAGAAAGCGTTTTACCACCCGCGTTACTGGGGGGTATGGCTGGGCGTCGGTGCGATGGCCGCAATGGCGTATGTTCCTGCCAAAGTCCGTGACCCTATCTTAGGGGGCCTGGGCCGTTTGGCGGGGAAGTTAGCGAAAGGGGCACGACGCCGGGCCCGCATCAATTTGCTTTATTGCATGCCAGAGGTGGCGGAGGCCGAGCGCGAACATATCATCGATGAAATGTTTGCCGCCGCGCCGCAGTCTATGGTGATGATGGCCGAGCTGGCCTGCCGTGATCCGCAGAAAGTGCTGGGCCGCGTGCATTGGCATGGCAAAGAGATCATCGACCACATGCAGGCTGAGGGTAAAAACGTGATTTTTCTCGTGCCGCACGGCTGGGCGGTGGATATTCCCGCGATGCTGATGGCGGCCTCGGGGCAACCGATGGCGGCGATGTTCCATAACCAAAAGAATCCGCTGACCGATTATTTGTGGAATACCGTGCGCCGCCGTTATGGTGGCCGAATGCATGCGCGAAATGACGGTATCAAGCCGTTTATCAGCTCTGTTCGCCAGGGATATTGGGGCTACTATTTACCCGATCAGGACCACGGCGCTGAGCACAGCGAGTTCGTTGATTTCTTTGCGACCTATAAAGCCACCTTGCCAGCGGTAGGCCGTTTGATGAAAGTATGCCGTGCAGCCATTATCCCTTTATTCCCGGTCTACAATGGGCATGAGCATCGGCTGGATATTTATATTCGCCCGCCGATGGACGATCTGGCGACCGCAGATGACCATCAAATTGCTCGCCGTATGAATGAAGAGGTTGAAGTGCTGGTGGGGCCAAACCCGGAACAGTACACCTGGATCCTCAAATTGCTGAAGACCCGCAAACCGGGTGAAGAAGAACCCTATTCGCGCGATGAGCTTTACCCTAAGTAACTTAGTCCGATGACTAAAAAGGCTGAGATGAACTCAGCCTTTTTGCTTTTATTCGTTGCGCCTAAGCGTCAGAGCGATTTTCTTGAGCGAAGAAAAAGGAAGATGAGCGCGACGCCAGCTAAACCACTTAGCCCACAGAACTGATTGAACCGGTCATTACCCTGCGCAAAATACAGCAACTTTGCCACTTCAATGCCCAGCGCAAAAACCAAAATAGTGATAAGCCCTAATGCGGCCGCCACCGTCCCTTTGCCCATCGTGCTGGAAAACAGCGTCAGGCGATAAAGTCCGGCATTCACCAGGCCGGTACCCAGCGCGTACAGGCTTAGCCCACCGATAACCCAAGCCCATGGATGAACAAAAAATGTCGCTGCCACCGCAGAAACTCCGAGTCCGAGAACGATAGGGATGATCCCTAATCGAATCGGCGTGCTGATTTGAACCTTGCCGCTCAAATTACTCAATACTAGATTTCCAACGATCAGACCGCCGAAAATCGGCACTTGCAGCCACCCGTAGTACAGTGGCGACATGCCCGCGTCCTGCATTAAGATCACCGGCGACTGCGCCACCCACGCCAGTAACGGCAGGGTGATCAACCCGATAGCCAGTGAACCGAACACGACACTCTTGTTACTCAGCACCTGCCGATAATCCGTCAACAGGCGGTGGAACGAAAACGGCTGCCCATCGCGCGGCGCGGTTTCCGGCATACTGCGCCACAGCCCCCACCAGGCGAGCAGGGAAACCAGGGCAAACACCGCAAACATGGCTTTCCATGGCGCGTAATGAATAAACGCCGCACCGGCCAGCGGGCCGAGCAGTGGTGCAATCAACGACACATTCGCCATCAGCGCCATCAGTTTGATGCTCAAACTTTCACTAAAGGCTTCTTGTATTGCCGCATACCCCACGGCACCGATGAAACACAGGCTCATGCCTTGCAGGAAGCGCATCAAGATAAACTGCTCAATACTTTGGGTCAGCAAGGTGCCTAAGCAGGTGACGACAAAAAAGGCCACGCCGGTCAGTAACACCGGGCGACGGCCTAAGCGGTCTGACAGCGGGCCGAGCAGCCATTGCAGCATGATCCCGCCACATAAATAGGCAGTGAGGGAGGCAGAAACCCAATCGGCGCTGGCGCTAAAATCGCTAATGACGTGCAACATGCCCGGCTGGATCATGTCATGGGCGATGTAAGTGGCAAATTCAAATAACACCAGCGACAGCGGAAATAACCACTGGCGACGGCCTAACTGTTCGGCGGGTTGAAACACAGACGACATATCCACTCTCCGTACCCAAGAAAACGTGGGCATTGCTTTTGCAGTTGCGAATAAACTGAAAAAACGCGGCCTGCAAAGGCCGCGTTAAATAACGTGATTAAAAGGGTGAACGATCAGTTTTTATAGCGAGCAATCGGGTTTTCCAGCGTGCCAGCAAATTTCAGGTTTTGCGCCGGGTCGGACAGATTGATCATTTGCTGATTGTTTGCCAGTTGCAGACGGTTCAGGCAGGAGTGAGTAAATTCTGCGCCAAACAGGTCATAGCGGGCATATTTCTCAGCGAATTGTGGATGCTGGCGTTGGAAATCGTGCACGGTATCGGCGACGATCTGCCAAAAATCCTCGGCTGACATCTGGTTCTGCTCTTCAAGAATGCGCGAAATAAAGCGGAACACACCGGCGAAAACGTCGGTGAAAATCGACAATACTTTGAGCTGTTCAGGCACATCGACCGCCAGACGTTTGGCTTTCTCCGGCAAGTTAGCATTGGGGTTCATCACCGCAATCTCTTCGGCGATATCTTTCATGTAGGCTTTGACCGGCACATTGTTTTCAAACAGCAAAATCAGGTTTTCGCCATGCGGCATAAACACCAAATCATACTGGTAGAAACAGTGGATGAGCGGGCTAAGGTAGGCGGTGGTATAGCGTTTCAGCCAATCCGCTGAGTCCAGCCCGGACGAGCGGATCATCTCGACAATCAGCGCATCGCCGTTGAAATCGGTATGCAACAGGGCCGCCATGGTCATCAGTCGCTGGTTGGGTTGCAGCCACGCCACTGGATTTTCGCGCCACAGGGCAGCAAACATCTTTTTATAGGCGCTGTCGCTTTTAATCGCGTGCTCGAAGTAGTGATTGTGATAACCCAGTGATGCCACTTCTTGCAAAATACTGAAGCCGTTGTCTTGCAGATAGCGGTCGTTTTCCACCAGTTCGGCCAGCCATTCATTGATGCTTGGCGTGGTCGCCATGTAGTACGGCGACAGACCGCGCATAAAGCCCATGTTGAGGATCGACAGGGCGGTTTTCACATAGCGGTGCGTTGGCTGGCTGGCGTTAAAGAAGGTGCGAATTGACTGCTGCGCCAGATAATCATCTTGCCCTTCACCCAGGTAAATCAGGAATTGGCGGGCAATATCGGGGGCGAACACGGTCAGTAATTTGTTTTGCCACTGCCACGGATGCACCGGCATAAAGTAATAGTTTTTCGGGTCTACGCCACGTTCAGTCAACTGTTCAGTGAACGCCTGAATTTGTGCATCGCCCAACTCGTCGGCAATCAAGGTTTCGTACGGTAAACCTTCCACGCTGGCGAAGTGGGCTTTGTCGTGATGCACCGCCACCCAAACCAGTTTCAGCGGGCTGGCCGCTTCGGGGGCATAACGCACATAATCAGCCGCATCGAAACCAATTCGACCATTGTTGGCGATAAAGCTTGGATGCCCTTCGGTCATGCTGGATTCCACGGTCTGAAAATCAGCCTGACTGAGCTGTTTTGCCGTGGTGTGATTGTTCGCCATCTTCCAGGCGCTGCCGTACAGCGTGCTGGAAATCTCCTCCATATACGTCGGTAACATCGCCTGCGAAATGCCGATCTGATCGGCGAATTCGATGATGAATTGCAGCGCATCCAACGGCTGCGGCGCATGGTTATCCAGGCGTTGCAGGCTGTTGAGATCAATCAGCCAATCATTGAGTGGCAATAAGCGGGCGCGGAAACGGTATTCAATTTCGCTTGCCGGTGCGGCAAGTTGGTAATCCGTCCAGCCGTGAGTGGTGTTCAGCGCCTGCGGCTCAATCAGCCGCTCGTGAGCCAGTTCTGACAGGCATTTACGCAGTAATAATGCGTTGGCTTTGGCCCAGTTTTCTGGTTGCAGATGCTGGCCGGTTTGCATGGCGGATAGGGAGGTCGTCACGTTTTTTTCCTTCTGGCGGGTTTGATGAGCTTGCAAATAATCTTCACGCTGACAAAAAGCCAGCCATGCGGTTTTGTGTGGCAGGGTGATTTCACGTTGATACTGGAAACCTGCCCGTTTATTCAGGCGATGAATCTTGTCATTACGCACATCCGGTTCGACCACCACGCGCAGCACCTCGGGCAGGCTGAACAGGTATTCCATGACGGTGGAAAACACTTGCCAGCTAAAGTCGGGCAACGGGCGGTCTGGCGGTGAAAGCAGAATATGCATGCCAATATCGCCGGGCTGGACGTCGTAATGTTCATGCAGCGGGTCATCCTCAACCGGATAGCATTCGATCAGAAACGCCGGTTTGCCGTCGAGTTCACCCATTAATGCCGCCTGTTTATTGTTGGCCGTCAGGTCGCGGTAAAAGGTTTCGACATCGTCGCGATGGCTATTGAGCATGCCCCAAAAATGGGCATAAGGGCGTATCATCCAGCCGTGCAAAATGTCAGCATCTTGTGGGAACACTAGCGGGCGTAACGTCAGTATTCCTGCATCGCGCGAGCGGGAAAACAGCGGTTTTGGCAAAGAATCAAACATGTCGATGCTCCTTAAGGCGGTTATTCGCCCAGTCCGCGGGCGCAAAAAGTCTGGAACGCGATGCTTTGTTCAATCGGATAAATGTCGTCATCAAGCATGGCGCGAATAATGCTGCTGTTGCGATAACAGGCCATGCCCAAATCGGGGGTGACAAAACCGTGGGTGTGTAATTCGGCGTTTTGCACAAAGATTTGGTTATGGGCGTCAATGCTGTAGTTACGGTTAACGGCATAACGACCCGCATCATCCCACTGGATCCGCGCGTGAATACCTTCGATGCACTGCGGCGGCTGATAGCCATAACCGGTCGCTAGGATCACCGACTCGGTGCTGTGGCGATATTCCTGTTGCTGCTCTTGTTGCACGAAGGTCATGTCTAAGGTGCCATCGGGGTTACGTGTGACGGCGGTCAGATCCGAATGGGTATACAGATTGACGTTCAGCGGGCCATCAAGACGCTTGGTGTACATCAGATCGTAAATATCATTGATCAGACTGATATTGATGCCTTTATACAGGCCTTTTTGCTCACGGTTGAGTTGGTCGCGTTTGCCCATCGGCAACTCATGGAAGTAGTCGATGTATTCAGGGGAGGTCATTTCCAGCGTAAGTTTGCTGTACTCCATCGGGTAAAAGCGTGGCGCGCGCGTCACCCAGGTCAGGTGATAATCATGCTTTTCGATATCGGAAAGCAGGTCGTAGTAGATCTCCGCTGCGCTCTGACCGCTGCCGACCACGGTGATGGATTTCGACGCCTGAACCTGTTCTTTATGGGGTAGGTAAGCGCTGGAATGATGGACGAGCTGGCTGACGCCACGGGCGCAGGTCGGTATCCACGGTGAAGGGCCGGTGCCGAGTACCAATCGTTTTGCCTGATAGGTCTGCTTCTCGCCGGTTTGGGTGGAGTGGGTATGCACCAGATAACACTGCTTTTCCTCACTCCAGAGAACCATGTCGACGCGAGTAGAAAATTGCAGACACGACAGTTGTTCACACGCCCATTGGCAGTATTGGTTGAACTCTTTTCGCATCATGAAGAAATTTTCACGGATGTAAAACGAGTAGATTTTACCTTTTTGCTTCAGATAATTGAGGAAGCTGAAACGGCTGGTGGGGTCGGCCAAGGTGACTAAATCCGCCATAAAGGGCGTCTGCAACATGGCGCTTTCCAGCATCATGCCGGTGTGCCAGTCAAAGCCTGCATTTTGGTCAAGGAACAGGCCATCTAGCTCTTTGACTGGCTCGGTCAGACAGGCCAATCCAAGGTTAAAGGGGCCGATACCAATAGCAATAAAATCAAAAGGTTTTTGTGTTCCGTTGTTAGTTTAA
>Ga0105856_1000278_pt1 | contig 27318 bp, 24 predicted proteins | sample OrgsoiDNA_201060_FD_89681 | JGI IMG/M metagenome (GOLD analysis project Ga0105856, IMG submission 89681) | Permafrost soil microbial communities from the Arctic, to analyse light accelerated degradation of dissolved organic matter (DOM) -... | ecosystem: Environmental > Terrestrial > Soil >...
CCGGTGATGACGAAATCGCCATCACCGTGCAATTGTGCATCCAACTGCTGTGCGAGATCAGCCAGTCGAATTGAAGACATGTTTATTTAACCTGTTTCAGCACATCAGCAGTGATGTCTTTATCATTGCTTGCATAAGCAATTGCGTTAGCATCGATTACAACATCGTAACCTTGCTTGCTTGCAACAGCTTTAACTGCATCCTGAATACGGCTCAGGATTTTGTTACGCTCTTCAGCCTGGCGGCGACGGTTATCTTGTTCAAAAGCCTGAGCTTTTGTAGAGAAATCTTCGCGCTGTGCCATCACGTCTTTTTCAAGCTTGCTACGATCGCTGGCTTTCATGGTTGAGCCATCACGTTGCAGCTTCTGCATTTTGGTTTGCAGATCGCGTTCTTGAGCTTGCAACTGCGTTGCACGGCCTTTGAACTCGTTTTCCAACTGTTTTGCTACCGCATCACGTGCTGGCAGTTGTTGGAAAATGCTTTGAACGTTAACAATAGCAATTTTGTCAGCAGCTTGAACGCTTGCTGAAGAAGCCATAACTAAACCGAGGCCGGCGGCATATAACCACTTTTTCACTATAAACTCCTTCCATCACCCGTTTGTGCCACATGGCACGATAATTACACAATCAGAATGAACTCAAAAAACAACAGCACGGGCAATTAGCCCGTGTGTCGATGAAGGTTCAAACTGTTGTCGTTCCCAAATAGGCCAGGAACCACAAACGTGTTACCACGTTTTACCAATGTTAAATTGGAACTGTTGAGACTTGTCGCCATCATATTTCTTGATAGGCTTGGCGTATGAGAACACCAATGGTCCCAATGGAGACTGCCATTGCAACGCTAAACCTGAAGAAACACGGAAGTTGTCCGGGTTACTGTAATCAGGAACACCTGCAGCTTCTGATTCAGGCGTGTTCTTCCAGCCAGTATCCCAAACCGTACCACCGTCAACAAAGACTGAGGTACGCAGAGAGTTAGAATATTTCTCTGTAATAAACGGTGTAGGTACGATCAATTCAGCACTCAATACTGCCATGGCGTTACCGCCCACGGCGTCAGTCGAGTTGTTAATGGCACAATTGCTGAATGAAGTACTACCCGCAGCACAATTATAGTATGCCGCTTTAGGACCGATAGTATTCGATTGGAAACCACGAACACTGCTCGAACCACCCGCATAGAAGTTATCGTAGAACGGTACTTCTTTACCACCTAAACCATCCGCATAACCTGCACGCGCACGGCCCAGCAGCACCCATTGACGGTCTTCACTCAGAGGGAAGTACGTCGTGGAGTCAAATGTGATCTTGTAATACTCGTTATCTGACCCTGGTACCGTCACTTTGCCATTCAAGCTGGCTTTGGTTCCCGAGGTTGGGAAGAAGCCACGGTCAAGGTTGTTATAACCCCAGCCGAGATTCGCAAAGAAGTCGTTAGCACTGAAATCAGCATCGGACGTGGTATCCGTACCCACGGTAACCGGTGGATTGATGCCAACAGAGTTCAGATAGCGGAACATGCTGACCTGAGGTTCCATATTGGACAGGTCATTATGTACGTAATCCAGTCCCAGACGTAATGAGTTGTTCTCATTCACTGGGAAGCCTAGCGTGCTGCCAACACCATAACTTTTGTTGGTATAGTCAGACAGGTCTGCGTTATCAGCTTTAAAGTCGTTGTAGAAGATACGACCGCCCAAGCTCACACCATCAACGGTGAAGTAAGGGTCTGTGATCGTGAATTCTGTATAGGTCTGATAATCATTTTTGGTACCACTGATACCAACGGAGTTACCCGTACCCAACCAGTTATCCTGTTGGACACCAACCTGGAAACTCACGCCACTTTCAGTGCCGTAGCCAACACCAAAGTTAAAGGTACCGGTGTTACGCTCTTTGACTTTATAAACAACGTCAACCTGATCAGGGGTACCCGGCACGCGTTGTGTATCGACATCAACCGTATCGAAATAGCCTAAGCGATTAAGACGCTCTTTACCTTTATCAACCAGATCATTGCCCAGCCATGCCCCTTCCATCTGTCGCATTTCACGACGCAAGACGCTGTCTTTACTCGTGTCATTGCCTTCAAAACGGACGTGACGTACATAGAAGCGGTTGCCCGCATCTACGCTGACATGAAGCTTAACGGTTTTATCAGCATCATTGATTTCAGGCTGAGTCTGAACGCGCGGATAAGCATAACCATAACGGCCCAACATCTGTTTGATGTCGTTTTCCATTTTGGTCACTTTCGCGCCATTATACAGCTCACCCTTGTCAATCTTGGTCAGACTTTCTACTTCAGCAGAATGCCCAGCCATATTACCGTTAACTTCGACACCAGAGAGCTTGTACTGATCGCCTTCGGTGATGTTAAGGGTAATGTAGATGCCTTTTTTATCTGGCGTCAGGCTGACTTGCGTCGAATCAATGTTGAAACGCGCATAGCCGCGATCCAGATAGAAGCTGCGTAAGGTTTCAAGGTCACCCGCCAACTTCTGCTTCTGATATTTACGGTCACCGATCACGTTCCACCAAGGCACTTCATCACGCAGTTGGAAACGCGCGATGAGTTCATCAGTGCTGAACGCATGATTACCCACGATGTTGATCTGCTGAATTTTGGCAGAAACACCTTCGGTAAAGACCAGTTTTAGATCGACACGGTTACGCGGTAATGGCGTGACGACAGCTTTCACTGACGCGCTGTATTTACCGACGCTATAGTAGAAGTCTTCGAGGCCTTTTTCGATGCTAGTGAGTGTTGTTCGATCCAGCGCTTCGCCAACCCGGACGCCAGAGGCTTCCAGATTTTCTTTCAGCATGTCATCTTTCACCGACTTATTGCCGGAGAAAGTGATGCTGGCGATTGTAGGACGCTCTTTGACCTGAACAATCAGGGTGTCACCATCACGCAGAACGCGAACGTCCTCAAAGTTGCCAGTGGCAAACAATGCGCGAATGGTATTACTGATGTCGTCGTCAGTGATCGTATCACCAACGCGAACCGGCATATTGAGTAACGCCGCACCGACGGCAACTCGCTGCAGGCCTTCGAAATGAATATCCTTCACTACGAAACCATCTGCACCGTATACGGTGGCGCTGCCAAACAGCAGCGACGCTATGAGCAACTTTTTGATCGCCATCGTTGTTATGCGTTCTTCCTAACCTAATCCCCAGCCTTTAAAGACGGGAGAAATCATTGAAAAGTGCAAGCCCCATTACCATCACCAGCAGTACTGCGCCGATACTGTAACCGAAGTTTTGAACTCGCTCGGAAACGGGTCCACCTTTTAGTTTTTCGATTGCCAAAAACATCAGGTGTCCACCATCTAACACAGGCAATGGGAAAAGGTTAACGATACCGAGATTGACACTAATAAGTGCCAAAAACATCAGGTAGTACACTAAACCATATTCCGCTGACATCCCCGCGCCCTGTGCGATTGAAATTGGGCCACTAAGGTTGTTCAGTTTTACATCACCCGTTATTAATTTGCCCAGCATGTTGACCGTGAGTTTCATGAGTTGCCAGGTTTTGTCTCCGGCCTCATAAAACGCGACAAACGGTCCATACTGGCGGATAGTTCTGTATTCATCAGGCAGGGGTATCACTTTCGGTACCACGCCAGCAAATCCCTGCTCTTTGCCTTTGCCTACCGACTTACTGTCCGGTATTAGGGTGATATTAACCGGTGAACCCGCGCGCTCGACTTCCAACGCAATAGCTTTACTCGGGTTATCACGCACCTGCATGGCAAAAGTGCGCCAATTCTGCAAAACCTGACCATCGACTTTAACGATCCTATCCCCGGCTTGCAAACCCGCTTTCTGAGCCGCTGAATCAGTTTGCACTTCGGCAAGCACTGATTCTATCTGGGGACCGCGAGGAATAATACCCAACGCGACGACTGGATCCTGTTTTTCGGGGTCAAATTGCCACTTGCGCAAATCTAATGTTTTTTCAACGACCTCAGATGCCCCAAACTGCGAGACACCGACCGTTGTTTTGCTGCTACCAATCTCACCCATCAACGACAAGCGAACTGAATCCCAATCAGGCGTTTCGATGCCATCGATTGACTTAAGTTCCATACCCGGAGAAATATTAGATTGAGCAGCGATAGATTGTGGCGTGATTTCACCGACCACTGGGCGCACAGTGGGTACACCAATGATATAAACGAGCCAGTAGGCGAAGACAGCAAAAATGAAGTTAGCAATCGGCCCAGCGCTGATAATAGCGGCACGTTGCCAGACGGTTTTGCTGTTAAAGGTTTGATGGCGGAATTCGTCAGGAACGGTTTCAAGACGCTCATCAAGCATTTTGACATAGCCGCCAAGAGGAATGATGGCGAGAACATATTCGGTGCCCCGTTTATCGGTTCGACGCCATAACGCGCGACCAAATCCCACGGAGAAACGCTGAACACGAACGCCACAACGACGAGCAACCCAGAAATGGCCGAATTCGTGCACGGTGATTAATACACCCAGTGCAACGATAAAAGCAGCCAAGCTCCAGAGTATATTCATCATATTCCTAACTATTCCTTAAAAGACATCCCGTCTCGGATGGATTAATAAACCAAGAGCATTAAGCAGGCAAACACCGGTACTGCCGCAGTCAGGCTGTCAATACGATCCAGTATTCCGCCATGACCCGGTATCAAATTACCACTGTCTTTTATGCCTGCTTCACGTTTGAACATACTTTCTGTCAGATCGCCCAAAACCGAGGCCAGGGCGGCAATAACAGAACAAATTAATAATGTGATCGGGACAACGTTGAGTGGCGCATAGCGTCCAAACAACCAGGAGATTAAGGCTGACGTAAGCAGTCCGCCAATCACGCCTTCCCATGTTTTACCCGGTGATACTTTTGGGGCAAGTTTATGCTTACCAAAGAGCTTGCCGAACAGATAAGCCCCCGAATCAGCCCCCCAAACCAGCAACATCACATACAACAACCACCATGCCCCGGCGTGATGATTTTCCTCATACCCATACTGGCGCAGCGCCACCATACCCCAAAAGAACGGGACAATGGTTAATAAACCGAATGCCAAACGTAATATCCGTGAATTTCGCCAAAATGCCGCTGACTTCGGGTAAAAAATCACCAGAAAGAATGCGGCGATCCACCATCCTAACGCTGCCCACAACGCACCACTGACCTGTGGTAAGTAAACGGATTTGCGATAGGCCGGAAGGCTCAACATCATCGCAACAAGGATAAAACCACACAATATCGCCAGCCAGACGCGCTGGCTACGGGTGGTGAATCCAGAGAGCTGGCCCCATTCCCATGCGGCTAACATACAAACTGCCAGCGTCACGATGGCAAAGCCCAGTGGCGGCAATAAAAACAGTGCAGCGATAACAATAGGTATCAAAATCAACGCTGTGGCAATGCGATACTTCAGCAAAAGTCCTCCCTAGGACACATTCGCGCCAATAGGTGTAGTCCCCCCAAAGCGACGCTCACGTTGTGCAAAAGCATCTAGTGCGCCCTCAAAGGTGTTTTCATCAAAATCAGGCCAGAGGACATCCGTAAAGTAGAGTTCTGCATAGGCAATCTGCCACAAGAGAAAATTACTAATACGATGTTCCCCACCGGTTCTGATCACCAAATCAACGGGTGCCAGTTCACTCATACAGATAGTGGCGTTTAGGGCCTCTTCTGTAATGTGCTCCACCTGCAAAACACCGGCCTCAACTTGAGCTGCCAGCTTTTTCACGCCTTGGATAATATCCCATCGACCGCCATAATTAGCAGCGATGTTAAGCGTAAGGCCGTCGTTATTTTGTGTAAGTGTTTCTGAACGACGGATCCTTTCTTGCAGACGTGCGCTAAAGCGGCTGACATCACCAATTATCCGTAACCTGACGTTGTGTTTGTGCAGGTTTTTCACTTCACTGTCCAATGCACGCACGAACAGCTCCATCAATGCAGAAACCTCCTGAGCAGGACGGTTCCAGTTTTCACTGCTAAAGGCATAAAGCGTGAGCGCATCGAGATGATGGTTGGCCGCAAAGCTTACTGCTTTTCGTACCGACTTCACTCCTGCTTTATGACCGAAGACTCGCATTTTCCCCTGAAGTTTAGCCCAGCGACCATTACCATCCATAATAATGGCGACATGGCGCGGCACTGCGCAAGGCGTGTCAGACATCTGTTGCTTTTCGAGGGACATAACGCGTACTCATTTCCTTTATCAGAACACAACTATATTGACTGCCACTCTGCGACTTTCATGCGCAAAAAAGCCGTGACTCCTGTTCAGGCACGGCTTGACCTGACGGTTTATCTTTACGAGAGATAAACGCTTTCAGGTTGAAGGTCCTGAAGACGCTGTCAGCGTGGCGCAGACTATATCATTTCAATGTGATGCGAACAAATTGCCGCAAAAATATATAGCCAACATCATAGTGCGAAAATGGTTAATTTCTGACGAGCAGATTCACGTGCAATACCATCTATTTCCAACACTTCTTCGACAGAACTCGGCTCTTTCGCAACAGATTGCTCCATCACTGCACGGTTGATGGTGGCAATGTCAGTAAAACGAATATGTCCGGCCAGGAAAGCAGCAACAGAAACTTCGTTTGCCGCATTCAGCGCTGTCGTGGCGGCCTGCCCTGTTCGGCTCGCTTCAATCGCCAATTTCAGGCACGGATATCGATTGAAATCAGGTTCATTGAACGTTAACGATCCGATACGACAGAAATCCAATGCGGCAACACCCGCTTCTACGCGACTCGGGTAGGCCAGGGCATGGGCAATAGGGGTTCGCATATCGGGTGAACCTAATTGTGCCAATACGCTGCCATCGCGATACCGCACCATGGAATGAATGACTGACTGTGGGTGGATAATGACTTCCATCTGCTCCTGAGAAGCGTTAAACAGCCAGCGGGCTTCAATATACTCGAGTCCCTTATTCATCATTGTGGCGGAGTCGACAGAAATCTTACGGCCCATTGACCAGTTTGGATGAGCGCAGGCTTGATCCGGCGTAACATGAGCGAAATCGTCCAACGGTAACTCACGGAACGGGCCACCAGAGCCGGTAAGGATAATGCGCGAAACGCCGTTCTCTTCCAACGAGGCATAACCTAATTGTTGTTGAACTCGCTCCGGTAAGCTTTGGAAAATCGCATTGTGTTCGCTGTCGATCGGGAGAAGTTGACTGCGGCTTTGACGCGCGGCATCCATAAAAATACGGCCACAGGTGATCAGCGACTCTTTGTTAGCCAGTAAAATAGGCTTTCCTGCATGAACAGCAGAAAGTGTGGGTAACAGACCTGCCGCCCCGACGATAGCTGAAACTACTTGTCCGACATCATCGAGCGCAGCCAGTTCACAAGCGGCTTTTTCTCCGGAAAGCTCTTCAGTCTTGATACCCTGTTCAGCAAGGATCACACGCAAGGCCTTCGCCGACGCTTCATCAGCCATTGACGCAAAGAGAGGGCGGAACTCAGCACACTGCTGTGCCATAACATCAACGTTCTGACCCGCGACAAGCGCCGTCACGTTGAAAGCATCGGGATTCGCACGGACAACCGCGAGAGTGCTGGTGCCGACAGAGCCTGTCGAACCAAGGATGGTCAGTTGTTTCATGAAAATACCTGAAAGAACAAGTGCAAATTTGGGACGTGCATTAGTCTGAAACCTCTTTAACGACTTGTCTATGAGATTTAAGCAACATAAGGCAAAAGTGGGACGGTAATAAAAAATAAAGCGCCGCAATTGCGACGCTTAAAGGGAATCGAAATAAGGATTAGAACTCCATTAATTCTTTTTCTTTCTCAGCTAATGCGAGGTCGATGTTTTTGATAAAGACATCTGTCATTTTCTGAACAACTTCTTGCGAGTTGCGATCTTCATCTTCGCTAATTTCTTTATCTTTCAGCAAAGCTTTGGTTTTGTCGTTAGCATCACGGCGCACGTTACGCACAGAGACGCGGCCCTGCTCTGCTTCGCCACGAACAATTTTGATCAGATCTTTACGGCGCTCTTCGGTCAATGCTGGCAGGGGTACACGAATAACCGTGCCCGCAGACATTGGGTTAAGGCCCAAATCAGAAGCCATGATCGCTTTTTCAACGGCTGCGCCGATTGAACGGTCGAACACAGAAATAGCCAGAGTACGGGAGTCTTCTACCGTTACCTGAGCTAACTGACGCAGTGGAGTGTCAGTACCGTAGTAAGGGACCATAATACCGTCAAGGATACCCGGCGATGCACGCCCAGTGCGGATTTTGCTGATATGGTTTTTGAATGCGTCGACGCATTTTTCCATACGGATTTCAGCATCTTTTTTAATGTCGTTAATCACGTTGCGAACCCTTAAAAACTGGTTACTTGGCAGACCATAACGTCAGTATAGTCCGTGAATATTTATGCCAGAAAACTGGCAAAACTTGTTTAATAAACTCAATACCGGCGACAGTCTGAAAACTTAGAGACCGTTAGAAATCAACGTACCTTCGTTTTCGCCCATCACTACGCGGCGCAATGCGCCCGGCTTATTCATATTAAATACGCGGATAGGTAAGTTGTGATCGCGAGCCAGCGTAAAGGCCGCCAGATCCATCACTTTCAGCTCTTGTTCCAGTACCGCCTGATAGGTCAGCTCTTCGTACAACGTCGCATCAGGGTTTTTCACTGGGTCTGCAGAATAAACGCCATCCACTTTTGTCGCTTTCAGTACCACATCGGCTTCGATTTCAATACCACGCAGGCAGGCTGCAGAATCAGTGGTAAAGAACGGATTGCCGGTACCGGCAGAGAAAATCACCACCCGGTTGTGGCGCAGCAGACTGATTGCTTCAGCCCAGCTGTAGTTATCACACACACCGTTAAGGGGAATGGCCGACATTAGGCGAGCGTTCACATAGGCACGGTGTAATGCATCACGCATCGCCAGGCCGTTCATGACGGTCGCCAGCATACCCATGTGGTCGCCCACAACACGGTTCATACCGGCCTGCGCCAGGCCCGCACCGCGGAACAAATTACCGCCGCCAATGACAACGCCAACCTGAATGCCCAGTTCGACTAGCTCTTTAACTTCCTGAGCCATGCGATCCAAAACGCTCGCGTCGATACCAAAACCTTCACTGCCTTGCAGGGCTTCGCCACTGAGTTTTAGCAGGATACGCTGATAAACGGGTTTCGCATTGGTAGCCATGGTGTCTGTCCTAGAAGCAATATGTCGTAATGGGAGTCAATCTTTACATCATAGCGTTGTTATAAAAAGACAGCGCACAATGTTATTGAAATTGGGACTGGATAAAACGGAACCGCCAGCAAGCAGCGGTTCCATTTTAGGGTACAGCAAGTACGGATTAAGACTGTTTAGTCATTGCCGCAACTTCAGCAGCAAAGTCAGCCTCAACTTTCGCAATGCCTTCGCCCACTTCAAAACGGATGAAGTTGATCACGTCAGCGTTGTGCTCTTTCAGTACTTGAGCAACAGTTTTGCTTGGGTCGATAACGAAAGGCTGGCCCGTCAGAGAAACTTCGCCGGTGAATTTCTTCATGCGGCCTTCAACCATTTTCTCTGCGATTTCTTTCGGTTTGCCAGACTGCATGGCGATGTCCAACTGAACTTGGTACTCTTTTTCTACCACTTCAGCAGACACGTCTTCTGGTTTAACGAATTCTGGCTTGCTTGCTGCAACGTGCATAGCAATTTGCTTAACCAGCTCTTCGTCAGCGCCTTTAGCAGCAATCAGAACACCGATGCGTGCACCGTGCAGGTATGAGCCCAACACGTCGCCTTCAAGGATAGACACGCGACGGATGTTGATGTTCTCACCGATTTTAGCAACCAGTGCAACACGCTCGTCTTCGAACTGAGTTTTCAGAACTTCAACGTCGGTGACTTTGCCTGCAACAGCAGCGTCCAACACTTTGTCTGCAAATGCCTGGAAACCAGCATCTTTAGCAACGAAGTCAGTCTGGCAGTTAACTTCCAGAATCACGCCGAAGTTGCCAACGATCTTGGTTTTGATCACGCCGTCAGCAGCAACGTTGCCTGCTTTCTTAGCGGCTTTGATTGCGCCAGATTTACGCATATTTTCAATCGCCAGCTCGATGTCGCCATCAGATTCAACCAGCGCTTTCTTACAATCCATCATGCCCGCGCCAGTACGCTCGCGCAGTTCTTTTACCAGGGCAGCAGTAATATCAGCCATTGTATTTTCCTCGGTTATCTCAGTGCAAAAGGCGTTTTGCGGTGAGATATTTCTCGCATTTAAGATAAGCAAAGGGGGCCAATAAAGGCCCCCTAACCAACATATTTCAATACCTGGTTAATAAGGGCTCTGTTGAGCTTGCCTTATTATTCAGCTTCTACGAAGCTTTCTTCTGCCTGAACAGCCAGATCTTGCGAACGGCCTTCACGGACAGTGGCAGCAACAGCGTTCAGGTACAGATTTACTGCACGGATTGCGTCATCGTTACCAGGGATGATGAAGTCAACGCCATCCGGATTGGAGTTGGTATCAACAATGGAGAATACCGGGATACCCAGGTTGTTAGCTTCTTTGATTGCGATGTGCTCGTGATCGGCGTCGATAACGAACAGAGCATCAGGAAGACCACCCATATCCTTGATACCACCCAGGCTGTTTTCCAGTTTCGCAAGCTCACGAGTACGCATCAGCGCTTCTTTCTTGGTCAGCTTTTCGAAAGTACCGTCTTGAGCCTGGATTTCCAGATCTTTCAAACGCTTGATTGACTGACGAACGGTTTTCCAGTTAGTCAGCATACCGCCCAACCAGCGATGGTTCACGAAGAACTGGTCGCAGTCGTGTGCAGCTTCTTTTACCGCTTTGCTTGCAGCGCGTTTAGTACCAACGAACAAGATCTTTCCTTTACGGGAGGAGATCTTTTTCAACTCAGCCAGCGCTTCGTTGAACATTGGAACCGTTTTCTCAAGGTTGATGATGTGAACCTTGTTACGTGAACCGAAGATGAATGGCTTCATTTTCGGGTTCCAGTAACGGGTTTGGTGACCGAAGTGAACACCAGCCTGGAGCATGTCGCGCATGGAAACAGTAGCCATGATAAAACCTCTAAATAGTAGATGTTGGGGTTATGCCTCCACGTATCCCATAACACCGACCCTGTAGAACGAATTCACAGAGCACCCCGGCGTATGTGTCGATACGTGTGTGTTATTACTCACGATAAACGAATCGTTAAGTACACATATGAGTGTTTGGCTTTAATCACACCACAACCAGAAGGCCATAGCGGATTGCCGGCGCGCTTTATACCATAATTTGCGACCTCACGGCAACTATTGTTAGGAAGTTTGGCACACAGAAAAATGAAAATTTGGCAGGCAATATCAGGGCTGATACCATGAGTCTTAGCTAATTATTGATGACGTTGTAGTAGAAAGAAAGGCGTCGGAACAGGATACCCGCAGGATCACCCATGGCAATTTCAATCAAAACACCTCAAGACATCGAAAAAATGCGCGTTGCTGGCCGTTTGGCTGCTGAAGTGCTGGAAATTATTGAGTCGTACGTCAAACCGGGCGTGAGCACTGGCGAATTGGATCGCATTTGCGCCGATCACATCACCAACAAACAGCAGGCTATTTCTGCCTGTTTGAATTATCACGGTTTCCCGAAATCCGTCTGTATTTCTGTCAACGAAGTGGTCTGTCACGGGATCCCTAGCGAAGACAAAATTCTTAAAGACGGCGATATCGTGAATATTGACGTCACCGTGATCAAAGACGGCTTCCATGGCGATACGTCCAAAATGTTTATCGCGGGCAAACCGACCATTCTGGGCGAACGTCTGTGCCGCATCACGCAGGAGAGTCTGTATCTTGCGTTGAAAATGGTGAAACCCGGCATTCGCCTGCGCACGCTAGGCAAAGAGATCCAACAGTTTGTCGAAGCAGAGAATTTCTCGGTGGTCCGCGAGTATTGCGGTCATGGCATTGGTGAGGTTTTCCATGAAGAACCTCAGGTGCTGCATTACGATGCCGACGACGGCGGCGTGGTGCTTCAACCGGGGATGGCGTTCACCATTGAACCCATGGTGAACGCAGGCGATTACCGTATCCGCACCATGAAAGACGGCTGGACGGTAAAAACTAAAGATCGCAGCTTGTCGGCTCAGTACGAGCATACTATTGTGGTCACCGACAACGGCTGTGAAATAATGACGCTGCGCAACGATGACACCATCCCGAACATCATTACGCACGACCAGCAGTAATCTTCTGCTCATGCAGAGAGATTGAATCTGGTAACCAAGCCGACGAAAGTCGGCTTTTTTGTCTCTTACTGTAAGAATGGGCTGCACAACTATGATCGAACATTTTCCTTCTGAAAAAAGTCCTCAACCTGAGTTACCGCCGGAATCTCTCCGCGCCTTTCCCGTGCAGCCTGCCTCCCCTTTACGCTATCCAGACGATGACCTTAACCGTCAAAGCCTGAAGCAACACATGGAACAGTTCCAGCTCTGGCTGGCCGAAGCATTTAATTCTGGGCAACGGGCAGAAGAGCTGGTCGATGCCCGTTCCCTGTTTATTGACCAACTGCTGCAACGCCTGTGGACCTTCTACGGTTTCGACGATATTGCCGAAACTGCCATGGTGGCGGTCGGCGGTTATGGTCGTGGTGAATTGCATCCGTTGTCTGATATTGACGTTCTGGTGCTGAGCCAGCGACGCCTTAACGACGAACAGGCGCAGCGTATCGGTGAATTGATCACCTTGCTGTGGGACTTGAAGTTAGAAGTCGGTCATAGCGTGAGGACACTCGAAGAGTGCCTGCTCGAAGGGTTGGCAGACCTTACCGTTGCCACCAATATGATTGAGTCACGGCTGATTTGCGGTGACGTTGCCCTGTTCCTCAGTATGCAGAAACACGTTTTTAGTGACGGATTCTGGCCGTCCCCCACTTTCTTCCGGGCAAAAATTGATGAACAAAATGAGCGCCATCAGCGCTATCACGGCACCAGTTACAATCTGGAACCTGACATCAAAAGCAGCCCCGGTGGGCTGCGCGACATTCACACGATCCTATGGGTCGCACGCCGTCACTTCGGCGCAACCTCGCTCGATGAAATGGTGGCGTTTGGTTTCCTGAGCAAAGCCGAGCGCAACGAGCTGATTGAATGTCAGAGCTTCTTATGGCGTATTCGTTTTGCGCTGCATTTGGTGCTCCCGCGCTACGATAACCGCCTGCTGTTTGACCGCCAGTTAAATGTCGCCCAGCTTTTGCAATATCAGGGCGAAGGCAATGAGCCGGTCGAGCGCATGATGAAAGACTTCTACCGTATGACCCGTCGGGTGGGCGAACTCAATCACATGCTGTTGCAGTTATTCGACGAAGCGATTTTGGCTATCGGTCCGAATGAAAAGCCGCGCCCGTTAGATGAACACTTCCAACTGCGCGGCGACTTAATCGACCTGCGCGACGAGACGCTGTTTACCCGTCGCCCGGAAACGATTATCAGCATGTTTTACCTGATGGTGCGCCATCGCGAAATTAAAGGCATTTACTCCACCACCGTCCGATTACTGCGTCATGGCCGCCGCCATTTGAAAACACCGCTGTGTATGATCCCCGAAGCCCGGGATATTTTTATGGCTATTTTGCGCCATCCGGGCGCGGTGTCTCGTGCGCTGGTGCCGATGCACCGCCATAGCGTGCTTTGGGCCTACATGCCACAGTGGGGTTTGATTGTCGGCCAGATGCAGTTTGATCTTTTCCATGCCTACACCGTGGATGAACACACGATTCGCGTACTGCAAAAACTGGAAAGTTTCGCGGACGAGGCGACTCGCCCACGCCACCCGCTGTGCGTCGAACTTTATCCTCGCCTGCCGCAGCCAGAGTTGCTGCTGATGGCCGCGCTATTCCATGACATTGCTAAAGGCCGAGGCGGCGACCATTCCATTTTAGGCGCGCAGGACGTGCTGGAATTCGCCGAGCTGCACGGTCTAAACTCACGGGAAACCCAACTGGTCGCGTGGCTGGTGCGCTGCCATCTGCTGATGTCGGTCACGGCGCAGCGTCGCGACATTCAGGACACGAACGAAATCCAACAGTTTGCCGCCGAAGTGCAAAGTGAAAATCGTCTACGTTATCTGGTCAATCTCACCGTGGCCGATATCTGCGCAACGAACGAAACACTGTGGAATAGCTGGAAGCAAAGCCTGATACGTGAACTGTATTTCGCGACGGAAAAACAACTTCGCCGTGGGATGCAAAATACGCCAGACCTGCGCGAACGCGTTCGTCACCATCGACTTCAGGCACTGGCTTTGCTGCGCATGGATAATATCGATGAGGAAGCGCTGCACCGTATCTGGAGCCGTTGCCGGGCCGACTATTTCCTGCGCCATTCGCCAAATCAACTGGCCTGGCACGCACGCCATTTACTCGAGCACGATTCAACTAAACCGCTGGTATTAGTGAGCCGTCAAGCGACGCGCGGTGGCACTGAAATCTTTATCTGGAGCCCAGACCGCCCTTACTTGTTCGCAACCGTGGCGGGTGAACTTGACCGACGCAACCTCAGCATCCATGACGCACAGATTTTCACCAATCGCGACGGCATGGCCATGGACACCTTTATCGTGTTGGAGCCGGACGGCAGCCCGTTAGCGCAGGACCGCCATGAGGCGATTCGCTATGCGCTCGAACAGTCGATGACGCAGGCTTATCAGCCGCCTCGCGCACGTCGTCCTTCGTCGAAACTGCGCCACTTCAGCGTTCCAACCGAGGTGAGTTTCTTACCGACACACACCGACAGACGCACTTATATGGAACTGGTGGCGCTCGACCAGCCCGGCTTACTGGCTCGCGTGGGGGAAGTATTTTCAGATCTCGGTCTGTCACTGCACGGTGCGCGCATCTCGACCATTGGCGAGCGTGTCGAGGATTTATTCATTTTAGCCAACGGCGAACGTCGGGCCTTAGACAAAAAAGCGCGTCAGGAATTACAGCGTCGTTTAACCGAGGCGCTCAACCCTGGCGATAAAATGTGATACAAATAATCTTAACTTTTTAACACCACTATCAGGAAAGAGATCAGGATGCAGCAACTACAAACCGTTATTGAACAAGCCTTCGAACGCCGTGCTGAAATTACACCGGCAAACGTAGACAGCGTAACGCGCGATGCCGTTAACGAAGTGATCAACAAGATCGACAGCGGCGAGCTGCGTGTTGCCGAAAAAATTGATGGCGAATGGGTCACGCATCAATGGTTAAAGATGGCCGTGCTGCTCTCTTTCAGAATCAACGACAACAAGGTCATGGACGGCGCTGAAAACCGTTTTTACGACAAAGTTCCGATGAAATTCGCTGACTACGACGAAGCTCGTTTCCAGCGCGAAGGTTTCCGCGTGGTGCCTCCGGCCGCGGTGCGTAAAGGCGCATTTATTGCCCGTAACACCGTGCTGATGCCTTCGTATGTCAATATCGGCGCATATGTTGATGAAGGCACCATGGTCGATACCTGGGCTACTGTTGGATCCTGTGCGCAGATCGGCAAGAACGTCCACCTGTCTGGTGGTGTTGGCATTGGTGGCGTTTTGGAGCCACTGCAAGCCAACCCAACCATTATCGAAGACAACTGCTTCATCGGTGCACGTTCTGAGATCGTTGAAGGCGTGATCGTTGAAGAAGGTTCGGTCATTTCGATGGGTGTTTACATCGGTCAGAGCACCAAAATTTACGACCGTGAAACGGGCGAAGTGCATTATGGCCGCGTCCCCGCAGGTTCCGTCGTGGTTTCGGGTAACCTGCCTTCCAAAGACGGAAAATACAGCCTGTACTGCGCGGTTATCGTTAAGAAAGTGGATGCTAAGACACTGGGTAAAACCGGTCTTAATGAGTTATTGCGCTCGATCGACTAAACTCAATTTGGCGGGTTATTTAACCCGCTTTTCTTTTTTATGGCGGTAAAGTGTGCCACAAATCAATGAACGTGGCCGTCGTTACGCTCATCATGACAACTTCTTTGTAAAACCTAAAAGGTGGCGCTATGTATGACAACCTGAAAAGCTTGGGTATTAATAATCCCGACGATATCGATCGTTACAGCCTGCGTCAGGAGGCCAATAACGACATTCTGAAAATTTACTTCCGCAAAGATAAAGGCGAGTTTTTTGCCAAAAGCGTAAAGTTCAAATATCCGCGCCAGCGTAAAACCATCGTGGCCGATAATGCAGGTCAGGGTTATAAAGAAATTCATGAGATCAGCCCAAATCTGCGTTATGTAATTGATGAGCTGGATCAAATCTGTCAGCGTGATCAGGTTGAAGTGGATCTTAAACGTAAAATTCTTGATGACCTGCGTCATCTGGAATCGGTTGTCGCGAACAAGATCACTGAGATCGAATCCGATCTGGAAAAATTGACCAGCGGTCGCTAATTTTCGATGTTGTTTTAGTCACCGTCGCCTTAGCGACAAATAGAACGCAACGAATAGAAAGCAAAAAGGTCAGGTGAATTCCCCTGACCTTTTTTATTATTCTTGCAAAGTGAGTGCTTATTTCAGCAACTGCGCCCATTTATCTACCCACGGAACCGCAACGGTTTCGGGCTTGGCGGTTTCCATCGCATCAATTTCCAGCAACTCGCCCAGGCGAGACGCACCCTGCTCCTGCAACAAATCATCTATTTTATGACCGCCACCGCAGAAGTGGTCGTAGCTGCTGTCACCCAAAGCAATCACGCCGTAACGTAATTCCGGCTGATAACCGACGGTATCCCGAATGGCGGCAAACAGCGGGGAAATGCTGTCAGGCAAATCGCCCTGACCGGTCGTCGAGGTGATAATCAGAACAAAATGGTGACGATAATATTGCCAGGCTTCCAGCGTACCTTCTTCGAACAGTTTCACCTGATGTCCCTGCTTCTTAAGAACAGTTTCAGCTTCTTCTGCCACCAGCAGCGCATTACCGTAAACGGTGCCGACAAAAATACCAATCTCAGCCATGCTTTTACTTCCTCGTTATCCTGAAAATCATCTAAAAATAGTTAGCTATCCTGACCGGTGTCAGTAGCAAACTCAACCCTTTCAAGCGCCGGCACACAGTCTTTCCAGCCAAAACGTTCCACCACTTGTTGCCAACGTTGATCCCACTTCGCCGTTAAGTTCAGCATCTCGCCGGTCACCGGATGAGGGAGCTGCATATGGCTGGCGTGCAGCATCAAACCGGGGCAGGAAAAGTGTTCGACCATGCCACGGTTTTGCTTGAGATCACCGTGTCGGCTGTCACCTAAAATCGGGTGGCGCAGATGAGACATATGGCGACGTAGCTGATGCTTGCGCCCCGTCTCAGGTTTGAGTTCGACCAAACTGTAGCGTGCCGTTTCATAGGGGCCAACCGCAACAGGCATTTCAACCTGTGCTAGTACACGATAATGGCTCACTGCGGACTGTGGCGCTTTCTCTGCATTAGAGAATTTATCGGCAATTTTATCGTGCTCTTCGGTCAGCGCGTAATCCACCGTGCCGTCCCCAGGGACATAGCCACGCACCACGGCGTGATACACCTTGGTCATCTGGTGATTCTCAAGCTGCTGCGATAAAAGCCGCGCCACCTCACTGGACAGTGCCATAAGTAAAATACCCGACGTCGGCTTGTCCAAACGATGTACGGTAAACACGTGCTGACCAATCTGATCACGCAGGGTTTGCATCACAAAAACAGTTTCGTGACTGTCTAACCAACTCCGATGAACCAACATCCCCGCGGGCTTATTCACCGCCACCAGATATTCGTCCTGATACACAATTTCCAGCATCTCAGTCTTCTATATTCAACAAATCATCAAGCCGTTGCAGTTCGGCCACTAAACGCGGGGCGTTTGGCAGGGCGACCTCAAAATAAGGGGCGATAGCAAAACGCGTGGGCAGATCGGCCTCGGCAGCCAGCAACGCGAACATCCGAGGGATCAACACCGATTGCAGCCACTGCTCAGCATCCATTGTATCGACCGAGAAAGGCTCAACGCTCTCAAAGGCGGCAGGCTCTGGCGGCATAGGGCGCCATAATTCCAGGTCACGCATAACCTGTTCGATATCCTGCAATATCTGGCGAACCTGATTTTCAGTACTTTCAGTGCTCATCATCTTCTCTCTGAATTCATCATTCGCGGGCGTTACTGGCCCCCACAAAGTCGCAAATCATAGCATTGAAGCCCTTTGGCCCCAAACTCTGCTGCTCGTCTGACTATCAGTGTAAACGCTAAATTCCATCCATCAGTTTTTCATACTGGTACTGAGCGCGATGTGCGGGCAAAATAATCCAACTTTACATATATTGACGTTAACTATGCCTGCTCAACATTCTAAAAAAGCCCACGCCACACCGGCTAAAGCGATGATCGCCTCCGTCACTGGCTATGCCATGGATGGTTTCGACCTGCTCATTCTCGGCTTCATGCTGCCAGCCATTGCCAGCGAACTGGGGCTAACCTCTTCGCAAAGCGGTTCTTTGGTCACATGGACGCTCATTGGTGCGGTACTGGGCGGCGTGATCTTTGGGCCGATAAGCGACCGATTCGGCCGTATCCGGGTGCTAACCTTCACCATTCTGATGTTCTCCCTGTTCACCGGCCTCTGCGCCATCGCGCAAGGTTATTGGGATTTATTGGCTTACCGCACGCTGGCTGGCGTCGGATTAGGCGGGGAGTTTGGCATTGGTATGGCGCTGATTGCCGAAGCGTGGCCTGCAGAAAAACGTAATCGGGCTTCCGCGTACGTCGGCATGGGATGGCAGCTTGGCGTATTGCTGGCCGCATTTTTGACGCCATTATTGCTGGGCGTTATTGGCTGGCGGGGAATGTTTTTGGTCGGCTTGCTACCGGCGCTGGCCTCTTTCCTCATTCGACGCACCATGGGGGAACCGGAAGAATTTGTTAAACATGCCAGTCAGGCTCCTACTGAGTCGCTGTTTAGCCGGGTTAAATTGCTGTTCAAAGACGGGCCAACCACCAAAGCCAGTCTCGGGATTTTGATCCTCTGCTCAGTGCAAAACTTTGGCTATTACGGGCTGATGATTTGGATGCCAAGTTATCTGTCGAAGAACTTCGGCTTTTCCCTCACCAAATCAGGACTGTGGACCGCCGTCACCGTCATCGGGATGACTTTCGGCATCTGGTTATTTGGCACCTTAGCTGACCGCTTCCCGCGCTGGAAAATCTTCCTGATTTACCAGATTGGCGCGGTATTGATGGTGGTGTGCTACGCCCAATTGACCGATCCGACGCTCATGTTGTTCGCTGGCGCGGTCATGGGGATGTTCGTGAATGGCATGATTGGCGGCTACGGCGGGCTGATTTCTGATACTTATCCGGTCAACGTGAGAGCAACGGCGCAAAACATTTTGTTCAACGTTGGACGTGGCGTCGGCGGTTTTGGGCCTTTGGTGATTGGTATGCTGGTGTCGCAAGTTTCCTTCACCGCTGCCATCACGTTGCTGGCGGCCATTTACCTACTGGATATTTATGCGACGTTATTCCTACTGCCGAAAACTCAGGGCAGAGAAGATACGCTAGGTGCGATTGGCTAAGCACATTTTGTTATTCACCTGAGCGCTCTGTTTGGATGGCATGAGGTGGCGGGAATAAAAGCGGAAAAGCGCAAGTGAGTGACAAAAAATTGGGGGCACTGTTTGCACAGTGCCCCCGGTTCGTTTTATAGCAATCCAGCTACCTAAGTGCTCCCTGCTCAATCCCTGAAAACTTTTCCAATGGTTATCCTAACCAGCTATCCTTCGCATCGTCCTACTTTCATCCTGACGAGTCATCCTAATGTCTTCCTGACATAGTTCCTTTAGTCTTCCTGACCCACTCGTTATCCTTCACGAGCTCTCAATCTCCGTCCTGGAGGTGTCCCTTGTTTCGTCCTGAAACATCCTAGCATGCTCCGATGCCGTCCTGACTCTTCCTGAGCCGTCCCCTACTTGATGAAACAGCCATCATCCTAATGTTCTGTTTCATGCCTTCCTTTCGACACAGTTAGAATCGTCGATTTTGGCACTTCAAACAAGGCAGTGTATAAGCCTGTGAGCATAAGCATAAAGACCACTCATCATCAAAAAACAAGCAACCGACTGTTTTAAAACAATTATTCTAAATACCGAGGATAATAACAGCAAACATTAAACGCGATCTCTTACAGCCCGTGTGAGAGATCTCTCACACGATTGTGAGCCAATCAGCCCATACCCTAAGGTAAATTAATCCGGAAAATCGGGGGAAAGCTGGGTCAGAAATGCTGAAAGCGTAGGGGCCAGCAGCGTTCTCTTCTTACTGCCAAACTGCTCCAGAATCACTTCCCCCGAGACATTACACAACGACACCATATTCAGTTCTGATGCCGTGGTTGCCAGAAAAATAGTCGGCATTAGCTTCAACCGCTTTTGCGTAACCAAATGACCGATGAGATTTTCTTGTAAACGAGTGAAATCTTCATGGCTCCAGACCTGCAGCAACGTCAGACGCTGCTCCTGCCATTTGGCCGACATATCACCCGCAAATTGCGTGGTATAAAACGCATGCGCCTCTGGGCGAAGTTGTAACTCCAGTGCCCGCTCGACGTTGGCCAGCGTTTCTGCCGGGCTGAAAATTTGCGTCAACCAATACACGGCGGTATCACTGCTTTTCACCACGCAGGGTGACTCCACGCCCAGCAGTTCCTCGCTAGAAGGAGGGAATCCTGTCTCTTGCTGCCAAAAATCTACATAGCGTTGGGTAAAGTCGCGCAACGCCTCAGAAACATCAGACTCCATAAATTCTCTCATCTTCAGACCGGGCTAAGTTAAACTAACGGGAAATGTTTTCTTCTCGCTATTGTACCCAGAACTTAGACCAAGGTGACAGCATGTCCTTCTATCAGGATAACCCCGCCCTTTCGCAACTCACGTTAGGCAAACCAACGCCCTACCGTGACCAGTATGATGCCTCTTTATTGCAGGCGGTTCCTCGCAGCATGAACCGCGAGCCGCTAGGGCTTTACCCAGATTCCTTACCTTTCCACGGGGCCGATATCTGGACGCTCTATGAACTGTCGTGGCTCAATGCCAGAGGGCTGCCACAGGTTGCCGTCGGAGAGATCAGTCTTAATGCAGACAGCATCAATTTAATTGAATCCAAGAGCTTCAAACTCTATCTCAACAGCTTTAACCAAACTAAATTCGCTCATTGGGACGATGTTTCAGCCACGTTGACGCGCGATCTCAGTGCCTGTGCCGAAGGCGATGTGGTGGTGACATTGAGCCATCTTGCTGAAGTTGAAGGCAGCGCAATTGGCCGCTTCGCGGGTGAATGCATTGATGAACAAGACATTGAAATCGACAACTATGAATTCAGTGCCGACTACCTTTCGGGTGCCGCAGGTGAAGAGTCCGTCGAAGAGTCTCTGGTGAGTCACGTGCTTAAATCTAACTGCCTGATCACCCATCAACCCGACTGGGGTTCGGTACAAATTCAGTATCGCGGACCGAAAATCAACCGCGAAGCCTTACTGCGTTATCTGGTGTCATTCCGTCATCACAATGAGTTTCATGAACAATGTGTTGAACGCATCTTCAACGACATCATGCATTTTTGTGCTCCAGAAACGCTGGCAGTTTATGCTCGTTATACTCGCCGCGGTGGCTTAGACATCAACCCTTGGCGATCTAACTTCCCGTTCTCGCCTACAACGGAAAGACTTGTCAGACAATAATGCGAGACGTCGCTCAAGAACTGAGCTAACAGTCAGCTTCGGTTGGTAAAAGCACAAGGACGAGGTTACTGTTAATTCAGAGCGCGTCCTGCTGCAGATCCGATGGCAGAGTCGTGTTCAAAATCAGTTAATTATTCCTGCCATCAGGATCCGGCACGCCGCAAAAAGCGAGATCCCAAAAATCACGTGCAGCCTTTCTGCCGGCAGAAGTGAATACCGCCTTATGGGCGTAAAGGAGCAACTTTGATCACACATATCAGCCCGTTGGGCTCAATGGATTTGTTGTCGCAGTTGGAAGTCGACATGCTCAAGCGTACTGCGAGCAGCGACCTGTACCGCTTATTCCGTAATTGCTCATTAGCCGTGCTCAACAGTGGCAGCCAGACTGACAGCAGCAAAGAGTTGCTCGACCGCTATGAAAGTTTTGACATCAACGTGTTACGCCGCGAGCGTGGTGTAAAACTGGAGCTGGTTAACCCACCAGAAGATGCCTTTGTTGATGGCAGGATCATTCGCGCACTGCAGGCAAACCTGTTTGCGGTGCTGCGCGATATTCTTTTCGTTAATGCGCAAATTGCCAACAACCGCCGATTCGAAACCTTCAACCGTGAAAATTCGGTGCATCTGACCAACATGGTGTTCTCGATTCTGCGCAATGCCCGCGCACTACATTTAGACGAAGATCCGAACATGGTGGTGTGCTGGGGAGGACACTCCATCAATGAGGTGGAATACCAGTACGCCCGCAATGTCGGCAGCCAGTTGGGTCTGCGCGAACTGAATATTTGTACCGGTTGTGGCCCCGGCGCGATGGAAGCCCCAATGAAAGGTGCCGCAGTCGGTCACGCGCAGCAACGTTACAAACTGGGCCGCTTTATTGGCATGACAGAACCGTCAATCATTGCCGCCGAGCCGCCAAATCCGCTAGTCAACGAATTGATCATCATGCCGGATATTGAAAAGCGTCTTGAAGCGTTTGTTCGCATCGCTCACGGGATTATCATCTTCCCGGGCGGCGTGGGTACGGCGGAAGAACTGTTGTATCTGCTGGGCATTTTGATGAACCCAGAAAACAGTGATCAGGTTCTGCCCTTGATCCTGACCGGTCCGAAAGAGAGTGCCGATTACTTCACCGTTCTTGATGCCTTCATTAAAGATACGCTGGGTGAAGAAGCGCGTAAGCATTACACCATCATCATTGACGACCCAACGGAAGTGGCTCGCCAAATGAAGCGAGCGATGCCTTTGGTGAAAGAGAACCGCCGTAACAGCGGGGATGCGTACAGCTTCAACTGGTCGATTCGCATTGCGCCAGATCTGCAAATGCCATTTGAGCCAAATCACGACAACATGGCGGCACTGAATCTTTACCCCGTTCAGCCACCAGAAGAGCTGGCCGCCGCACTTCGCCGCGCGTTCTCCGGCATCGTTGCCGGTAACGTGAAAGAGTTTGGGATTCAAGAAATTGAAAAACATGGCCGTTTCAAACTGCATGGCGATCCGGCCTTAATGAAGAAAATGGACAGCCTCTTGCAAGGATTTGTGGCCCAGCACCGAATGAAATTACCGGGCAGCGCGTACATTCCTTGCTATGAAATTTGTGCCTGACGCCATAGTCATGCTCAGATTTTAGGGAAATAGAGGGCGGCGCAAGTCGCCCTCATCATTGAGGGAATTCATCTGATTATGACTATACATCTGCTTATTATTGATGCGCTGAATCTCATTCGTCGTATCCATGCAGTACAAGGGTCGCCTTGCCTGCTGACGTGCCAAAACGCTATCGGCCAATTGATTCAACACGTCCGGCCCACCCATGCAGTGGCAGTATTTGACGAAGATGATCGTAACAATAGCTGGCGTCATCAATGCCTGCCTGACTACAAGGCAGGACGCTCGCCGATGCCCGACACGTTATTTGCTGAAATGCCGAGCTTGAAAGAGGGCTTTATGGCGCGAGGCGTGGCTTGCTGGCACTCGGCAGGAAATGAAGCTGATGATTTAGCGGCCACCTTGACGGCAAAAGTCGCAGGCAGTGGCCATCAGGTGACGATAGTCTCCACCGATAAAGGCTACTGCCAACTGCTGGCCCCCAACGTACAAATACGTGACTACTTCCAAAAGCGCTGGCTGGATATGCCGTTTGTCCGTGAAACTTTCGGCGTGTTACCTGAGCAATTGACCGACTATTGGGGTCTGGCGGGAGTCAGCAGCAGCAAAATTCCAGGCGTCCCGGGCATTGGTCCTAAAACAGCGGTCACGCTGCTCGAACAAGCCAAAACGTTGGACGCTTTATATAACAATCTTGAGGCAGTGCCTGAGAAGTGGCGGGCAAAACTGACCGAACATCGGGATCTGGCTTACGCCTGTAAACGCGTCTCCATGTTACAAAAAGATATCGTTCTCGAGGGTAATTTGCAGCAGCTGCGGCTGCCTTCTAATCTGTAAAAGAAAAAGGCGCGTCTCGCAAGAGAGCGCCTTTTGCCATCACACCCATCACTCAATATATATCAATGATCGCGTTCATCGCGACGACCACCAATAGCGGCCCAGAAACGACGAATATGTACCGTCACTTCTTCACGGTCGTGGTAAAGCTGTTTAGCAAAAATTTCCGCGTTAATGCCGTTTTCTTTCAGGCGTTCATCCATCCGCTCAAGAATGTTAGACACTTCCTCATAACGTTTCTTCATCGGCAATTTAAGGTTGAAAATGGTTTCGCGACACCAACCATTAACCAGCCAATCACACATCAGAGCAGCCACTTTTGCTGGCTTCTCTACCATGTCACATACCAGCCAGTAGTTTTTCTTACTGGTTGATTTGTATCTGAAACCGTCTTCACGCAAATGAATAACCTGTCCCGTTTCCATCAAACTTGGCGCCATCGGACCGTTATCAATCGCGGTTACGATCATGCTGCGTTGCACCAATTGATACGTCCAGCCACCTGGGCAGGCGCCCAAATCGACAGCGTACATTCCGCTCGCCAGGCGTTCTTCCCACTCATCGGCAGGAATGAATACATGGAAGGCCTCTTCCAATTTTAGCGTTGAACGGCTTGGCGCTTCGGAAGGGAACTTGAGACGCGGAATGCCCATATAGAACGGGGAATTATTATTACTGTACGAATAGCCGACATAACAACAGCCTGAAGCAATAAAGAACACGTGAACCACCGGACGTAATGCATTCTCTTTTTTGCCCAACACGCGTTGCTCACGCATCGCGGCACGCAGAGGAACGGTTAATTTACGGCAGAATTTGGTCAGCTCTTTGCTTTCGTTGGTATCTGGCACTTCAACGCGCAGCTCGCCGCCGTTGGTGATCACGCCTTGGAGCATACCGACAATCGGCGACACGCGATCTTCCGGTGGAAGGTCTTTGAGCAACTCACCGACAACGATCAATTGGCGGGCAAAAATCAACTCACGGAATGGCAACTTTTTAGCCAGACGATCAGCGTCTTCTGGTTGGTAACACTCAAACAGCACATAACCGCTGTCTTCTTTCACGCGGGCAAAACCGAAGATTTCCATCTTGGCGGCTTTCGCGGTAATTTCGGCGGCGCACTCTTTTTCAAAACCAGAGCGACAATAGAGAGCAACTTTATTCATGGCGTTTTGCCTTTTTATTCAGACGCAAAGCGCCGGTCAACATCAAGATCCAACCGATCAGGAAGAAGGTTCCACCAATCGGGGTGACAAATACAAATAAGCGCAGGTGGGATAGCGCCAGGCAGTAAAGGCTACCGCTAAACAACACCGTGCCGAGCGCCAGACAGGCGCTGCTCCAGTAGAACCAGACATTGCGCTGGCGTTGCATCGCAACACCCAGCACCAATACCGCCAGCGTATGGACACTCTGGTAGGTTAAACCGGTTTGGATCCACGCCATTTCGGCGGGTCCTAAGGATTTACTCAAAATATGTGCGCCGAAGGCACCAAAGGCAACATAGACAAAGCCGCTGATGGCGGCAAAAATCAACATTGAACGACTGGTCATAAGACGTTACCTGTTCTCGTTGTCAGTGGATGAAGCGCGGCAGGACGCGATCCATCGATATCATTTTTAAGCGGTTTTTATCGTTAAGCACTGCAGCTAAGCCTGATCATATCGAAAGCGTAACTTCTCTTGTTCGCTCGCCGCACGAGCCAAGATCCACTGGCGAAAGGCGGCTATTTTACCCAGTTCTGCCTGACTGTCATGACAAACCAGATAAAAAGCATTTTTACTGATCAATACTTCGTTAAACGGACAGACTAAACGCCCGGCTTCAATCTCCGTTTGCGCCATCACGTTATTGGCAAGCGCAATGCCCTGCCCATGAACCGCGGCCTGAACGACCATCGCGCTGTGGCTGAAAATCGGCCCCTGCTGCACGTTAATATGCTGTAACCCTAACTGCTTGGTGTATGCCAACCAGTCTCGACGAGACGCATCATGCAATAAGGTATGAAGCGCTAAATCTTCGGGTAACTTCAAGGGCTTATCGCCCATCAACAGCGAAGGCGCACAAACGGGCAACAGATATTCCGCATACAAACGTTCCGCCCGTAAGCCCGGCCAGTTGCCTCGCCCGTGAAAAATCGCCACATCCACATCGTCGGCCAGTTTATCCTCTTCACGGTCAACGGCTTGAATACGAACGTCAATTCCCGGATAAGCTGCGTTAAAGCCAGACAACCGAGGTACTAGCCACTGGATCGCAAAACTCGGCGGCAGACTGACCGTCAGCGCACCTTTAGCACTACGCGCCTGGAGTTTGCGCGTAGCTTCATTGAGAGAAGAAAATATCTCTTTGATATCCAAATAATAACTCTGCCCTTCTTCGGTCAACAGCAATGACCGGTTACGCCTTCGGAACAGTTTTAGCCCTAAAAAGTCCTCAAGTGACTTAATCTGGTGGCTTACTGCCGCCTGGGTGACGAAAAGCTCCTCTGCCGCTTTAGTAAAACTAAGGTGGCGGGCTGCGGCGTCGAAAACGCGCAGAGAATTAAGAGGCGGTAAACGTTTTGACATGGGATGGATACTTCTTATTCGTCGGCAAGCAATGCGCTCAGCCGCAGGTTTTACTATTAGTTTTTTTAATCCGAGACATTATAAATTGTCCGTTGAGGATGTACAGGCAAAAACCTATAGTGGCGCCACTTCCTAGGCCGGAACGAAAAGTAGTTTGGTATGAGGATGCTGAAATGCTTTTGGCTTGTGGTTGTGATGTTGTGTTTGCAATTGTCTGGCAATCCAGACGCGTAGCTTGAATGCTACAAATTTTCACTTCCTGTACATTACCCTGTCTGTCCAAAGTGATTTTTTAGCACCGCATTTTGCGGTGCTTTTTTTTGTCCACCCATCGGTCATACCACCGTCCGCTCACAAACAACGATCCCACCCCAAATACCCCAACACCCTAATGTAACAAAACCGGCAGCATCCGAAGATGGCCGGTTTTGTTGATGCGCATCAGTGATGCTGCGCATGAAGATGAAAGAGCGCTTTCCGTGAAGGAAAGGCCGACTTAAGGATTAGTTACCTTTAGCCATCTCTTTGACTTCGGACTTATTGATCTGC